>Ga0316189_10000617_pt1 | contig 35503 bp, 31 predicted proteins | sample LowCovwburrow_MG_FD_204930 | JGI IMG/M metagenome (GOLD analysis project Ga0316189, IMG submission 204930) | Coastal sediment microbial communities from Maine, United States - Lowes Cove worm burrow | ecosystem: Environmental > Aquatic > Marine > Coastal > Sediment | place: USA: Maine...
CAGGAAATCACCATCAGCGAATTCAACACAGGATTCCAGAACTATCGTCGCCGTATGCAGGCACAGCTGGGGGCTTCGTTTGACGCCGTCGCTTTCGACCAGGCGATCGTCAGGCGCCAATACCTGGAGCAGATGATTGACGAAGAATTGCTGGCCCAGGTAGCGCTGGATGCCGGCCTTGCGGTCGATAATCAGCGCCTGGCCCAAAGCATTCGCGAACTGGAAGGTTTCCACGTGGACGGTGAGTTCAACTCGGACGTCTACCAGGCCCGGCTGGCGGCCCAGGGAATGACCCCGAAACAGTTTGAAGCCGAAATGCGGGCATCCATCATACTGGGCCAGTTTCCAAGTGCCATTCAGACCAGTGCCATCACGACCGACTGGGAGGCCAGGGACTATGCCCGGCTGATTGATCAGAAACGTTCATTCAAGGCCATCGTGGTTCCTGCTTTTCCGGATGACAGTGCTGAGGAGTCTCCTGAACAGTTAGCCGAAGATGAAGCTGTGGTTGAAGATACCGCGGTTGAAGAAGCCGTCGTGGAGTGGTACCAAAACCACCTGACAGATTACCTGTCCGATGAGCAGGTGGTCATCGAATACATCGAGTTGGATGCGGCCACTATTGGTGGTGCGGTCGAGGCTGAAGAAGAAGTACTCAGGGCGCGTTTTGAAGAACAGGAAAGCCGTTTCATTACACCTGAGTCCCGGCTGGCGTCACATATTCTGCTGGAAGTTGATGCGTCATCGCCGGAAGTGGATATTGAAACGGCCCGTCAGCAGGCTGAAGAGCTGGCTCGCAGAGCCCGCGAGGGCGAAGACTTTGCGGACCTGGCCAGGGAAAACTCGCAGGACGTCGGGTCCTCTGCAGAGGGTGGTGACCTGGGCTGGGTGGAGCCCGGATTCATGGTGCAGGCATTCGAAGACGGCCTTTATGAACTGACGCTCGAAAACCCCGTTTCCGATCCCGTGCAAACCGGTTTCGGCTGGCATGTCATTTACCTGCGTGAGATCAAGCCGTCAGAAGGCATGACTTACACCGAGGCCCGCGAATTACTGCTGGAGGAATACGTTGCCGAGGCGAACGAACGCCGTTATCTAGAGCAGGCTGACCGGCTGGTGGATATCATTTATGAGGATCCCACCACGCTGGATGCCGCCGCCAACGAGCTGGGGCTGGAGGTGGTGGAAGCCGGTCCGTTCGGTCGCCAGGGTGACGGCGGCGCAGTCAGTGGCAATCCGGAGGTCGTTCAGGCGGCCTTCTCCGACCTGGTGCTGGGCCAGGGGGTAGTCAGTGATCCGATCGATCTCGGTGTTAATCACATGGTGCTGGTCCGTCTCAAGGAGCACTTTCCCCAGGCGCAACTTCCGCTGGAAGAGGTGCGTGAGCAAGTCGTAGCCAGCGTCAGGCAGGTCAAAGCAATGGAAAGGGCTTCAGCTACCGCGCAACAGCTGCTGGCCAGCCTGAACAGTGGTTCAGAAATCACGGAACTGGCGACGGGCGAAGGCTTCGAGCTGGTGGAAGCTGAAGACACACCCAGGCGCAGCCCGGGCGTCGATACCCGCTTGAGGGATGAGGTCTTTTTGCTGAGCAGGCCCGATGAGTCCGGTCCGGTTACCGCCGTGGTTGAACTGAATGATGGCTATGCCGTGGTTCAGCTTAGTAACGTAACAGACGGTGAGCTGACCAATGAAGACATGATGCGTAAGCAGAACTATGCCCGGCGCATATCCATCACCAGCGGCAACACCGAGACCCTTGGTTTTGTAAAAATGCTGCGTGAGCAGTCGGTGATCGAGGTCTACGAAGACCGTCTGTAAACCGGCCTAGTTGAGCCCGGTCATCCCCAGGATGTTGTAACCGGAATCGACAAAAGTGATTTCGCCGGTGACGCCTGATGCGAGGTCAGAACACAGAAAAGCAGCCACGTCCCCCACTTCGCGGGGCGTGACCGTGCGCCGCATCGGTGCACATTCCTCGACATGGTGAAGCATTTTCCGGAAGTCGGCGATACCCGCGGCAGCCAGGGTTTTGATCGGGCCGGCCGAAATCGCGTTCACACGGATGCCCCGGGGACCGAGGTTAGCGGCCATGTAACGCATATTGGCCTCCAGGCTGGCCTTGGCCAGCCCCATCACGTTGTATCCCTTCAGAACGCGTTCTGAGCCCACGTAGGTCAATGTCAGCATGGCGCCATCGCGACCCTCCATCATGGGCAGGGCCTCTTTGGCCAGCGCTGCAAAGCTGTAGGAGCTGATGTCGTGCGCAATCTGGAAACCTTCGCGGGTGACGGCATCGATGTAATCGCCATCGAGTTGTTCCCGGGGTGCGAATCCTACTGAATGAACCAGGATATCGAATCCGTCCCAGTGTTCCGCCAGTTCGCTGTATACATTCCTGATGTCGTCATCGGAGGCCACATCACAGGGAATGACGATACTGGAACCTGTTGCAGCAGCAATTTTCTCAACACGGCTTTTAAGCTTTTCAGTCTGGTAGGTGAATGCGAGCTCAGCGCCTTGCTCGTGCATGGCTTCGGCAATGCCCCACGCAATGGAGCGGTTGCTGGCTACGCCGACGATCAAGGCACGTTTTCCGGTGAGAAATCCCATGTTCAGTTCCTGTCTGTAAATTTGGTCACAGAAGATTACTGCAAATTGTTGGAAAGTGCATGCCCCGCGTCCGGCTTGGTGCGGTGGACGGGGATGTGGCCTATCTGCTTTATGGGCACGCTCGAGACATCCCTGTGCGCTCTTCGGCTGTTCCCGACAGCCGAAGGCCCATAAAGCAGATAGGCCACATCCCCTGACCGGGGCAGGGTGTGGGGTATGCGCTTTCTTGCTGGGGGGTGGTGGGTCGTTGAGCAAGTAACCAGAATGATGGGGTTTTGTGAATTTGGGCGGTTTTTCCCCAACCAAAGGCCCGAACTGTAGTTGTGAACTTACGTACAAGGGGTGTGACTGACCGGGTAGCAGGCCCGAGGGGGCCTTGAGGTACTCGCTGCTGGCTTTTTCCTCGCTGGTATGTGGTGCATGGTCAGTAGCGATAATGTCCAGCCTGCCGTCTTTCAGAGCCTGCCTGATGTAGCCTTCGTTCACTTGGCTCAGGGCACCGGGTCGTGTCCGCCGTCGCAGAAGGGGTGGCAACGACCAATTCGTTTGATGGCGAGCCAGGAACCCCGCAGGGCGCCGTGCTTGCTGATAGCTTCTGATGCGTATTGTGAACAACTGGGAGTGAACCGGCAATGGTTTCCCAGGAAGGGGCTGAGCAGCAATTGATAGGCCCGAATTACGAGTTGTAACAGCTTGGACATCGGATCTTTTTTTCCAGAAAACTTGCCGTCAGCCTCAAGTTCAGCTATAACACCCCAATTTCATTTTCGGGCGAAATATGTGTTTTCTAAAAATATGATAAAAATCATATAGTTAGAAAATCGACCGAATTTATAATACCAGCAAGGAGTAGCTTAGCACGATGGAATCAGATCGCGTTGTATTGAAGAAAGGCTACAAGCCAAAGAAAAGCGAAAAATACATGAATGCCCCACAGCAGGAATATTTCCGTCAGAAGTTGCTGGGGTGGCGGGAGGAGCTGGTTGAGGAATCCAGGGAGACCATCAACCACCTGCAATCGGAGGTGCGTGATGTCGGAGACGAAGCCGAACGCGCCACCCGCGAAACCGAGAACAGCCTGGAACTGCGCACCCGCGACCGCTATCGCAAGTTGATTCGCAAGATCGACAAAGCACTCAACCGCATCGACGAAGGTGAGTACGGGTACTGCGAGGAAACCGGAGAGGAGATCGGCCTGGACCGTCTCGAAGCGCGTCCCATTGCGACTCTGTGCCTCGATGCCCAGGAGCGTTGGGAGCTGCGCCAGAGACAGCAGGGAGAGGCCCGCTAGGCGAGGCTGAGCACCGCGGCGTTTATTTGTTAATAGTTTGTTAACAAATGACCGATAATCTCGTATCATGGTAATGACATAGATGTAGGACGTGCAGAAAATCGCTGCGTCGAGTTAGTTATACTCGATCGCCGAGCGATTACCCTCCTGGGGAAAAAGGCCCCGCCTCACGCGGGGCTTTTTTTGCCTGGGCTCCTGTCCGGTCCTGAAATGGTCAATTAATTCGGGAGGGTAGCCCCGGTGAAGCCGGGGCCAGCGAAGACGGGCCGGAAATTAGGTTACCCCGTCCCGCGGCTCTACGGGAAAGACTTCAAAGAAGACTCTGCGCAAACCCTTTGATCGCATTAAGCATCGCATGAAGCCCATTGGCGCGCGTCGCAGACAGATGATCACTCAGCCCAATATCGTGAATGAAATAGGGTTCAGTGTCGGCAATCTGCCTGGCGCTGCAGCCGGAATAAACACTGATCAACAGGGCGATCAATCCCGAAACGATGGCTGCGTCGCTGTTGGCGCGGATGATTACCTGGTCAGCATTGCCTTCCAGGTACAGCCAGACCTGCGACTGGCATCCGGCCAGCAACCTGTCGTCGGTTTTCTCCGAGTCTTCCAGCGGCGGTAACTTGCGCCCCAGGTCGATCAGGTACTGGTATCGGTCCAGCCACTCGGGAAACAGGCTGAATGAGCTGATGATGTCGTCCTGGATGGCGACCGGGTCATGAGGTGTGATGTGGGTCACTTATTTTCTCAACTGTCCTTGCGGCGCCAGCGGGTCACACCACCGGCGTCTTCCAACACGACGCCCATCGACGTGAGTTCGTCACGCAGGGCATCTGCCGTTGCGAAATCCCGGTTGGCGCGTGCCTCGTTGCGTTGCTTGATCAGGGCTTCGATGGCTACCGAATCGTCATCCCCTGAAGCGGAGCCGAACCATTCATCGGGGTCGGTTTGCAGCAACCCGATGAGGTTTGCGTCTGCCAGCAGTTCGCCGGCTGCGCGATGTGCATCTTCACGGTTGTCTGCGCGTGCCAGTTCTCGGGCGACCCGGTTGAATTCCGCCAGCGCTACCGGCGTATTGAGGTCATCGCCCAGAGCTTCCAGAAAGGCCTCGCCGGGGCGTTCATCGGCAGTGAACGGGCCGTAGCTGTGCTCTGCCGTTCTCAGCACACCATAGAGCCGGTCGAGGGTGCGCCTGGCGCGCTCGAGTTCCTGCTCGGACCAGTCAAGCGGCTGCCGGTAATGGGCGCTGAGTAACAGGTAACGCAATACTTCCCCGGGGTGGGTTTTCAATAACTCGTGCACCACCAGCGTATTGCCCAGCGATTTCGACATCTTGCGCTTCTCGACGGTGACGAAGCCATTGTGCATCCAGAACCGGGCGAACGTTTTACCGCCGTGGGAGCACATGCTCTGTGCAATTTCGTTCTCATGGTGGGGGAAAATCAGGTCCTGTCCGCCGCCGTGAATGTCGATGGTTTCGCCCAGGTGGGTCTCCGCCATCACTGAACACTCGAGATGCCAGCCCGGCCGGCCAAAACCCCAGGGGCTTTCCCAGCCGGGCAGGGGGTCTTCCGACGGTTTCCACAGCACGAAATCACCCGGGTGCTTCTTGAAGTCCGAGACTTCGACGCGCGACCCCGCCTGCATATCATCCGCATCACGCCCGGATAACATGCCGTAGTTGTCGAATGATTCGATATCGAAAAGTACATGGCCTTCTGCAACATAAGCGTGCCCGGCATCGACCAGCCGCTGGATCATGTCGATCATCTGGGCAATGTGGTCGGTCGCGCGGGGCTCGATGTCCGGCAGTTCAACGCCAATCGCCGCCATGTCCTGGTGATAGGCGTCTGCATACTTCGAGGAGATCTCTGAAATCGGAACGCCCAGTTGGGCGGCCGCCTCATTGATCTTGTCGTCGACATCGGTGATGTTGCGCGCATAAACCACGGATTCGTAATGCTGCAGCAACAGGCGCTGCAACAGGTCAAATATGACCGCCGGGCGTGCATTGCCGATATGAGCGTAATCATAGACCGTCGGGCCACAGGCATACATCGTGACACGGCCCGGGTTCTGTGGCTCGAACACCTGTTTGTCCCTGCTGAGGGTATTATATAATCGGATTGTCACTGGGCAGACCTTTTGCGAATATGGGTTATGCGCTTTACAGTTCACGAATGCCACGCATTTTAACAATTTTAAGGACAGAAAATGGAACAGAATTATCAATCGCACTATCCGACCCATGTAGCCGATCAGCAGAAGCGCTGGGAGCGGGCGCTGGAGGCTGAGGATTTCATGGCGGCACTGATCCATTCAGGCAGTTCCATTCAGAGCTTTATGGATGATTTTGAGTACGATTTCCGTCCAAACCCCCATTTCCTCTCCTGGCTGCCGCTGACCAGCCATGCAGACAGCGCCTTGTTGATTGTGCCGGGTCAGAAGCCGGTTCTGTTCTATTACCAGCCCGATGATTACTGGTATCTGCCGCCGTCGGATCCCGAATCCTGGTGGGCTGATCATTTCGAGATCGAAGTGATCCGGGACCCGTCGCAATGGCAGCTTCGGCTTAAAAAGGATTTACCGGATGCGGATATCAAGCTGGGTGACGTGGCGGCTATTGGTGACTCACCGCAGTTAAATGAGGTGTTTGACAGCAAGTGGATCAATCCCCGAGGCCTGGTCACCCGCATTCATCTCACGCGCACGCGCAAGACGCCTTACGAAGTGGCCTGCCTGGAAGCCTCAACCCTTTTGGCAGCCCGGGCCCACGTGGAAGCGGAGCGCGCTTTCCGGGAAGGGTGCTCTGAATTCGAAATCCAGATGCGCTACCTTGCATCCTGTCAGCACACGGATGCGGAACTGCCTTATCACAACATCGTGGCGCTGAACTCGCACAGTGCCGTGCTTCACTACCAGGCTCGAGATCGATCGGCCCCCGGGGATTTGCATTCTTTCCTGATCGATGCCGGATGCACGTTTCATGCGTACGCTTCGGATATAACGCGTACCTATGCACGTCAGCCGGGAGAGTTTGCCGAGCTGATCTCGGCCATGGACGCGATGCAGCGGGAGTTGACCGGGCAGGTGTGCTCCGGGCTGGACTTCAAGGATCTCCATCTTTTGACGCACCGCCGGATTGCCGAGTTGCTCGAGACATTCAAACTGATCAACGTTCCGGCTGAAGAGGCCGTGGTGACGGGTCTGAGCAGCGTATTCTATCCCCATGGGCTGGGACACTTCCTGGGCCTTCAGACTCACGATGTTGCCGGGCTGATCGATAACGAAGGTCATGACATCGAACGCCCTGAAGGTCATCCATTCCTGCGCCTGACTCGCGAACTGGAAGCAGGCAACGTGCTGACCATCGAGCCCGGATTGTATTTTATCGAGCCCCTGTTACGAAAATGGCGGACGGATCATGATGCCAACGCTATCAACTGGAACAAGGTTGACGAACTCGCTCCCTATGGCGGTATACGCATAGAAGACAATGTGGTGGTGACAGAGGGCGGTTGTGACAACCTGACCCGGAGAGCATTCGCAGAGCTTTGAGCACGCAGGCCAGGCCCCTTTAGTCGTTCAGCAGGCCCAGGTTTTGCAGGTCGGCGATATCCAGCTCGCCGGCCGGGCCATGGCCCCAGATGGTGCTGTTGGCCGCGAAGTTGAGTTTCTTTTCTTCACTGGCCATTGATTTCACGGCATCGATCAGCCCGGTTTCCTGCATGGCGCGAATGACGATCCGGTCCAGCTCGGAGCCGTAAGGTTCACCGATAATCTTTCTCATGGCCCGGTTGGCTGCACTCAGGTTGTTGGGAAATAGATATTTACCGGTTTGCAGCTGGTAGTGATCGGAAACCGCCTGCAACGAGGTCAGTGAACAGTAAGCATCATCCAGCAAGCCAATCACCCCAAGTTCGTCCGGAATCACGTCGTCGCCTTCCAGCCAGTAGGACTCTGCCATCTGCAGAATCTTCTTCATCTGCAATTCCAGGCCTACATTGGCAGCTGCCGTGGAGGCGACTTGCATCATGTAAGGCACATACTCTATATAGCCGCGGACGAAACGCGCGCCCCGGGTCAACTCGCTGGGTGTCGCTTTTATACCTTCGCGCTCGGCCACGATGGCGAGCAGGTCGAGTAACTCAGGCTCAGCAAGATCGTCAGCGCAGAGATCTGCAATCATCGAATCAATGATGGTTGTGTCCATTGTGCGCCCGATCGTAATGAGGCGTATATAGTAGCAATTGCTCAGGGAACATTGAAAGCGCGGGACGTATGCTAGTATGCGCGCCTCGCTGTGCCGTGTCGTCCGGAGACTGTTACTTGCTTTTACTGTCACTGATCACTTTGTTTGCAGGTCCACTGCTTTTTCAGTGGATCAGCAGCTCACACCCGCTGGCGAGGACCCTGGATCGACTGATCGTCGGCATACTGGTGGCCCTGGTGATCGTGCTGCTGGTGCCCGAAATCATTGCACCGCTGGGCTGGTCGGCTTTTGTCTACCTTGCAGTCGGCTACCTTCTGCCAGGTTTGCTTGAAAGGGCAATCCACCGGGCTGCCGAGAAGTTGCACTTATTCAGCCTTTACGTGGCGCTTGCAGGCCTGTTGCTGCATGCGTTGCTCGATGGTGCGGGACTGGCCGGAAGCGAATTAAGCGAAGGTTCCAGCCTGGCGCTTGCGATCGTATTACACCGTTTCGGGATGGGCCTGATGCTCTGGCTGATTATGCAGCCGGTGTTTGGTAACCGGGTGGCGTGGGGTACGCTTTTTGCGTTGGCGGCGGCCACTATTATCGGTTTTGAATTTTCCGGACGCCTGTTGCCGCTGGCGGGCGCCACGGCGACATCGGTCATCCAGGCCCTGATCGTAGGCACGATCATTCACAGCCTGGTCCACCGCAGCCACGTACACGGTAACCACGAACATCAAGACAGGGCTTGAAAGAAACCGGCGCGAATCCGTTTCTTTTGTTTGTCATCAGATTTTATTATTCTGTCCGATCCTTCGCGGACATTTCAGGAGAGAGATGTGTTCCCAATCTCAAGAACTATGAACTCTGTGCTGTTTCGTCGCAGTAAGGTGAATAAATGAGCACGCTAGACGCAGTAAAAGATCTGCAACACCGCATGTCCGCCTCCATCATCGGGCAGGAGGGCGTCATCACGAACCTCGTCATCGGGCTTTTGGCGAATGGCAATATCCTGATGGAAGGCCTGCCCGGCCTGGCAAAGACCCGGGCGGTTAAGGGCCTGGCAATGAACATGGATGCGGACTTCTCCCGCATCCAGTTCACGCCCGACCTGCTACCGTCCGATATTACGGGCAGCGAGGTGTTGTACACCGAGGGTGGTGACCCGAGTTTCCGCTTTGAAGCAGGGCCGATTTTCGCCAACATCGTGCTTGCCGATGAAATCAACCGTGCGCCGGCTAAGGTCCAGGCGGCGCTGCTGGAAGCCATGGAAGAACGTCAGGTCACGGTATCCGGCACGACACACCCCATGCCCGACCTGTTCATGGTGATGGCCACCCAGAACCCGATCGAGCAGGAAGGCACTTATCCCTTGCCGGAAGCGCAGATGGACCGATTCCTGATGCATGTTTATATCGATTATCCGGATGAGGAGTCCGAAGCGAAAATCATCCGCCTGGTGCGGGGTGAGGAAAACGACTCTTCCGGTTCGGGCGAATCCGAGCCGGTGGCGCAGCAAGTCATATTTGCAGCAAGAGATGAGATTCATGCAGTGACGGTCAGTCCTGCCATCGAAAAATACATGGTGGACCTGGTGTTCGCCACGCGTTACCCGGACCGCTATTCAGAGCAACTGGCCAGCTGGATACATGTGGGCGTCAGTCCACGAGGCGGTATTGCGCTGGATAAATGCGCCCGCGCTCATGCCTGGCTGGACGGCCGTGACACCGTGTTGCCAGACGACGTCCGCGCGATTTGTCACAGCGTCATCCGCCATCGTCTCAAGCTGAGTTATGACGCCAGTGCCGATGGTGTTTCCGCCAACGATGTGATCAATGAGATTCTGAAACTCGTAGCTGTCGCCTGAAACCCCGGTTATGTCGCAATACACGCCCATGAAAAGGAAGCAGCGCGGGCCTGGCGATTCCCCGCTGGTCTACGCCAGCCTGGATGAACTGATGAGGTTGCGGTTCAAGGCTTCCGGATTCAGTTTCCTGCCCCGGCAACCGGTCCACAGCATCCTCAGCGGCCGCCATGCCTCGAAGCTCAGGGGCAGGGGACTGAATTTCGAAGAGTTGCGCAATTACCTGCCGGGTGATGACACCCGTAACATCGATTGGAAAGTCACGGCCCGCACCCGCGAGCCTTATGTCCGGATCTACACCGAGGAAAAAGACCGCACGGTCTGGCTGCTGGTTGATCAGCGCATGTCCATGTTCTTTGGCTCACGCTGGAAGATGAAATCGGTGGTGGCGGCAGAAGCTGCCGCTGTTTCCGCGTGGCGGGTCTTGTCCCAGGGAGACCGGGTGGGCGCGGTGGTGTTTGATGACACAGACCTGCAGGTCATCCCGCCTCACCGCAGCGAGGACAGGGTTGCCCAGATCCTCAAGTCGGTTGTCCGGAAAAACCGGGCACTCCATGCCGGCTCCGATGTGAAGCCGCAACCGGAGATGTTTAACCGGGCACTGCAACGGGTCTCGTCTCTGGCGCGCCACGATTGCCTGGTCTGTCTGATCGGTGACGGTTCAGGCATCGACGATGACACGCGCAAGTATGTAACCCGTTTGACGGAACACAACGACGTGATTTCGGTGTTCATATATGACCCACTGGAGCAGGCGATGCCGCAGGCGGGCCGGCTGGTGTTTTCAGACGGCTTTTCGCAGCTGGAATTCAATACCAGCGAACAGGCGCTGCGGGCGGCCTATGGGGAAGACTTTCAGAACCGGCTGGAGCGCATGCAGGCAACTTCTCGCAGGCATGCGATTCCGTTGTTGCCAGTGCATACCGCTGCGCCTGTCCTGGAACAGGTCCGGGCTGAACTGGGCCAGCATTGAGCATGAACGACACCTCCAGCCTGCAAAACCTGAACGATATCGTAGCGCCGGCGGCAGTGCCCTGGTGGCCACTGGCTCCTGGCTGGTATGTTTTGATGGCAATCACCTTCATGGTGATTCTCTGGTTCGCGATGGCGGCCTGGCGCCGCTGGCAGCAAAACCGCTATCGGCGACAGGCGCTGGAAGAATTTTCTGCCATCTGCAAGGGTCCGGAAGGTGCGCTTCATTCTCTCCCTGAATTGCTCAAGCGCACGGCGCTTTCGGCGTGGCCGCGTGATGAGGTGGCTGCCCTGAGCGGAGAGAGATGGCACCGTTTCCTGGATGAATCGGCGGGTGTTGAGCAGTTCTGCGGTGGTGCGGGTGAGTTGCTGGATCAACTCGCTTACGGGGATGGGCGGCAGCCCGGTTTTTCGGAAGAGGAGCAGCGTTGCCTGGTCGAGGCGACAGAGAATTGGCTCAGAAGCCATCGTCATCCCGCGGGGACCGGGCCATGATCAACTTTAACGAGCCCTGGATGTTCCTGTTGTTGCCATTGCCGCTGCTCATTTACTGGCTGGCTCCCGCCTACCATGAGCCGCGCGTTGCGGTGAGGGTGCCTTTCCTGCAATTGCTGTCACGGATCAACGGCAGGAGCGAGGGCGCCGGAGCAGCCCTGACCCTGCGAACCGGCCTGCAGAAATTCCAGGTGTTCGCTGCGTGGCTGGCACTGGTGATCGCATTGGCGCGCCCGGTGTGGATGGATGAACCGTTGGTGCAGGAACTGCCGATGAGGGATCTGTTGGTGGCGCTTGACCTGTCCGGGTCGATGGACACGAAGGACTTTACCGACCAGGCCGGGCAGGTGAGCGACCGCCTGACGGCTGCTCTGGAGGTGCTCAACGAATTTCTGGCGCGGCGCGATGGGGACCGGGTGGGCTTGATTTTCTTTGGCTCAGCCGCCTTTGTGCAGGCGCCGTTTACCGAGGACCTGGCTGTCGTTCGCGAATTGCTGGACGAAGCGCAGGTCCGAATGCTGGGGCCGCGAACCATGATGGGAGACGCCATTGGTGTGGCTATTCAGCTTTTTGAGCGCAGCGAAGTGGAAGAGCGGGTCCTGATTATCCTGACCGACGGCAACGATACGGGCAGCATGGTGCCGCCTTTGCGCGCGGCTGAAGTGGCCAGCGACAATGGCGTCACCATTTACCCGGTTGCCATGGGCGACCCGGAGGCTGCGGGTGAGCAGGCGCTGGATGAAGAAACGCTGCAAGCCATCGCTAAAGCGACCCGGGGCGAATATTTTCACGCAGATGACCGGAAATCGCTCGAGGCCATTTATGAAACCCTGGACGGGTTGAACCCGAAACAGGTAGAAAGTCTCAGCTACCGGCCTGAACATGAGCTGTATTACTGGCCGCTGGGTCTCGCCGTAATTCTGACCCTGCTGTTCTTTTCAGGAACGGAACTCAGGTCCTTCCTGGTGTCCCGGCGCGCTTCGTCTCAGGAAGCACTGACGTGATCAACTGGGAATTTTTTCATTTCCTGCGCCCGCAATGGTTGTTGTTGCTGTTGCCGGCGGCGTTGGTGATTGCTTCCATTCTGCGCCGCCAGGATCAATTGCGGGCATGGAAGAGAGTGATCAACCCGGAGTTGCTGGGGCACCTGGCCGTCCAGCACGAAAAACACCGGAGCAGGTTGCCACCGGTCCTGCTGCTGGCCGTCGGTTGGTTGCTGGGCATTGTTGCCCTGGCCGGGCCTGCCTGGGAGCGTGAAGCCACGCCTTTCACTGAAGACCAGGCCGCGCTGTTCATTGTCATGAAAGTAACGCCTGACATGCTGGCGGAAGATATCCAGCCAAGCCGCCTGCAAAGATCTGCACAAAAAGTCAGTGATTTACTGTCACTCCGGCCCGGCAGCAAGACCGGGCTGATCGCTTATGCCGGAAGCGCTCACCTGGTGATGCCGCTGACATCCGATCCGGGTGTGATCCGGTACTTTGCCTCCGAATTGAAACCGGAAATCATGCCGACAGAAGGTGATGACCCACAGCAGGCTATGCAACTGGCGCAACGCCGCCTGGCGGAATCGGGTCTGCCGGGGTCCATCGTTTTGATTGCCGATTCGGTGCCGCTTCCATTTTCCGCGGGAGGGAGTGCGGATGTGCATATCCTGGCCATGGCTGCAGGGCCGGAAGTGGTTCCACCGCCGGGCAGTCCGCCGGCGCCCGCACTGGACGAAGACGCCATCCGCGAAGCAGCCCGCGGCGGAGGCGGTCAGTGGGTACAGGTCACGCCCGATGATTCGGATGTGAGGCAACTGGGCGCACAGATCGAGCGCAGCATCGCCTCGGCGCCGGTGCAGGAAGGAGAACGCTGGAAAGATTCGGGCTATTGGCTGATGTTCGGATTGTTGCTGGTGATGCTGCCGCTGTTCCGAAAGGGTGGGGCTGTGAGGTTGAGTACATGAACCGCAGATGGCTTCTCATATTGATGGCTTTTTTCTTCCAGCCGTCCATCGCCTCTGCAGCCTGGTCTGATTGGTGGCTGACGCCGGATCAGCAGGGCGGACGCCTGATGTCGCAGGAGCGCTACCTGGAAGCTGCAGAGGCGTTCTCCGACCCCTTGCGCAAGGGTGTCGCGTTTTTTCGAGGCGGTGATTTTGAGAGCGCGGCGGCAGTGTTCGGACGGATTCGCTCGCCCGAGGCTGCCTACAACAGGGGCAACGCCCTGGTTATGCTGGGGCGCTACGAGGATGCGATTAACAGCTACCAGGCCGCACTGGAGATGCGCCGGGACTGGGCGGAAGCGCAGCAGAATTTATCCATTGCGGTTGCCCGCAAGGAACGTCTGGCGCCACCCGAAGATGACGCGGGTGGTACTGGCGGTCAACTGGGGGCGGATGAAATAGTTTTTGACGACACCGGGCGGGTCGACAAGGCAGGATCCGAAGTGGTGACAGAAGGAGGAAAAGAACTGTCAGAAGACGAGATGCGGGCTGTGTGGTTACGCCGTGTACAGAATGACCCTTCAGAGTTTCTGCGCACACGCTTTGCCTACCAGTTGTTCCGGGATGAAAAGGATGCGGCGGAGGAAGCGGATGAAGCTGAATCCGAGTAGGCTTGCCAGCGGCTTATGGCTCTGCTGCGTGGCGCTGACCTGGTCTTTTCCCGCCGGCGCAGCCGAGGATCTGAATGGCGATATCCATTTTCATGCCGCGGTTGCCGAGGCATCCTGGGTGGGCCAGCAACGGGAACTGCAACTGGATTTGTGGACCAATGGATTCAGCTTCGCAGACCAGTTATTCGTGTTGCCCGAAGTCCGGGGCGCTTACCTGTTGCAGCCGGATTCGACCACGGTAAAGCTCAGCGAAGAGCGCAACGGTGTGCAGTGGCAGGGCCTGCGCTACACGTTTTTGCTGTATCCGCAAAGGGAAGGGTTCCTGGTGATACCTTCTTTTGATGTCAGCTTCAAGGCCAGGGCCGGTTTTGGCTCCGAACCGGCGGATTTCCGTTTCAGCACTGAACCCTTGCAGATCGAGGCCCGGATGCCGCCCGGCGTGGTTCCGGGCGGCCTGGTCGTGACAACGGCTTCTTTTTCGCTGGAGTCCTCCTGGGCGCCGGCTTCCGTTTCCGACGGGGTCGCAGAACTGAAAGTAGGGGACGCCATCACCCTGAGCGTCACTCGCCAGGCCCAGGATGTCCCTGGAATGGTTTTTGAGCCGTTACCTGATATCGCAATCGACGGCCTGGGTGTCTACCCCGCGACGTCCCAGGTTAATGACCGCGTGAACCGGGGAAGCCTGATGGGGGAACGCACAGATTCGGTGACTTTCGTTTGTGAGCGTGAAGGCACTTACCGGATTCCGGAGTTCGTGTTCCAGTGGTGGGACCCGGATAGGGAGAATCTGTCACAACAACGGATTGATTCCCTTGAACTGACCGTGGTGGCCAACCCGGCCTGGGTAAGCAAGAGCGAATCCGACGGAGGCGTGAACAAACGGTTCGGCTGGAAATCCCTGGCAGCCATCCTGATCGCGGCCGGGGCGCTTGTCCTGGCATGGTTTACCGGCGTTCCCCGACTGAAGGACTACCTTCGGCAAAGGCGTAAAACCCGGGAACAGAGTGAGCCCTGGGCTTTCAGGCAGGTTCGGCAGGCTTGCGGTTCCGGAAATCCGGCCGGGGCTTACCAGGCCATTACGTTATGGCTTAGCCGGGTAGATGCTTTGCGCCCGGGTTGCACCCTGACGGAACTGGCGGAGTTGAGCGGCAATGAAGACTTGAAAAAAGAAGCCACCGCTTTGCAGGAAAGGGTGGCTTCGGGTTCAACGGAGGAATGGAGAGGCGGCAAACTGGCCCAGTTGCTTGTACAGTCGAGGGAGGGTCTGAACCAGCCTCTGAAACCTGCGCACGCGCTTCGCGATTTGAATCCTCCGTCGTCTAGATGACAGTGACGAGGAGCAGCAACACCAGGGCAACAGCCAGGCCCAGTTCACGGAACTCATTCCTGTTGGATGCTTTTTCAGACGGATCAAATTTCATCATCGTATGCCTCGCTATGTTTCGAAAAGAATGGGGGGGGCAAATCCCTGCCCCCGCCTGGCGCATACGTCGGTAGGAGAGAAAACCATGTGCGCCTGGAGGATACTTTAGGGGGTTGGCGGTGGTGCCGCTTGTCAGAACAAGACGAGCTATTGACCCGCCTGGTACCAGTTGACGCCACCGTCATCCTGCCAGCATGTCATCTCGCCGAGATCCAGCAGGTAGTTGAGATGGGATATGGCTTCACCGGTGGCCATGATCAGGTTTTTGTCGGTAATGCGGGATTTGAACAAGGCCGGGAAAACATCCAGAGCGCGCCTGGGTTCGGCGCAGATTTTCTTCAGCTTGACCAAGCCCTGCTCATGTTCCGCGGTCAACTGGTCCAGGCGGACGTGAGCGCCGGTGAATGGCTCACCATGTGCAGGCAGAACCAGCACATCTTCCGGCAACACCCGCTTAAGTTTCTGCAAGGAGTCGAACCAGTGTGCCAATGGGTTGGCAGACGGCTCTGTGGGGTAAACGCTGACATTGGAAGATATGGTGGGAAGAATCTGGTCCCCTGATATCAGCAGGTTCAGTTCCCGGCAAAACAGGCAGGCGTGTTCCGGTGAATGACCGCGTCCGACGATGACCTCCCAGTCGTTTTCCCCGATTCGAACGGACATGCCTTCCTGCAGTCGCCGGTAAGTTTCGGGCAGGGGAGATACGACACTGCCAAACGCGCCGAAGTGCTCAGCGTAGCGTTCCAGCGATTCGTGGGCGAATCCGGCATTGGTATAGAAACGGAGGCCCGCCGGCGGCGCGGGTTTGCCGGTGTCGGCGACCAACACACGGCACAACAGGTACTCTTCGCGGCTCATCCACAATCCGGTGCCGAATCTCTCTGCCATCCAGCCAGCGCAACCCACATGATCGGGGTGCAGGTGCGTAACCAGTATGCGTGTGATCGGTTCGTGGTTCAGGTGGTGCCGCAGGACATAGTCCCAGACTTCACGGGTGGTGCGGGTGAAAAGACCCGTATCCACCAGCGCCCAGCCATTCTTATCGCGCAGAAGCCACACATTAATGTGATTAAGCAGGAAGGGGAGGGGCAGCCTCAGCCACTTGATATCCGGGGTGATATCGCGGATTTCACCGGTTTCCGGACTATTTTCAAAAGTGTATTCGATAGGGGACATGATTCCCGTTCCGGGCTCCTGATACCGCAGTCTATTGCTAATAGACCCGTCAAACAATTGGCCTCCAGGGACAAGTTGAAGTGGCTGGACGATGCTAATCTTTCACGAAATCTGCAAAAGGAATACTACAGTGAACACAGAACAAGCCGGTTCTGATCCGAAAAAGGTGCTGCAAAAAACATGTAACGGACTGATCTGGGTGCAGACCCTGATCTGGAGTTTTGTGCTGGTGGGCGCCAGCGGGCTCAGCATATACGCATGGTTTGAAAACCCCGAGCCCTGGGCATCCATAGGTCAAATATGGATGGTGGTGGGAGGAATGACTGTTGCCGTATTCCTGCTCAGCGCGGCGCTGACGGGGATCACAGTGCTGATGGAAAAAGCAACGCGGACAAAATGTGAGGATTCAATCATCACTTCCTAATACCCTGATATTCTAGTCTCTCAATCAAGCTGTTTTGGACGGATGCCAGATAAGTGTTTTTGCGCGGGCTGCGAATAGAGAATTTCCGGGCGATTCGTAAATCGTTCATCAACTTTGATGACGGCACTGCACTGATCGGTGAAAATGACTGCGGCATCACCAGTGTGCTGGATGCACTGGAGCTCGCGCTGGGCCACGAGGATGATGTCCGGGCGCCCCATCAGTACCAGTTTCATCATGTGCCGGGTTCTGACCACCCCAACGGCCCCATCAGTCTGCAGTTACGTTTCCGCGAAACCGATGTGGGTGAATGGGATACCGAAATCTATTCTCCTTTTGCGCCGATCCTGGCGGAACGAAAAGATCGCATACGAGAACTCTGGTACGAAATCCGGATTCACCCGGAGCAGGCGGGTTCCGTCAGCACCCAATTCCGCCTGAGGTCACCGGGCAACAAGGGAAAGTCCTCTGATCCCGGGCTTATTGGATTGATACGTCAACTCAATCCGGTGGTCCGGGTTTCAGCCGGCATGTTGACGGGGCATGGCCAGACCGTTCCGGAAAAAGGGTTGCAGAAGGCAAAAGCAGCGTCATTTTCCGCCGAAATTTCGACGCTGGTAGAGCGCATCAACAGGGCGGTTGAATCGAGGCTTTCGGGCATCAGCCTGGACCTCAAGGCGGACCTGGAAGACGGGTTGTCAGCGGCTTCTGCATTGATTGAAATGGACACCTTTAATCTCGGTAGCCGGGAATCCGGCCTGTCCCGCACCGTGGGTGAGATCATTGGCTGGAGTCCGTCAGGATCCAGGCAGATGAGCTCAACCCGTTTGCAGGCACCCAACAGCGCCCCTGAAAAGTTGGGTATCCTGTTGCTGATTGGCGCTTTATTGCGCGCCCGGCCCGCCGGCATTATCCCTGGCGCCGATCCGCTTTGGATCATTGAAGAGCCAGAAGCTCACCTGCACCCGATCACGCTGACTTCGGTCGCCATGTTTGTGAGTCTGATTCAGCGACAGAAGATCGTTACGACTTACTCTGCCGACTTGTTGTCGGTCATCCCATTGAGCCAGGTTCGGAGGCTGGTGCGTTTCGATGGTGTTTTGCATGAACGGCGCGTTCAGCCCCATACGCTGTCCCGCAGCGAGTTGCGGCGTTTTCACTATCACCTTCGGTCACGCTTCGGGGTCAGCAGCTTTGCCAGGCTCTGGTTGCTGGTCGAAGGGGAATCTGAATACTGGCTGATTCCGCAGATTGCGCGCCTGATGGGTTATGAGTTTGCGCTGGAGGGCATTGCATGCGTGGAGTTCGCCCAATGCGGGCTGGACCCGCCCATCAAGGTAGCGCAGGAACTGGGTATTGAATGGCATGTGTTGGCGGACGGCGATACGGCAGGCAAGAATTACGCGTCGACGGTTCGTAGTTACCTGGGGGACGCCGATGAAAGCGAATACTTGACGGTGTTCAAAGAGCAGGACATTGAACGTTGTTTCTGGCAGCACGGTTACGACGATGTTTATAAAAAACATTCACGGCTGAAAGGCAGACCACTCGAGGAAGCCTCTCCCGCCAAAGTGATCCAGATGGCGGTTCGCAAGCAATCCAAGCCGTTTCTGGCACTCAGCGTGGTTGAAGCGGTCGCCGCAGAAGAGTCCCCCGGCATTCCCGGAATCCTGCGAGAGATGATTCACGCCTGTGTCGACCTGGCGCGAAATTCACCCGCAAGGCTGGCGGACGATTAAGCCAGCAATCGGTCAGGGCGCAGCGAGCGCCTCGCACAAGGGCACGTTATCCAGGGCAATGCGCTCAATCGGTATCCGGCCTCTCAGGTCCAGAGACTCGATGTGGTAATCGACCACACCATTCTCGCAATCTGCAAATTTGAGGATGATGGTGCCGTCTCCATCCTGGTCCGTTGAAGTGGGCGGCTCCGGCGAATCAAACACGCCCCCTTCGGTGACATAGATAGTGAGATTCGCCGTGTCGCCTTCGAACAAGCCACTGGCGGTCAGCCAGCGATGGCCGGGGTCACCCAGGATGGCGTTGACATCTTCCGGGGGGCGCTCAACATCATAGGTAAACCACGCCAGGAAGACTTGCCCGATGTCGGGGAAGACCGTGATGAGGAACCCCTGGCCGACAGTGTCCGGGTTGTACCATGCGTCGTTGATACCCGCGTTGATCACAAAATCGGCCTTGCGCACGACCACGGCATTGGGCTGCATCAGGTTCCCGGACTGGCTCGGTATGAAATCACCTTTTGCTATACCGGCCGGGCTGAAACGCCTGACAGAATCGGTGCCACCGTTACCCAGCAAAATATCGCCATCCGGCAGGAAATCAACGCCCTCGGTCTGTGACAGTCCCTGGATGAAATCTCCCAGGTATTGGCCTTGCGCACTGAACCGCCTGACCGCTCCACCGTCGTAATCCGCCACCAGCAGGTCACCGTTATCGTCGAACCAGATATTGGTGGGGCCAGTCAGGTTGGAGCTGATGAAATTGCCGAGGTCGAAACCATCGGTGTCAAATGCACGCACCAGCTGGCGATCATAAGAGGATACATACAGGATTCCCTGGTTGTCCCAGGCCATACCCAGCGTCCGGGTCAGGCCCAGGTTGGTGAAGTCATCGACGAAAGTGCCATTGAGCTGGAAACGCCTTACTCTGCCGTTGCCCCCATCCTGCAATACGTACAGCAGATTGTCGGGACCGATTTTCATGCGGGTAGGGCCGATGACATTCGAAGTGAATGTATCTACAAACTGACCCGTTGTTGCGTTGTAGCGGTCAATGGTTCCGCTGTTGAAGTTGGAAACCAGAACGTGGTTTGTCGCTTCGAGAAACACGATGTCATGCGGCCAGGCCAGGTTTTCGGTGATAAATACGCGCGGCTTCTCGCCATTTTCATCGTACTTCAGGATTTGCCAGGGTGGCTGGCCGAAATTAGGCGCGTCACTGACGTAAACCTCGTAAGGCTGCGCCATTGAGGTGGTTGCCCAAAGCAGGGCGCAGATAATAGCGAATAGTTTTTTCATGCGTTCTATTTTATCGCAGTCCGGTTTCAGGGGGTACCCAAAAAAACGGCCTCGCGCCATGATGACGTGGAGCCGCATAAAGCCGAGCGGGTAATGACCGGAGGCAAACCGGCGCAACTGCTAGCGCTTCGGCTTTGCATGAAGCGACTGGAATGGGGGCCGTCCCTGCCAGGGGAATGCTGGGGGAGGGCAGCCGGGGTGAAAGCAACAGGATACGACTAACAATGATGTATGAATGTAGGAAAACGGAGCGAATAATAGTAAGAAATGCCAAGCAAATATCCGTGAGGATCAATTGCCACGGAAGGCGTGATGACGAGTTCCAGTGGCCGCCCCGATCGTGACCGACACTATCGGGGGACAGTGAAGGTTGGGGGGGGAACCAACCGGGGCGACCAACTCCATCTTATCACACGTTCGGAGATCAGAGCAGGGACATTAGTGGCCGCCCCGACCAGGGGAATTCCGGGGAAGGGAGAGTGCCGTCAGCAAGTGACGGCACAAACTGCGCTACGCACAGTTCCCCCCAAAATCGTCACCGAAGTGACGCTGCGAGCATAGCCTAATTGGATAGCGGATCAATAAGAGACATTCCGAGCGGTAGGGAAAATCTGACGGATGGGATGGGAAGGGGGCCGAAACCCTCGAGGAGACGGATTAAATTATGCCGCTGCAACCGCTGATTGATACGCAGGCGGCGATTGATCACCCTCTCGGTGTCTTTGCTTTTTACTCTGGCGATCAGCTCATAGCGAGTATGACGTTCGACCAGGGTTGCGATCTGGCTGCTCTTGCTGCCGAACAGGAGATCACGCTTTTTTACGTCATCCTACGCGCCTCTGTTGCGCCCTAAACAAAAAAACGGCCTCATGCCATGATGACTTGAAGCCGCTAATTGATTCGGGATATCAATCACTTACATGGTCGGGGTGAGAGGATTTGAACCTCCGGCCCCTGCCTCCCGAAGGCAGTGCTCTACCAGGCTGAGCTACACCCCGACGAAGGCGCATATTCTATAGAACGACGGTGTTTATGGGAAGTCATTGCGTCGGGAATAGCGTCGAGAATTGCTTCAACCCAGCATGATGAAAAATATTTTTCAATTTGTAAAAAAAGTATTAAGTCCTGTTTACAATTAGTTGCTGAGCATTCTGCAAAAAGAGGTTAAAAAAACACGCCGAAAGTGGGTCACTTGTTAAAATTTCGTAACAAAATATCTGCTAGAATTATCGCGCCGTTTTTATGGTTGGTGGGAGGCAGTCAGACGGGACTCATTCAGGGCGTAGATTCAGAAAGCCGGGCACACTTGAATTTCTGCATTTTCGCCTTTCCATCGTCTGATTGGCCTGGTTTATTAATACGAACAACATACAGGCGAAAATCAATGTATAACAGAATCCGACTTTGTTTTTCAGCGTTGGCGTTTTTGCTCGTGCTGATGATTCCTGTGGCCGCGATGGCCCAGGAGACAACTTCAGCTATTCGCGTCTCAGTTTTCGGTCCGGACGCGGCACCGCTCGAAGGTGTTGATGTCACTATTACTGATACCCGTACGGGAAGCGCGCGTAGCTCGCAATCCAATGCTTCGGGTCTCGTTTTTGTCAGGGGCTTGCCGGTTGGCGGTCCGTACCAGGTAGAGGCCAGTTCCGGCAGCTATGCAAACCAGACAGTGACTGACGTAGATCTCAGGCTGGGCGACACCTACTCGCTGATCCTGCAACTGGGTGCGGACGTCATGGAAGAAGTGGTCGTGACGGCCGAGGAAGTCCAGACTGAACAATTGGCTTTGGGGCCGGCATCAGTCTTTGGTTTGAGGGATCTCGAAGAAATGCCGCACATCAACCGCGATCTGCGTGACGTCATCCGTAACGATCCCCGGATCTACATCGATCCGGCCTACGCAGGCGGTGCAGTGCAATGTGCAGGCGCCAACCCGAGGTTCAACAGTCTGACGGTTGATGGGGTGCGGATGAATGACCTGTTTGGCTTGAACAGCAACGGTTATCCCACCGAACGCCAGCCATTTTCCTATGATTCCATCGAACAGGTCGCCGTTGAACTTGCGCCGTTTGATGTGTTTTACGGCCAGTTCACAGCCTGTAACATCAATGCAGTGACCAAGTCCGGTTCGAATGAATGGCATGGATCGGCATTCTACGATTACACCAACGACAACATGAAAGGCGACAAGCTCGAAGGTGAAGACATCGATACCGGTGATTTCAGTGTCAAGCGGTGGGGTGTCACGCTGGGTGGTCCGATCATCAAGGACAAGCTGTTCTTCTTCGTGGCCTATGAGCACCTCAAAGATGCCAACCTGTTTGACCGGGTTCCGACAGGTGGTCTCTCCTCGGGCCGTGTAATCAAAGGTGTTAGCGCAGACCAACTTGATCAAATCGCGCAAATCGCCCGCGATGTATACGGTTACGAGGTTGGTGAACCGGTTAAAGCCCTTCCGGTGAAGGACAAGAAATACACGATCAAGCTGGATTGGGATATCAACCAGGATCATCGCGCATCGTATTCTTATAATTACAATGACGGGTTCAACTATTCGGAGTCCGACTCTGACGATGACGAGTACGAATTTTCCGATCATTACTATGAGCGCGGTGCAAAACTCAAGTCCCATACCGGTGTGCTGTTCTCGAACTGGACGGACAGATTTTCAACCGAATTGCGCGTTTCCCACCTGAAACTTGATAACCGACAGCAGTCACGGTCAGGTGTAAGGGACAACGGCATTTTTGGTGAAGTACAGGTCGAAACCTGGAACGATGACGACAACGACGGAGTGTTCTCCCGTGCAGTCGTTTATATGGGCACGGACGATTCGCGCCAGGCCAACAAGCTTGACTACAAATCCTGGAACTACAAGGTTTCCGGAAACTACGAGTTAGGCGATCACCTGCTGACCGGTGGTTTCGAGCGTGACTCGCTGGACGTCTACAACCTGTTCATCCAGCACACGGAAACCGAAAACCGCTTTGACGAAGAATGTAATGCCGGCAACCCCAATGGTTGTATCCAGGCGTTCCTTGAAGGCCGCCCGGATGATATCTACTACGGCAATGCAGCACCCTCGAATGATCCTCAAAACGGCGCGGCAGTCTGGAGTTACGACATCAATACGGCCTACCTGCAGGACGAATGGGTAACGGCCGGTGGCGCATTGACCATGATTTTTGGCCTGCGCTATGACTGGTACTCCAGCAATGATGAGCCCGCCTACAATGAGTTTTTCTTCGAACGGCAGGGTTATGCCAATACCTATACCATCGACGGGCTGGACCTGTTGCAGCCCCGCGTCGGCTTCAACTGGACCATTGCGCCTGACGTGAGCCTGCGTGGTGGTGTTGGCCTGTATTCCGGCGGTAATCCGAACGTCTGGATGTCCAACAACTTCAGCAACGACGGTTTCCGCATTGCTCAATTGCGTGAACGCACCATCGAGAATGATCCGCCTCCAGCTGAAAACTGCGGCGAGGGAAGGGATTTCTCATTATTCGATATCCCGCTGACCGGCGCCGGCAATCCGGTTTACGACATTCCACAGTGTCTTTTTGACGCGATCGCTTTCGCAGAGCCCAATTCCGGTGTAAACGCACTGGACCCGGACTTCAAACTGCCGAAAGCCTGGAAAGTCAATCTCGGAACGACCTACAACTTTGGCGACGGTTACGTCCTGAATGCGGATATTTTGTACACCAAGAACAAGAATTCCGCGATCGTGATCAACGGCACAATGGAACAGACCGGTTTCGCCCCTGATGGACGTCCCATCTACACGGACCCCCGCCGGTTCAATTCCGATTACATCCTGACCAACATCGAAGGCAAGGATGGACGTTCATGGCAGTTCAGCGTCAACCTCTCCAAGTTCTATGACAACGGATTCGACTGGTCCGTAGGTTACGCCTACACCGATGCCAAGGATGTCAGCCCGATGACCAGTTCGGTGGCGTTCTCCAACTTTGCCAACATCTCGGTCAGCGACGCGAACAACCCGGGGCTGGCCACGTCGAACTACAACATTCCGCATCGGTTTACCTGGCGGGTTGGCTACTCGGCTTACTGGTGGAAAGACAACCGCACCAATTTCACCCTGGTCGGCGCGGTTAACCAGGGCCGTCCGTACTCATACACCTTTGCCGGTGATGATGGTGACACCTTTGGCGATTACATCAGCAATCGTCACCTTCTGTATGTACCCAACGGCGAAGATGACCCGCTGGTTTCATTCCTGCCCAGCTTTGACCAGGAAGCGTTTTTCCGCTCACTGGCTGAGACCGGTCTTGATAAATACTCCGGCCGGATCGCTCCACGCAATTCGTTCAAGAGCAACTGGTGGAGTTACTATGATCTGCGAGTTGAACAGGAATTTCCTGCTTTCAAGGAAGGCCACAAGTTCGCCGGCTGGGTGACCATCAAAAACCTGTGCAACCTGCTTAACGATGACTGGTGCGTACTCAAGGAAGCCAGCTTCCCGCGGGCACAGGGTATCGTTGACATGGAAATCAGCGAAGATGGCCAGCAGTACATTTTTGAAGAGTTCATCGAGCCCACCGGTCAGGGCCGTGTGAGTGATCCTTCCCTCTGGGAGGTTCGCATCGGTGTGACCTACCGGTTCTGATCAGAACATCAGGTCAGAAAGATCGGGGCGGATTTCCGCCCCGATTGCTGTCTGAAGGAGAAAAACAATGTCCGCTGAATCGGTAACTACCCGCCTGTATCCCGCAGGAATTCTCAATACATTGAGCCGGCATGAAGTTGAGCGGCTCACCGACGCCAGCCAGGGCGACCTGGCTGAGCTGGTGCGCCGTTGTTCGCTGGCGGTGCTCAACAGCGGTAATGAAAGCGATGATGCGGAGGCGCTGCTGCGCCAGTTCGAGGACTTCCGTATCGAGGTCCAGCAGGTCAACCGTGGTTTGCGGCTGGAGTTGATCAATGCACCCGGTTCTGCCTTTGTCGACGGCCAGATTATCGAGGGTATCCGTGAACTGATTTCAGCGGTTATTCGCGACCTGGTCTATTACGATAGCGAGATCAGCGGTAACGGCCAGCACGACCTGGCCAGCAGTTCCGGTATCACCAATGCGGTGTTTGAAATGCTGCGTAACGCCCAGGCGCTCATTCCCCAGGTCGAACCCGACCTGGTGGTCTGCTGGGGCGGGCATTCAATCGCGCGTAACGAATATGAATACACCAAGAAATGCGGCTATGAGTTGGGGCTTCGCAGCCTGAATATCATCACCGGCTGTGGCCCGGGCGCGATGAAAGGGCCGATGAAAGGGGCCACCATTGGTCACTCCAAGCAACGCTCCAAATTGCGCCGGTATATCGGGATTTCCGAGCCGGGCATCATTGCTGCTGAATCGCCCAATCCCATCGTCAGTAACCTGATCATCATGCCGGATATCGAAAAGCGGCTCGAGGCTTTTGTAAGGCTGGGTCACGGGATTATTGTTTTTCCGGGCGGGGCAGGGACCGCAGAAGAAATACTGTACCTGTTGGGGGTCCTGCTCCATCCTGATAATGCCGACCTGCCATTTCCGCTGGTCCTGACCGGACCAAAGGAAGCGGCCAGCTACTTTAAGCAGATCGATAAGTTCATTCGGTTGACGCTGGGTGAAGAGGCCAGTTCTCGCTACCGCATCATCACCGGGGACCCGGAAGCCGTTGCGCAGTACATGGTCCGGGGTATGAACAAGGTTCGCAAGTACCGTATCGCCAAGAATGATGCGTTTTACTACAACTGGTTACTGACCATAGAAGAATCGTTCCAGATCCCATTCGTTCCCTCGCATGAAAACATGGCTGCGCTGGAAATCAGCAGGGACCTGCCTTTGCACGTGCTCGCTTCCAACCTGAGAAAGATGTTCTCCGGCATCGTGGCGGGTAATGTCAAGCCCGATGGAGTGCGCTCCATCAGGGAGCGCGGTCCGTTTGAAATCAGCGGCGATGTGGAAATCATGGAGTCACTGGATTCACTGCTGGCTTCCTTCGTCGTGAACAATCGCATGAAACTACCCGGTGGAAAAGCCTATGAGCCCTGCTATCGCTTAGCGAGATAGGTTTTCGGTTCCCATCAATGGCCGAACCTCTCCCAGGGGTATGCCGCGCGTATACATCCATTGCCCGGCAGTGTGCGGGACGATGTCTCCGGCCTCACGCATCGCGTCGCGATCGGCGGGTAGTAAATCGTCCTCATCCACGATGGCGTAGCCGTCGCTGAAGGTCATCTCCCTGGCCAGTGCATTCAGTGGGTCCGAGAGGGTGATGCCGTTTACCGGGTAACGCAGTGCATACCGGTTCTGATCGTTGACCAGCACGTCCAGCGCGCAACCCTGCGCCAGGCCCCGGTAACGGGTTTCATCTTCCGGGTCCTTGTTCAGGAACAACAGGTAGCGGCGGCCTTCCTCGAATACAGTGGGGTTTGGGAAGTAGCATTCATTGGGGTGCAGGCCTTTTTCATAAACTTCGATGATGTCCAGCGGATCTGTGGCCTTGTAAGGAATCAGTACTTTCAGGTAGGCGCTGCCGCTGACCGGAATATCCCTTCGCATGAAGTAGTCGGTGTCCCTTGCCTGCGCCAGCACCACCAGGTCGGCGGCAGCCGCAAGTTCAGCAAGGCTGACAGGCCCGGAATCCGGGCCACCTGTGTCCTGGCCGTATGCGGGCAGCGTGCTGAGCAGCAGCGCCAATGTGAGGGTCCGGAGCATCAGATCATTATAAGCCCGTAGAGCGATCGCTCCAGTTCTGATAGCCTGATCAGCCCAGAACCTTTAAGAGCCAATGAAAATGCATATGACTCATCTGATCCGGCCTGTCGCAATGGTTGCTGCGCTGCTGACACTGACGGCCTGTGAGCAGCCCTCCGACGCAAAATTCAAGCCCGCATCTGAAACGACCGTTGCCGAAGCACCTGCTGCAACCGTTCAAGGTGTTGAAGAGGCCAGAGAGTTTGTCGCGGCTTCAGAAACCACACTGGAACGTCTCGCTCAACACCACGAACGTGTTAGTTGGGTGCTGGCGAACTTCATTACCGACGACACCGAATTGCTGGCTGCGAAGTCTGCCGAACAGTTTACTTTGGCCCAGGTAGCCGTTGCGGCCGAAGCTGCCCGCTTCAATGGTCTGGAGGGCCTGGATTACGACACAGCCAGGAAGTTGAACATGCTGAAGAGCGGGATCGTCATTCCTGCACCCATGGATCCGGAAAAGACGGCGGAGCAATCGGAAATTGGCGCAAACCTCAAGGGCATGTACGGCCGCGGAAGTTATTGCCGCGAAGACGGAGGCTGCCTGGCGCTGGGCGAGCTGGAAGATATCATGGCCGAGTCCCGCGACCCGGCGGAGTTACTGGAGGCCTGGGCAGGTTGGCGAACGGTTTCTCCTGCGATGAAACCGCTGTATGCACGCCAGGTGGAGCTTGCCAACGAAGGCGCCAGGGAACTGGGCTTCGACGATCTGGGCACCATGTGGCGATCTGCTTATGACATGGATCCTGCGGAATTCCCCGGTGAGCTGGACAAGCTGTGGGAGCAGGTCAGCCCACTTTACGAAGCCTTGCATTGTCACGTCAGGGCCCGCCTGGCCGAGACCTATGGCAGTGAAGTTGTGCCTGCCGGTGGCCCGATCCCTGCGCATTTGCTGGGCAATATGTGGGCGCAAAGCTGGGAAAACATTTACGAGTTGGTCGCTCCCCCGCAGACGGCCGCGGGTTATGACCTGACCGCCATCCTCAATGATGAAGGCTATGATGCCATCAGCATGGTAAAGACCGGAGAGGCCTTTTTCAGTTCGCTGGGTTTCGAGGAATTGCCGGAGACTTTCTGGGAGCGTTCCCTGTTCGTCAAGCCGGCGGACCGTGATGTCGTTTGCCATGCCTCGGCCTGGGACATCGATGAACAGGATGACCTGCGCATAAAAATGTGCATCGATGTTAACGCTGAAGATTTCAAAGTTATTCACCACGAATTGGGCCACAACTATTATCAACGTGCCTACAAGGGTGAGTCCTACCTGTATCGAAGCAGCGCCAATGACGGTTTCCACGAGGCGGTGGGCGACACGCTGGCGCTTTCCATCACGCCTGAGTACCTGGCTAAACTGGGGCTGCTGGACGAGGTGCCGGATGCGTCAGGTGATCTGGGCCTGCTGATGAGACAGGCGCTTGAGAAAATCTCTTTCCTGCCTTTTGGTCTGATGGTCGATCAGTGGCGCTGGAAAGTCTTTGCCGGTGAAGTGGGGCCGGACGGCTATAACGAGCTGTGGTGGCAGTTGCGTGAACGATACCAGGGAGTTGGCGCGCCCGGTGATCGACCCGCCGATGCATTCGATCCTGGCGCCAAGTATCACGTGCCCGGCAATACGCCGTATACCCGATATTTCCTGGCCCAGATCCTGCAGTTCCAGTTCCACCGCGCGCTGTGTGAAATCGCTGGTAATGAAGACCCCATCCATCGTTGTTCAATCTATGGCAGCAATCAAGCCGGTGAGCGCCTGAACGCCATGCTGGAAATGGGCCGCAGCAAGCCCTGGCCGGACGCGCTCGCAGCCCTGACGGGCTCACCCGGGATGGACGCCACGGCGATTCTCGATTACTTTGCGCCGTTGCAGGCGTGGCTTGACGAGCAGAATGCGGGACGGCAGTGCGGCTGGCAGTAAGTCGGCCTAGCGAAGACGTGCCAGTTTCTGCCCCATAACGACGTCATCACCGGGCTCGTAATGTTCCATGGACGAAACAGCGCCGGGCGGCAGCAGCAGGATGACGGTGGAGCCCATATTGAAGCGGCCCATTTCATCACCCCTCGCCAGTTGGATATTTCGTCGGCTCCAGTCGCCGCGCGCGATTTTTTTGCCACGAGGCGGTGTGACAACGCCTGACCAGACGGTTTCCATGCTCGAAACCAGCATGGCGCCGACCAGGACCAGCGCCATGGTGCCGTGCGTGGTTTCGAACACGCTGACAACCCGCTCATTGCGGGCAAACAGGTTGGGGACCTGCCGAACCGTGTAGGGAGCAACACTGAACAGGCGGCCTGGTACGTGGATCATGCGCTGTAATTTGCCGTCGAAGGGCATGTGCACACGGTGGTAGTCTTTCGGTGAAAGATAGACCGTTGTATAAAAACCATTGAGGAATTCGGCGCTGGCCGGATCGTTGGCCAGCAATGAGCGAACCGAGAAGTGCTGCCCCTTGGCCTGCAGGATACGGTCGTTGGTGATTCGGCCGCTCTGGCTTATCTTTCCGTCACTGGGGCTGACCAGGGCCAGCGGATCGGGGTCGATTTCCCGGGTTTCGGGTTTGAGTTCGCGTGTAAAAAACGCATTGAATGTCTCAAACTCGGAAATATTCTCGATTTTCGCTTCTTCCCATGCGACTCCAATAATACTGCCGATCAATGTAATTTGCGTGTTTTTCACTGGCGCCAGGCGAATTCGCATGAACGCGTAGACGATTCGTGACAAAAGGTGGTGGGGCAACAGGTACTGGATGCCCGACAGCAGTTTCTCAATCCATCCCATCAGTCAATCACCGCGGCAATCTCAGCTGCCATTTTCTCAGTTTGATGGGGCGCCGGAAAGACGCCATGCAACTTTCCGTCGGGATTCATCAGGAGGAAACTGGCCGAGTGGTCGACCGTGTATTGCTGGCTGCCTGGCTCATGATCTTCAATCCGGTAGGCAATTCCCAGTTGCAGGGTCAGCGGCGCCAACTGGGCCTCGGGTCCGGTGACACCAATGAAACTGGGGTCAAAATAATCGACATACTGATTCAGTTTCTCGGGTGTGTCGCGCTCGGGATCGACGGAAACGAACAACACCTGCAGGTCACGGGCTGATTCAGGATGATCCTGTGCCAGTGACTTGCGAATCTGCGCCAGGTCATACAGGGCACTGGGACACACATCCGGGCAGTGCGTAAATCCGAAAAAAAGCACGGACCAGTGACCCTGCAGATTTTCAAGCGAGAAAGGCCGGCCTTCATCATCCACCAGCGAAAAATCCGCGATGACGCGCGGCTCAGGCAGCAACAGGAGGCTGGTGCTGGAGGCCTGCGGAGGGCCCTGCATGACTTTCCAGAAGGAAATGCCGGCAACTGTGCTGATCGCGCCCACCAGGATGGCAAGCAAGATCAGTCGTGCCTGCGGATTTTTTGAATTCTTTTTCATCACCGTCCCATTATACTGCGGCACATGATAATTGCGGAGTTAATAGAGCGCATCGCCACCCGGCTGGACGACGCCGGTCTGTGCTTTGGGCACGGAACTGACAACGCCAGGGATGAGGCGGCCTGGCTGGTGCTTCACGTTGCCGGGGCGCCGCTCGATGGTAGTTTTACTGACTGGGGAATGGAATTGCAACAGCCGGAACAGGACCGGGCCTGGGAACTGGCCCGGGCGCGCTGCGAGGGCAGGGCGCCGCTGGCTTACTTGCTGGGTTCGGCATGGTTCGCGGGTCTGGAGTTCGAAGTCAACGAGCAGGTGCTGGTGCCCCGGTCACCGCTGGCGGAGTTGGTGCTGGATCAGTTCCGGCCCTGGGTGCAGCCGGACGGCGTCCACCGGGTACTGGATATGTGCACCGGCAGTGCCTGCATTGCCATTGCAACGGCATTGAACCTTCCCGCTGCGCGAGTTGATGCGGCAGATATCAGTCCCGGAGCACTGGAAGTAGCGCAACGAAACGTGCGGCGCTTCGGCCTGGAGGGTCGCGTGAAACTGCTGCTATCGGACCTGTTCGCCTCGGTTCCATCGTCCAGATACGATCTGATCGTTTCCAATCCCCCTTATGTGCCGTCGTGCTCTGTTGCCGGTCTGCCACCCGAGTACCGTTCGGAACCCGGACTGGGGCTGGCTTCAGGCGCTGACGGACTGGACGCCGTTTTGTCGATCCTGCTGGACGCGCCCCGCTTTCTGAGCGAGGATGGCGTGCTTGTATGCGAAGTGGGCGAAAGTGAGAGCCACCTGGCCGATGTTTTGCCATCCATGCCTTTCGTCTGGCTGGAGTTCGTTCACGGCGGGTCAGGCGTTTTCGTCTTGACGAAAGAACAATTGCAAGCAGCCGCGCAGGAAGTGGCTGGCTTGATCAGGAACAGAAGCAATGTCATATAACAGTTTTGGCCACGTGCTGAGAATCAGTACCTTTGGTGAGAGTCACGGACCGGCGATTGGCTGTCTCATCGACGGGTGTCCGCCCGGCCTGGAAATAGATGCGGCTGAAATTCGCGAGGAAGTGCTCAGGCGCGCGAGCGGCAAGAGCCGGCATACTTCTCAACGGCGTGAAAAAGAAGATGTACAGATCCTCTCCGGTGTCTTCGAAAACCGCACGACCGGCACACCGATTGCGCTGTTGATAGAAAACACGGATGCCCGGTCAAAGGACTATGAAAACATCAAGCGGCAGTTCCGTCCGGGACATGCTGACTATACGTACTGGAAGAAATATGGATTTCGGGATTACCGCGGAGGCGGGCGGTCTTCCGCACGCGAAACGACTGTGCGAGTGGCCGCTGGTGCGATCGCGCGAAAATGGCTTAGAGAAAACCTGTCCGTGGAAATACAAGGTTGGCTGGCCCAGTTGGGCCCGATTCGCACGGATGAGGTCAGGGAATGGAGCACCGTTGACGAAAATCCATTTTTTTGCCCTGACCCGTCAAAAGTACCTGAGCTGGAATCCTACATGGATGCCTTGCGCAAATCGGGTGATTCGGTCGGGGCCCGGGTCAATGTGATTGCCCGCAATGTACCGGCCGGATTGGGCGCCCCCATCTATGGCAAGCTGGATGCCGAACTGGCCAGCGCCATGATGAGCATCAATGCAGCCAAGGGAGTAGAGGTAGGCGCCGGATTCGATTGCGTGGCCCAGAATGGAACACAACATCGCGACGAAATGACACAGGAAGGCTTCCTCAGCAATCATGCGGGCGGAATCCTGGGTGGAATATCCAGCGGCCAGGATATTGTGGTCAGCACGGCGTTCAAGCCTACCTCCAGCCTGAGAATTCCTTGCCGCGGCCTGGATGTCGATGGCAACGAGGTTGAGATTGTGACCAAGGGACGGCATGATCCCTGCGTTGGGATCAGGGCTACGCCCATCGTGGAAGCCATGATGGCGCTTGTATTAATGGATCATGTGCTCCTGCATCGGGCACAAATGGGAAACTAGTTGATGAGTAAGAAACCAGTAATAGCGGTAGTCGGAGCCACGGGTGCCGTGGGTGAAGTCATGCTCTCTATCCTGGCGGAGCGCGGATTCCGTGAGGACCACGTGACGGCGTTGGCGAGCGAGCGCTCATTGGGCCAGGACGTCGATTTTGGGAATGTACAGTTGACGGTTGATGATCTCGCCACTTTTGACTTCACCGGTACGGATTACGCCTTGTTTTCAGCGGGTGGATCGGTCAGCGAGGAACACGCACCACGGGCCGTGGAAGCCGGCGCCATAGTGATCGACAACACGTCTGCGTTTCGCTACGACGATGATATTCCCCTGGTCGTGCCCGAAGTTAATCCGGAGGCACTGGATGGCATCACTGGCGGCGCCATCATTGCCAATCCGAACTGCTCCACCATTCAGATGGTGGTTGCGCTCGCGCCGATTCACCGGGCCGCAGGCATTGCGCGAATCAACGTCGCCACTTACCAGTCGGTTTCCGGAGCCGGCCGGCAGGGCATGCATGAACTGGCGATGCAGACTGCCGCCAGGCTGAATCTCAAAGAGCCGGAAGTAAGCAAGTTCGCCCAGCCCATTGCCTTCAACGTGTTGCCGCAAATCGACCAGATGCAGGAAAACGGTTACTCACGTGAAGAAATGAAAATGGTCTGGGAAACCCAGAAGATTTTTTCTGATCCCGACATCCTGGTGAATGCGACTGCCGTTCGGGTGCCGGTGTTTTTTGGACATTCCGAGGCGGTGCATTTCGAAACGCGCGAAGACATCGGAATGGACCAGGTCCGTGAGTTGCTGGAACAGGCGCCCGGTGTGGAACTGGTCGAGGGCGAAGACATGATTCATGCCACCGCCGTGACTCATGCTGCAGGGAAAGACCCTGTATTCGTGAGTCGCCTGCGGCGTGATATCAGTCACCCGAAGGGCGTCGACATGTGGGTTGTGGCCGACAATATCCGCAAAGGTGCAGCTTTGAACGCAATTCAGATTATGGATTTTCTTGAAGAAAAAAGGAATTCCAGTGGAAACAACGACCAAGCAAACGTAAACTCTGCCTGAAGGCACAATCATAAACCTGTTCTTCTGAACGTCAGGGAATGACGGAGGGACTCATGAAGACCACAAACAGTATCAGTACCGCAGCGTTTCTCGCAGCGGCCTCACTCACTTTCAGTTCTTCGGCCTGGTCACTTGGGCTGGGCGACGTCAAGGTAGAGTCTTATCTGAATCAGCCGTTGCAGCTAAAAATCGACCTGATCACGCGGGAGACCGATGATCTGGCGGCAGTAACGGCCCAACTGGCTTCGGCCAGCGATTATGAACTGATCGGCGCGAGCCGCGATGATATCCCGGTTCCCATCCGATTCAGCGTCGAAGACCTGGAAGGTGATCCTTACCTGCTGGGAACCAGCAATCTGCCCGTTGGCAATCCGGTTGTGCGGTTGATCGTCGAAGTGAACTACGCCAGTGGCCGCCTGTTGCGCGAATATACAGTGTTCCTGGATCCTCCGACCCACGCGGCACAGGCGCCGATACCACGCGTTGATCTGCGAACTGAGCCACCCCCGGTTGCTGAGCCGGCACCGGTGGATGCACCACCAGCCACCGCACCGGCAACGGAGCCGCCTGCCGCGCAGCAGTCACAGCCTGCTTCCAGCGCGACAACACAAAGGACGCCGGCCCCGGGTGAATACGGTCCAGTGGGTAACGGTGAAACCTTGTGGGAGATCTCCAAAAACTGGTCCCAGGGCACGGGTCTTGACCTCAACAAGGTGATGATCGCCATCCAGCGCGAAAACCCCCAGGCGTTTTTAAAAGGAAATATCAACCTGCTCAAACGCGGCGCCATTTTGCGCATGCCGCGCGCTGAGGACGTTCGTGATATCTCTACCGCAGTTGCCATCAGCGAAGTCACTGAACAGGAGGAGCAGTTCAAAGGCAGGACTGCAAGCGATACGGTAGCGAGCCCTTCAACGCCTTTACTGGCTGAAGACACTGCTTCTTATGAGCCGGCGGCAGCTGATGAGGCTGAGATCGAAGCCGAAGCCGGGATCGAAGCCGAGATCGAAGCCGAAGCCGAAGCCGAAGCCGCTGTGGCCGACACGGAAGATGCAGTCGCTGAGGCCGCGCCAGAAGCAGAAGCAGAACCGGCGCCAGAAGAATCGGCGGACATGGCGATGCAGGATCAGCTCGAACTGGTGCCACCGTCTGCAGAAAGCGAGCTGGACAGCGCATACGGTTTCGAAGAATCTGAGCAAGAGCTTGCCGATGTATCGGTCGCAACAGAGTCCTTGCGGGAAAACCTGGCCCGTACGGAAGAGGAACTGATTACCCAGCAACAACAAAACGAGTACCTGGAAGAGCGGATCAAGGAACTCGAAACACAACTGGCAGAATCTGAAACGGCCAGTGTGGAAGATGCTGACCTGGCCAGCATGGAAGAACGGCTTCGCCAGCAACGTGCCGCCCAGGCAGCCAGTCAGCCGGTTGAGAAGCCCTGGTACAGCCAGTTTACGACGTGGTTGATTGGTCTTCTGGTGCTCGCGGCGGCAGTAGTCGGCTGGTTATTCAGCAGGCGTGGTGGAGCAGATGAATACGTTCCGGACACGGCTATTGAAGAAGAGCGGATCCGGGAGATCAAGGACGAAGCAGAAGAAGTCCTGCGTGTTCTGGAAGAACCGGAAGACAGCGGGCCCGGGAAAGACGCAGAAGAACCGGATGAGGCAGCGACCCCGAAAGAGCCAAAGGTCAGGAAGCCGGAGGCCGGTTCTGATGACGCCGAAGTTCTGGATGAAGAAAGCTCCGATCCCGAAATTCAACTTGACCTGGCCCGTGCCTATATTTCCATGGGCGACAAGGAAGCGGCCCGCGTGATTCTCGAAGAAGTCAACAATAACGGCAGCGAGTCTCAACGCGAAGAAGCGAAGAAAATGCTGGACCTGCTGGTCTCCTGACCGGCAGGTTAAAGCCCATGTAATGCGTTACGCCGTCGGGCTCGAATATGATGGCAGCGGATTTCTGGGCTGGCAGATCCAGCGTCAGGAACCAACCGTGCAGGGTTGCCTGGAGCAGGCGCTTGCCAGGGTGGCTGATCATGACGTGCGGGTCACCTGCAGTGGCCGGACCGATACCGGTGTGCATGCCCTCTGCCAGGTGGCGCATTTCGATACCGGGTCGAAGCGGCCGGACCGTTCCTGGATACTGGGCATCAACAGCAATTTGCCCGCCGGTATCAGTGCTTTG
>Ga0316189_10000618_pt1 | contig 35484 bp, 31 predicted proteins | sample LowCovwburrow_MG_FD_204930 | JGI IMG/M metagenome (GOLD analysis project Ga0316189, IMG submission 204930) | Coastal sediment microbial communities from Maine, United States - Lowes Cove worm burrow | ecosystem: Environmental > Aquatic > Marine > Coastal > Sediment | place: USA: Maine...
TCCAGCAGTTCCAGCAAAGAGATGCACCACGCGTACTGGTCGCTGCGCGGGCTGGCGTCTGCCCCGCCCAACAACTCCGGTGCGATATAGCCGGGGGTTCCGGCGAGCCTCGTACCGACGGGACTGGCCCCTGACGCCCGGTCTGAGGTCGCGCGCGATGGTGTGGAGCTTGACCGCGCGAGTCCGAAGTCGGTCACGCGGACGGCACCGTCCTCGCCAACCATGACGTTGTCGGGCTTGAAGTCGCGGTGCACGAGACCGGCACGGTGGGCCGCGGCCAGGCCTGCGCCAGCCTGGGCGAGCGCATCGACGATAGCGGACCGACTGGGTGTGTTGTCCCGCACCCATTCACGCAGGGTCGTGCCAACGACGTACTCCATCACGATGTACGCTCGCCCGTCGGACTCACCGACCTCAAACACGGGCAGGACGTTCGGATGGTCGAGTGCGGCCAACGCCCGCGCCTCCTGCACGAGATCCGTTGCGTTGCCGTCGAGCTCAGTACGGAGCATCTTGACGGCAACGTCGCGCTCGAGCTTGGGATCTCGCGCGAGGTAGACGCGGCCGACCGCGCCCGTGCCTGCGGTCGATCGCACGACAAACCGACCGATCCTCTGCGGGGGCGCATCGACCCGAAACATCCGCTTGCGCAGGGCCACCGCGGTCCGCTCCATGTCGATGGGATCGATCGTTCGCGGGTCGGCCAACTCGTTCATGTCACGAACCGTGTGCCCCGCACGGGGCTAGCGCGCGGCCTCCGGGTCGCTCGCGAGCTGCTCTTGAATCCGTGCCGACCACCGCTCGATGCTCTCGAGCGTCGTGGCCAGGAGCGCGGGGGACTGAGCGATCTTGCGAAGCTGGGCCTCCAGCCGCTTGCGGGCCGCTCGCAGTCGTGTGCGTGCCGTCGGCTCGGGGACCCCAAGCACGCTTGCGAGTTCGCGCCCCGAGACTCCCTCCCAGTAGCTGAGCTCGATCGCGATCTGCATGTCCAGCGGGATCGTGCGTAACGCCTCGAGAAGCAGGCGGCGATCCGCCTTGGCGGCGAGTTCTTGGGTCGGGGTGATGCCGACGTCGGCGACCGAATCGACCGCAAAGTCGACCTGTTCGCGGGTGCGGCGATTGTCGCGATAGTGCTGACGCAGCATGTTGCGCGCAACGCCAAAGAGGTAGCTACGCACGCTCCCCCGAATCGCATCCTTGGAATCGAGGCAAGCCGCAAACGTCTTCTGTACGAGGTCATCGACATCGCCCGCGACCTTGTTGTGGAAGAACCGATACATCGTAGGAAAGTAGAGACCGAACAACGCGTCGCCAGCCTCGAGATCGCCGGAGCGCCAGCGATTGAGCAGTTCCATCTCACTGTCGTCGGGCACGCCCCATCGTACGTCCTGCGTTGTTCGGCCCTCATCCAGATGTTGCCGACAGCGCTACGTTGATTCCGATTTTTCCGTAGGACTGAGATTTCGTACTCGCAGCCACTATGCGCATTGTGCGCAACCTGGCTACGCCCGCCATGATGGTGAGCAGACGACGTAAACGGGATTCTAGGCGAGACCTGCAATCCGAACGGGAGCAAGCGCCATTTGGAGTGGTGATGCAACCGAGGACAACAAGGGGCGCCGCGAACCGCGGCGGTGAGCACGTGCGACAGGTCCAACTGCGCGTTGGGTTGTTTGCGGTCGCGACCGCCAGCGGTTGCTTCCAGCCTGGCGGCAATCCGGGTGCCGCCGAGACCGCTGGGTCGACCGGAGCCGAAACGGAGTCGGTGCACTCGATGAGTCCGATGACCGCGGACGATGGCGCCACGGGAGCCGGTAGCCCCGATGGCAATACCGCCGACGACTCGGACACAAGCGACCCCGCCACAACCGATTCGGCCACGAGCGACTCCAGTACCAGCGACTCCGACACCAGTGGCTCCGACACCAGCGGCTGCGAGCCCGCTGTGTTTGGCCTCTCCACCCTGAACGAATCCTGCTTCCAGTGAGGTCTACGATGCATACCGACAACGCAAACACCGACCAGCAACTCCGCGATCTCGAGACGAGACTCAAGTACGTCACACGCCACGTCGACGGTCAGCGTCGGAGGTCCAAGGCTCTGCGCATTGGGGTCGTGTTCGGCGCAGCGCTGGCCGCTGCCCTGCCCCTGGCGAGCCACGCGTATGACCCTGTCCCCAACGCGTTCGCAGCGGGTGATCCCGTCACCGCCGCCGACTTCAACGAGAACTTTGAACACCTCGTAGACGGACTCACCGCGGCCGAGAGTGCCGCGCCGCCCATCGGGAGCATCGTCGCGTGGGGTGGTGCTGCGAACACCGTGCCCGTCGGCTGGCTGATCTGCGACGGTGCAGAGCACGACCCCGGCACCTACCCCGACTTGGCGATGGCCATAGGGACAGCACACGGCGGCGACGGTGTCGCCAGCTTCCATGTGCCGGACCTACGTGGCCGCGTGATGCGAGGGGTTGATGGTGGCGTGGGCCGGGACCCAGACGCAGCCGGACGCGCGCAACCACAAGGGGGGAGTGGAAACTCAGGCGACTCGGTGGGTTCGGTGCAAGCCGACAGCCTCGCGGCTCATCACCACGGCGTCCCGATCAACTTCCCCGGCAACATGCCAGGGCCAGGCACGTTCGGAAACGGGTCCGCGGGCGTGTTTCCCGATGTGCTGTTTGGTGCATCCATCGGTACGGTGGACGCGCAGAACTCAGCAACCGCGGGCGCAGCCGAGTCGCGGAGCAAGAACGTGTACGTCAACTTCATCATCCGGGCGGGGTGACATGCGGGGCGGAGGCGTGGGCGGGCGCCCACACACCCAGCCGTCCGGCTCGTGACGACCGCCCACCCCGGCAGCCAGTGTTACGCTCCGCCCGTGAGAGCTCAGCGCGCGTTGTTAACTGTCGGCCTTGCTGCGCTGTCCGGGTGTGCGCACGCAAAGACAGTCGCGGCCCTCGAGGCCTCCAATCTGGAAATGCAAGCGCAGCTGGATGAGCTGCAAGCCGAGGTCGCCGCCAGCCAAGCAGCGCTGGAGGCGACAACGCAAGCGCTTGCGCTTCTGACTGCGGAGCGCGAGGCGAGGGAACAGGCCGAACGCGAGCATCAGGCTGAGCTCGAGGCTCGCAGGCTCGAGAGACAACAAAACGCGAACCGATACGCGATCGAGGGCGCGGACCAAGCAATCGCGTGCGACGATTCGGTCGGCAACGAGTGGTCATGCACGGTCCAACGCGAGTTCCTCAACCGGGTCGTGGCCGACCCGGGAGTGCTGCACAGACAAGCGCGCATCGTTCCTTCGCAACGCGACGGACAGACTCGCGGCTACAAGCTGTACGGAATCCGGCGAGGTAGCGTGCCCAAACTCCTGCGGCTCAAGAACGGAGACATGATCACCGCGGTCGGGGAGACCGAGCTGTCGTCGATCGACGCCACGATGGGAGTGTGGGTCGAGTTCCGTGCCGAGCGGGTCGAAATCAGAGGCGTTCGCAAAGCGAACGATTTTCGGATCACGCTGACGGTCGAGTAGGTCGGGTGAGTTCGTGGGGGCGTGCTCCCCCGGTAACGCCCGATAACCGGCCCCCAATTCGGGTGCAGGCGGGGTGCTACCGTCGGCCACGGAGTTGGGATGCGATCGCATTGCTGGATTGGTGGAGGCATCGGACTGCTCGCACTCGCGTTGTGCGGGTGCGGCGGGGAACAGGGCGAAGGCGGGAGCGCAGGCGGCACGGGCATGTCCACGACGTCCGGTACGTCGGTGAACTCCGGTGGCCCATCCGCTGGAGGCGCGGACGCCTCGACGCAAGGATCGGGGGCCACCGACACCGACGGGACGCAAGAGCTACCGCCAGCCGGTGAGGTCGTGCGCACCGACTTGTCGCAGCCTCCGGGCGATATCCACACAGTGTGCGAGTACGGCAACTCGTGGCACCTCCATAGTCAGCACGGGCAGAACGTATCGGTGGTGCCGCAGCGACAGTACGTGGCGAGTTGTGTAGCCGACGATGGCCCGCACATGTTTGTGTCGCTGCCGGTGTCCAACGACAAGGACCCGCGGTCGCAGTATGTGTACGAAGCGCGCCTCGACGTCGCGACGGGGCAGTTCGAGCTGACCGACAACGCGCTACACATGGCCGAGTGCGAGGACGCCTCAGGGATCGTCGCCGCGCCCGACTGCAGCTTCCTCGGGGTCCTGTGCCACCGCGCGTACGGCTCGTCGGTGACCCAGCCGCCGGATGCTGACCTGATCACGCCGTACGCCGAAGGCGCGGATGGAGAGCGTTCCTGGGTACTGCGAGCAGACAACGCAGCGAACGACGACACCAACACGGAGATGTGGCTATACGAGTACGCAGGCGCCGATCTCGGTACGACACCGTCGACCTACCTCGTGCACAAGGCCGTCCGCGCCAGCGACAACGCGAGACCGTCGGGTCAGTACTACCTGACCTACGCCCCCTCGCAAGACACCTACGCGATGGCGCTGCGCACCTCGATGTTCACCGACGGCGGAGACCGGCACGTCGCCGACGCCTTCTTGATGATCGAGCGTGACGGTTGGGTGATCGACGGCGAGCGCGGCTACCCTTGGGCCTGTGGCCAGGGGCACACGTATGTCAATCACCCCGGGTACAACGCGTACTCCGATCAATTCGCGATCGCGTGCCGCAATGACTCCGGCGGCGGCGAATTCTTTCGCAACGACACTGCCGGTGACGGAGACCCGTTCCATGCCTCGTCGTTCAACGGTCAGGGGGGCAACGTAATCGGCGGTGGTCCGACGACGTTTGTCGGGCTTCCCGACGGCGGCTTCTTGCTCGCCATGACCGGCAACCCAACCGAAGAGCTCAACCTCGACGCGTGGACCGAAGGCCCCCCCACCCGCATCGGGCTGGCCAGGTTCGATGCGTCCGGCGCGTTGCAGGGCGAGATCGACTGGGTCGTGTCGAGCGAAACGCACTTCCTAGGACACCCGCAGATCTCCGAGCTGGCGGAGGGTCACTACTTGCTCGGATGGTCCGAGCAGTGGAGGCTCGGAGACGGCCTCGACACGGAGTCGATGTGGACGATCCGTCGGCGGCACTCGTTTCAATCGGCGTGGGCATACTACGTGGCCGAGATCGATGCTGACGGCGAGTGGCTCACGCAGCCCCGTCATATCGAGGGAGCGGGGTGGGGAGACTTGGACGCGTGGACAGAGCTCGAGCCGGGTAAGATCGGGTGGAGCTACATCGCAGATCCAGAGCTAACGGCGTGGGACGACGCTCCCGCGTGTAACGAAAACGCGACCCCGGCCATGTACGTCTACACATCGTCGGTCGTTGAGGAGTAGAAGATGCCTTGTACATTCACGATCCGTGGGGCACTCGTTGTTGGTTGGCTGGTCACTGGCGCCGGATGTGCCGGTGACGGTTCCGCGGGTGGATCGTCCGACAACGGCGCATCGGAGGGCACACTTGATAGCCCGACCGAACAAACGGGAGCTGCCACTTCGGCCGGACCGACGACTGGAGTCACGGCCTCCGGGACTGGGCCAGTGGGGACTGCGACCACGGACTCGGGCGCGGACAGCACCGACGACGGCGGCGCGGATGCAACGACCGATACGGGTGACCCGCCTCCGGCCGAGTTCTTTCACACCTGTGGGGAGGGGGGTCCGACCGGGGACTGGGCGATCCATGAAGTGGGGTATCCGGCAGGAACCACGACGGCCGACGGGACGCCTGTGACGACTGCGCGCTACGAGGTGTGGGCGCCGCCACCCGGCGAAACGCCCTACCCGCTCATCGTCGCGCTGCACGGCGACAACGGGCACCCCGGCCGCACCAAGAGTGACTGGTCGCACCTACTGGACGCCCACGAGTTCATCTTGGTGACGCCCCAAGAGCCGCACCAGGAAGTGGACGGCGGGCTCGCCGGCAACGGCTGGGACAACTACCCCAACCAGACTCGCGAGTTTCTGTACAACGTCTTGGACGACGTCGGCGCCCGGTACGACGTCGACATCGATCGGGTCTACGCGACAGGAGCGTCCGCCGGATCGTGGGTCGGGGGGCAGATATTTTTCACCATGCAGCAGACGTTCGCCGCTGTACAGCTCAGCTGCGGAGGTGCGACCGGCGTCGGCTACACCAAGCCGCCTGAGCCTGCCTGCAAGACACCCGCGCGCTTTGAAATCGCGCCCAGCGATTTTCTCTACAACGCAGCCCAAACGACAGCGCAGTTCCTGACGAAGCGCGATCACGAAGTCGAGTTTCACGACACGCGATGTGAGGGCCACTGTTGTGGGCAAAAAGAGGACTATGGAGACGCGGCGTGGGGCTTCTTCGCCCCCCGCACGTATTGTGGCCAGCTGTCCGAACCGGGGTGCGGCGTCATTGGTGGCCCGCCGCGCTGAGGCCCGCGTTACCCACGACAAACGGCGCGACCTCTGGTTGCACAAACTCCCAGCTTTGCCCCGCGTTGTGCAGCACAGCAGCGGCAGCGCGGGCACGGTCCGTCCCACTGTCGACATCCAAACCGGTTGCTATCTGGGCCCTCCCCCAGCGCAGCTCGACGACGGCGCGCTCTAGTGTGTCCGCGCTCTGGTCGCCTCCCATACGGCCCGCGGCGTCACGGAGCAGAGCCTCGCCTCGTGCATTGTCGCCGCGCAGCACCGCGATGTTGCCCATGGCGGCCAGGGTCCGCCAGCGCCGCGGGTCATCTTCTCCCGCACTGGCGGTGAGGCTGGCATCAGAGCGCTCGAACGCGGCTTGAGCTTCGTTGATGTGACCGAGCCGCTCGTGGATCCAGCCAACGCGCAGGGCGACCAACGAGGTCACCACATGGTCCACACCAAAGCGGCGCTCGGCAAGTTCTATGGTGCCGCGGGCGGCGTCCGCCGCTCCGTGGATGTCTCCGCGTGTCAGTCGTACCCGGGCCAGGTTCGAGCGGGCGACGACGGACAGTGGGTGATTTCCACCGGCCTTGGCCTCGATGATCGCGAGGCTGCGCGCGAGCATCCCTTCGGCCGCATCAAACTCCTCGAGCGCGGTGAGGTTGTGTGCCTCGTTGGCAAGGTGCTGCGCCAGCATCAGGTTGGTGCCGCCGTACTTGCGCTCGATCGCCTCTCGCGCGGCCGCGAAGTGCGACTTGGCATCGGCGAACCGATTGAGTCTGCAGTAGGCGGACGCCACATTGGAGCGCAAGGTCAGCGCGGTGTCGGCGTTGGCGGGCAACTCGGCCACGGCGCGTGCGAGGGCGACCCGGTACATGGACAGCGCCTGCTCGATGCGCCCCTGCCGGAATGCCAGCCCCGCGAGCGTCTCGTCGAGTCGCAGGTGCGCGGTCGGGCCGAGGTCGGTGTTGGGCAGGTGAGCCCGCGCAACGGTTGCCCATGCGTTTGCGGCGTGGTGCCGTCCGTCGACGGTCCCGAACGCATGGGCGAGCGCTGAGGCTGCGAGCGCTGCCGTCCCGTGGTCCTTGGCCTCGACCGCGAGCGCGTACGCCTCCTCGAGGCGAGCGGTGCCGTCGGCCGCGGAGAGCTCCGAGGCCACCAACGCGCGCTCCAGTCGCAGCTGTGCAAGCTGGGGACGGTAGCCGTGAGCAACGATCTCGGGATCCAGAGCATCGAGCTGGCGCTGTGCCTCGTGCGGGTTGCCCACCCACCGCTGTGTTCGCGCCAGGTCGAGCTCGCGCTCCAGTGCGCTGACCGTGCCCATCGCCGCTGGGGTTGGCGGTGGCGGCCGCCGCCCCGGGTCCGACAGGCAGCGTGCGGGATCCGGAAGGCGCTCGACCGCGTCGACGATGACGCGCACCTCGGGGGCTTGGAGTCCGGCGAGAGCGTCGAGCGTCGCCGACAATGCGTGGCGGCGCAGGAGCAGGCACCGCTCGAGTCCTTCGAACGCAGCCAACGTGCCGCCATCCGTCGCCGCACACGCGGTAATCCACGTCTCTCGGAGCTGCTCGGCGTATCGGTCGGCCGGCTCGACAGCCACCACCTCTCCGCCCGCGATCTGCTGCAGCGCGTCGCGGCGCGCTGACGTCCACGCCGCGTCGACCTGAACGGTCGGATCGCCGCAACCTACGTCCGGACGCGCGGACACGGACAGCGCGCCCGCGGTGACGGCCGTCACCCCAAACGCGGCCGCGACGAGGACACGCGAGGTCTTGCGCTGCTGCAAAGCCTCGATGATAGGGAGCAGTGAGTCGTGCCGATCCTCGGGTCGCCTCGCCAAGCCCCGCAACAGCGCGCGGTGCAGCCGGGGATTGACACGGCGGCCTCGAGGAATCTCGCGCGGGCCATCCGGGACCCGCGCCATCACCTCCGCGAGCGGTCCGCGACCGAAGGGGCGTTCGCCGTGCAGCGACTCCCACACAACCACACAGAACGAGAACTGGTCGGAGCGCGCCGAGCTGATGCCTTCGTCGTACTGCTCCGGGGCCATGTACGCGGGTGTGCCGACGCGTCCTTCGCCACCAGCGGACGGACCCTTTGCATCCTCTACGAGGGCAGCGGCGCGGGTGTCCCGCGGTGCATGTTGGACGAGTCCAAAGTCGAGCACCACGACACGCCCGTCGTCGGCGATCATCACGTTGTCGGGCTTGAAGTCGCGGTGCACCAGCTCCGCCTCGTGGGCGGCAAGCAAGCCTTGGCCCGCAAGCGCGAGCACATGCATCCGCTCGCGCCGAGGAGGGTCCGCGTCGCGCCACCGCGTTAGCGTGCCCCCTTCGATGCGCTCCATCGCGATGAACGTGGTATCGCCCGCAGCGCCCGCATCGTGCACGGTGACAACGTTGGGATGGTTCATCGCAGCGAGCGCTCGCGCTTCCTTGATGAGGCGCTCACCGCGACTGCCCTCCCCGCCTGCGATGAGCTTGAGCGCGACCGTCCGACCCAGCTGGGGGTCGTAGGCCGCATACACCACGCTCGTCGCACCTGTGCCGATCAGCTGCGCCAGCACGTACCGCCCGATCTCGTGGCCGGGTGGATACGCCCCGCCGGATCGATCCTGGGACGCGTCGACCGGATCGACGGTGAGCGTGTCTTGCATGGGCGCCTCCGTAGTTTCTCACGGGTGACGGCGGGTTGTCCGGCTTCGGTCGCGCATTCCACGAGACCCGTTGCAGCGCGTAGTGCCTTCCGAGTTCGAGTACGATCACCGCCGACGATGGCAGTGCTGATCGACGTGGTGCAGGGGGAGCCGTGGACACCGCCATGCGAGGTGGTGGTCGGTCGGTCCCCGCTGTGCACGCGGCAACTCGAAGGGGCCGACGTGTCGAACGAGCACGCGTCGTTGCGTTGGAACGGAACGCACTGGGAGCTTCGCGATCTCAACAGCCGAAACGGAACGTTCGCGGGCGGCGAACGCCTTGGCCCCGGACAAGTTGCGGACATCGTCGCCGGCATGACGATTCGGTTTGGCGCGTCGGGTGTCTTCGAGGTACCCGACGACTCGCCACCACCGCCCATGGCGCGCCGCGCCGAGGACGGCCGATGGGTCATCGCGTGCAGTGGACTCTTGGCCCTGCCCGATGAGACGGCCCCTTCCGCGACGGTTCACTTGGACACACACGGACGGTGGCTGCTCGAGCAAGGCGGCCAAGCCGAGGCGGTTGCGCACGCCGACGCGGTGACCATCACGGGTCAAACGTGGCGGCTCTTCCTGCCGAACGCGGATCTCAAGACCGCCGAGCCCCCGAACCCTGAGCTGGCCCTACGGGGTGTGTGCCTGCAGTTTGTCGTCAGCCGCGACGAAGAGCACGTTCAGTTGTTTGCGATCACCCCATCGCGGCGCATCGACCTCAAGGCGCGTGCGCATCACTACGTGTTGCTGACGCTGGCACGCAGCCGGCAACACGATCGCGAGGCGGGCGTACCGGAGCCGGAGCAGGGCTGGATCTACTACGATGCTCTGGCGCGCATGCTGTCGACGGAGCGCACCCACGTCAACGTCGCGGTCTACCGCCTTCGCAAACAGCTGCAGGAGACCGGCTTCGTCGACGCCGCGGCCTGCGTGGAACGGCGGTTGTCGACCGGCCAGCTGCGCATCGGGGTCGCCCGCTTCGAGATCGCGTGATCGCAATGTCCGACGACCGGGCGGTCAACATCGGAGCCGCGGCCAACTCATGCTCTTCGATCCTCGGACGCATCTCGGGCTCGCGCTCCTCGCGGTCTCCACCACCGCCGTCCTTGGGTGCGGCCCTGCGAAAGACGAATGCACCACAAACTGTGACGCCGCGGGGGCCTCGCCCAAGGGCCAGGTAGTGCAGATGGTTCCGCGTCGGAACACCGTCACCACGGGGGCACTCGACAGCACAAGTGCACTCGACAGCACAGGTGCACTCGACGATGAGGCCTACCGCATGCAGTTCACCACATCGACGGAATACATGGCCGCAGCGGCCGCCGGTTGCGGCACGTCGCTGGCATGTGACGACACTGAGGTCGCTGATCCTTACTTCACCGTGCTCCCCGATGGGACCGTGCTGTTTGGTGACCGCTGTGGCGGCTCGATTCCCCTTGGGCTGGTCGTTCTGCGGGCCGGCTCTCAGCGACAACCCCGACTGCGCCTGTCTCTGTGCGTACCTCGACGGGTGAGCGCGTAAGCTCAAGTTCGGTAGGCGCCCTGGCCACCGCTGTCGGGCGGGTCCAACGGTACGCCAGCCAGCGCCTGGTCCAGAGCCGCACATGCCTCCACAATCACCCCGTACTTGAGGTCGCCGGCTTTGACGTCGACTTGTTTGTATGGGGTATCGGGGCTTGCACCTGTTCGCAGCCGACTCGCGTACGGTTTGGGATCGAACGCCCCGTAACCGGGCAGGTCCACGCGGCCACCTCCTGCGCGTGCCGCCTCATCGAGATCGGCAGCAGCGTGGAGCGCGGCGGCCTCAACGGTACTGAACCATCGCTCGACCTCCTCCAGGTTTCCACGGCTGCGCGGGCCGACCCCCATGAGGATGTGCTGCGCGGCGCGCAATCTCTTCCGAGCGATGCGCTGCCGTTCATCCACAGCCATCCCGGAAAGGGCCGCATCCGCCTGTGCTTGCGCGATTGCGTTCAAGCCGCTTCCACCTTCGTAGCCACACGCTTGGCAGCGATAGGCCTCCACACCCAATGTCACCAGGTTGGTCGAGTCGCACGCAATGCACTGGCCCGCCGCGTCAGGGGCGTTCATCCGCCGACGAAAGCGCGCCGTCTGGAGCGCCCCGACCAACAGAACGATCAGAACCACCGTCAGCTTCACCATGGGCGATCAGTACCATGGACTCTGCCGACGACGGCCAACAACACCGAGCCGTATGTTCGGAACGCGTATTGCCTTGTATTGCGGTGCTTAGCCGCATTCTTTGGGCAGTGGTTCTGCGCAGCACGTCGTGTCGATCTGACAATCGCGACCACACGGCAACGGAGCCGTTCCACCGCCCATTCCGAGCTCCTGACACGTCACATTGGGGTCGTCGCCGAACTCGCACGCCTCGCCCGGGAAGTCGAGAATGTCGTCCCCGCAAAAACCACAGGTCGCGAAGCTGAACTGGCAGCTGGCCGGATTGCAAAGGAGGATCCCGCCTGTATAGATGGTGTCCGGAGACGCCGGGTTGACCAATCCGGGACACTCCATTCCACCCAGTCCGGCCGGGGTACACGGGAGGGGCGTTCCCCCATCATCGAGGCCGCAATCACACTGCTCCTGGCCCTCGATCTTCCCATCGCCGCACGTCGACGCCCCACCACCGGTTGTGCCGCCACTGCCGCTCGAACTTGAGTCGCCCGACCCCGAGTCGCCCGACCCCGAGTCACCCGAACCCGAGTCGCCGGAGTCCGAGTCGTCTGAAGGTTGCGCGATCGTGCCCGCGCTCGAATCGTCGAGCGGTCCAGTGGAGCTGGTCTGTGCAGACGCGGCGGTGGTGCTGGTCGCTGCGACCGTGGTCGCGGTGCCGTCATCTCCAGGGCAGCCGCCTAGAGTCAGCAGGAGGGTGATGCCAACCGAGCTATGCAATCGCACCGTTGGGAGCATACCCAGCTCACAGCCAAGCTGACTGCCTATTTTTGACGAGGCTCGCCAGTGCCAACATGCAGCAGCGGGATGAAGCGCCGTGCCGCGATGTTGATGAGACCGATCTGGGCGCCGCGCAGCTTCCCCGCAACGTTGATCAGGCCGACTTGGGCGCCGTGCATCGAGGCCGATAAATTGAACACCGAGGCGAGCTGGAGCCCCGTGAACTCAGCTGCCGACACGTTCATCAGGCCGGCGATTTGTGCACCGTTCGCCCAATCGTCCCAGGCAATGTTGGTCAGCGCCGAGAGCTGAACCCCGTCGAGGTCACCCGTGATGGCCGCTCCGCCACCGACCTGGACGCCCGCAACCCACTGGGAAATGGCCGTCGCTCCCGCGACCTGCACGCCTCCGGGCGCGGTCGAGTGCGAGACCAGGCCCGCCGCTTGGAGCCCGATGACGTTTTCGTTGACCGCGACCGCGCCACCGAGCTGAACGCCAGTGACAAGGTCGGCGCGAGCAAGCGCGGCCCCGAGCTGCAAGCCAAACGCGCCTGCCAGACCAAGGTAGTTGCGCTCGGGCTCGATGGCGATGGCTACGAGTCCCAGCTGCACTCCGTAGTAGTCGTACGCACGGCTGACCCCGGCCACCTGCAGCCCGCCGCTGGCTCCCAGCAGGTGCGACGCCAGACCTACGTCGACCCCCCACACTTGCGGCCTCCGACCCGAGAGCAGACTGACGTTGATCCCTGCCACGCCCGTCGACGCCCGCCACGGCACGCTCGCCCTGGGGAAGAGCGAAAGCCCGGCTGGTCGCCAGCGCGCCGCGATGGGACGTGTCATGTCCCGTACCTCGATCGTCATCTCCCGCGCCGATTCATCTCGCAAGCTGACTTCGCCCATCCCAAAGCGGTCGCGGCCGTGGACCTCCAGCTGGCAGCGACCCAGAGGGAGCTCGCTCATCTCGAAACGACCGAGCGGGCCGGCCTCCATGTGGAGCGAAACATCGCCGCACTCGAGATACAGCGATGCCCAGGGCAGCGGGTCGCCCGTTTCCTCGGCCACAACGGTGCCCGTGATGTGGCCGGGCCCAGCCGCTGGGCTGGGTCGGCTCTCGTGCTTGCCGTGCAGCAGCGTGACGACGAGTCCAATCGCCAGCGAAATCCCAGACACGATCCCAGACACGATCCCAGACACGATCATTGGACGGCTGCCGAGCGGCGAAGTTCCAGCAAGGCATCACACGATGACCCGAGCGGCCGAATCGCTACGGGCCTATTTGCCGCCAGCGGCCAGTCGCGCCTCGGCGAGCCGCTTGTTGGCCCCCTCGGTCTCGGTGACCTGGCGCGTAGCGGTGAACGCCGCAACCTCCTTCGTGTACATCGCGACCGCGTCGGCGTGACGTCCGTCTTCGGTCGCGAGGAGCCCGTGGAGCTGCCATATCCCGCCCCACGAAGGGTGCGGGTTCGGCAAGACGCGCTTGGCGGTGGCCGTAATCTCATCGGCGATGGTGGCCGCCTCGACCAGCCGCCCCTGCTCGATCCTCAGCCGAGCCAGATTCGCGCGAGCGGTGATCGCGTCAGGGTGGTCAGCGCCGAGCAGCTTCACGCGGGCCGCAGTCGATCGTTCGAGCAGCGGCTCGGCCTGCTCGATATCACCAGTGGCCACGAGCACGCCCCCGAGGTTGGCAACTGCCTTGAGGGTTTCGGGGTGCCCCTCGCCCAAAGTCTCGGTCCGAATGTCCAACGCACGGCGGAAGTTCGCTAGCGCGTCGTCAAAATTTCGGCGCTGGTACTGGATCACCGCGATGTTGTTGTAGGTCTTGGCGACCCGCTCGCTCTTGGGACCCAGCCGGTCGAGCCGGATGGTCAGCGCGCTGTCCAACGCCTCGAGCGCCTCGTCGTAGCGCCCCATCGTGGAGAACACGGTCGACTCGTTGTCGAGGTAGGCGGCCGTCGACGGATGGTTGGGTCCCAGCACTGCACGCGAGATGTCGAGCGCCTCCCGAATGACGCCGAGTGCCTCGTCGGTCTCTCCCTTGTCGACGAGCAGAACGGACAAGTTCGACAACGTCGCCGCCACGTGAGGGTGGCGTGAGCCCAGTAACTCACGGGCCATGGAGAGCGCCATGCGGAAGGCGCGTTCGGCCCGATCGGGTCGACCTGCACGAAGCAAAGCACTGGCCAGCGCGTTGTGGGTGGAGGCGACAGTGAGTCCGCCAGGATCGAACTGCTCGCGCAGCCTCAGCGCCTTCTCCAAGCTTGCAACCGCGCGATCGTGCTCACCTCGAAACGACAGCATCGAGCCGCGGCGAGACAAGACCTGCGCCTGGCGTCGGATATCCTGCTCGCGCTCGGCGTCTGCTTCGACAAGCCGCGCCAGCCAAAGGGCATCGTCAGCCCGGTCGAGCTTGTCCAACACCTCGATCAGGGCAAGCTCGGCCCCGGACTGCAGCCGTGGTGCCCCCAGTCGGCGCGCGTCCACGAGAATCTTCCGCAGCTGCACCTCGGAGTCGGCGAAATCCCCGTTGCGCCGCACGCTGCTCGCGAGCGCCAGCGCGTGCTCGACCCGCAACGGCTCGTAGCCAAGCTGCTCGACCTCGGCACTCAAATCCTCGAGCAGCAGGCGAGCGTCATCGTAGTGGCCGGTATTGCCGACAGCGTTGGCCACGGCGATCGCGTCGCGAAGACGCTCGACCTCGCCTTGCTCCTCGGCGTTCTTGGGCGGCGCAACGTGGGTCTGCACGAATTTTGTGTCCGCGCAGCGCTCGATATCTGGCAGCGAGGCGACGGCACGAGCCGCGCCGCGGACCGTGGCTCTGTCGGCGCCCTGAAGTGTGCCCGCTAGCGCGCGCAGATGACGGAGTCTCTCGTCCAGACATCGCGTCCGATCGTCCAGAACCTCGGCCGACTGCTCTCGGCGAATCTCGCTTGCCTCGCACGCGTCGCGATGGCCCTCGGCCCATTGGTCGGCGTACTCATCCAGGACGGGGCCGATCCGCTGCCACGTGTCCTTGCCCAGCACGGGGCTCGCCGCTTCGAACGCCGCTGCGGTACTCGAGCGTGCCTCGGCAGTCCACACCGAGTCCACGCGTGCCCGCCCGCCCCCACACACATCACCGCTCGCTCCAAACGCGAGCCAGCCGGACCCGGCCAAGACCCCGATGACCGCTATCGCCACCATGTTCGTTCGCCCCCGCCGCGCAATGAGTCGCTGGAGTTCGGCGAGCAGGGCGTCCATCGACGCAAAGCGATCGCTTGCCTTGGGCGACAGGCCACGACGCAGAACCGCCTGGAGTCGACTCGGTACGTCGACGGCCTTGGGGAACGCGAGGTCCGCCCCCAGCTTGCTCGCGAGGAGCTCGCCTGTGTTCTTGCCTGCGAACGGCGGCTTTCGATACAGCGCTTCGTAGAACGCAACGCAGTAGGCGTATTGATCGCACGCAGCATCGCCCGCATCGCCCTTGTGCTGCTCGGGCGCCATGTAGCGCGGGGTCCCCAAAACGACGCCCGTCTCCGTGAGCGTCGACGTGTCGCTGACCGGGTGCATGAGCGCAGCCTCGCGGCTCTCGGTGGACGGCGCTGGCGGACGCGCCAACCCGAAGTCCACGACTCGCGGACGGCGAGCGCCTTCTCCCATGAGGACATTGGCGGGCTTGAAGTCGCGATGCACCAAGCCCGCCGAGTGTGCAGCCGCAAGACCGCGTCCGGCGGCGATGAGAACCCTGACGACCTCCCGCCAGTCTTGCTCTTTGGCAGCCCAGCGGCGCAAGGTGTCACCCGCGATGTGCTCCATGGCGATGAACACGCCATCGTCGGTCGTCCCGACCTCGTGCACGACAACCACATTGGGGTGGGAGAGCTTCGCGAGCGACTGCGCCTCGCGGATCATCCGCTGCCTGCCCACCGCGCGCCCACGCGCATTGCCGTGCAGCAGCTTCAGCGCCACGTTGCGATCGAGCGTCGGATCGTAGGCAAGGAACACCACGCCCATGCCGCCTGCGCCGAGTTCTTCAAGCAGGATGTAGCGATCGACACGGTCACCGGCCCGAAGTGGAGCGCGCACCGCTTGAGCGGGAAGCAGCCCGACCGTGACGTCGTCGTCGTCGCCCGTGGGCAACACCGCGCTCCCGTTGTTGCTCTCCACCCGTGGTCAAGGGTATCGGGCTCGGCGGCCGGATTCCACGCGGCTTTTAGGCCAGAGGGCCCTGTGGCGACGGGCCTGTCGTTGAAACTGGCGCGTAAACCGCGGGTTTCGTTGCGGATGGTCGTAGGTGTCCGGGTTGTCGAGCAGGCGTCTGCCGATTTGGCCGCGGCGGGTGATTTGCGAAAATCAAGCCGTGCGCAGCGCGACGCGGCGGTTCTTCTCGAAGTCTCCGGCCTGCGCCGGGTCGCGTGCGATGAGGTAGGCCTGAATCGACGGGGCGGCGAACAGCGGGATGATCCCGTTCTTGGCGTGGGCTCCCGCAGGGGTCATGCGAAGCGCTTCGGGCGTGAGTTCCATGAGGCCCTCCGAGATCAGAAACGCCACCTCGTCTGAAAACTCGGTCTCGAGCGCGACGCCAAACTTGTCCAAGAACGGCTGCCGCTGAATCTCGCCGAAGTAGAAGCTGACCGCGCACATCTTGCCCATGACGTGCCGTCGCGGAAGGTCGTACAGATCCTGAATGGGAAACCGCCCCTTCGCGAGGCTCGACAAGTACGGCGCAAGCTTCTTTCCCGCCGCGCCGTCGTTGTAGGCGATGGTGGTGTGACTGAAGCTCTGCGCGCCGAGCCCAAGGCCCACGTACGGCACCGCCTCCTGCACGCGCCTGGCCAGGTACGCGCTCGTGCCGACATCCCCAGGGATCCGGGAGTACGTCGTCTTGCCAGGCGGCGCGTGATAACCGGCCTCGGTGAGCAGGCGCTTGCTCATCTCACGCATGGGTCGGATCCCGGCCAGCGTCACCGCGTGTGCTTGATGTGAAATGCGCGTCAGCTTGTAGCGCATGCGATACAGCGTGATGTACTCGGGCGCGAGGGCTATCGCGTGTTCGAGGGTCGCCTGCCAGCTGCTGAGGCTCTGGTTGGCAAAGCCGTACATCAGGTCGAGGTTGAGGCGCTCGAATCCCGCGTCACGGATGGCCTCGACGGCACGATAGTGATGCTCGACTCCATTTTCGGCCCGATTGAGCACCTTGAGCAGGTCGGGCTGGATGACCTGTACGCCCATGCTGATCCTGTCGATACCCAGCGCGCGATAGCGGGCGATGCGACCGGGACGGGCGGCCGCCAACTTGGGCGTCGTCTCGATGCTGATGTCGGCCCCTTCGCTGAACGTGCACCGACGATGGACCGCCTCGAGAATGCGCGCAATCTCGCGGGCTTCAAGAAAGCTCGGCGTGCCTCCACCGATGTCGAGCCCGTGGAACACGCGCTCGCTCAGACCAATGTGGCGCTCGTACAGCTCCAGCTCCGTGACCAGTGCGTCGACATAGTCGCGGGTCCGCTGCGCGTCGTCTTTTCCGACCACCGTGTATTCGCAAAAGGAGCAGCGGGTCTCACAGAACGGAACGTGCACGTACAGGCACATGTCCGTGAAGCCTTCAAACCCGCGTTCGACCAGATCAGCGTGTTCGCTCCGCCCCACGCGGTAGGGCTTGAACGTCTGCTGGTGCGCGATCGGGTAGGCCGTGTTGGCGATATGGTGATTGCGCAGGCCGGCCTCGAAAACCTCGCGCGGCGCGTAGCGTTCGCGGTCGGCGTCGGCCGGTGGTTGCCAGCAGTCTGGGCGAGGCTGCCACTTCACCGAAGGCCCCCCGAAACGTAGCCGGCATCCGCACAGCCCATCTGCTTGGCCCGTCGGGCCGCGAGGTACGAGCTGCGGCCAGTCTCACATACGAAGATCACCCGACGGGCTCGTTTGATCGCCCGTCGGTGGTCCGCGAGCTTGTTGAGGCTCACGATGGTCGCAACGAGGGGGGATGCCTTGCGCAGAGCAGGCTCGCGCAGATCAAAGACGATCGTTGCCTTAGGCCGCTGGCCAAAGTCCGCCAAGTCCCAGGCGCGCACCTCGCTGGCGTGCTGCGCAATGCCTCCCGCGGTGTTGATGATGTCGCGCGCGGTCGAGTAGGGCGGTGAGTACGCCAGGTCGAGCTGGGCAAGCTGCACGAGTTTCAGCTTGCCCATGATGGCCGTGGCGAGCACATCGACCCGTTTGTCCACACCGCCAAACCCGACGACCTCGGCACCGACCACCCGCTCGGACTTGGACGCGTAGTACAGGCTGATGTCGAGTGCCTGGCTCCCGCGGAAGAAGCTGTCGCAGGAGTGGCCTGCGACAACGATACGCCGAACACCATCACGGCCCCCGATTGCGGTGAGCCCAGTCCGCGCCACGTGCAGCTCTCCGGCCCGCAGGATGGAGGTTCCCAAGGTGGGCCCGAGCCGCGCATCACCACCCGCGGCGTTCTCCCCCGCGACTTGGGCCGTCTTGTCCGCGTCGGAGGCCTGAGCCGTCCACATCGGCTTGCGGGTAATGGCATGCGCGTGGCTGACACAGATGCTTGTCGCAAAGACGCCCTCGAGATTGGTCGCACAGCGGTCGTCAACACGAATCGATCCGTCCCGCAGCGTGCGACCACCGGCCGCCGTGAAGATCTCCGTCCGCGGTTGCACGCCAGCCGTGATCAGGACCATGTCGGCGTCGACTCGATCCGCCCCCACGCCCAGCGCGACAATTCGCCGGCCTTTGCGATGCACCGTATCCACGGCGCTGTTCAGTCGGACCTGAACCCCGCCTTGTTCCAACGCCGCCGCCGCCCGGCCCGCCGCCGAAGTGGAGAACTCGGGCAACAATTGAGGCCCGCGTTCGAGCAAGGTCACCTCAAGTCCGCGCCGTGCGAGACAATCGGCTGCCTCAACGCCGTAGTAGCCACCTCCCACAATCGCAACGCGCTTGGCCCCCTTGGCCAGCAAGCCGTCGATGCGGGCGAGGTGAGCCGGACTGCGCAAGAACGAGAGATTCGTCGCTCCGTCACCGAAGACCGGCGGTACGACGGAGCCCGCTCCCAAGGCGTAGATCAGGCTGTCGTACGGAAACACGCCGGAATCGGTGTAGACCTTGCGCTTGGCGGCATCGAAGCGGGTCACGCTCACCCCCGTCCGCACATCGACATCGTAGTTTTGGCGAAAGAACTTCGCGCGCATGGGAGCCAGGTCGTTGCGTGTGTCGACCTCGCGGCTCAAGTAGTAGGGCAGTCCGCCCACCGCGTAGCTCACGGCCTTGGCGCGCTCGAGCACCACGATCTTGGCGTCGAAGTCGGTCTCCCGCGCGCGTGCTGCCGCCGTCGGGCCAGAAAGCGCGCCCCCGAGAATCACGATCTTTCGTTTCGCCATGTGCAACGCACTCTACCGCGCCCAGCCCCGAGATTCCGTCGGTGCCGCCACCCCGCGGACCTTGGGCGCCGATTTTGCGGTACCAGTCCCGCTGCGCAGCGCTACGGGTGAGCTGTATGACGGATACAAAGCTAAAGATCCGCGAGCGCATGTCCGCTCTGACCCACACCGTCGGCCGCGACCAGACGATCGAGGAGGCAGCCCACCGGATGCACGAGTTCTCGATTCGTCACCTGGCGGTGCTGCACGGCGGCCGAATGATCGGCATCGTCTCCGATCGCGATATCACGCTTGTCGAGAGCCTGCCCGGCGTCGACCCAAAGGTCGTCCAGGTCCATGAAGCAATGACCCCTGAGCCGCACACGGTCGACGTAGACGCATTGCTGGTGGACGTGGTTCAGGAAATGGCGACCCACAAGTACGGCGCCACCCTCGTGACCGAGCGTGGGAAACCTGCGGGGATCTTCACCACGACGGACGCGCTCCAGCTGGCGCATGACTTGTTGGACCGTTGAGCGCCGCTTCGTTCGGGTTCAGCGTCGCGCCGTGTGACAAGCAGAGCAGGTCGCCAAGAACTCCCCGTACACGAGCCTCCGCGCGTCGCCATCGGCCGCGGCGGCCGCACGACGACCCAGGACGTTGACCTGCTCGCACAAGGCGCCCATTCGCTGCCCCTCCGCATCGTCTCCAAACTCGGCGCCGCAACCGGGCGCCCCGACAAAGACCGAAGTCCCCTGCTCCCACGACGCATCCGAGGGGCCGACAATCCCTTCCCACATGCGCTCGGCTGCCCACTGATGCCGCTCCATGCGCCCGCTCAGCGACTCGTCGTCTGAGGGAAGCATCACGTCGCCGAACTGCGGCGTGGCGCCCGTCTCGAGGTGGCAGTTGCCGCAGGCGGCGGCCAGCCGAGCCGCACTCGCCGCGGCCTCGGGCAGAGAATTCACCTCTCGCAGCTGGTCGGCCTCCCGCAGCATCTGCTCGACGTGTGGCTGCCACGACTTGGGGTAGTCGGGCACCGTCGTGCGTAGCGCGAGTCCATCCGCGCGCTCGGCCACGGTCTCCGTCTCACCGACCACAACCGCAGCCATGATCGCGGTGACATGGTCGAAGTGCTCGTGCATCCGCCACTGCACATCCTCCGGAGTCGGCGGTGGTGCGGGATGCACGGCTTCTTCGGTCACCTCGTGCGGGCAAGCCGCGAGCAGCCCGAGCCCGAGCAGTCCTGCCGCCCACCCCCTGCGACGGCGCGTGGGCGTGGGCGCCCGGTTCGTGCTGTCGCTCGAGCTCACAACGTCCTGCGCTATCCCGGGCATACAGGCTGGGTAATCGCGCAACGCTTCTCGCCGCGCGCAAAACTTGCGCGCCGACGCTGCTGCCGCCCGTTCTTCGGCGACGTTAGTCTTTGGACGAGGGGGATGCTGGCCAGTCGGGCGGCACGACGACCACCGGGATCGGTGCCGAAGCGGCGAGCTCAGTCCCGACACTGGACAGCATGATTCGGTCGAACGTCGAGAGCCCGCGCGAGCCAACGACGATCATCGATGCACCCGCCACCTTTGCGACCTCAAGCAACGCGGGGCCCACGTGCCCTTCGACGACAGAGCTACGCGCATCGGAGAGGCCGTGGGCCTGCACCCACTGGGCCAGCCGCGTCCGCACCGCTTCGAACGTCTCATCGACGACGGCGCGCCAGCGCTCGTGCACCGTGAGCAGGGACAGTTCATCGGGGACAGACGCCACACTGGTCACAAGCGTGTCGAGCTCGAATCGGTCGACCACGGCCTTGGCAAAGCGCGCTGCTCCGACGGAAGTCTCGCCCATGTCCGTCGCCAGCACGACGGGCCCATCCGAAAAGTCGGCCAACCGAGCGTCGGGCGGCACAACAACGACCGGTCCCGGCAGGGTCCGCAGGAGGCGACGTGCCACCCGGCCCAAGCGAAAGACAGCACTTCCCCGCATGGGCTTGCGACGCCCGATCAGGATGACGTCATCGCCTTTGGTCTGCGCAACGTGAGTCAGCCCGTCTTCGGCAGCGCTGGCGGAGATCGACCCAACCTCGGAGAACGCGGGATCGTCCCGCAACGGGACAAGCAGCTCGTCGACGTAGGGCGGGACTGCGTCGTCAGTCTCGTCGTCCTGCACCCGCGCAAACAACTCGCGGACGTCGAAGTCGACGACGTGTGCCCCCGTAAACGTCTCAGCGGGGGCACGACCGTGCAGCCAACGCGCAAGCTCTACGGCTCCGGCTCCCGAGTTGTTCAGATCGACTCCTACGAGCCAGCGCATGGGCCCACCCGTATTGGCGTCGCTAGAATCGCTCGTATCGGTCACACCGATTGGACTAGGCGGGGGCGAGACCGACCCCCCGGAAGGATGTGCAGCGGGACAGCGCTGCTCCGACGAGCAGCCGGCAAACGCTGCCGGCTGCACCGAGATCCGTGAGACGATTGAGCTTCCGCGCACCATGCTGCGTACCGTCAAAGTCCCCCCCGCGATGGGTCCGCTCTTCGAGGCGGCCGAGGCCGTCGTGTCCGCCTACTTCGCGCGGCGCAAGGACGATCCGGAAACAGGAACCATCGAGATTGCGGAGCAGCGCTACGTTCTGGTGCGCGGCGCCTCCCTGTCGGTGGAGTTCTTCACCGTGGTCCGCGACCTGTTGGGCAGCGGTCGAGAGAACGAGGCCGATGAGTTCTCGCGCAACATTCTCTTCGACTTGGCCCACTCCGTAGGCAAGTCCGACGCCCGGAACTTCCACGAGACGATGGGCCTGGAGGACCCCATCGCGCGGCTATCGGCCGGCCCGATTCATTTTTCGCACGCAGGGTGGGCGTACGTCGACATCTCGCCCAAGTCAGTCCCAGTCTCTGGCCCGGACTACTACCTGCTGTACGACCACCCCTACTCATTCGAATCCGACGCTTGGCTTCGTGCGGGAAAAACAAGCGAGTTCCCCGTCTGCATCATGAACGCCGGGTACTCCTCGGGCTGGTGCGAGGAGAGCTTTGGCATTCGTTTGGTGGCCTCGGAGATCATGTGCCGCGCCAAGGGGGACGACTGCTGTCGTTTCATCATGTCCCCACCTGCGCGCATCGAGGGGCACATTGCGGACTACGCCAGCAGCGCGAGCGCCGACGGTCAGAAGTTCTCGGTTCCCGCAGTCAGCGAGCTTTTCGAGCGTAAGCGCCTCGAGGACGAGCTTCGTGAGGCCCGCGAAACACTCGAACGCCGAGTGGAAGAGCGAACCGAGGAACTCCGCACCGCCAACGCGCGCCTACAAGAAGAGATAGCCAACCGGACACGGGTCGAGCGCATGCTGACCCAGTCCCAGAAACTCGAAGCCCTCGGCCGCCTCGCTGGGGGCATCGCGCACGATTTCAACAATCTACTGTCTGCGATGGGCGGCTACACCGACCTGTTGCGCAACGAACTCCCCTCTGGGGGCGAGGCGGCGGGGTTTGCCGACGAGATCGCCGCCTCGGTGTCGCGCGCGACCGGCTTGACGCAGCAGCTCCTGGTGTTCAGTCGGCAACGCGTTGCAAGCCCTCGTGTCGTCGACGCGGCACGACTCGTCGTTCGCCTTGAGGATCTGCTCCAGCGCCTCATCGGCGAGGATGTGAAGCTGGTCGCGAACCTGACCGACTCGCCGTGCCACGTCCACGCCGATACAACCCAGCTCGAGCAGGCGGTCATCAACCTGGCGGTCAACGCCAGAGACGCCATGCCCGCGGGCGGCACCCTGTCGATCACGGTGCAGCAGGTCACATCGGAGGGCGAGGACAAGGTCTCACTTCAAGTCGAAGACACCGGCTCCGGGATGGACGACGAAGCGATCGAGCACGTCTTCGACCCCTTCTACACGACGAAGAAACCGGGCGAAGGCACGGGGCTCGGCTTGGCGATGGTCTACGGAACCGTGACCCGATACCAGGGCAGCGTCACCGTCGACAGCACGCTGGGCAAGGGCACACGTTTTGAGCTCCTCCTCCCCCGAGTCGACGCCCAGATCGAGGACAGCACACCGCCTCCGCGCCCTCCACTGCCCACGGCGACGGATCGCCGCATCTTGATCGTCGAAGACAACGAAGCCGTGCGCGTCGTGCTTTCGCTGGCGTTTCAAGACGCCGGGCAGGAGCTCTATCTCGCATGCGGTGGTGAAGAGGCGCTCGAGATCTGGCGGGAACATGCCGATCTCATCGATGCGGTCGTCACGGATGTGATCATGCCCAACATTGGTGGACCCGCTCTGGTCGAGGCGCTGCGACGCGACCGACCCGAGCTGCCCGTCGTCTACATCTCGGGCTACGCGGCCGACCGCGTCGGTGAGGAGGCCATGAAGGACCCCAACACGGCCTTTATGCAAAAGCCCTTCGACTTGCGCCGCCTGGTCGCCCGGGTCGCCGAGCTGCTCCAGCAGGGCTCCCCTTCCTAAGGGCATCCCGCGTCGACGAAGGCGTAGCCGGCAGATTTTGCGCGCCCCAACTCCACGTTGGCCCACACACCTGCCGAGTCTTGACCTGGCAGCGGCTGATCCAACTTCTCGCGCTTGTCGCCGTATTCGCTGCCGCCGCCCTGCCCGGCACCGCGTCTGCAGGCGGGGTCGACGATCGTCCGCTTCGCGTTGGCACGAAGGTCGCTCCCCCATTTGTCGTCAAGCGCGCTGACGGCACGTTTGACGGACCCAGCATCCAGCTGTGGCGCGAGCTCGCTGCGGATCTCCAGCTGACCTACAGCTTCGAGGAGCGCGATCTAGCCGGGCTCTTGTCGGGATTGTCCGATGGCACCCTCGATGTCTCGGTCGCAGCGATCACAGTGACGTCCGACCGCGAGAAAACCGTGGACTTCTCTCACCCGTTCCACACTGCAGGACTCGCAATTGCGGTCCGCAAGCGGGAGCGGTCGATCGGGCGCACGGTCGTCACCATGTTGATGTCGAGCGCACTGCTCGAGCTTGTGTTCATCTTGGCGGTCTTGCAGCTCGTCGTCGGCACGTTGGTTTGGATGTTCGAGCGGCGTACAAACACGGCTCATTTTGGGGGCAGCACCGCCCGTGGCCTGTTCTCTGGATTTTGGTGGGCGACGGTCACCATGACCACGGTCGGCTACGGCGACAAAGCACCCGTGACGCTGGGCGGCCGCGTCGTGGCGCTCGGCTGGATGTTGTGCTCGGTCGTCATGGTCGCCGCCTTCACCGCGTCGGCCGCGTCACGCCTCACGGTCGCGGAGTTGGAGACTACGATCTCCGGGCCCGGGGATCTGGCGCGCACGCGGGTTGCCGTGGTCGCCAACACAACGGGCGAGAAGTACGCGCGCGACTCCGGGCTCGATTTTTCCCGCTACGCCCGTACCGAGGACGCTCTTGCTGCGCTCGACGAGGGCACCATCGATGCCATGGTCCACGACGGCCCGCTGCTCGTATCGCAGCTGGAGACGCAGCCGAGAGCAGACATCATCGTGCTTGCGCCTCGGTTCCAAAGGCAGGACTACGCGATCGCCTTCCCAGAGGGCAGCGACCTGCGCGAGCCTGTCAATCGGCTGCTCCCCGAGCGCGTGCGCGCTTCGGATGTGTCCCAGCGTGGTCTCGACCAGCGATGACGCTGCGGCCCGCGCGAGCTAGGGCTCTATCGAAGCGTCATGCCGTGAAGCAGCACGGTCGGGCACCCAAACCTCGGGTCATGCAGGGAGCGCGGACTCGACTTGTTTCCACCCGGCCTCACCGAGTGCCGAGCGAGCAACACCGCCCAGGGCCTCGAACGCCGCGGGCGGTGCGTTGAGCTTGATGCCCGTGAGCACGCCGATTCGCTCGTGGATGTTCATCGCCGGGACCATGTACGCAAACCACTCGGCGAAACGAGCGGGCGGGATGGCGCCCTGGAGCTTCGCCCTCACCGCGACCAACGCGTCGTCGCTGAGGTGTTCCCAGAGCGCGGCGTTGACATCGACCTCCTCCTTCGCCATGTGCTTGAGGTAGTCACCAATGAAGACGCTGAACGCGAGATGAAGCTCGCCGCCCAGAGTCATGGCCGCAGCAGCGTCGGCCTGCCGAAGGCTCGCGGCGAGGCTCTGCAGCTCGGCGAGGGCTCGGTCCAAGTCTCCATGGTCTGCCTCGAGTTGCTCGGCGACCTGCGGAGCGACCTCCATCACAACGGCCATGACATGGTCGTCCTCGTGCTGGTGATGCTCGCTCAAGAACGCGAACGTCTCGTCGAACTTGTCCAGGACGTGGGCACGCTCGGCTGGGTTGGCGAAGTCCGCCTGCGCGATCAGGGCCGCCGTGTCGAAGATGGAGACGCGAAGCATCTTGTGGATTACGGCGAAGAGGTCAACTCGGGGTGCGGTCATGGCTCGTCCTTGGTGCGGTGCAGATCCAACGTAGGAAGTTGCATTCGCACCTTCAAGACGGTATTTTCTCAACCTTAGGTTGCTTGCACGCAACCTAAACATCCCGACCTGGGGCGCTGCGTGGATCTCAACGACCTGTACACGTTTGCGTTGGTCGCCCAGACAGGCACGATCAGCGGTGCCGCCGCTGCGCTGAAGGTCCCCAAATCCACGGTGAGTCGACGCGTGCAGCGTCTCGAAGACTTCCTGGGTGTGGAGCTGCTGCGGCGTACCCCGAGATCGGTGTCGTTGACGCCCGACGGCATCGCGCTGCACCGCCGAGCCGCGCCCGCGCTGCACGATCTCAAGCAGTCGGGTGACGCTCTACTCAAGCATCAAGTCGAGCCGTCGGGGCACCTTCGCATCACCACCGTGCCGGACTTCGGGCAAACACCAAGCTTCGTCGCGATGATGGAGAGCTACTGCCTGACGTACCCCAAAGTGACCGTCGAGTCGCAGTTCAGCTATCGCACGGTCAACTTGGTAGAGGAGGGATACGACGTCGCCTTTCGCCTGCATCCAGCGCCGATCGAGCCCGACCCCAGCCTCATGTCGCGGCACGTCGCAAACGTGCGTGGGGGTTTCTACGTGAGCCCCAGCTACGGTGAGCATCACCCGCTGCCGCAGGTGGTCGCCGACCTCCAGGACCACCGCGTTGCCATGCACAGTGTTTTTCCGAGCATGAAGTTCATGGAGCGGCTGATGCAGCTGGCCCCCGGCGAGTTCAAACCGACGTGGACGGCGAACGACTTCAGCGTGCTGTCCCAGATCGCCATGTCGGGCTCGGGCATCGCCGTCCTCGTGACGTATATCGGCGAACGGCTGGCCGACGAAGGCAAGCTGATGCGGGTGCTCCCGGAGTGCGCGCTACCGAAAGGAGGCGTGAGCCTCATCTGGCCTGCGAGTCGGCACCTTACGCCGCGCGTCCAGACGTTCGTCGATCACGCCGTCCGGTTGGTCGACGACCTCTTCGAGTGACCACCACTGCCGCTTTGGCGATCTGGACCACGGCCGCTGCACGAGGAGAATCGGATTCGCCCCTGCACCGCCCTAGACGGGAAGATACATGTACAACATCTCCCCACACGTGCGACCATGCCGCCGGGCAGCTCGGGGGGAGCGCCCTGGCATCAAGTGAAACGGGGAGTGGGGAACATGACGATTCGAACGACTGGGACTCAAGCAATCAAGGCGTTGGCGATGCTCTCGGTACTCGGCGGCTGCGGAGCCGACGACGGTGGCATGTCGGATACGTCGGACTGGCAGTTCCCCGGCTGGGCTGGCAAATCCGACGATGTCGGCGCAGGGCTCACCAGCACCCGCGATCCCGTCGTCCTTGCATTTGACGGCTACAACCACGTGGCCGATGCGCCCGTGGGTCGCAACTGCGTCCTGCCCGAACCAGGCGAGCTCGCCTTCGCGTCGTTCCGCGCGGGCGGGGACTCGTTCGAGACGGAGTTCACGTACATCGACACGCGCGAGCAGCTCGAGAGGACCATGGGCCTCGATGCGGCAGCGGGCATCAAGCTCGGGCCTTTGGGCGGCGGCGGGTCGCTGGGTATCTCCAAGGAGTACAAGTCCTCGGACAAGTCGCTGGCGATCCTCCTGCGGACGCGGCAGCTGTACACGGTCGTCAACCAAGATCGGCACAACATCACCGACGACGCGATGGACGTGCTGCGATCGGATGCCGAGCAGTTCGTGCGGGAATGCGGCACAGGCTACGTCGCGGGCGTTGCCTACGGAGCCGAGTTGAACCTGCTCATTCAGATCGATGCGAGCACCTTGGACGAGTTCAAGTCGGTGAAGACCAAGCTCGAGGCTGAGGGCATCAAGGCGGGTCCCGCCACGATCAACGCGTCGCTGGGCACCGCATTCTCCCGCGCGCTGGCGAACGAAAACGTCGAGGTCTCCGTCAACGTCGAGGCGCGTGGCTTTGTGCCCACCGTCGATATCGGCGCTATCGGATCGCTCGACGAGGGCGGATTCATGGTCGCCGCCGCCGCGCAGAGCGACCTGCAAGACTCCGTCGCCAACGACAAGTGCAACGACGCGGGAGATGACGGACCTGGGACCTGTGCCTCGGGCCCCGCCAAGGGCTACATCGCCAACGGTGCCCGTGCAGCGGTGCCGATGGGCGTGCTTCACCAGCCGTTCCAGCGAGCCGCAAACTTCCCTGGCGACCTCGCCGTCGTCGAGGCACTCCTCGAGGTCGACCGCGCCGCGAGCGAAGCCGTCGCGACGCTCAACGACTACGCGGAGCTGTACCGAGCAATGGTCGGGATTCACAACGACGAGGTCGGCGGCATGCTCTCGTCGGACGCCCCGTACGAGTACAATTTCTACGACACGTCCAACCTGCCGCTCCAAGGATCCACCTTCCAGGCGGTGCAGGAGCACGCGGCGACTTGGGCCTCGGCCTACGAGCCCGACAACGGGACGGAGGTCGAAAAACTCGCCGACGCAGTTGCCGACTGCTGGAGCCGCGCGCAGTTCGGAGACTTCAGCGACTGCCAGGTTCGCCCGCGCGACACCGTGGCCGGCGCCGAGATCATGGAAACGATGGCGGAGTATGGCGACGCCCGCCTGCGCCAGGTCTATTACACATTCGACGTCACTGCGCTCAACCACGGGCCGGCCGACGACGCTTGTCCAAGCGGTTGGCGCCCGCCCAACGCAGCCGAGGCCAGTCGCGTTTGGTTCGCCGTTGAGCGCAACCCCGACATGCCACCGTGCACGGACGTGGACGACATCCTCCAAGGAGACTGCGGCGTCTGGTACGACGACGACGGCATCGAATGCCAAGAAGAAGAAGGCGCCTGGATCGAAAAGGGGAGCGATGGCGCGTTCCGGACGGGCTGCCACGAAGATGCCATCTTGTCCGACGACCCCGAGCTCATCGCGCTGTGTGTGCCCACTTCGGGTGTGTACGGGGCGAACATCCCCGATCTTCCGACCGAGTGACGTCGCCGCGGGGGCGGGCTTACGGGACCGTCCAGGACAGCTCGAGGTCGAGGTCGCACAAAGAAACGGGCCGATGGCGCACGTGCCCCGTCAGCCCGAACGCCTCGAACCCCCCGATGTAGATCCCCGCTTGCCAAGCGGGGAACTCCCAGACCTCGCGCAGCTGCAGCACCGCGCGACCGGGCTCGTGCTCGGTGACGGTGCAGCGTGCTGGGCCGACGCGCCGATAAGCCTTGGACGCGAGGCGCAATGCGCTGTCGAACTCGGTGACCGTGAAGATGACCCGACCCAGAAGCGACTCGCGGAAGCGCGGGTACGTGGGGCGTGCGAGCTCGCGGACTGCGGCGGCCGGGGCCATCTCGGGAAACACCTCGTCGGCCGCGCGAGCCATCAGGCGCAGCCAGTCGTGCATCGAGTAGTCGCGGAAGGCAGAGAACTTCGGGGTGCCCAGATCGACGCCGCGATCGGCGGCCGCGTCGACGATCTGGGTATAGAACATCCCTTTGACACTGCGGTCGTCGGAGCGGCGTTGGAGCCGCTGTTCGAGATCGAGGCCCTCCGACCAATCGAACTCGACGAACTCGCTGCCCGACACACCAGCAGCGTAGCAGGCGGCCGCGCACGCCGCAGGACTGCGGACGCGAGTTGGGCCGAGCGAGACCTCCCGTGGGTGGCGCCGTGCTCGGCGCCGCTACAGCGGCCGCACTGGAACGCAGATGTCGAGCAGGATCTTGCCTTCCGGGTGGTCAGCGGGGTTGTTCAACGCCACTTCGTAGCAGAAGCGATCGTCGGGCTGGTAGCCGCTATCGGGCAGCCATCCGCCCATGACCGCCCCCCACGCTTCGGCAATTCGTGCGGGAGGAATCTCGAACCGCGCCACGCCGAAACGCCCGCCCGGGACGCTCATCATTCCGACCTCGCCCGCGCATGGCGTGGCTTCGGGAACGGTCATACACACGCTCAGACGCAGCTTGTCGTCGGCGGTGACGTTCGGGTTGTCGTGCGCAACCACCAGGCTCACCGTGTCTTGGTCGATGAGGCCGCGTGCCGCCACCCACGTTCGCAACTCGGCGAACAAGCGAGGAATGACCGCGGTTTGGCCGTAAGGGCCAACGTGGCGCAGGTACGCAACGTTGCGCTCGGGTAGTTCTTGGACGTCGACGGTGGCCGTCAGGGGTTCGGGTGTGGTTTGCATTTCGAGTCTCCACGACAGCTGGGCTGTCTGAGAATCGATGTAGCAAGACACCGCGGGCGCGGCATTGCTGAGCTTGCCAACCTGTTTGCCGATCTTGCGATCGTCTTTGCACGCGCTGCTCAGTGCATCGCTGCGCCACTGGGTGGCGTTGGTTCCGAAGCCGGCTTTGAAAGCCCGGGCGAAGGTGGCGGGACTCGAAAACCCGCAATCGATGGCCACCGCGGTGATGCTCAAATCCGGTCGGCCCAAGAGCATCCGGGCGGCCTTCTCGAGGCGTAACCGCTGGATGAACTGGTTGAGAGTCTCGCCAACCATCGCACCGAACACCCGGTGAAAATGAAACCGTGACAGGTTCGCAATGTCGGCGAGCGCGGCGAGGGACAGCGGCTCGTGCAGATTGCGTTCGATGTGGTCGACGACCCGATTGACGCGTGCGGTGTACTCCGCCCGATGCCCGGCGGTGGGCGGCGTCCACTTGGGCACGGCCCGGAGCCTACTGCATCGCTCGCGGGACGTCAGATCATCCAGCGACCGCGCCCGACGGCTCCGCGGCAGTCTGCGCGGGCGACAGCTCCAGCGCGGATGACAAGGCGGATGTCAGCAACTCCACTTCGTGCTCGCTCAAGCGCTGCCCAAACAGCGCCGATCCATAGGCCGCGACCGCCGCCAGACCGGCCCCCGGAATCCCATACCAAAGCGCGTAGGGGGCCTGCCCTCGCAAGAGCTGCGACAGGCCAAGTCCGATGACCAACATGGTTGTGACGATGACCACCGCCCAGACCGCCATGTACGCAGTCCAAACGGCGGGCTCCGGCTGGAGCCGGCACGTCAGCGTTGTGCCGTCCTCATCCTCGTCGCCCACGTGTACAGCGAGCCGTGGGCACCACATGTGGCGAGCCTCTGGGCGCAAGGCCAGCTCGGCATAGAGGCCATGGACCCACCCCGTGACCTCGCTCGTTGGCGAGGCCAAGTAGCTCGAAACCCGCTCGAACGCAGCGGCCGGAGCCAGCGCTACTCGCACCTCGAAATGCGGGCGAATCTCCATCGCACGAGCCTACCCGAGGCTCGCAACCCCGTAGCGCGCAACCCTTGCGCGGCTGTACCATGCGTTTGCCCGCTCGCGCGTGGCAGGACAACGCAATGCCCGACGAGGACGCCGACAAGACCAACGGAGACTTCAACGCTGCGGAGGCTGCGGCCGAGTTCGCCGCCGCCGTCGCGGACGAGGCTCCCGCCGAGGACGCACGCAACTACACCGCGATCCTTGAGGATGAGGTCGAAGCGCTCGGGCGCATGCTAGCCGAAAAAGACGAAGCGCTGCTCGCAGTTCAGGACAAGGCCGCCGCCACCGCTGCGGAGGCGGACCGCGTCCGTGTCCGTATCGAACGCGACGCGGCCAGCACGGTCGAACGCAAACGCCGAGCGGTGCTCGTTAGCTTCCTCGAGGTCGCGGACGACCTCAACCTCGCCGTCAACGAGCTGAGTTCCGACGGAACCGCCCCCGCCCTCACCCAAGGGGTGCAGATGGTCCGCGACAAGTTGCAAGCGGTCTTGACCCAGCACGGCGCGCAACGGCGGCCCTCCCTCGGGCTCGCCTTCGACCCCGCGCATCACGACGCGGTCGGCATCATCCCCGCGACCGCGGACGCCCCCGCCGGTACCGTGGTGAGCGTGTTGCAGGAGGGCTATGAGCTGGCCGGAGAACCGCTGCGAGCTGCCCGAGTGGTCGTCGCCAAGGCGGACTAGCGTTATGCTCGCCGAGGCTCGCATGCCGACGCCCGCGTCACAGTTTCTCGCCGCCCTTGTCTTTGTTGCGCTCAGCGGCTGCAGCCAGGAGGACACGCCCGCAGCCGATGAAGCCGCCCAACAATGCGCGGCTGCAAACGACCACCTCGCCGCGTGCCTCGACCAGCCCGTGCAACTGGGCGACGACTGCGATGTCGACGCGGCTTCCGTGCTACTCGACCAGGATTGCGCGGCGCTGCGCGACCCCGGCAAGGCCGACTTCTTCGCGGGCTTCCTGTGTTCGGCGGGGGTTCTCCGACACTGTCCCGCACCGATGTGCGAGCCGAGCGACGATACCCTCCTCGCGCTTGAGTTTGCCGAGACCTGCGCCGATCTGATCGATCTGCCGGGCTGTGCATCGTGCGACTACTACCTGTGCCGCGACGATGCCCGCATGGAGTCATGCGGCGCTGCGGGCTACTACGCCGGGTTCGGCCACGCCTATTGCGACCGCTTCACCGTGGATTCGCAGCCCCGAATGTCCGAGGCCGGCCAGCGCTGGATCGACGACGTACGGACTTGCCTGCAGCGTGCCCTCGAAGACATCGACGACGAAGCGCTGTCGTGCGAAGACGTGCAGGAGCTGGCCTACGCCACCCACCCGGACTGCTACGTCCAGGCGGGGTTCTGCGAGCTCGGCTTGTCGGACGCGTGGACGGTCGTGAACACCGTCGATCTCCACGACCTGGGGCTTCGCCAAGCACTCGAGACTGGGGTCTCATGCTTCGGCGAGTTCCTCGATGGATGAGGCAGCCACCTCCTTGCAGCCCAAACGCTAGCTTGTCCTGCGCCGATTTGTGAGACGCTACCGCTATGGTACGCGCGCAACGGGTAGGTCGGGCTGCGGCGGTCATCGGGTGGTGCGGCTTTGCGTTGTGCGGCCTCGAGGGATGCGGGGCGACGGACGACGCGCGCGATGGACCGAGCGCGACGGTCACATCGGATGGCAGCGTCGTATCCGCCGATGGTGACGCAGGAGAATCAGACACGGACGGCGGCTCGTCCGGCACCAGCGATGGCTCCGCAGATCCCTCGACGGCCGACGACGGGTCGGATGACGCCCCCGCGGGCACCGAAACGGGCGAGCCACCCGCCGCGTGTGAGGGTCCGTCCGTGTTCACCGCGGGCGTACAAACCGGCATCACCGTCGACGTCGACGGGGTCGCCCGCAGCTACGACCTGTTTGTGCCCACAACCTACTCAGCGACCACAGACGCGCCGCTGGTCGTCAACTTCCACGGACTCCTAGGCTCGCCGTCGCAGCAGTCGGACTTCTCGCAGTTCAATGCCACGGCCCAAGAGCGCGGCATGCTCGTCGCGTACCCCGCGGGCATCGGCGCGTCCTTCAACGGAGGCGTCTGCTGCGGCGATGCCAGCGCCGGGAACGTCGACGACGTGGGTTTTGCCCGAGCGCTCGTGCAGGACGTCGCGTCCAAGATGTGCGTCGATCCCAAACGCGTCTACGCGACCGGCATGTCCAACGGTGGCCACATGGCGCACCGGCTGGCGTGCGAAGCCGCCGATGTCTTCGCGGCCACCGCGTCGGTCGCTGGTGTCCTGAGTCTCGCGGCTGCGTGTACCCCGTCTCGGCCGATCTCGATCGTCCAGTTTCACGGCACCGCCGACAGTATCGTCTCCTACAATGGAATCCCGGCCGTGCCCCCGATGATGGAGGCGTGGGCCGCCCGCAACGGGTGCTCTCCCGCTTCGGAGACAACATTCGACTCGGGCGACATGTTCTGCGAAACCTGGCCGGGGTGCGACGCGGGCGTCGAGGTATCGCTGTGCACCATCGACGGCGGCGGGCACTGCTGGCCCGGCAACGCCTCGTGCCTCTTCGGCAATAGTTCAACGCAGCTCCACGCCTCCGACGAGATAGCCGACATGTTCGAGTCGCAGCCGCTCCCGTAGATCGCGCCCCTGCTTCAATCGCGCATCGGCTACGCTGGACCGCGTATGGATTCGCAGCGCTGGCCAAACCTTGTCTTTTTGATGTCCATGTCTGGCGTCGCCCTCGGTTGCCCCTCCGATGACGATGCCTCCGATGACGGCGTGAACGCCACGACGTCGGGCGGGAGCACAGGCACGCCCACAGTCCCACAAGCGACCACGGCGGCGACGGGGGACGACTCCTCAGGGGGGTCTCCAGGCACGACGTCGGGCGACACGGACGGTGGATCGACAGCCGCAAGCGGTGCCGACTCCAGCACGTCGGCGGCCACCGCAGAGTCGGGCAGCGGTGACTCGACCGGAGGCGATGGGATCTGCGAGGCCTACGCGACGGTCCAAGAGATGTGCGGGTTCATCTCGACGTACGAAGAGGCGCTCGCCGCCTGCATGGAGGAGCTCCGAGGCCCCAAGGGCGCGTGCACGATGGCGTTTGAAGAGGTCGTCGTCTGCATCGGGGCGTTATCGTGCCGCGAGTTCGACGACCCGGACTCCTGCTCCGAGGAGTTCGAGGCCCTCGCCAACTGCGCGAAGTGATCTCTCGCCCGAGCCTGCGCCGCGTACGGCGCAGTGTCGTGAGCGTTCCCCGGTCCAACAGACGATCTTCGGTTTGAAAATCTGGGGCGGCAACGGTCCAACCCGCATGGCTGCGCGCGCCCCCGTCCGCTCCGGTTCTTCCTCGAACGCTCGCCGAAGAACCGCACTCATCGTACATAGTGCGGCCGCGGAGCCAGCCGCCCTTGCGGCTCGACTCGCTCGGGCGGGCTTTGCGGTGGCAACGCAGCACTCCTGGGACGACTTGTCGCGAACATTGACCGAGGTCCGGCCCATGATCGCGGTCCTCATCGTGAACCCAACCGACGTCGCCCCGTGGAGCGAGCTTGCCCGGAGCCTCAGCACGTGTCGTGTGCTCGTCTGCGGAGAGCCGCCGGGCACTGCCGCACACGAGTTTGGTCTGGTCGAGTCGCTCGAGTTCTTCGACGGTCCCTGCGACGCGCCCGCGATCGTCGGTGCGGTCCAGCGGATGATGCCCGTGGACGTCAACGTGTAGCGGTCTAGGCCAGCGCGCGATCCAAGGCGCTGATCGCGTCGCGCATGCGCTCGATGTTCCCCGCCGCAAAATCAGCGGTCACGCTGTTGGTGCGGTTGAGCTTGATCCCGCCGAGTCCGAGCCCGACGTTGGTCTCCGACGCGTGGCGGATCTCGATGCTATTGACGACGCTGCGCTCTCGCTGGGCATCGTATGCGGCGACATCGAGTGCAGCACCGACGCACGCCTGCCGAATGTCGTCGAGGCTTCGCCACAGCTCGAACTCGCGTTGATTGATCTCGGATTCGATCGTCGGCGATGCGGCCACCAGCTCGGAATCCATCGCAGAGTCCAGGACACGCTTGAAATGCTGGAGCTCGCTGCGCGCCGTCCCGATTGCGGCGCGCGCGTCTTCGAGGCTCATCTTCTTGGACTTGGTTGGATCGCGCCGCTCCGACGCCTTCGCGGGGGCGTCCTTCGCCTCGACACAAGCGGGCGTGCAAAACACGAGGCCGCCAGACTCCACCCCAGCCCCGGGAAAATCGGCGCCGCACCAATCGCAATTGGTGAGCACCTCCTTTTTGGCGAAGAAGCGATCGAAGATACCCATGCCGGTACCCCACTTTACCCACCGTGCGGGAGGCTGCGGAAGGAAAACGTCCGCACAAACGGCAGTGCTGAGTCGCCCGTCGAGCGTCGCAAGGCCGCACTCGCAAACGGCGTGGCGCCAAGTGCAATACGGGACGCGCCCCGGTCTCACGTCGGCGCTATCATCCCATCGATGCGCAGACTGTCGCTCGGGATCGCAATGGTGTTGGCGTGTGATGGCGGTGCGG
>Ga0316189_10000619_pt1 | contig 35475 bp, 34 predicted proteins | sample LowCovwburrow_MG_FD_204930 | JGI IMG/M metagenome (GOLD analysis project Ga0316189, IMG submission 204930) | Coastal sediment microbial communities from Maine, United States - Lowes Cove worm burrow | ecosystem: Environmental > Aquatic > Marine > Coastal > Sediment | place: USA: Maine...
CACCGACAGTGCCCCCCTTCCAGTAGCCCTTGCGGGTCTCGTAGGAGGTCTCCAGCTGCCCCAGCAGGTCGACCATCATATCGTTGTCGTTGGCCAGACGCTTGAGGCCGGTCACAAAGCTTGGCCAGGGGCCGCTCTCCAGCTGGTCCAGCATGGGTGTATCGTGCATCGGTTTTGCCATTTCTCGCCTCCCAGGCAATAGTGTTTTCAACGGACCTTCCTCGCCTATCGAATCGGTGCGCAGAGAAGCGCGGAGGGCCTCCTAACTTAAGTCGTTTGTGCGCGTATAGTAAACTGGGTTTTAACTGAGAAAAACACTTGGTTTTTTAAGGATAGCGCTACACGCTGTTGCCCGGTCAATTTCAACACCCAAGGCAGCCCCCTCTGCCTCTCGACTCGGCGCGTTCCCCTTGCATAGGCAAAGAAGCATCGGACTCCCTGTTGCAGAGCCGTTATTTTGAATCTATTTCATCAGCTGGGTTCTGCATTCTTATTCCAGCCAATGGGGATATAGGGTTTTCTGCCTCAATTCTGGTGACGCAGGATCTCGTAAATGCGGTCTTTCAGCAGTGCACGCTGTTTTTTTAATTCTTCCATGTGAAAATCGGAGGTGGGTTGATAGTGCTCTTCCAGTTCCCTGATCTCGCTGTCCAGTTTGTCATGGTCATCCATCAGACGGGCAAATTCTGGATTATTTTCATGCAGGTCATTGATTTTGCTTTGAAGATTCGGGAATTCGTGCAGGATATCGTGTATCTCTCCGAGCATGGTTCTACTCCTGTGTCGGCGTGTTTTTAAGTGATTTTGTATTTTGGATGATATACCCGGCACTGCCGAAATTCGACAATGCATGGATCCATTATAAAAGCCTCGGTCAAGGGCCAGCTTTGACGCAAAGCAAATGAATGGCGACTTGCCTACCATTTACGGCAACTTATTATTACTCTACCCATATTGCCATGAGGTTTCCGCCAGGGCGAGTGGCTATTTGTCGGGGAGAAGGGATGTTTACGGTTCTGTTGTTTGGGTTTCTAATCGGAATGCAGCACGCGATGGAGGCAGATCACGTGGCTGCCGTGGCGTCATTGGCGAGTCGTAGCAGTTCCCTTCGACAGACTGCCACCCAGGGTGCGGTCTGGGGCTTTGGCCACTCCCTCGCGCTCTTTCTGTTCGGGAGTATGGTGCTACTGATGGATGCCGTGGTCCCTGAGCGCTTCGCCCTGGGGCTGGAACTGGCAGTCGGCCTCATGCTGGTGCTGCTGGGATTGGATGTTCTGAGACGTGTTGTAAGGGACCGGATCCATTTTCATCGTCATCAACATGGAACCGCTGATCATGTGCATGCCCATTCCCACCGGGGCGGCGGTGAGCACGATTCCGACCCCCATCATCACGATCATCCGTCGCGGGTATTTCCCTTACGGGCACTGCTGGTCGGTTTGATGCACGGGATGGCGGGATCGGCCGCATTGATTGTCCTGACTCTGAACTCAGTGGAATCCCTGGCCCAGGGGCTGTTCTATATTCTTCTCTTTGGCATCGGCTCTATCCTTGGCATGGCCATCCTGGCGATGGTGATCAGCCTGCCTCTGAGGTATTCCGCTCGCAGCCTGACCTGGGCCCACAACGGCCTGCAGCTGCTGGTAGGGGTGGTGACGGTCGGTCTCGGTGCAAGCTTGGTTTACCAGCTGGGGGTTGTGGAAGGGCTGCTTCACCTGTGACTGAGAGCCTAAGTTGGTTTGGCTCCAGTAGGGTTCTATGTCGTTGAAATCTGGCTGCTAAGGGGTGCGTGCCACTGCCCAGACCTCCATTTGTTTCACCCCGGCCTTGCGTAGTGTCCGGGCCAGTTCCGAGACGGTGGCGCCGGTTGTTACCACATCGTCGACAATGGCCACGTGCCGGGCCTTGATCTCACCCGTAAGCCGAAAAGCCCCACGCATGTTTGTCTGGCGGGTTGCCCTTTCCAGTTCTGCCTGGGGGGCCGTCTCCCGCTGACGGACGCAGGCCTGGTATTCGATAGGGATTTTAAATCGTCGAGCGAGGGGGCGGGCGATTTCCAGGGCCTGATTGTATCCCCTTTGGCGCAAGCGGGACCGATGCAGCGGGACTGGAATCAGGAGATCGGGGAGCGTGGTTGACTGCTGCGCCACGAAATCCCCCAACAGTTCCCCCAGCAGGCGTGCGTAGAGGAGCCGACCGTTGAATTTTAATCCGCCGATCAACCAGTCCAGGGGGGCATGATATAGGTAAGGGCAGAGAGACCGTTGAAATACGGGCTGCTGTCGCTGGCAACTGCCGCAGGAGGTTTCAGGGAAAGCGGAGGGGGGCAGGGGTAGAGCGCAGCGGGGGCAGCAACACCGGTTATGGGGTAACTCCTGTCGGCAGGGCCGGCAAAGGTCCAATTCCAGATCACCCGCCGCTCCGCAAAGCACACAACTGGCCGGATACAGCTTGGTTTGTATATATTTAGCCCAGTTGTAAACCATCGAGATCCCTCTCGGTTGACAGATGTACTTTCGTCCTTAACTATCTGTGTCCCAGGACGTTTGGTGGCCGGTAACAAACAGGCCGCTGAATCCAGGGCAATCCAGGCCCTGCACGGCCTGATTATCCACCATTTCCTTTGATAACGACAGGAAACCCACTGCATCAAGGCGGCCTGATATCATGAGCGATTCCTCTCCAAGAAACGATTGGAGCCAGACGGAGGTTGAGGTCCTGTTGGATCTGCCTTTCAATGATCTGATCTATCGTGCCCAGTCCATCCATCGGCAGAATTTCGATCCCAACCGGGTACAGGTCAGCACCCTGCTCAGTATCAAGACCGGCGCCTGTTCCGAGGATTGCGGCTACTGTTCCCAGAGTGCCAGTCACAGCACCGGGTTGGAACGGGAGAAGCTGTTGCCTCTGGAGGAGGTGGTGAAGGCGGCTGCGGCTGCCCGGGAGAAAGGCGCCACCCGTTTCTGTATGGGAGCGGCCTGGCGTAACCCGACCGATAAGAACCTGGAGCGGGTGGTAGAGATGGTTCGCTCGGTTCACCAGCTTGGCATGGAGACCTGTCTCACCCTGGGTATGCTCACCGGAAATCAGGCGGAAAGGCTGAAGATGGCCGGACTGGATTATTACAATCACAATCTGGATACCTCTCCCGAGTTTTACGGCAACGTCATTACGACCCGTACTTTTCAGGACCGCCTGGAGACCTTGGGGCACGTGCGTGATCAGGGCATTCATGTCTGCAGCGGAGGCATTCTCGGCATGGGTGAGTCCCGCTCGGATCGCGCCTCCATGCTGCGGGAACTGGCCAATTTGCCCCGGCAACCGGAATCCGTGCCCATCAACATGCTGGTTCAGGTGGAAGGGACGCCTCTGTATGGCACCGAAGAGCTCGACCCCCTGGAGTTCGTGCGTACCGTCGCGGCGGCTCGGATACTGATGCCAGGCTCCTACGTGCGGCTCTCTGCCGGTCGCACCGAAATGAGTGACGAGATGCAGGCCCTTTGTTTTCTGGCTGGAGCCAACTCTCTGTTTTACGGGGAACGGTTGCTGACCACGGACAATCCGGAGAGCGACCGGGATTTGAGGCTGTTTCAACGCCTTGGTCTGGAGTTTGAGCAGAGCAATGAACTCCAGGCGACCGAGGCCAGGTGTCGCAATAGAGATTCGGCCGCAGCCGAGGGCTAAGCGATCTGTCGAGCCATGAAATCGCTGCAGTCTGAACTCGACCGGCGCAGGCGTGAGCATTTGTATCGCTCACGACGGGTTTCGACCGGGATCCAGGGACCCGAACTGCGGGTAGATGGACGTCCCATGCTCGCATTCTGCAGTAATGACTACCTGGGTCTGGCCGGCCACCCCGAGGTGATCGCTGCCCTGCAGCGGGGGGCAGCGACCTATGGCGTGGGCAGCGGTGCGGCCCATCTGGTGACAGGTCACAGCAAGGCCCACCATGAGCTGGAGGCGGAGCTGGCGGAATTTACCGGACGGCCACGTGCGTTGCTTTTCTCGACCGGATACATGGCCAACCAGGGGGTGATCACCGCGTTGTTGGGGCGCAACGACCACATCTACCAGGACCGACTGAATCACGCCTCCCTGCTCGATGCGGGCCTTCTTTCCCGGGCGCGCTCGCGACGCTTCCCCCATCGGGACGTGGCGGCCTTGCAGCAACAGATGCTGCAACAGCAGAGCGGTGAAGCGCTGGTCGCCAGTGACGGGGTCTTCAGCATGGATGGTGATATCGCGCCCTTACCCGAGCTGGTCCGGGTCTGTCGTGAGCAGGGTGCCTGGCTGCTGGTGGACGACGCCCACGGTCTGGGTGTATTGGGTGATCAGGGGCGTGGCAGTCTGGATCACTTCGGGCTTGGTCTGGCTGATGTGCCGGTGTTGATGGGGACCCTGGGTAAGGCATTCGGTACCTTTGGCGCCTTTGTGGCCGGCAGCGACGAGCTGATAGAGACCCTTATCCAGGGAGCGCGAAGCTATGTCTTCACCACGGCCCTGCCACCCGCCGTGGCGGAGGCGACCCGCGCCAGCCTGGCGTTGGTGCGTAAGGAGGCGTGGCGGCGGGAACGGCTGCAGAACCTGATCGCCCGTTTTCGGCAAGGCGCAGCCGCGTTGGGCCTGCCTTTGATGGCATCCGAAACTCCGATCCAACCTATCCTGGCCGGCACTGCCGAGCAGGCCCTGGCCTGGAGCCGGAGGTTGGAGCGGGAGGGGATTTTGGTCTCTGCCATTCGGCCTCCTACTGTGCCGGAAGGGGCGGCAAGGCTGCGGGTGACCCTATCCGCCGCGCACACCCGAGGCCAGCTGGACAGGTTGTTGTCTGCATTAGCCAGGCTGGAGCTGTCGGAGTCAGTATGAAGTTGCACTGCCATACGACCGGGAGTGGGCCGGATCTGGTTCTGCTGCATGGCTGGGGGATGAACGCCGCTGTCTGGTCCCCCTGGCTGCCGCGGCTGGCCCGGCATCACCGGGTCACGGCAATTGATCTGCCCGGTCACGGCGCTAGCGACTACGATTCGACACAGGACTCGCTGGATGATTGGGTAGCGGCCTGTCTGGAGGCGGCGCCCCGGCAGGCCGACTGGGTCGGCTGGTCGCTTGGCGGGCAATTGGCCCTGGGCGCGGGATTGGCGGCACCGGAGCGCATCAGACGACTGGTCCTGGTGGCCAGCAGCCCACGATTTGTAAAAACGGAAGACTGGCCCCACGCCATGGAGGAAGGGGTGTTGCGCCAGTTCGCCGAGACCCTGGCCCGGAATCACCAGCAAACCCTGGAGCGTTTCCTCTCCCTGCAGGTACGAGGGGATGAGGAGGCGAGGTTGACCCTGCGCCTGCTTCGTCAAGAAATAGTCCAGCGGCCGCAACCCCATCCATCCGCCTTGCAACAGGGTCTGGAGTTGCTGAGAACAGTGGATCTGAGGGCGCGGATACCGGGGTTGCAGGTGCCCAGTCTGTGGCTGCTCGGTGAACGGGATACCCTGACACCGGCGGCTGTGGGTCAAGAGTTGGTGGCGCTTGGCATACCTCAGTCGGAGATCAAAGTGCTAAAGGGTTGTGCCCATGTGCCGTTTTTGTCTCATCCGGGCACCAGCCTAGAGCTAGTCAAGGCCTTTCTGGGGGCAGGGGATAGTGGCTGAGACCCTAACCGCGATTGATAAGCAGCAGGTCCGCCGCGCCTTCTCCCGGGCGGCGGAACACTATGACGAGGTAGCGGTGCTGCAGCGGGAGATTGGTCAGCGGATGATGGAGCGTCTGGCACTGGTAAGGCTGCAGCCGGATGTGATCCTGGATCTGGGCGCAGGTACCGGGGTGGCCGCAGTGGAGCTGGCTAGACGCTATCGCAGGGCGCGTATACTGGCGCTGGATTTTGCCTTTCCCATGCTGTTGAAGGCCCGTCGGCGCGGTGGCTGGCTGCACCGCCCGCGCTGCCTCTGCGCCGATCTGGAGCAGCTGCCACTGAGGAGCGGCAGTGTCGATCTCATCTACTCCAACGCCTCCCTGCAGTGGAGCAATGATCTGGAACAGGCCTTCAAGGAACTGCTGCGGGTGTTGAAACCGGGAGGCCTGCTGATGTTTACCACCTTTGGTCCGGATACGCTCAAGGAGTTGCGGGCCGCCTGGTCCGAGGTGGATGGGAATAGCCATGTGAGTGGCTTTCCGGATATGCACGATGTGGGAGACGCCCTGGTGCGTGCCCGCTTTGGTGACCCGGTAATCGACGTCGACCGGATGACCCTGACCTATGACAAGGTAGCTGGCCTTATGCGCGACTTAAAAGTATTGGGTGCCCATAATGTCACTCAGGGGCGCCCTCGTGGGCTCACGGGGAAGGGGCGCCTGCAGGCGATGGAGGCGGCTTATGAGCGATTCCGCATCGGCGGCCGGCTTCCAGCCAGCTACGAAGTGGTCTATGGCCACGCCTGGGCCCCGGAGCAGCGCCATGAGGCGGGGGGGGTTCGGGTACCTATCGACCGCATCGGCCGGGTCGGGGCGCAGCGGTCATGAATTCGTCAAACCGTGATCTGCAATAAAGGACGACTGAGGTAAATGGGGTGCAGAGGATATTTCGTCACCGGCACGGACACAGATTGTGGTAAGACAGAGATTACCCTGGGTCTGATGCGGCGACTGCAGTCGTCGGGCTACTCTGTGCTTGGGATGAAACCCATCGCCTCCGGGTCGGAGCAGACGGTTGACGGTCTGCGCAACGCAGATGCCCTGCGGATTCAGCAACAGGCCTCTGTCTGCGTTGACTATGAGCTGGTAAATCCTTATGCCTTCGCCCCCCCCATCGCTCCCCATCTGGCCGCCGCCCAGGCCGGAGTGGAGATGGATTTGGGCCGGATCGAAGCCTGCTACCGGGAACTGGCCCGGCAGGCGGACTATGTGCTGGTAGAAGGGGTTGGGGGTTGGCGGGTCCCGCTGTCGTCGCGGTTTGCGGTCTCCGACCTGGCGGTGGCACTGAATCTGCCGGTGATTCTGGTGGTCGGGCTGCGCTTGGGTTGCATCAACCACGGCCTTCTCAGTGCCGAGGCGATAGAGATGGCCGGGGCGGAGCTTGCCGGTTGGGTGGCCAATCTGTCGGACCCCTCGATGCGGGAACCCCGTGACAACCTGGCCACTCTTCAGCAGCGTATTCCCGCCCCCCTGCTTGGCTTCATTCCCCATCTGGATCCACCTTCACCCGAAGCCATGGTTGCTGCCGGGTTGAGGATGCCCGATGGGGGGCCTACCTGAGCGGTGAAGGCTTGTCTGGTGTTCGGCAGCGGGATCGTTCCCGGTAAACAGGCGCAACTGAAGCCCTCTTGATGCCAAGCGGGGCGGGTGTTTGGTCTGGACCATGGTTTGCCGACCCTGATAGGAAGTATTACTCTTAACCAGGGAATTTCAAAAAATTCGAAGTACCCTACTAAATTTTGCAGACTATCGGGAATATCATGGCTATTGCAAAAAAACTGAAGGACTATCTGCAGCAGCAAGAGACCAGCTATCGGCTGTTCAAACATCCGCATACCGCTTCCAGTATGGAGACGGCAGAAAAGGCCCACGTCCCGGGAGATGCGTTGGCGAAGGGGGTAGTGGTCAAGGATGCTCAGGGGTTTCTGCTGGTCGTGCTGCCCTCCGACTATCATGTGGAACTGGAGACCCTGCATAAGTTATTGAACCAGAAAGTAGAATTGTCAACGGAGTCGGAAGTGAGCTCACTCTTCCCCGACTGTGAAACCGGGGCCGTGCCGCCGATCGGCCCGGCTTATGGCGTAACCACCATCTGGGACCCCACCACTAGTCTCGGCAGGCAGCAGGAGGTCTATTTTGAGGCTGGGGATCACCAGCATCTGGTCCGGGTCAGCGGAGAACAGTTTCATGAACTGATGGCAACAGCGGAGCGCGGGGAATTCAGCCATCACATCTGAAGCGAGGGCTAACAGCCTTGGATATGTTTCCTGTTTGAAATAACAGGGCTGGGGCGGCGTTCCGTGCAGTTATCCCTGGGGCTTCTGGTAGAATGAATTTTAGCTCTATCCTATTGATAGATACTGGCAACAGGCCGCGCCATAGAGACAACCGCCAGGTTTGATCGTCGGCGATGAATCGATCACTACATTATGAGCAAAAACAATTTAAACGATACCAATGTCGCCGCTGAACGGGTACTGATCTCACCGGCGGAACTGAAGCGCAGGCTGCCGATCCCGGAGAAGGGTGAAACAACAGTCTGGGCCGGCCGTCAGATCATCCGCGATATCATGAAACGGAAGGATCCCCGGTTTCTGGTAGTGACCGGCCCCTGCTCTATCCACGATGTGGAGGCGGCCAAGGAGTACGCCCGGCGCTTGAAGGCGCTGCATGATGAACTGAGTGACACCCTGTTTGTCGTCATGCGTATCTATTTCGAGAAACCCCGGACCACGGTCGGCTGGAAAGGATTGATCAACGATCCGCAAATGGATGATTCCTTTCATATCGAGGAGGGCCTGAACAAGGCCCGGGAGCTATTGCTGTGGCTGGCAGACATCGGCCTACCGGTGGCAACCGAGGCTCTGGACCCCATCAGCCCACAGTATCTGGCGGATCTTTTTTCCTGGGCGGCGATCGGGGCTCGCACCACAGAATCCCAGACCCATCGGGAGATGGCGTCGGGGCTCTCCATGCCGGTGGGTTTCAAGAACGGGACAGATGGCGGTTTGATGGTGGCAATCAACGCCCTGCAATCGGTATCCCGGCCGCATAGCTTTCTCGGTATTAATCAGGATGGTCAGGCGACCGTCATCCAGACGCGGGGCAACGTCTGCGGCCACGTTATCCTGCGTGGGGGAAATGGCAAGCCGAATTATGACTCAGTGCACGTTACCCTGTGTGAAGAGGCGTTGCGTAAGGCCGGGTTGCCAGAAAACATCATGGTCGACTGTAGCCACGGTAATTCCGACAAACAGCCTGAACTGCAGCCCCTGGTAGCAGACAACGTGGTCAATCAGGTGCTGGAGGGGAACAGATCCCTCATCGGTATCATGCTGGAAAGCAATCTATATGCCGGCAACCAGTCGATACCGGCGGATCTTTCCCAGCTGCAATACGGGATTTCGGTCACTGACGCATGCATCGACTGGGTGAGCACGGAAAAACTGTTGCGCCAGATGGCGGCTAAGATGAAGGATATCTTGCCATCGCGCCTAAAGGTGCAGTAACCGATCTATCGGAAAAATAAGGCCGCGAAAGGGGTGCGGCCACCAAAGGAGGAGCCGACCGACGGGGAGCAGGCCCTACTTCGATACTGCTTTCGTCTGTTCCCCGCCAGTCGTTGATTCCAATAGATCACGACGATCCCTCCTAGGTCATTGAGAATTCTCAATGGCCTACAACGTTTTTTCCTATCGATTTTTCTATGCCTTGATTCGGTTGTGTCACTGTTTGTCCGGTCAAGTCCCTCCCGGCGGAAAATAGCGCAGGGAAGCGCCGTCGAAACACTCCCTATCTCCTCTCTCTGGCGATAAATTTACAGAACGGCATTTTCCCGATCCGACCAATTGTACTCGCCACCGGAGAAGCGTCGACCCGACCGGCTGACCGCCATGCTGTTCAAGATTCCCTGGATATCGCCGCCAAGAGAGGGGTGTATGAATCGACAAAACTAGTGCGGGCAAAAGGCTACGACGGGTGAAGCTTCCGTTCCGAAACGAGCGATCGGGTCTGACCATGATTTTTGCCTCTCTCGTGGTGATCGGGGTGATCGTCGTGCTGCTGTTCGGCTACCAGCAGGAGTCGAGAGAGTCGCAGATCAGGGCGCATGGAATTGGTCTGGTGCGCCTGCTGGGTGGGATGTCGTGGGAACAGCTGGTTCTTTCCAACGGACGGCAGGGGCCGCTGCAGATCATGCGCGAGAGCCAGAACGATCCTGATTTTGCCTACGGGGCCGTGGTCGATATTCGAGGAAGGCCGGAAACCACAGTTTCTGCTCCAGGTGTCATTATTCCCCCCGGCCCCCTTCCCAGGGAGCCATCCTCCTGGCTGGGGGAAAGAATCCTGCAGCCAGGAAACGATGGGCGCCCTTTTATCGAGTTTCATGCCCCAGTGTTTTCCGGCGGAGAGTTAAACGGCTATGTTCGGCTTGGCTACTTCAAACCGGGCGGAGGGGTAAGCTATCAGCAGATGCCCTTTTTTGCGTCCCTCGCGTTACCGATCTTTCTGCTGACCCCGCTGTTCTATTTTTTAATGCGGCGGGAGGTTCGTCCCCTGCAGCAGGCCAGCAGAAAAGTTGAGGAACTGATCAGCGAGGGGGGGTTTGCCAAGCTTGAGTTGAATGCGAGCGGTGAATTGAGCGAGTTCATGGGGCGGTTCAACAGTTTTGTCGATCTGGCCCGGCAGCGGATTCATCAGCTCGAACAGGAGCAGAACGGGCTTGTCACCTCCACCAAACTGCTCTCCTACAGGCAATCCAGGGTTGAAGTCGTGCTTCAGACCCTACCCGAGGCAGTGGTGGTACTGGATCAGTCGGGTTTGGCCAGTTATAGCAACTCGAAACTCGAGGCATTGCTCGGCGTTGACGGTGAGCAGGTGATCGGCCATCGGCCGAGCGAGTGGTGTGACAACCCGAAAATACTGACCTATCTGGCCCGCTACGAAGGCAGTAGCGGCGGGGGATTCAGTACCGAGCCCCTGTGCTTGAGCCCGACTCACAGCCCGGATAAAACCCTGGAGATGAATGCCTATCCGCTGTTCTCCCCCCGGGATGAGAGCGAACTGCTCGGTACGTTGATCCTGTTTCGAGATGTTACCGAAGAGCAGGTCGCCCGTAACAACCGAGGCGAGTTTGTGGCTCAGGTGGCCCATGAACTGAAGACTCCGCTCAACGTTCTGGCCATGTACAGCGAATCCCTGCTCGGAGAGGAGGGAGAGGCTGAGGAATTTCGAATTGAGGCGACAAACGTGATCCACGATGAAGTGGAGCGCCTGTCGACCTTGATCAATAACCTGCTCGCGATCACCCGGGTCGAGATGGGCGGGATGCAACTCAACCGACAGCGGATCAGGCTTAGTGATCTGCTGGAGGACGCGTTCAGTAACGTGACGCAGAGTGGTCGCGGGCGGGATCTGAAGTTTCAGCTGGATCTGCCGAGAGAGATGAGCGCGGTATTCGTGGACAAAGATCTGTTGCGAATCGCGGTCAATAATCTGCTCACCAATGCGATCAAATACAACCGGCCCGGTGGAACGGTAACCCTTGAGGCCCGGGAGACGGAGAACGAGATCGAGGTGAGTGTCCGCGATAACGGGATTGGTATAGCGCCAAAAGAGCAGGCAGCCATTTTCGATAAATTTTATCGCTCGGATGACGAGCAGGTGAGGGCGCAGACTGGACATGGCCTGGGATTGCCGCTGGTCCAGCAGATTGTTCAGCTGCATCACGCTGAACTCAAGCTGGAGAGTACGCCGGGGAAGGGCAGTAGCTTTGTTATTCGGTTGAACAAAGGCTCGGACGTTTTGCCCTACGCGGTGTCGGCATGAAAAAGATATTGATCGCCGATGATGAACCCCATGTGTCCCGGGTGTTGAAACAGTCCCTGGAGCGGTCGGGTTATCTAGTGGAGACTGTCCTTCACGGTGAAGCGGCGCTGGAAAAACTGCAGCAATCCCATCCCGATGTACTGATTACAGATATTCAGATGCCGCGGATGTCGGGAGAGGAGTTGTGCCGCCGCATCCAGCAGGAGATGCCAGGGCGGTGTTTCCTGATATTTGTGCTCACTTCAAGAACGGAAATCGAGCATCGCGAGTGGTCCCGTCAGATTGACAATCTAATGTTTCTGGAAAAACCGGTCAGCATTCGCAGATTGATATCAATGCTGAACGAGTACTTCGCGAAAGACCCCTGCAACAGGGAGAATCAGGATGAGTGAGGGGACAATCGGGCTGCTAAGTTACAAAAACTACGCTCGATTGTTGCGCAGTCTGTTGCCAGGCCTGACGTTCATTAACGTACATGATCAGGGCGGACAGTTGTTGTGGAAAGATGGCGTCTACCGCGGCGGCAGTTTGGATCAGATCGAGGGTTTGCTGCCGGCAGGATCGAACGATGGTGGTGCAGCCGAGATTCAGAGCCGAAGACTGGGTGACGGCACCCTGCTCCATAGTCTAGGGGTGCTCGACATAATGGGGCAGCCAGTGGGGCTGATCACCCTGGGCCTGGAGGCCGCTCCCGGCAGTGGCCAGAAAGATGCGGCAGTGGGCGATGTACTGAAGGCCGTTGTAGCCTGCATGGAGCAGGAATACAGCCTGACCGCCGAACTCGGAAAGATGGCCGATGAACTGACAGAGCGGTACGAAGAGCTTAATCTGGTCTACGAGGCGGACGATCAGGTGACTCAATCCGCTGCCGGACAGGATATGCTGCAGGAACTGGTGCGCAGTTGCAGTACCTTCCTTGACGTAGGGATGGTCGCTCTGGTTTTGCCGGCCAAGCGCCTTACTTTCTACGATACCGATCGCTTTGACTCCATTGCTGAGCGTCAAACCGTGTTGTCGGCCCTCAAAGGCCCGTTCTTTCAGCAGCTGAAAGAGAACCAGCAGGCGGTGGTGCTCAACGAGCTGTCCGACCCCTTGCGTTATCAGCTCTGTCCGGAGATCCCATACAAGCTGATCTCCGTTCCGGTGATGGGTGGGGAAAGAGACGTGATGGGGTCTTTCAGCATCCTGAATCATCATCGGAAACCGGATTTTACCAACAGTGACCGCAACCTGGTCCAGGTGTTGGCGAAAAAGGCAGCCAAGGTAGTTCAGGCCAGTTTCGATGCGCTGACCGGTTTAGAGAACATTCAAAGCTACGAATCCGGCGTGCGGGAGGCGTTGTCCCAGGCCCAAATCAAAGGATACAGACACGCGATCCTGAACATCGACCTTGACCGATTGCAGGTCATCAATGATGTCAGTGGCCGGGAGGCGGGGGATGAACTGATCCGGCGGATCGGCGGCATAATTCAGGACGAGGTACGCGATCGGGATCTGGTGGCGAGAATCGGCGGCGATGAGTTCGGTGTGCTGCTGGAAAACTGCCCGTTGGAGGTGGCCTCCCGAATTGCCCGAACCATCCGTGAGAACATCAGCAACGAACTGTTTGAATGGGAAGGAAAGACCTACGAGGTAAGCGCCAGCATCGGTGTTGCCCCGCTTGGCGCGGAAACGGATTCGAGCGCCAGCGTGCTGAGCGCTGTGGAAGCGGCCTGCCGCGCTGCCAAAGAACGTGGCAGAAACCAATTGCAGGTGTTCGAGTCGAATGATCTCGATCTGCTGCGACGGCGGGACCAGATGCATTGGGTCAGTCGGATCCAGGCCGCGCTGCGGGAAGACCGTTTTCTGCTTTACTGCCAGCCGATCAAACCACTGAACCCGGAGGATGGGGAGAACCATTTTGAGGTGCTGCTGCGTATGAAGGACGAAGAGGGGCAGCTGTTGTCCCCGGGTGTCTTTCTTCCTGCGGCCGAGCATTTCGACCTTATGCCGGCAATCGATCGCTGGGTGATCAGCAGGGCCCTTGAACTGCTGGATTCCCACTGGCCGCTGGCGGGGGGTGAGCAATACTCTTTTTCCCTCAATCTCTCGGGCCAGTCGTTGAGTGATGAGGGATTCCAACATTTCCTGGAGCAGCGAGTACAGGATTGCTCGGCTCCGGCCTCCAGCATCTGTTTTGAGATCACGGAATCGGCGGCCATCGCCAATCTCCAAGCCGCACAGAGTCTGATTGCCGCTTTGCGGAAGCTGGGCTGCAGGTTCTCACTGGATGACTTCGGTACCGGACTCAGTTCCTTCAACTATCTGAAAAATCTGGATGTGGACTGGCTGAAGATCGATGGTGCTTTTGTCAAAGAGATCGTGCACGACCCTGTATCCAGGGCCATGGTTTCGGCGATCAACCAGGTAGGTCACGCCCTGGGTCTGCAGACGGTCGCCGAGTGGGTGGAAACGCCAGCCATTGCGCAGTTACTACATGAAATGGGTGTCGATTATGGCCAGGGGTATGGCCTGGGGATACCTCTGCCCCTGGAACAACAACTGAACCTGATAGCGGACGGTCAGACACCCAGGGCGGATATCCAGGTAGGATGAGCGCGTCGGAACAGGCCGTTGCAGCAGAGGTGATGCGCACCCGTATCGGCGCCATGACCCATCTGGCACCAAGCGGCAATCTGTCCAGGCAGGATGAGTTGGAATCCCTGCAGACGGTGGTGGACGGTTGCCTGGACAATTGGGAAACCCGGTTAGTTCTCGACCTCACGTCAGTGCCGCTCCTGGACGGTAAGGTGCTGGAACTACTGCTCGGATTTCAGGAGCGTCTGGCCCGGGTGGGGGGGTGGCTCAAACTTGCCCATGCCCGTCCTATTGTCCGCGACATTCTTGAAATAACCGGTCTTACCAACACCCTGACCCTGATGGAGGCCAGCGCTGAACCAGTTCAGCGGTCGAACAGTGGTGACAAAAGACGTCTGGGTGACATCCTGTTAGAGAAGGGGCTAATCAGCCAAGAACGCATTGAGGAGGCGATAAAACTACAGGGCAAGCTTGGCCAGCGGATGGGTCGAATCATGATCGACCGGGGTTGGATATCCGAACAGGCACTATTGACCGCCTTGAGCGAACAACTCTCTTTGTCGTTCGTTCATCTGCGCCCCGGTTTGTATGATCCCCAGGCGGTTGAACTGCTTGAGCCGGAGGTAGCGCGGCGGCTGAAGGTCCTTCCGCTGTTCAAGGTGCGCGGCATCCTCTGTCTGGCCACATCAGACCCGCAGGCAATGGCCAGTTTCGGTGAGGTGGAGGAGCGTACGTCATATCGGGTACGACCGGTGCTGGCGCAGCAGGAGGATATCTTCAAGGCACTCAACGATGCCTATGCCGACAGTGGCTACAGCGGTGAATTGGTTGCCGAGCTGGATGATGACTTCGCACTGGTAGAAAACAACCAGCCCGAGGATTACTCTACCATCGACGAGATGGCCGCCGGCAGTCCGGTTATCAACCTGGTCAACTCGGTCATCCAGCGAGCCGTCCACGATGGCGCCAGCGATATTCATATCGAGCCCTCACGCAAAAAGTGCCGGGTAAGGTTTCGTATTGATGGTCTGTTGTATGAAGTGATGGCGCCCCGGTTGGAACTGCACCCGGCCTTGGTATCCCGGCTCAAGGTGATGGCCAACCTGGATATAGCCGAGCGGCGCCTGCCTCAGGACGGGCGTATCCAGGTCCATACCCAGGGACGTTCGGTAGATCTTCGTTTCAGCTCGCTGCCCGGATTGTACGGCGAGAAGGTCGTGCTGCGGGTACTGGACAAGAATCAGGCTATTCTGGATGTGGACAAGCTCGGTATGTGCGCAATGAATCTCTCCGCGTTCAAGCGCTTGCTGGACCGCAGCTATGGTCTCATATTGGTCACCGGCCCCACTGGCAGCGGCAAGACCACCAGCCTGTATGCAGCCATCAATTACTTGAAGAGTATCGAAAAGAATATCGTAACCATCGAGGATCCGGTGGAGTATCAGGTCGACATCATCAACCAGAACGAAGTTAAGGAGAATATCGGCCTCACTTTTGCGCGGATGCTCAAGCACGTGCTGCGGCAGGATCCGGACATTGTGATGGTGGGGGAGATTCGGGAAAAGGAAACGGCGGAAATTGCCGTGCAGGCAGCCCTTACCGGCCATCTGGTCCTCTCAACGCTACACACCAACGACAGTGTGGGAGCGGTCACCCGCATGATCGATATGGGAGTGGAGCCCTACCTGCTCTCTTCCGCGCTCATCGGTGTAGTGGCCCAGCGCCTGGTTCGTGCTATCTGTCCAGCCTGCAAAACGACCTTTCTGGCCGCACCGGAAGTGATCTCCCGCTACGGCTGGGAACAGCGAGGCACTTTCCGTCTGGCCAAGGGCCGTGGTTGTCCTGAATGTTACGATTCCGGCTACAAGGGGCGCATGGGGGTGCACGAGATCGTGGAGACCGATGGACCCCTGCAGAAACTGATCATCTCCAATCCCAGCCGGGATCAACTCTCATCCTACCTGCAGGAGCATGGATCAAGACTCCTGTTCGACGACGGTCTGGATCGCGTCGTGGACGGATTGACCACCATCGAAGAGGTATCGCGGGTGGTCAATGTGTAACGATCGTGTCAGTAAAACTCAGGGTGCTTGCCGCACCTTCCGCAGCATAGGGTCTGCTTGTTCGGCGGTAACGAAGCGGGAGTCGCGATGGCGCTGGAACTGAGAAGCGAAGCTGCGGATACGCCCCGTCCTCCTGGATTTTTCCGGCGTACCAAAAGTCGGCGTGGACGGGTCAGTGACAAGGAACGCATGTTTTTCACCGAACAGTTGGCACTGCTGCTGGAAACAGGGACCAATCTGCATGCCGGACTGCGGGTCCTGAAGGGGCAGGTTCAGAGTCCGGCAATGGAATCGGTGATTGAGGCGCTGATCAGCGATGTGGCGGGTGGCAAGTCCTTTTCCCAGGCGCTGGCCCGGCACCCACAGGTCTTTACCAAGACCTACGTCAATCTGATCGCCGCCAGTGAGGGCGGTGGTTTCATGTATCAGGTACTGCAGCAGCTGCTGGAGATGGACGAAAAACGGGGCCAGTTGCGCAGTACCATGGTTTCGGCGCTCTCCTATCCGGTTTTTCTTCTGGTCTTCGCCCTGGCGGTCGTGATTTTCGTGCTGGTGGTGGTGTTTCCAAAATTTGCAGAGATGTTTTCCCTGATACAGGATCAGCTTCCCCCCACCACGGTGTTCCTGATGGCGGCCAGTGATTTTCTCAGGAATCAGTGGGTGCCGCTGCTTGGGGCTATTGCGTTGGCAATGTCTCTGCTGAGGTATTGGATGGCGACACCGGGCGGGACCCAGACCCTGGATCGGCTCAAGATTCGTCTTCCGGGAATCGGTGCCATCTTCATAAAATTGTATCTGGTGCAGTCCCTGCGCGTTATGAGCCTCTCCTTAGACAATGGTGTTGGCATTGTGGATACCCTTCATGCCTGTCGGGAAGTGGTCCGTAATCGGCTGTTTCAGCGTTTTATAGAGAGTGTGGAGGGCCGGGTGCAGGAGGGAGGAGGCATTGCCGCGGGTTTCAGTGGATCAGATTTTATCCCTCCCATTGTAGAGCAGATGATCACGACCGGTGAAGAGACGGGCAATCTGCCGAAGGTCATGGGCCGGCTGGCCGACTTCTACGAACGGGAGCTGGGAAAACGCCTGGATGCCGTCTCACGACTGGCCGAGCCGGTTATGCTGCTGGTGATGGGGGCAGTGGTGGGGCTGTTGGTGAGTTCGCTTATTCTGCCCATTTTCAAGCTCTCCCGGGCGGTTCATTGAAGAAATAACCGACTAAAGAATAGAGACCAGCGGCCGAAACAAAGTGCATTGGGTAGGAACACATGCTTGGTGATGAGGAAAATGGTAATGAAAGGGCAAGTTAGAATGCTTCAGCGGGGGTTTACGCTGGTCGAACTGTTAATTGTGGTAATTATCCTGGCTATCCTGGCCGCCATTGTGGTGCCCCAGTTCGCCTCTTCGACGGACGATGCCAAGATCTCCTCACTCGATACCACGCTCTCCAATATGCGGGCCGCCATCGACCTCTACTATCAGCAGCATGGCGCCTATCCAAGCGCCGTAGTATCCAGCGGAGGAGCCTGTGCAGGGGGTACTGCCGGCACTGGGAATGCGGATACCGATACGGCCTTCCTCGATCAGCTCGCTTACTATACCAATGCGGCGGGTCAGGCCTGCTCCGTGACTGATGGCGGCGGTGGCAATCTCTATCCTTACGGCCCCTATCTGAAAAAACGTGTCATGCCTGAGAACCCGATTACCCAGGACGACACCCTGACCATCGTAACGGCGGGTAACCTGGTGATGACCGGTGACGGCGCAGCAGGTGGCTGGAAGTTCGACAACAAGACCGGCAAATTCATAGCCAACGATACCAATATACCGACGGGTGAGACCCTCGCTTTCGATACTCATTAGCCGAGTTATGCTGTGTTCCGAGCGGTGAAAAAAGACACACGGAGCGCACCCTGTAAGCCACGCCCTGGGGTATGCACCAGGTTTAACTGTTGGCTGTCCATTGCTGGTCTGAGCCTGATTGAGCTGTCGGTTGTCGTCGCCATCATGGGGATTGTTGCCCTGGTAACAGTCCCCAATCTGTCTCCTGCAAAAACCCAGCAACTGGAACTGGCCGCCAATACCGTGGCCGATGCCCTGCGCTTTGCCCGCAGTGAATCCGTCCGCACCGGTCAGGTGCACGGGGTGTTGATCGATACCGACGGCACGGAATCGACGACCAAAGAGGTCACCGTCTACCGGGTAAACCCGGACGATCTCACGGATTTCAGCGCGATACTTTATCACCCGGTCCGAAAGCAGTTTCATGATCTGCAGTTAAGCAATACTCGACTGCTGCGCGGAGTGTTCATTACCAATAGCCCGCGGCCGTTCGATATTCAGGGTGTCGGTAGAACGAAACAGGTCCATTTCAATGCCGCCGGCGATCCAGTCTATACCCAGGGCACCTCCAGTTTCCCCATGCTCAGCGGCGAGATTCGCCTGAGTAACGGTCAGCAGACCATGTCGATCGTGATCGCTCCAATAACAGGTCGAGTGACTATCCAGTGAAAGCCCGCCGGCAGTCGGGTTTTTCCTATGTGGAGATGATGATTGCGACGACCTTGATCGCCGTTGCCCTGGTTCCGGCGCTGGAGGCGCTCCAGAGCGGAGTTCAGGTCAGTGATATCCACATCTCCCGGGCCGATAACCACAACCGTCTGCGGGCGAAAATGGAGCAGGTGCTGGCCATGCCTTTCTCCGTGCTTAGTGAGCAGGCCAATATCGCAGGAGGGCCAGGTGTTGTTGTCGATCTCTTTTCCGACGCCCCGGGGACCTCGGTGCGAAGGTTGGTCTATCTTGCCCATTACGACGGTGATGGCAACAACTTCAGCGCTGCAGAGAGTGGGCTGATCTGGACCCGGGTAGTGATCGAGAACAGTCAGGATGAATTGCACAGCCTGACCTCAAGATAGCTCAGAGACGCTTTTTCTGGCGAGAGTCAATATCGGGGATAGTGATGGCAAACACCTGTGACCTGTAGCGGAAGAGTACACTGACACTGGTAAATGGGAATTGGTATCAAGAAATGCCAATAGCGGCCGATAGTTTCTCAGGGCGACAAGATCATCAGCATAGCAGGGGTTTTTTCTTGAATTTATTGGGTTCTGGCTACATGCTTGCAAGGTGTAGTACAGCTCGGGTGGTGGTAAGTTTTTTAAGCGGGAGCGCGTGATGGCGACGATTTGGGAACGGGTCACTGCGAAGGCCAAGCTGACCTCCCTTCCTCAGGTCTACCTTCAGCTTAAGGAGGTGCTTGACCGACCAGACTTCGCGATGGCTGATGTGGCAGATGTCATCAGCAAAGACCCGGGTATAACGGCGCGCCTGTTACGGCTGGTCAACAGTCCCTTTTTTGGATTTGCCGCCAAGATTGAAACGGTGTCCCGCGCGGTCTCCATGCTCGGAACCCAGCAGGTGCACGATCTGGTTCTGGCCACCACAGTAGTGGAAAGATTCCAGGGCATGTCCACGGAAGTGATGGATATGGCCACCTATTGGCGACGCAGCATCTACTGCGGGGTGATGGCACGGATGCTCGCCTATCAATGCAATGTGCTGGACAGTGAACGGCTGTTCGTCTGTGGTCTGTTGCGGGATATCGGTCACCTGATTATGTATCAGTCGATCCCCGAGCTATCGCAACAGGCGATAGAGAAAGCGGCCGAGACAGGCCAATCTCTCTTTAGAGTTGAGCAGGAACTGTTTGGACTGCACTATGCCCGTGTCGGAGGTGCCCTGATGGGTCTCTGGGGTATGCCGAAAAGTCTCCAGGAGTCGACCGAGTTTCATATTCAGCCGGAAAAGGCAACCGAATTCCCCCTCGAAACCTGCATCGTGCATCTGGCTTCAGTTTTGACCGAAGCCGCGGAATCACCGGACGAGGATCCCGACGCCTGGCTTCAGAGGGTCGATCCGTTTGCCTGGCAGGGCACAGACCTTTCTCCACAGCAGTGCGCTGCGTCAAGAGATGAGGCAGAGAAACAGGTCGATAAGGTTCTGAATCTCATCTATCCACAAGCGCATCAGGCACAGGCCTGATCGGACCACTCGTCTGGCGGCAGTATCGCCTCCTCTCTGAGGTATTATCTCTCCCCCTCGCGTAAAGGTTCTCCCTCTCTCGCCGATAAAAAAACGGGATACTTTATTTCGTTGATGGATTGATTCCAATGGGTGAGGAAAGATTGAAACAGCGTTTGCAGGGACTCGTGGATCTCTGGTCGCTCACTCGGTTTGGGCGGCCTGGTCTGTCTGAGTATGCAGAAAAACTGATGTTTCTCGATGCCCGTAAAGGGGTAGTCGCACTTGGCATCGTTTCTCTGCTGCTGCTCTCTGCTGCCACCCTGCTATACGCTTTGCTCGGATTCGATCAGATCTACATCTATACCTGCTCGGTGCTGGCGGCACTTTCCCTTCATATGGCGATATCAGCCCGTGCAGTACAAGAGATCAAGGTACTTTACCTGCTTGGGATTACGCTGTTGGTTGTCAATGGGGTGGCCTTTGTGTTGCTTGCCCATCAGGCCGGTAGCTTTGATTCGGCATTGTTTGGCAGCGTGGTGCTGTTGTTTCTGGTTATGCCGCTGGTTCCCTGGGGGCTGCGCGAGGCGCTGGTCATCGTGCTGCTGATCTACCTGGTATTTACCCTGTCGACCCTCTCTGTCGGCGGGCGTTTCGATCGGGAGACACTGTGGATGCTTCAGTTTGTGATGCTCAGTGCGGGCATTGCCACCCTGACAGTGATCGCCCGCAGTATTCTGGTACGGAAGCACGATATTACATCACGTTATGAACTGGAGAAGGCACGTCACCGAATGGAGATTCTCTCTCTGAAGGATCCGTTGACCGGTGCCTGGAATCGACGCTTCCTGGAGCAGAAGTTTGAAGACATCATTGCAGATTATCGGGATAAGGGCCGGAGTTTTATTTTTGCCTTGATCGATGTGGATGATTTCAAACAGTTGAATGACAGCAAGGGGCATGATTACGGTGATTTGGTGCTGCGCCGTCTGGTTGCAAATTTTCTGGTCCATTTCTCGGACCACGAACATCTGGTTCGGATCGGAGGGGATGAATTCGCGCTCCTCTATTCCAGCGACAATCCTGAACGACTGATTCTCGGGGCCGCGGCCTCATTGAAATCTGATCCGCAGCTCGATGTTGCCAGTGCTGACGACCAGGTACACATCAGCACCGGGATTATCTCCATAGATCTAAACGCCAAGGTTTCCCTGGATGCTGTATACCGCGCCGCAGACAAAGCACTCTACGATGCCAAGGCACGGGTGTCCGGGCAGAAAACGAGCAGCGGGTTCGTCAGCATGGCGCTGCAAGGCTGATTGATGTTTAGCCTGAATTGGCTGCTCCGAGGCAGTACACCCTCGCTCTCCGGTTCAAGCTGGGTGGGTCCGATTGGAATGGAACTCGCCCAGGAAGAGATTCGAATGGTGCAGCTGAGAAAGACGCAACAGGGAGGGATTTCACTGGTTGCACGGTCAAAGCTGCCTTACTCCGGCAGCCGGCAGGAGGTGTTCGCATCACCTGGAAGGGTGAGGAAACTGGTGCGTGCCGCGCTCAAGCGCGGTTCTTTTAGCGGCAAGCGAGTGGTAACCGCGCTGCCACCAGAAGAGGTCAAAATCATTCCTCTCTCCTATCCAAACAGCAGCAAAGGGGATGAGCAGACGATACTGGAACTGGTGGCTGCCCGTATTGATGGAAAGCTGGAAGACTTCATGATCGATTACCTTCCTATCCGTGCAAACCCCGGAGACGAAGACCGCCTGACCCTGGTGGCGATGGCGAGAAAGCAGCATGTAGTCGAACTGTTGAATCTGCTGGACAGGGCAGGCCTGGAGGTAATGGCGCTGGATATCGGGCCTGCCGCTATCAAGCGGCTGTTCTCCTCGCTGCCGGGCGCATCCGGCGAGGAGACAGTGCTGGTCATAAACTCGGGTCGGGAGGTGAGTTACCTCACTATGGTTTCCGGCCGCCGACTGCTGCTGGACCAGCAAGTGGAGTTTGGGGAAGAGCCGCTGTTGCAGCACCTCTGTAAGGCACTGGACATCGGCAAGCCGTTGGCGAGGAAGCTGTTGCTCGAAAACGGTTTCGACGGCACCGACCCTCCGGCTGGAGAGTCTTTGTCCATAGTGGGTGGACAAGTATCAGAGACCCTGCGGGAGATATTCAAACCCCTGTTTCTGCGGCTGATCGAAGAGATAAACCGGGTGTTGATTTTCAGCGCATCCGAAACCCGGGGCAATCCGGTAGCCAGGATTTATCTGTTGGGTTCGATCGCCTCCTGGCGGGGCGCAGACGAGTTGCTGGGCAGCTTGCTGGACATCCCCGTAATCCCGATGGGCGAAAGTCTGCGTGCCCTTGAGCAACCTGTGACCGACGAGCAGGGGGGGCGGGTGGAAGGGATACGGCCGGAGATGGTGATTGCCACAGGACTGGCTCTGCGGGGGATGGAACCGGATGCATGAAATCGACCTGATACCGGGAGACTATCGCTTTAGAAAGCAGCTGTTGCGCTGGATCACATTAGTGCTTTTGGCCGGGTGCGTCATCGTGCTCGTGAATGCGGGTGGATTTGGGTATTTCCTCCATAGAACGCAACAGGTCGAATCCGAGGTCGAGCAGTTGCAGGCCCGAAAGGCGATCTCCACCCAGCAGCGCGATGAACTGAAGCAACTGAAGAGTCGGAAAGAAGAGCTTGATAAGCAGTGGCGTCTGCTGACAGGTCTACGCAGTGGTTCGGCGGTGGGAGAGATTTTTCGAACCATCGACCGCGCGTTGACGGGTGAAAACGTATGGTTTCTCAGCTGGGAGTTCCGGCGTGCGGGATCGGTAAGAAAGGCCGGGCAAAAGACAGTAAATACCGGATATTTTATTGTCGTTCCGGTCAGCAGTGAGGGAGAAGATGCGGAGACCTGGCAAATAGAAACCCATATGACGATTAAGGGTCAGGCGCTGGATCATGCGGCGCTCTCCAGTTTCGTAACGCGCCTGATCAGCCAGCCGGAGATCCATGCGGTTCGGGTGCTGAACACGACGCTCAGAGAACATGGTGATGCCAAGTTGGTGGATTTCAGTCTGGCGGTGATTGTGGCAGCGGGAAAGGAGGCCCACGGCTGATGTGGGCAATTCTGCAAGCTATCGAACCGCGGGTGCTCAGGTTGATGCTGGGGTCATCGGTGCCAGTGCTGGCTGTGCTGCTCTTCTCCTTTCTACTCTGGCCCCAGATCAAAACCTACCGCGCGTCAATGGAGACCCGTGATCATCTGCAGCAGATTGTCAATAACGGCAGTCAGTTGGCGGTGCAACTGGAGCAGGAACGAGCGCAGCTGGAAGATCTCAACCATCGGCTGCACGGTGATACGGCGGATCTCCCGGTGGTACAGATGGAGTCCTACATCATCGGCCGGCTACAGAAGATTTCCTGGGAAAGGGGGGTTGAACTGGTCAGTGTCAGGCCGGCGGAGGGGCAGACCGTTAAGATATTTCGAGAACTCCTGTTCGAAGTGGAAGTGGTGGGGCGGTATTTCGAGTTTTTCGACTGGTTGCGAACCCTGGGCCGCGAACTCGGGTTCGTGGTGATCAAGCGGTATCAGATTACGCCGGAGAACGACAAGCAGGAGGACCCCGAACTTCGGGTGAAGCTGACGATGGTTTCTTATCGAACGGAACAGTAATGGATGCCCCCTGGCTCAAAGGTACAGTTTTTTTAATCGCGATCTGGGGCGCTGGCTGCCTGGTGTCGGCAGATGACTCCCGGTACGGATTGCAGCACAACCCCTTCCGCAAGCCTCAGCTGGTGCGGGAACCCTCAGTGGAGCCGACCCCGGAGCAGAGCACCAGGCAACAACCTTCTCGTCTGATACTGAGTGCGACACTGGCTTCTAGCAGTCACCCGTTGGTCAATGTGGATGGTGAGATAGTCGAAGTGGGCGAAGAGTTCGGGGGATTTCGGTTGGAATCCGTCGGCGAAGGGGCGGCGGTTTTTGTCAGGGATGGCGACAGATACACCTTCGACGTGGGGGCGAAAGGATCAGAAAAAGAATGACTAACAGTTATCCAAGTTTGCCGTCGCTAGGTCAGAGTAGATTACGGCACTGTCTTACGTTGCTGCTTCTGTTGCTGGCGTTTACCGCATTTGCTGAGGATACCAAACTGACCATCACCCTCCAGGATGTGGAATTTCGCGAGGTGATGCAGATGCTGTCACGGCAGCAACGGGTAAATATCCTCGTTTCCGACGGCGTGGAGGGGAAGATTTCGGTAAATCTCTATGATGTCGACCTGGATCAGGCGATACGCTCCATTACCGATGCGGCCGGTTATGCCGTAAACAAGCGAAACGGCAGTTACCTGATTGTCGACCGCGATGAAACGGGGAAATACAGCCTGGGGGGCATGACCGATCTGAAGACCTTCAGATTGTATTTCGCCAATGCCGACGATGTGGAGCCGATTATCAGCAAGCATCTTTCGGAATACGGAAAGATCACCAAGCTGAGCGACCGCCGGTTGCTGGTGGTTGAGGATCTGCCTCCCTTCCTGGAACGGATTGAAAAGTTGCTGCAGGTGGTTGACAGTGAGCCGAAGCAGATTCTGATAGAGGCGAGGATACTGCAGGTGGGCCTGGCAGACAGCGAGTCGTTCGGCCTCGACTGGAAACGGATCTTCTCGGATGGTGAGTTGGGGACCCGTCGGTTGTCGAACCCTATCTCGCCGGGCCTGTTTTTCAACTTTGTCAACTCAAACATCGAGGTAGCGCTCGACGCCCTCAAGATCCGTGGCCGGCTGCGAACCCTGTCGGCGCCCAAGCTGCTTGCACTGGAACACAAGGAGGCCTTTGTGATCGTGGGCGAGGAGCAGGGCTACAGCGTGACCACCACTATTAACCAGGTAACCTCCGAGAGTATCGAGTACCTGGCCTCGGGTATCATTCTGCGGGTGACCTCCTCGGTCAACGACAAAGGGGAGATACTGATGGAGATCTCACCGGAGGTGAGTACCGGCAGTGTCTCCGATGACGGCATACCGTCTAAGACCACGACCCAGGTCTCTACCAATATGCTGGTGGCAGACGGTCAGACCGTCTTTATCGGAGGGTTGATCAAACAGCAGGTGGATGAGACCCGCGAAGGTGTTCCGGTGCTGGGCGACCTGCCTGGTATCAATCTGCTTTTCTCCAACAAGGCGAAAAAGATCGCAAATACCGAAACAGTCATTCTGATTACCCCGAAGATTGTCGGTACCGGTCGGGATACCTACCAATCGGCGGAGGTGGCCGAGGTGGAGCGTGTCGATCAGATAATACAGAAGGAATCGAAAGTGATGCGTTCAGGCCTGAATCGGGTCATGGAGCAGAATCGCTGGCTGAACGGAGAGGCTGCTGCAGCGGCGTTCGAAGCCACAGCCAGTTCGAGCCCTGTGTCGGCCGCACCCGGGCCGGTGCAAGAGCCCTGGTTTGTCGACGGTAACTGAAGGGATAAGGGGTACCCTCAATTCTCGGTTTTTCGCACGATGGCCATCGCCATCTCCAGTGCCTGCTCATAGTTGAGACGGGGGTCCACCTGGGTCAGGTAGGCGCGTTCAAGCCCGGCTTCATCCAGGCCGCGGGCCCCACCGATACACTCGGTGACGTCATCGCCGGTCAGTTCGAAATGAACCCCGCCCAGGATACTACCCCGTTGCCGGTGCAGGTCAAGGGCTTGTTCCAGCTCTGATAATATCCGTTCGAAACGGCGGGTCTTGTAACCGCTGGCAGTGGTTTCGGTGTTGCCGTGCATGGGGTCGCAGACCCAAAGTACCGGCATTCCATTGCGTTGCACTGCATCAATCAACGGTGGCAGACTGGCGGCGATCTGGTCTGCGCCAAACCGGTGAATCAAGACCAGTTTGCCCGGTTCGTTATCCGGATTCAGACATTCCCCCAGTTGACGCACCTGCAGTTCCGACATGCCACTGCCTATCTTTACGCCAATCGGATTCACGATGCCCCGGAAATATTCGATATGCGCCCCATCCAGGTTGGCAGTGCGCAAACCGATCCAGGGCAGGTGGGTACCCAGGTTGTACCAGCCGGGGCGGTTGGGTACCTGGCGGGTCACCGCCTGTTCATAGCGAAGATGCAAGCCTTCGTGACTGGTGAAGAATTGCACCCGGTTCAGTTCGCTGCCGCCACCCCCTAGGGTCTCCAGGAAGCGGAGGGAACTGGCAAGCGCACTGACCACCCGTCGATATTCGTCTGCCCGGGGGGCGTGACGAACGAAATCCAGATCCCAGTTTTCCGGATGGTGTAAATCGGCAAAGCCGCAATCCGACAGGGCCCGAATGTAGTTCAGGGTCATAGCGGCGCGGCCGTAGCCCCGCAACAGGCGTATCGGGTCCGGGGTTCGGGCGTCGATGCAGAAATCCGGGCCGTTCACCAGATCGCCCCGGTAGCTTGGCAGGGTGACGCCAGCGCGGGTTTCGGTGTCTGCGGTTCGCGGTTTTGCGTACTGGCCGGCGATGCGGCCGACCCGGATCACCTTTTTGTTGAGCCCGTGGATCAGGACCAGGCTCATCTGCAGCAGGATTTTCAGTTTGTTAGTGATGATCGGCGAGCAACAGTCGCTGAAGTTTTCGGCGCAATCTCCGCCCTGGAGCAGGAAGGCCTCGCCCCTGGCGGCGGCGGCCAGTTGGCTTTTAAGGCCTTCTATCTCCCAGGATGTAACCAGGGGGGGCATGCTGGATAGCTGGTTCAATACCTGCTCCAGCGCCTCGGCAGAGGGGTATATGGCCTGTTGCCTGGCCGGCAGTTTCTGCCAGGAGGCGGGATGCCAGTGCGCCATTGATGGGTTGGTATTCAGGCAGCGGCCTCGGCGGCGCGCCCCGCTTCGAAGGCCTGTTCGTTGATCTCTACCAGTTTCGGTTTGCGCGCCCGGAAGCGCTCCAGGATCGCCTCTTTCAGCACCTCGGCGGGAAAGGGGAGATAGCCGGAGATGGCCCCCAGCATGACGGTGTTTACCAGTCGGAAGTTGCCCAGTTTCCGGGCAATTTCCCCGGCGTCGAAGGCGTGTACGTTTATCCCGGCCCTGCGCATATCGCCGATCGGATCCTCTGGATAATCGTACAGGCCGAAACTCACCACCGGTGGCTCCTGTCTTACCCGGTTCACCATCGCCACGCCGTTGGGTCTCAGATGAGCGCACCAGCGCAGCGCCTCGGCCGGCTCGAAACCGACCAGGATGTCCGCTTCCCCGTTGGGGATCGCGGGAGAGAACACCCGCTCTCCAAAACGGACGTGGGAGGTGACTACGCCCCCGCGTTGGGCCATACCCGCGACTTCGGTTTTTTTGACATCATAGCCCTGAGCCAGGGCTGTCTGGGAGATGATTTCGGCGGCGGTCATTACACCCTGGCCACCGATGCCGGATACCAGGATGTTGGTGATTTTATTCTCGCTCAAGATGGACTCGCTTGTTTAACTACGTTTAACCCTTGCTGCCCTTGTCAGGCAAATCGACTCGTGGTTTGAACCCCGTTCCAGCAGCGCAGTGCTGCGCCAGCATGAGGCACTTCACTCGTTCACTCGCGGCTGAAGTTTTCCAGCGGAACAATGGCGTCCGGACCGCAGGTTTTAGGGCAGAGATTGCAGCCGGTGCAGGCCTGGGTGTCGATACCCACGAAGGCCAGTTCCTTCTCCTTGCCATTGGGTTTTACCACGGTCTCCCGCCGTGTGACAAAGATCGCCGGGCAGCCTACGTCTAAACAGTTCTTGCAACCGGTGCACTTCTCTTCGTCCACCGTCAAGGGCGGCTGGGAGGCGTAAAAATCCACCAGCACGCAGGGCTGATTGGTGATGATCACCGAGGTATCCGGTACCTTAACCTCCTCCCGGATCGCCTTGAACAGCACCGGCAACTCGTAGGGGTTCACCTCGTGGATGCGGTCGGGCTTGACGTCAAGCGCCTCCACCAGTTTGCGGAAATTCGCCCTGGGTGCCGGTTCTCCATGGATATCCAGGCCACTGGCGGGGTTGTTCTGACCGCCGGTCATCCCCACTGCGCGGTTGTCCAGCAGCAGGACCGTTACATTCCCCCGGTTGTAGGTCATGTCGAGCAGTCCCTGCAAACCCATGTGCATGAAGGTGGAGTCTCCGATCACCGCGATGATCTTCTTGTTTTTGTCGGCCTCGACACGACCTTTGTCCAGCCCCAGGGCTATACCCATGGAGGCCCCCATGCAGACACAGGTATCCAATGCGTTCCATGGCTGACCGGCCCCCAGGGTGTAACAGCCGATATCGCCGGAGATGGTGGTGTTTTTTATCTTGGATAGGCAGTAGTAGATGCCCAGGTGCGGGCAGGCCACGCACATGGTCGGCGGGCGTGGAAACAGATCCTTGGCGATCTCCAGGTGTGCCGCTACCGGCTGGTCGACAGGGGCCGCGGCACTGGTCTGTTCGCCGATCTCCTCACCCAGCAGCCCGGCAATCGCCGGCCGCAGAATATTCGGGGAGAGTTCGCCAGCCCGGGGCAGGATATCTTTGCCGAGCACCTTAATGCCGGCGGCCTTGATTTCGGTCTCCAGCAGAGGTTCCACTTCCTCCACCACGACCAGCGTCTCCACCTGCTTGGACAGGCTTCGGATCATCTCGATGGGTGGCGGATAGCTCATTCCAATCTTGATCAACGGGGCGTTGGGGAACGCCTCCTGGACATGCATGAAGGTGGGGCCCGAGGTGACAAAGCCGACCCGTGGGTCGCTGCCCTGCTGAATGATATTGAGCTCACTCTGTTCGCTGTATTCTCGCAGGCGTTGTTCCCGTTCGAACATCATGGGGATGCGGGCTTTTGCATTGCCAGGCACCATCACCCAGCGGGCCGGGTCCTTCTGGAACCCCTGCTCCAGGGAGAACTCCTGGCGATCAGCGGGGACAACGACCCCTTTTACGTGACAGATACGAGTGGTCAGGCGCAGGATGACTGGTACCTCGAAGCGCTCTGACAGCTCGAAAGCGAATTTGGTGAACTGGTAGGCCTCCTGGGCGTCCGAAGGCTCCAGCATTGGAACATGGGCAAATCGCCCCCAGAAGCGGGAATCCTGTTCGTTCTGGGATGAGGAAAGCCCCACATCGTCAGCCACGGCAATCACCAGTCCACCGCCCACCCCGATCAGGGTGTTGGTCATCAGGGCATCCGATGCGACGTTGAGCCCGACGTGCTTCATGGCGCACAGGGCACGGCTGCCGGCCAGGGAGGCGCCGATCGCGACCTCCAGGGAGACCTTTTCATTCACCGACCATTCGCTGTACATCTCCGGGAACTGGGAGGCGTACTCCAGGATCTCGGTGGAGGGGGTTCCGGGGTAGGCGGCTGCCACCCGACAACCCGCCTCCCAGGCGCCGCGAGCCACTGCCTCATTACCTGACATAAAGCGCCGGTCAGTGGCCGGCAGGGGATTCACAGCGTTCAATGTCGTCACCTTTTTTATCTGGATGGCAAGAGCAAGCTTGCCCGAATCTTCAAGTTTAGCCACCGAATCGACCGATGCAAAGACTGAGGGTCGAGTTCTATGGTTTGCGGCTCGATTTGCCGGTACCTCCCGGCAGTCGAATTGCTGCCGGAAGGCCGTTTATTTCTTGCGATGGTCGATGACCCGCACCGCCTTGCCCTGGGAGCGAGGCACCTCGCCGACTCCCTTGATCACGACCTTGCAACTGACGCCGATGAAGTCCTTGATGTCGCGAGTCACCTTGTGCGCCACCTTGTCGCGCGCCTCCTGGGGTTGCTCCATTAGCGGCGGGCTGGCTTCCACGTTGACCATCATGCTGTCCATACTACCCTCCCGGAATACCTCGATCTGATAGAAGGGGGAGAGGGTCTCGGTCTGCATCAGCACGGATTCCACCTGGGACGGGAAGACGTTGACGCCGCGGATGATCAGCATGTCGTCGCTGCGGCCGGTGATCCGCTGCATCCGAACGTGGGTACGCCCGCATTTGCAGGGGGCGGGATTGAGCACCGAGATATCCCGGGTGCGGTAGCGCAGGATGGGGAAGGCCTCCTTGGTCAGGGAGGTGAAGACGATCTCCCCCTCCTCGCCGTAGGGCAGGGGTTTTCCGGAGTCCACGTCCACGCACTCCACCAGGAAGTGGTCCTCCCAGATGTGCAGGCCGCTCTTGGCCTCGATACACTCGTTCCCCACACCGGGACCTATCACCTCCGACAGGCCGTAGATATCGATGGCATCGATACCGAGACGGGACTCGATCTCGTAACGCATCTCCTCGGTCCAGGGCTCCGCGCCATGGATGCCCACCCGCAGCGGCAGTTTCCGGATATCCACCCCCATGCGTTCGGCTTCCTCGGCGAGATTGAGGGCATAGGAGGGGGTGCAGCTGATAGCGGTCGGCTTGAAGTCCTGCAGCAGCATGATCTGTTTCTGGGTCTGGCCGCCGGACATGGGGGTAACCATCACGCCCAGTTCCTCACCGCCATAGTGCAGACCGAGACCGCCGGTGAACAGACCATAGCCATAGGCGTTGTGCAGCCGGTCCCCGGGTCTTACCCCGGAGGCCGCGAGGCAGCGGGCGACCAGCTGCGCCCAGGTGGCGATATCCCGCTGAGTGTAGCCGACCACCGTGGGTTTGCCGGTGGTACCAGAGGAGGCGTGGACCCGCACCACCTGGTCGGTGGGAACGGCAAACAGGCCGAATGGGTAGTTCTCCCGCAGATGCTCTTTTTTGGTGTAGGGCAGAAGCCGGACGTCGGCCAGGGTCTTGATATGGCTGGGTTTGACGCCTAGGTCGTCCATGCTGTCCCGGTAGAACCCTACCGTGTAGTAGCAGCGTTCGACAGTGCTCCGGAGCCGTTTAAGCTGCAGCGCCTCGAGTTCCTCCCGCGGCAATGTTTCGAACTTGGTATGCAGAATCATTGTTGTTCTCCGTTCATCCAATCCGATAAGGCATCCGAGCGCCGGAAAACGGTGCCGGTGAACAGCCCCACCAGCCTTTCATCGGCGCCTCGGACCTCGATAGTGTAGAGACCGGTGCGGCCGGTCCGGTTGTCTTCCCGTGCCTCTGCAGTCAGTCGATCCCCCTGGCGACTGGCGGCGGGATAGTTCATCTGCGCCGACAGCGCGACGGCCACCGTACCATGGGAGTTGGAGGCTACGGCAAAGGCAAAATCGGCCAGGGTAAAGGTGACGCCGCCATGAGTAAGGCCGACGGCGTTCAGCATATCGCCGGTCACGGTGAGTCCGACCCGGCAGAAACCAGGTTCGACCGCTTCCAATTCGATCCCCAGTAGTCGGGCAAACCTGTCCTGTTGGACCAGCCAGTGCCCGATCTGCTCAGCCCGTTGCTGTTCACCGGACATCAGGCGCTCATTCTAAAAGAGTGGCGATCGAATGCCCACCGGTCCCGCACTGCTGCCGGTAAGCCGGGGCAGCCCGGATGTTGTGGCAATAACGGCCAGTTAATCATCGGGCAGCTCTTCGGCGACCAGGTCGTAACCCAGTTCCTGCAGGTGATCGTCCAAGCCTGCGGGATTGTCAGCCCGGTAACGGATAATGGCGATACGTTTACCGGCTTCAATCGGGGAGACCGGGGAGACGACCGTGGCGATATAGCCGCCGTATTCGTTGATCCGTCTCAGCAGGTTGCCCAGCATCCCGGTCTGGTCAGGCAGATGCACCGCGATGCGGGCGGTGTCGGTGAGTCTGCAGCCGGTAATATCGAGCAGAAAATCCAGGATATCGTCTTCGGTGATCACACCCACTACATGATCCTGATGCAGTACCGGCAGACAGCCGATCCGGTTCTGGCGCATCAGCAGGCCCGCCTCCTCCACCAGGGTTCCGGCGCTGCAGGTGAGCGGTTTCTGCTGCATGAGCTCGCCGACCGTGATCTTGGAGGTAAGGTAGTTTACCTCACCCACCGACAGGGTAGTGATGTCGGAGGGTGCCGCCCGTGCCAGCTCCTTGTGACTGAACAGGCCGACCAGTCGGTTTTTCTCATCCACCACCGGCAGGAAACGGCGATTCTTCTCCCGCATCAGATTGGCGGCCTGCGAGAGTTTGGTATCTGCCCTGACGGTATCCAGTTTGGTGGACATGATCTGTGCGACGTACATGAATGCTTATCCGTTCCTTAGGTTGAAGTTGGGTGCCTACTGTTGCTGGTCTCAGTATCCGAGGTACGCCTTGCGTACCGCTTCATCGGCCAGCAGCTGTTCGGAACTGGCTGCCAATACTACCCGCCCCGTTTCCAATACATAGCCTCGGTGGGCGATGCCCAGGGCTGCCCTGGCATTCTGCTCCACCAGCAGGATGGTGACGCCCTGCTGGTTCAGGCGCTGAATGACCCGGAAGATTTCGTTCACCAGCAGGGGGGCCAGGCCCATGGATGGCTCATCCAGCAGTAACAGTCGGGGGCGCCCAAGCAGTGCCCGACCGATCGCGAGCATCTGCTGCTCGCCGCCCGAGAGGGTGCCGGCGGCCTGTTTGGCGCGTTCTTTCAGAATGGGGAAAAGCTCGTAAATATAGCCCAGTTCCGATGCTATCCACTCCCGGTCTGAACGCACGGCGTAGCCTCCGAGCCGGAGGTTGTCCTCCACGCTCAGCGGCGGGAAGACCTGACGGCCCTCGGGGACGTGGCAGATGCCGGCCCGGACAATGCGGTGGGGTGCCAGCCGGGTGATCTCCCGTCCGTCGAGCGCGACGGTGCCACCACTGGCCCGTTGTACCCCGGACAGGGTATGCAACAGAGTGGTCTTGCCGGCGCCATTGGCTCCGACCATGGCGACCAGTTCCCCCTCGCTGACGCTGATCGATACCTGGTGCAGGGCCTGCACCGGTCCATAGCGCGTGGAAAGATCCTGCACCTGCAGGAGGGGCGCGCGCTCAGACGGCATACTGCACCTCTCCTCCCAGATATGCATCGATCACCCGGCGGTCATTCTGAATCTCCTGGGGCGTACCCTCTGCCAGCCGGCTGCCGTAGTCCAGCACCAGGATCCGGTCGGAGGCCCGCATCACCAGGTCCATGTTGTGTTCCACCAGCAGTACGGTGATACCTGTCTCGCAGATGCGCCGGATGAGCTGTTGCATCTCTACGGTCTCGGTATCGTTGAGCCCGGCAGCCGGTTCGTCCATCAACAGCAGCTTGGGCTGCAGCGCGAGGGCACGGGCAATCTCCAGCCGTTTCAAGACACCGTAGGACAGCGCCCCTGCCTGTTGGCCGACAAACGCCTCCAGCCCGCAAAGTGTCATCGACTCCAGCGCCCACTGGCGGGCCTGATGCTCTTCCCGAACCACGCTGCGCAGGCGCAGGGCGGCACCGAGCAGACCACTGCGGGTCCGGAGGTGGCAGCCGACCATGACGTTGTCCAGTGCGCTCATGTTGAAAAACAGTTGCAGATTCTGGAAGGTGCGGGATAGACCCAGGCGGGCGATCTGATGGGGCAGCCGGCCGATTAGTTCATGCTCCAGGAATCGGACGCGGCCTTCGTCAGGTCGATAGATACCCGACAGCATATTGAACAGTGTGGTCTTGCCCGCTCCGTTGGGGCCGATCACTGAATAGACCTGTCCCTCGGGCACCTCAAAGCGGAGGTCGGCGATGGCGGTGACACCGCCAAAGGATTTGCTCAATCCTTCGACCTTAAGCAGCGCCATGGTTACCCTCTTCGGCGCTGGCCCCGAGCGGTGTTTTTTTCCGCCACAGCCGCCCCAGCAACTCCTGCAGGCCGACGAACAGGCCCTGGGGGAGAAAAATCATAATCAGCATCAGGATAGCGCCGAAAATCATCACTTCGTAATCTTCGAACACCACCAGCAGTTCCGGCAGGAAGGTAAGGACGATAGCGCCAAAGACCGCCCCATAGGTCGAGGCCATTCCCCCCAAGACCACCATGGTGACCAGTTCGATGGAGAAGAAGAAGCTGAAGGAATCAGGGCTGATAAAGGTCTGCTGATGGGAAAACAGGCTGCCCGCCAGGGAGGCGATGATCGCCGCCAGCACGAACACCCCGGTCTTGGTTGCTGTGGTGTTGATGCCCATCATTTCAGCGGCAACCTCGGAGCCATGCAGGGCGCGCAGGGCGCGGCCGCTGCGGGAAGCGATGATGTTCAACGCCAGCCAGACCACCAGCAGCATGGTGGCGCCGATGACGATGTACCAGCGCAGGTCGCTGTTTACCTGCCAGCCGAATATCGCCAGGCCAGGAATTCCCCCCAGTCCATCCGGGCCGCCGGTGAGTTCCTCTCCCTGCACCAGGACGATGTGCACGATGATGCCCAGGCCCAGGGTGGCCATGGCCAGGTAATGGCCCTTCAGCCGCAGAATGGGGCGCGCCATCAGGAAGGCGACTACCCCGGTCAGACCAATGCCGGCCACCATTGCCAGCCAGGGGTCCCAGTCAAAGCGGGTGGTGAGGATGGCCGAGGCGTAGGCGCCCATGCCGAAGAAGGCCGCATGCCCCAGAGAGATCTGGCCGGCGTAGCCCATCAGCAGATTGAGCCCCACCGCCAGGATGGCATGGAGCCCGGCGGATACCGCCACCACTGTGACGTAATAGTTGTCCTGAAAGACCAGCGGCAGCAGGACCACCAGCGCCGCCAGCAGCCAGAATCCGGCGAGCCGTTTCATACCCGCTCCGAAGAGGTGCGGCCGAACAGCCCGCTGGGGCGGAAGAAGAGCACCAGCAGCAGGATGATGAAACCAATGGCGTCCTTGTAGCCGGAGGAAATCAACCCGGCCGACAGGGATTCGATCAGACCCAGCAGCAGGCCGCCGGCCACCGCCCCCATCGGATTGCCCATGCCGCCCAGGATAGCGGCGGAAAAGCCTTTGAGACCGAGCATCACGCCGGCATCGTAAGAGGTGAAGGTGATGGGGGTGACCAGGATTCCGGCCATGGCCCCCAGAAAGGCGGAAAGGCCGTAGGCGATCAGCATCATCATGCCCACGTTGATCCCCACCAGATGGGCAGCGGTGCGATTGCAGGAGCAGGCCAGGATTGCCTTGCCCAGGATCGTATGGTTGAAGAACCAGTGTACGCCCAGCACCATGACCCCGGCGCCGCCCATCACCCAGAGATTCTGCGGCAGCAGTGTGGCCTCGCCGATATGGATAGGCCGCTCGCCGCTGAAAGGGGGCAGGGCGAAGATGTCCTTGCCCCACAGCAGCAGGGCGACCCCGCGCAGGAAGATGGATGCGCCGATGGTGATGATGATGGTGGTTACCACTGAGGCGCCCCGGGCCGGGGCGATGGCGAAACGCTGCAACAGCAGGCCGACCCCCACGGTGACGAGCACCGCCAGGGGCAGGGACAACCAC
>Ga0316189_10000620_pt1 | contig 35423 bp, 29 predicted proteins | sample LowCovwburrow_MG_FD_204930 | JGI IMG/M metagenome (GOLD analysis project Ga0316189, IMG submission 204930) | Coastal sediment microbial communities from Maine, United States - Lowes Cove worm burrow | ecosystem: Environmental > Aquatic > Marine > Coastal > Sediment | place: USA: Maine...
AAAAAAACAAGTTTTTACCTCTTGTTTCTTTAACAATATCTGCTAACCCAGGTTCAAATATGGGGAGTTCATCAAAGTTACTGGAGTTCCATGCCGCTATCCTAGCTTCGTTTATATCTACAATGGTCAATTTTATATTAGGGCATTGTTTCGCTATTACTGCCATGGTTGGACCGCCTACGTAACCTGCGCCTATGCAGCATATATTTTTTATGTTCACTTTTTCCTCTTTACTTTCTTTTTTATCTTATCTACTTTTTTTCTAAAAAGAATTTTTCTTTTAACATTAGCAAAACTATAATCGTAACGGTAAAAGAAATATCCTAATATAATAACAGTAATGACTAAAACGGTTACCAACCAAAAATTATAAGATGCGCTTCCTAATATGATTATAAGATATACAAAAACTAAATTAAAGCCTCCTATTATTAGACTTGCTTTTCTATGTGACATTTTAAAATAGTCAATCAAAATATGGTGGGTGTGGTTTCTATCTGCTGAAAACGGGCTTCTCTTGTTTGCTACCCTAATAGTAAAAACTCTTGCAGTATCAAATAATGGAACAATTAAAATACTAATAGCAATTAACGGTATGTTTTCTATTAAAAAAGGTAAGTCATCATATTTTTCAGGCGTTAATGCCAAAAATTTCAATGTTAAAATACTAATAACAAAGCCAACTATAAGCGACCCCGTATCTCCCATAAAAATTTTTTCACTTGTTGAAGATAAATTAAACTTTAAGAAAGCTATTAAACAACCATTCAAAGTCAAACTTATTAAAAGGAAAAAATATTCTTTTGTCATATAAAATATTGTAGCATAAATTATAAGGATTACTATTCCAACAATCGCTGCTAAGCCATCAATACCATCAATTAGATTATAAGCATTGATAATCGTTAACATAATGAATCCTGCCATAAGATAATAAACATAAATAGGTATCTCATCAATACCAAAAAAACCATTTAAAGAATGAATAGTAAAACTTTCATTACTTATAATAAAGGTTATAGCTATTACTTGTGCTATTAATTTTGTATACGGAGAAAGCACAACCAAATCATCTTTTAATCCAATAATAAAAAGAATAGTCAATCCAGGTATTACATATATTGCTTCGTCATGGTCGCACCAAACCCTTAGAAAAAAAAGAGCAAAAATTAGTGTATAGAAAAAAGCGACTCCCCCCAAAGTAGGGGTTCTTTTTATATGAGAACTCCTTTTATTTGGCTCATCCATAAGCTTTTTATACTCAACTAATCCTATAATTTTGGGTATGGTTAGAAAAGTTAAAAGGTATGCTCCAGCAAAAAAAAGTATTGAATAATAGAATGGCACAAATAATAATTATTTTTTTCAAATATACCAAATTTTATTGGTAGCTTAGTTATATCTAACTATAATGGATACAAAAATTACTCAACTAAAAATTTAAGCATTTTGTTTGCTAACCTTTTCCTATCAAAATCCTTCAGCAAACTATTAAAATTTTCATTATACTTCTTAGGGTTTTCAACCATTTTATAAAGTTTCTTTAAAAATGCTTGCTCATTTTCCGGTTCAAAAGCTTCTCCTACTTTATAACCTTCAACTATTCTTTTTGACTCTCCATCAACCCCTAATAAAATAGGTTTATGCATGGCGATATTTTCAAAAATCTTTGATGGAATAACAGATTTAAATGTATCAGATTTCTTTAGATTTACTAAACTTACATTCATAATAGAAATATATTCTTTCACTTTTTCCTTAGAAACTAGCCCTAACATAGTCACATTTTTAAGATCTAATTCCTCTTTTAAAACTAATAATTCTTCTTTTTTTGCTCCAGAACCTATAAATATAAAATGAATATTTTCATTATTTATATTCTTAGCACATTTTAGAATAAAGTCCAGAGCATGAGCCATACCGTGCGTTCCAATGTAACCAACCACAAATTGGTCTTCAAGGGATAACTCTTTCAATAGGTTTTTATTTTTCCTTTGAGGCTTAAACAAATCTAAATTTGCTCCATTTTTAATTACTTTAATTTTCGAAGGAATTATATGATGTTTTTTTACTAACTCTTCTTTAAATGAATCAGTTACAACTACAATCTTAGATGCACTTTTATACATTCGTTTTTCTAAAAACTCAAAAAAAACTATGGCCGGGTTTTTATTCATAACTCCAACAGCTTTTATCGATTCTGGCCATAAATCTCTTACCTCCATAACCCAAGATTTTCTTTTCCAAAAAGATAACCACCTCCCTGATATAGCCGTAAAAAATTGAGGAGATGTAGCTACTATTATATCTGTTTTAACAAATAATCCGACTAAAAATGATGAACACATAAAACTAATATAATCTAATATTCTTTTTACAAACCCCTTATTGGGAGCTATGTATGTCCATACCCGTATTACTTTTATCCCTTCTATTTCTTCTTTTTGATATAACTTATTTTTATATCCTTTGAACACTTTTCCTTCAGGAAAGTTTGGAGCACCAGTAATTACAGTTACCTCGACACCTTGTTTAACCCATTCTTGACAATGTTCGTAGGTTCTAGTTGCTGGGGCATTAACTTCTGGAAAAAAGTTATCTGTTAAGAAAAGTAATTTCATTATTCTCCTATAAAATAAGTGCTATATTTTTTACTTTCAATAAAATCTATCCATCTAATAAACTCCTTTGCAAATAAAGTATTATGGTTTATTGTCTCTATATTTTTAAATCTTAAAATTTTATTAATCCATTTTTCAAAAAAAATAAACTTAAAATTATTCCTTATTTGTCCTTGGTGATTCTCTCTTGCCAGCCTATTGTTATACATAGAAAAGCTATGGAAATTTATATTTACATAGGATAATTTTTCGATATAATCTCTAACTGATTCTATTGTTAAAAAATCAGGAGATAGGTTTACTATTTCTGTCACTCTTGGTTTTATTGATTTTATCTTAACAGACGTTACTGGATACTCTATCACTCCTTGCTTCGTTTTATAAGGAATAATATGATCTCTAACCATTCCAGTGAGAAGATCTATACTGACTTTATCATTATCCTTGTTATTATCTTTATGTAAAATTGAACTTGTTCTAAAACCAGTTTCAAACAAGGCTTCGTAATAACTATCATTAACATTATATCCTCCCGGTCTAAAGTTTTTTACTTCTATTCCATGTTTTTTAAAAAACGCCTTACTCCAAACAAGAAGTTCTTTTTGTTCATTTTTGTTATATGCCGAAAATTTATCTTTTTTACAATCAAAAGAAACGGGGACCTTATATGCATGTAAATGAGGTTCTATTTGAATATTTTCATATGATTTCAAACACTCTACTAAGAGATTAATGGCTTCAATATATCGCGAAAAGGAAATCTCCCTGCATTTAGGAGATAAACTTATATAAAATGTTCCTTTTAAATTTCTCTTCTTTAATTCATGAGCAATTGTCATTCCTCCTAACAAGACACTTGCATGATAAGTAGGGTTATAACTCAAACGACTTACAATAGTTTCAATATCGAAAGTTAAATAAACTTTTTTATTCATTAAAAATAAATTCTGTAGTTACTTCTTCATTTGGCTTTATATCATAAAGCACTAAGGTCTCTTTATTTTCACATATTCCAAATTCAGGATAAAATTCTGTATTATCAATTTTAAATCTATGTGATAATTTAAATTTAGCTATTGTTTTCTTTGTTTTCTTTTCAATTATATTATTCTCTTGAAATCCTAAATCCGGATTTAAATGAAAAAATAAGTTTGATTTTTTATTAGTATTAGCAATTAAGGTATCTTTTATTATCAGTTTACTCTTCTCTTTAATCATTCTTCTTTTATGAGATATATTATTAGCGAAATCAAAACCTCGAACAACCCCTTCTATATCCATTTTCTCACATTTTAAATAAAATATTTTATAGTCTACTTTTGCTTGTCTAGCCATTCTAAATGACCCCCATACTTCAGATTGGTCAAAGACATCATATTTCAAAACATTATGACTTTCGGACGATCTGGAATAAGTTCTTTTTCTACCTGAATTATATTCGAACATTCCTGAATTTGTGAAAATCTTTTTACCTTTTAAGAAATATTCAAAGCTTAATGCATCACATTGAACATGTCCTGGTTGATTTCCACCTACCACTTTTGCACAATCAAAAACAATATGTTCTTTTTCCGTTTTAAAACCTACAAACCCATTTATGTTAAACATTGTATCATAATCGTTCTTCTTTATATCAAAAATCTTTGAGTAAAAGTCATTCAATTGGTCAAACTGTATTCCATTATTATTTGTAGTGTCATTGAAAAATAAATATTGATTTTTATTCGACAGAATTCTGATATTCTCAAACAGCTTATTAATCAGACTTTTTAATTTTTTATTATTCGGCTGAAATAAAAATACTTCCATCAAATCCTCCAAAACTATTCCTGCATACATTGGAGAATATTCCTCATGCATACCTTTTTCTGAAAATTGTGGATAAACATATTTTTCAGTGATTTTTATTGGTTTATCAAATCTGGTTGTTTTAAAAAAGTGCTTTCCCCAAATAAGTGCTTTCCAATTTTTTATTAAATGATTTCCTAAAATATCTAATTCTAAATTCTCAGACAAAAACACTGTTTGTATCCAAAGGAGTTTTAAAAAAAATGATTTAAACTCACTTGAAAATTCTTTTCCAACGAGGATATACATTTTAATCCAACTTATTAAACGCAATGATATAGCATATGAGTTCCAATTGTCTTTACCATAACCTTTAGTACCTAGTGGGTTTTGGTTAAACCATTCTATAACCGTGTACTCAATATAATCAAGATGCTTTTTTTCCTTTGTTTGTTTAAATTTTAGAGCAAGATCAAATAAAAACTCATGATAATTCAAACTTAATTTCCAAAGCCTTGTTCCTTGATTAAGTTCATCTTTATGCCAATCTATATTTTTACCAAAGTCTATTTCGTAATTTAAAAATGTGATTTTATTATCTAAAACAGCATTAAGGTCATATAAGTAATACCTTCTGTCATTAATTACAAACTTAGAATCATTACTAATCGAAATTACTTGGTTTTCAAACTTTCTTTCTAAGTTTTTAAAGAAAGTCATTCCCTGTTTTTCATAAAGTTTACGCTTTATGATATATTTAAAACGGTAAAAAACTTGAATGAATTTCAAATTCTTTATTGTATAATAATATTTTATAACTTTAATCATTGATTAGTAAAAGCGTTCTATTTTTTTATCAATAGACATGTTTTTTAAGTTTTTTCTAATTTTATTTGGCCCCAATAAATCTACTAAAAAAGTTCTGTGTTTTGCAAGATATAGAACCCCTTGCCCAATTTGTTCTTTACTAGAAGCCTTCTTTTGTTCTGTTTTTACCCATTTAACAATATTAACCATTTCCTTGGTTGCATATTTAAATGTTTTAGCAGAAGCTGAAAATTCATCATCATTACTATTAATATCTGGATGAATTTTGCAAATTATTTCTCCGCTATCTACTTTATTTACCATATAATGTAATGTAGCTCCAACTTTATATAGATCTCCCTTGTATAAAGGCCAAAAAATAGTATTTCCTCCTTTATAATCAGGTGAAATTCCGCCATGTAAATTTATAGCACCGTATTTAGGAATGTCTATTACTTTATTTGAAATAATTGGAATACCAAATGCTACTAATAAATCTGGATTGAACTCTTTCATTAATTTAATAGAGTTTTTTGAATTTAAACTCACTACTTTTATTTCTTCATAGGTGTTTATCTCACCAAAAAAAGCTTTTTCCTTTTTATTCCAATTCTTAAATTTTTGAAAAACATATTTAGAAACCCTATTAAAAAATGTCATAGGAGACTTCAGAATCATTTTCTTCAGCCTCTTCTTTCCAAGCCTTTGATGGGACATTATCTTATATTCTAGCCCTTCTATTTCACTAATTTCTCTTGCAAAATAATTATGCCTTGGACTAGCACCTTTTAGAATTAAAACTTTCATTACTTCTTTAACAAATTTGTTTATTTCTACCTTTTCGATTAAGAGCTTATCTATTAAGAATAGTATGCTCTATAATTGTCAATTTAGTAAGTAAAATAAAATTAATCAACTTCTACCCATCGTCCTTGTTTAAGAGAATCAATAGCTGCAAACGAGGCTTTTGTAGTGTTTACGATCTCATCAAAAGGAATAATAGAATTCCCTCCTTTTTGTTGCTGTACTATAAGCTCTTTAAATTGATTGTAATGACCTTTATCCTGTTTAGATGAAGTATTTCCGCCACCTTTGAACCCATATGCTTTTAATTTTCTCCAATTATCAATAATCAACGTTCGTTCTTGAGAATACACCTCAAGACGTTCTTTAGAGTAGGCTTTGCTTCCGTTTGCAAAGTAATTGATTACTGCATTAGTGCCATTCTCATATTTTAAAAGAATACTGGCATTATCAGTATTTTCTTCTGGGTTTACTCCCATTGCATTCATACAAACTGCTATAACTTTACTTCCAGCAAGATAAGTGCACAAATCTACGTAATGGCACGCTTCACCAATGATTCTACCACCTCCAATTTCCATATCATGTACCCAAACATCTGTCGGAATAAAACCAGCATTCATTGTTGCTATAATATTTAATGGAGTGTTATCATTACCCAAAAGCTTTTTCATCTTTTTAGCCAAAGGAGCAAAGCGTCTATTGAAGCCAACAGAGACATTTACATTTTGAGTATTATATTCTGCAATGATGGCTTCTAACTCTAGACTTGTAAGTGCTAATGGCTTCTCAACAAAAACGCTTTTTTGGGCTTTTAAACTTTCTAAAACCATTGAAGCATGCATATGATGTTGTGTTGTGACAAACACTAGATCAACCTCATTATCGTCTAAAATTTCTTTATAATTAGATGTCGAATTAGCAATATTATGACGCTTAGCCATAATTGTAGATGATAACCCCCCAGAGCTTGCTATATATTTCACATCTGCATTTATTTTTTTAAGATTAGGTAGTATTGTTGAACTGGTGAAGTTTCCTGCACCAACAATCCCAATTACTCCTTTTTTACCTTCGAAATTTTTCTTCGAAATCGCTACTGTAGATGTTATTTCTTCTGTACTATCATATTCAAGAATCGAAGCAATCGATTTTGAGTTACCCATGTCTCCATAAATTATTTGATAATCTTTTAAAGGGATTCGTTCTGTAATCAATGGTTTTACATCAAGTGTTCCTTTGGAAATAGCGGTTAATATCGCTTCGAAGTTTCTTTTTTCTGTCCAACGCACATATCCTATCGGGTAATCATTACCTTTCTGTTCATATTCTTCGTCATATCTTCCTGGGCCATAAGAACAAGATACCTGAAAAGAAATTTCTTTTTCATAAAAATCGGCCCTACTTATATCTAAACCTATAACGCCTACAAGCACTACTCTGCCTCGCTTTCTACACATATTTGCAGATTGAGAGATAATCTCATTACTCTTATTGGATGCAGTAATGATTACACCATCTGTACCAATTCCATTTGTATATGATTCTACAAATTTTACTTGATCGGTGCCTTCGGCCGGGTTTATGGCAATGACACCTTTTTCTTTAGCAATTCTTACTTTTTCTGGGTCAAAATCAAAACCAATCACATTACAGCCATTGGCCAGTAATAACTCTGCCGTTACTAAGCCTATCAATCCTAAGCCTACTACGACTATAGTCTCACCAAAAGTTGGATTTAGTAATCGTATCCCTTGTAAACCTATAGAGCCTATTACTGTAAATGCGGCTTCTTCATCTGTTACATTGTCGGGTATTTTAGCCGCTAAGTTTTTAGGGACATTTACATACTCTACATGATTACCATTAGAAGCAACACGATCGCCTACTTTGAATTCTGTAACTCCTCTGCCAACAGCTACAACCTCTCCAACATTACAATATCCTAAAGGTAGTGGTTGATTGAGTTTATTAAATACAGCGTCCATTGTTGGTTTAAGTCCATCGGTTTTTACTTTATCCAAAACCATTTTTACCTTGTCTGGTTGTTGGCGTGCTTTCTGGATAAAGTTTGCCTTACCAAATTCTACCAACATTCTTTCTGTTCCTAATGAAACTAGTGACTTAGTAGTTTTAATAAGTACGTGCCCTGATTTTATCATTGGCACTGGTACTTCTTCTAAGATAGTTTCTCCGTTCTTAAGGTCTTGTATGATTTGTTTCATTGATTAATCGTCATTTTATTCATATACTTTTTAAATAGAGAAACATCAATCCATTTGTTTAATATCCTTTTTCATTGAGTTTCTAATTTCATTTATGGCATCAATTTCATTGCCCCATCCTTCAATAACAGCTTTATCTTTTTTGTTATAATTTAAAAACCATAACTCTAAAATACTAATGACTTCAGGATAATTTAACTTAAGGTCTTTATATGATTTTACATTAATGATTCTAATATCCTGACTAACAGGAATGGCAATGATTTTATAATCTTTTTCACCATCATCTAGTAGTTTTAGAACTGCTATTGGTATAGTTTCAATAACAGTTCCTCTTTCCAAAGATTCAGAAATAACAACAACATCAAGGGCATCACCATCACCGCCTGTTTTTTTATTTGAAATTGTTGAAGGGATAAAGCCATAATTTGAAGGATAAGGCAAAAAATTTATAATTCTATCCTTATTGTTTTCTTGATCAATTATAAATTCTTTTGAAGTATTGTCATATTCATATTTCTTGTTTGTGCCACTAGGAATTTCTACAACTGAATTAACTATTCCTTCTTCTGCAAATGATGGTAGATTATAATAATCTTTTGTCTGGTTACAACCTATAGAAGTTATTACTAAAAAAAAGACTATTACGTAAAGTCTTACTTCTTGAATGGTTCTAATCATATAAGAATTTTGTTATTGCCATATTTGGTATACTTGATTATTTCTTTTAACATATGTTTATTAGTAATTTCAAACTCAATGTTACACTCTTATGGCAGGACATAATCTTTCAACTTACCCAAACCATTAAGGTCATCTCCGTTTAAGGCAATTAGTTTAAACTCTACGGATTTATCATTATTAACATTGACAATAATAAAGTTGTCTTCTTTTCGCCCCCCCATACCACTTGCTATGAATGATACATTTGATTCCTTATAATACATAAAACCATCATCATACACGCCTGTATCTCCTGCAAACATAAATACAGCTTTATTGGTCTTTTCAAAAAGCGGATAAATTTCAGTCCAGAAATTAATTATATCACCTCGTCCTGATTGGGAGTTCAATCTAAAACTTTTAAAAATATTATCTTTTTCCCACCATAAAACCTGATGAAAAAATACAAAAATATTATCTACAGTCGTTGCTTCGATAGAAACAATATTCTTTAGCCAGTTCAATTGCTTTCCAGAAATATTCCACTTATCAATATTAGGATCTAATATTATTATTAAATCATTTTTATGCTTAAAACTATAGTATGAATCGCCATATCTTCTTTTAAAAACTGCTCTCTTTTTAGAATTTCCAACATCATGATTTCCAGGAGCCATATACACTTTCTTGTTAATGTATAACATATCTGCATCTAATTCATCCCATTCTTTTTCATCCTTACCGTTTTCTACGATATCTCCTGTAAGAACTCCAAATTCTATCAATTCATTGTTTTTAATGATATTTAGCTTATTCTTGAATGGCGGATGAACACCAATGTTGTCTTTAGGTTCTCCTGGAAAGCCATATACGTGTCCAGCTACAAAAAAAGAATAGCGATTTTCTTGACTTGAACTTGAAGAGCATCCTAAAATTAAAACCGATGTCAATATGATTAAAAGTATATGTTTATTCATAAATTATAACTTTTGATTAGCTTTTAAACTTAACATTGTTTTTCTCAATATTTCTTGATTTTCTCTTAATATATCTATTGATAGAATAGGTTCGTTTTTAAATTCAAGCTTCATATCTGCATTTAAAGCATTTAAATCAACCTCATAGTTCTTCAATAAATTATCTATATACGATGGTTCGCATACTTTTTCTAAAGCTAAAATTAATTGCTTAACAAATACTGTATCCCCTGATGATTTCCAATAATACTTAAACTTGGGCAATTTAAGACCTGAATTCCCGTCAAATGCGATAGGCTCTATTAATGATGTTATTGGGTTATAATAAAACCTTAGATTGTGTGTTGTTAAGCCGTGAGATCCTCCAAATAAATTTGCAATTGCTGTGTATTTAGCCGTTTTTTCAATATCGAAAACTTGTGAGATTTTTAATCTGTTATTTTTAAGCTTATTCAATAAGTTTTTAGATAAAACAAATTGTTTCTTTAATATATCATCTCCTAATATCTTGCTCAAAGAATAAGCCGTAACGGTCATATCATCGGACTTACCATATCTTCGATTGTATTTATCGCTGACACCTGTACCAGTTACCTTTCCTAATTCATGAGTTTTAGCAAGTTCCCTCCACATATCTCCCTCTGTAAGCTTTAAAATAATTCCGGGTTTCCTTTTATTATTTTCAATTAATCGCTTATCAAAAGTCTCTTCCATAGCATAAATGCCAACATTTCTAGTAAGGGCTGTATCTGCTTCTTTTAATCTTACATGAATAAACCCTTCAAGAAAACCATATCGTAAGCCCATTATGCCTTCTTGCTTAATCGCTTTATGATATAACCATTCGTTTAAATAACCTCTAGAACTAGGGTGATGAATTGAAAATTTTCGCATGCCACGAATCGTTCTGTCTCCATCTAGTTTAACTCTAAAACTCCATTTTAAACCTTCTAAATGTTCCGACCAATCACCTTTTAGCCTTACATTGGCTTTAAACGTTTCATTATTATAAATAACCGAGGCAGGAACAAAATCATCATCTTCTGTTTGCAATACACCAACTGTTAACGCTTTATTCCTTTTCCTTTTTATTTTTTTATAGTGCTTTTCTTTTAGTACTATTTGTATGGATTTATAATTAGTGTTCTGAGCAATTTCTGGGATAATCTTTATAGCATTATTAGAACTCCCTTTGGTAAAAGCCAATAAGATTAATACCCCCAAACAAGCTAGGGTAAAAAATAGAAACGAATTATTTTTGTTTTTCTTGACTAGCATGTTCTCTATTAATGTCCTTCAATAAAACTAAACTCTATATTCCCTAATTTAGATAAAGCAGCCTTTGATTTCACCAAACTCTCTACATTGATGAATTCTATATCCAAAGCTATTTCAGAGGTTTCTTTAGATTCGTCAATTCTTTTAATATCTACCTTTGAACAATATTCTTTTAAAGTGGCCAATATTTGTGTTTCATCTAGTTTAGTACCATTCCGTAATATGGTTAAAATCAAATTCTGTTGAACGTTATTCTTCTTATTAATCTTTCCAGTCATCATAATAAATAATAATACAAAAAGAATACCTGCAACAGTAACTAGCTTTTGACCTGCTCCAAAACCAAGCCCTATGGATATAGCAATAAAAAAATAGGCTAATTCTTCTGGCTCCTTAATGGCTGTTCTAAAACGAACAATAGATAAAGCTCCTACAAGACCTAAAGACAAAGCCAAAGACGATTTTACTATAGAAATAATAATCATCGTTGTTAAACTCAAGAGTATTAAGGTTTGAGCCAATTTTTTTCTATTTGAAAAAGAAGCGCCATATTTTACATAAGTTAATCCTAGTAAATATGCCGTTATACAGGTGAGTAGCAGGTTAATAATAAAATCAATAATATTGATGTTGTCTGTATTGAATTGTGATAATAAGTTGTTTAAATCGTCCATAGTGGTTTTTAATTATTTATTCTGGGAATGTTTGAAAATTATTTACTCCGTTTACATATTTTGAGTTTTTACTCATACGAAATGGAAATTGGTTTGAAATAATATTAGCAGACTGATCGTCTTCTAATCCATATTTTAGCTCCACAACATTGTTTTCATCTGGTTGGGGAAATTTATTAAAATTGTTAATTTTTAGGTCTATTTTTCTATAAAGAATATCATAATCTAATGTGATTCTAAACTTCTCATCCGCAGATAAAAAATACTGCCTAGAGTAAGAATTAAGTAGGGTTGGCTTTAGATGTCTTACCATTTCTAATATAGGCAAAGGTAGGTTAGAGTTTTTTAAAATATCCTTATAAACGTTTCCGCTAAATCCGTTATTTAAAACAAATGGGGATAAGTTATAAGTCCATTTATCTCCTACAAGACCTTTTTTTATCTTGATTTCTAATTTTGGTTTGCTTATTTCTTCAAAGGTATTTCCATACCAACGTATTCTTACTTTTTGACGATCTGCTACACCGTCTACATTGTCAAAGTAAAACTTAAATGCTTCACTGTCAAAATAAATGTTATTTATTTGTCTTTTATAATACACTTCTCTAAAAAACCCTGTATTACTTTTGACTAAAGAAATCAGTTCCTTGATGGGCACCTTGGATGACACGGTGTACTTCCTCTCATATCTATAATTATTTATAATGTCCAAAAAATGATCTTGTTCCAATTGCATTTCTATTCTTTTTTCACTCTAGTTTCTTTACTATCCACGCCAAACTCAATACCGTACATTTTGCTCTTAACTTCATCAGTAGTAGCAGCTTCCTTATCATTCAAATTTAAAGACGACTTTTTTTCTATTAAATGAGGGGTTTCAACATCGCTCAGAATGACATTCGTTGCAATAATATCAGAAGCTCCAAATTCAGGCTTCTTTTGAAAAGCAGTAAAGCCCAATTTAGTTGTATTAATAACAATATTATTGACTACAACTTTAGATAAATCTTTACCTGCAACGGCTATTTCACTATTGCTAATCTTTATTTTTTCGGCAATTATATTGCTATCTTCTCCTGCACTTATAGCTTTATCTCCTGCAAAAGATATGCTAAGATTAGACAATTTTAGTTTAGACCCTGACACATCGATGGCATCATTGCCTAAGTTTTGAAACACACAATCTAAAATTTCTCCAGCCACAAAATCACCATCAAAAGCATCAGACTGGGTATTACTCACTGTTGTGTTTGACATTTTGAAATGAGTTCGTACAATATTAATGGCGTCTTCGCAGGTGTTATTGGTAACCAAAACATGGTCAAATACAATAGGGCTTTCATAAAAGGTCACAGCACCAGTAACATCCCATAAACCATGCCTTGGGTTCGTGAGTTTATTAAAATCAACAAATCTTAATTCTGAGGTTATCTTGGCACTTATAACAATAAGCCCTTGACCTTTACCATCTGAAGAAAATATTCTGATATGGTTATTGGCAGTGCCAAGAAACTTTAAGGGCGACTTTGAAATAATTTTCCCTCCATCAACAATGTCAATTTTTAACCCCTCTTTTCCAATGATAGTGTACCCTTTTGGGAATACTAATGGTTTACTCAAAGTTACAGAATTACTATTAAAAGTTATCAATTTATTTTGCTTGTCAATATCCAAAAAAGAAAACTCTTTAAAATCTGTTTGCCCTCGAAATAAATCATCTCTTGATGCTAAGTCATCTGAATCTGTAAAAGGCGTTATTTCATTATAAAGTAATTCTTCTGTCCCTAATAGCCTGTAACCAATTCTAAGTTTGAAAATGTCTTTTTCAAAAATAAATCCTGTACTTTTTCTTTTTTTATGTACAAATAAATTATTATAACTTTTAGGCAAATTGAATACGACATTCTCTTTCCCTTCTAAAGGAATAATACTCGATTCTTTATTTGGACTAGCGATGTACTTCTTTCCATTATACGACAGCTCTTTTATTTCGATTGGAAAACTTGACCAGTTATCTACTTCAACTTTTATTCTACTGCTTCCATATTCTATTAAATCTATTTTTACAATAGTAGACGGGTTTAAAGCCTTTTCTATAATTAATTTATTATGAAAAAAAATGCTTTCATCAAAAAGTTTATATGGAAAATGTGAATGAAGAACTCCTAACATTTCTTTAATCTTTTTTCTATTCTCAATAACAAGCAAATTAGTATAAGATAAACTAGATGTTCTTTTGAGTTCATTCACATATTTTTCAGAAAACTCGTAATCGAAAATTTCTAAATTTTTAAGATATGTGTTTAATTCTCCTAAAATTTTATCAATAAAAAATGGTTCAAACAATGAAGACTGCTCATTATATCTTAAATACAAAGTTCTATCTAAGTTATTTGAATATAAATTAAGTAATGCATAATATGATGAAAGTTTTTCAATGTCAAATACTTCTGAAAACAAGAGGCTCCCTTCAAAATAAGATTGTAATTTCAAGTTGAGCTTTTCGGCCTTAAGGTTAACAAAACTCAAATCAACTAGTTTCTTATGTTTAGTAATGTTTCTCCAAAACAAAATATCATCAGGAACTTTCATTAATTGTATGTTGTTGTTTTTTAAGTGTTTTTTAAAAAACACAGAATTATTCAAAGCATGTACTTTCTTAAGACCACTACTTGAAGGTAAAAAGGAAATGTTTTTTTCTTTTAATTCCTTTTCAAACAAAAACCCATAAATAGAAGATTCAATTCCAACCTGAGTCTTCAAATTGGCCTGATTAACTGATATTCTTCCTTGATCTTTTTCTTTATATGAGTAACTACTATTATCAATAGAATCTATCAATGTTTGCCAATGTGTAGTATATGGAACGATTTTATCAATCTCTATACTGGGAAGAACTTGCCTTACTACTTGATAATTTTCTTTATTGTAATTATACACAACCACATTATTAACAAAAGTCAAGTGTTTCTTATCAATTATTTTTTTATTCTTTGGGTAAACTTTAAATCTTATTTTTTTTGTTATTAAAGTATCTGTTTCTTTTACTTTTTTTATCAGTATTAATTCCTGATATAGTTCATGTTTCAGCAAATGAGCATCAAATTTTAATGTTTCATATACAGCCTTTTTTTTTATTATATTTATAACGTCAATAGGCTGATTATCTAACAACTGAATATACTTTTCTGGTAAGTCTTTAAAAAAAGGGTTATATACTTTTTCCTTCTCATTAAAAAATTGCGAATCCTTTTCTGAAAAGTTAATAAAACCAAAAACTAATAATAAGGTCAAAACAATTAGGATAGTCTTTTTGCTCATGTTAAACGTTTTCATAAATCAAAATTCCTAGCTTTTTTAATTCAATTAATAGTAATAAATCCATTATATGTCGTAAAGCAAAGATATTTATTTTCATAAATTTTATATTAATTATTTCTATTTATAAGTATCGCTTTTTCTAATGTTCTTTATTTTTTATAAGATGAAATTTAGATTTAGCTGTAAGATTACATTTATTTCTAACTATCCAAACTATATAATTATTCAGTATATTTTCCTTAGAAAATCTCTAAACCCTATTAATTTAAAAGATGACTTGTTTCATCTTTTTCTACTAGTATTTTAAGAATTTTGACAAAAATACTATTTAATAGTTATATCAAAAAGGAATCACGTGGTATTTCGTCAATTTTTTCTGTTGAGCCATTTTCTGTCATTAAGTAATTAGCTACTATGTAAAAAATTATAATAGCAGTTACATTTAATATCAACCCTCCTGACAAGAAACTCGTAGAAAAAACTGTTAATAATAAGGTTTTCTTTAAAAAGCTGCCTTTTTTTAAAAAATGAAAAATAATTAAATAAAAATAAAAAGCAATTCCAAAAACTCCAAGAAACATATAGAGGTCAACAAGTTCAAATTCTACTTTGTATTTACTAATATCAATTCCGCCAAAAATGTAATTCAAAAACTTCCAGTTTAAATCAATATAATTGACTGCCTCAACTAATAAAACATCTCTTTTAGATGATAGTGTGGTCAATAAACCAGATTGTTGATAAAGATCAGTCCAAAAAGGAAATAATTCCAACATATATCGCAAAATACTCTCTTTAAAAACATAGAATCCCAATGCAATTAATGGAAGTAGAAACCTATAAACCATACGATATTTTGCAATAAAAATTGTGTGTCCTAAAAATATTAGAACAAGAAAAAGCAATATTGCTTTTTTACCAATTAATAATGCGAAAAACACCCAGAAAAGGATTTTAAATAAATATTTATTTTCTTTTTTTATTACCCACAAATAGTAATAATATATGATCGCTATCATATACATAAAGCCTGCTTCTTCAGGTTTTGAGAAAAATCCTGAATAACCAAATCTCTCTGTATATTCATATGATTTAAATAATTGAATTTCAAATAAGAAACCCAATAAAATCATAATTGAATTAATAAATAAAATAAAAATAAAAAAATAAAAAATTCGAAGAAACGTTTCCTTTTTTACGCCAACTGATTTAATAAATAATATAAAGATTAAAATGTAAATATACTTGTTAAAAAAGTAAATATTTCCTTCTAAAATCTGCGTTTTAAAAAAATATCCATCTTTTGTTACAATAAATTGACTTATCAAGAAACAGAGTGATAATGTAAATAAAAACAGGAGAGCCTTTCGGTTCTTATCACGATTAGAAATAATCATAATAATCATTATTACTTCAAACAAAAGTTTAATTATTCCTGAATACCTGTGAAAAGCCCCAGGAAATACCTTATAAGTGATACTGGTAACAAAGTCACTTATAAAAAATCCGATAATAAAAAATAAAAGAACAAAATCCATGTGCTTTTTTAGAATATTCATCTTCTTAATTTAATTTTAAACCCTTTCTGAAGAAACATCCATATAAGCACAAAGAAAAGAAAGCCATATCCTAATAATGATCTTGGTAAACTCGCCTGTGATAGATAGTAAGCAAATACAAAACAAAAAATAATAAAAATTAAATTTATGTTGTTCTTTTCTAATTTATTAAGAAAAACATCCAGAATAGATATTAATATACCTAAAAATAAATTTCCAATGATTAAGCCATAATAACCAAATGCACCATAAAAGTCCATAACACTGTTGATTGCTAAGGATCCGTCTTTCTTATTTCTAGAAAAATATTGGAAAAGAACTTTAGTGTCTGCAAAATGCTCAAAACTAAAAGCCTTACTTAATAACCCTATATTAGAAAAACCATAGTGACCTTCGACTTGAGGAAAATAGTGGACGTAAAAAAAGGAAGGAATAGTTAATCTTCCAAATACTCTGCTTAAAGCGACCTCAGATAACTTTACAACTGCTTGAAATACGTTTTGAAATTGATATGTTGTTGCAGAATAATAAAGTAGCAGAAGCAACGAAAACAAAGAGCTCCCATAAAGAATGTATTTACGCCTAGGCATTTTTTTTGAAATTTTTTTCTTTTTAGGAGATAAATTCCTTTTAAATACAAATCCAGAAAGAACTAAAGAGGCCAAGAAAATTATTAGAGGTCTTTTTTGAAAAAGAAGTAGTATTAAAAAAAAAGATGTTATAAATAATACTATGAAAGAAATTCTATTAGAAATTGTTTTTCTCTTAATCATCAGATACAAAGATACAATCGACATAAAAGGCAGAATATTATATGTAATGATAACATATAAATAATTAGATGTAATTCCTCTTCTTGACTTTAGTAATGCGTCTGGTTGCCGACCTAAAAGACCGTCAAATATTCCTGCAATCAAAATGTCTCGCTTTAAGAACAAATAAATGATAAGGAAAAGAAAAATGATTATCGTTATAAACGATAAATTAGTTTTACTTAAATTGTTTTTAATCTTACCCTCAAACCTCAAATGATCAATACATTTAATTCTTCCATATAATACAAATATTCCAAAAACATAAGAATATAATACCAACAACAGTCCGGAAACAGCTATTAATTGTGTTTTAATAATATCATGGTCCGAAATTAGCTCTAATTTAAAAGTTCTGAAAGTTTCTGAAAAATATGGTTTCAAAAACGGGAAGATTAATACTCCTATAGTCGAAAATAAAATTGTTGCGATAAAGAAAACTCCAAAAACATTCCATTTAAAAATCAACTTTTTAAATAGGAATATATGTAGAAGTAAGACAACTATTAGTATATAAGTAATTGTCATTTGTTTGTTTTTTGCGACATAAAAAGCAGGTAGTTAAAGCAAGCATAAAATGTAATTCCCCATTGTCTACTTAAAATATTCTCTGTCATGCAACATCCTATGATAATCATTGTGAAACAAAAGTATACATAATTTTTAGTTTTAATGGCTGTATACATTGCTATACCTAAAACACTTAAAAAAATCACAATACCCAGAACTCCAAATCGCATCAAATAATCCAGATATTGATTATGAATATTACTTCTCGACTGTATATTTCTACTTTCATACTCTTTATGGAGTAAATTTTCAACATCACCCGTCCCAACTCCAATCATATAGTGTTCTTTTATTATTGGTCCCGCAGACTTCCACATTTTGGCACGGGTATCTCTATTCGTGCTATCACCATTTCTTAGCTCTGCATACCGATCTGCTATCCTATTCAAAGGCAGATACAAATGTTTTAGAGAAAACCATCCTAAAGATAGAACTAAAGCAAGCAAAAAAATTAAAAACTTTACCTTTTTAAACTTTATTAAAAAATAAACTAAAGAAAAAACTACAATAATCGTATTCACTATTATTGCCGTTTTGGCGACCATTTGAAGAATAAATACTGATTGAAAAACTATGACTAAAAGTAGTAGCAATATTTTGTAATTTTTTTTAATATTCTTTAAAAAGGAAATTAGTAAAACATTCGAGAACGTAATATACATACCAAAATAGGCATTATGTACCCCTATTACTTTTGTAAGCTCAGCTCCTGTATATCTATATGATAAAAATAATTCTAAATTAAGAGGAAAAACATTACTCTTATAAAAAAAACGATATAGTGTCTCTAGTTCACAAAATAGAATAAAGCAAAAAATTGCGACAATATATGTTTTAAATAAAATTGAAATTTTTCTTATACGATATAACGCATAAAATAGAGGAAACAACACAAAGCTTATTTGTCTTGTTATTATAGTAAAACCTCTGGGCATATCTTCTGAATAGAATAAACCAAAAAAATTTAATGAGAATAATGCAATTAATGACCATAAAAAAAAAGAGGTTTTAAATTCCACTTTCCGATAATAAATCAGATACCCCATTTGTGTTAAAAATAAAATAAATATAAAAATTGGGTTTATTTTTTCAAGCGGAAAAGAGGCAACAACGCCTAGCAATAGTAAAAAAACAATATCTATGTTTTTTTTTACAAAAATGTTTCGAAAAGTCCTAGCTAGACCCATTTACTTTGCCAAAAAGAGTTCTAATTTTTTATAATCGTTATCTCCTAAGTATAAATCAGGGGATAATTTGCTAAAGGTTTTTTCCATAATATCTCTATTGTCAACCAAAAATGCAACGCCATTTTCAATTTCGCCGGAAACTTTAAAATCAATTGAAGTTCCAATTCCTAAACCCATTACAATTTCTTCTAAATAAGTTTCCTTACTACAAATTAAAGGAATTTTATAATACATGCACTCATAGAGTTTATTTGGTAGTGCCAATTTATTGTTCAAAGAGACTTGGTCAACATCATAAACTAAATAAATAATATCTAGAGATTTATAAATTTTTTCTGCGTCTGTAAAGGCATTATAAGGCCCAAAATATGTTATGTTTTCATACTTCAAAGCATATTCTTCAACTATATTTTGATATGCTCCTTTTCCATGAATATGGATCTCTACAGTATTACTATTCTTGTATGTTTCAAACAATTTTACATATTCATCTTTTCTTAATAACAAACCGACAACACCAATAATTGTCTTTTTATTTTTCTTTATTTCCGAGATTTTATTTTCACGAATCTCCTTAGACAATAACTTATTCTCTAACACAAAAACTTCTTTATCATAGAAATTACTAAAATGATAATCATAATACTTTTTAGAAGTTACAATTAACTTATCAATATTTTTTTTATAAAGCCTTTTTTCTACGCTTCTCATTAATTTAGATGAAGCGTTCTGTTTAAAAACAAATCCACGCAAATCTGAAATTTCAATAGCTATTTTAGCTTTATTCTTTTTAAAAATAGTAGAAGCAACATAAAGTAATAAAACATCAATATTATTAATTAAAAGGACTTCAAATTTAGTAGATTTTATAAATTGCTTTAATTTCTTAATCGTTTTTAAATACACCCCTATTCTCTTAACAAGCTGGGCTGCATTTGGTAATTCCCCTAAGTCGTGAATAACTACATTAGTAGCGATAGATTGATTTAAATCAGCCAATGTTGTTCGCTTAAAACATAATAAGGTCACCGTATTATTCTGTGCAAGATAATTTATTTGCTTTATAAACCTTGGATTCGGCTGGTGTGAAATAAAAAATAGGATGTTCATTTTTTAAATGTTATTCTTTTTTAATAAAATATTAATTGCCTCTTTTATAAACAATGGCTTTGCTTTAAATAATATAAGCGCATATATAACAACAGATAATAAACTACATAAAACAAAGCCTATTAAATTATTGAAATATTGATTTGCAAAAAAGTTAGCTGTGAAAAGTATAACCCCTAAAATAATTAGTACTTCGAATCTAAAATATCTGTTCCCAAAAAAGTCTTTTCTACACCAAATAACTGTTGTAATACCTAATGAAATAAAGGCTAAAGCTAATGATATTGATAAAGATAATAATGTATTATAATAGTTTTTTAATACTATAAATAAGACAACATGTATAGCTATTGCTATTACTAAAGAATATAAATTGTATGGCTTAAAAAACTTAATCTCAATAACGCCTTTTAAGCCTTGAAAAAAAGCATAAGGCAATAAGCCAAAGGCAATAAAACTAAAGGCATATAATACATTACTTATGGTTTCTGGATTAGTTAACCAAAGGCCTAATAGAACATCCAACCAAGTAGATAATAAAATCACAAATAATAGCGTGAGATAGATAATAGCTCCGGACATTAAATTAATGGCTTGCTTCTGTTTTTCTACAGCACTATTATTACCAATTATTACTGATGACAGTTTAGAAACTGGCTGTAAAACGACTAATACCATACGTGAAAGCACTAAAGCAATAAGAAAAGAAGCAATTATAGTTTCGTCTTTAGAAACTAGAAGAGAACCAATGGTTAGTAAAAACATATCTGAAAATGTAATTACAGAACGCGGAATACTATAGGTATAAAACGGCTTCAGTTCCTGTTTTATTTGTTTTTTTGATGGTGTTTCATATAGCTTTAATTTAAAAATAATGTAAAGCATTAGCGCTATTTGTAATACAGACATTATAAATAAAGCACTATATAAAATAGTGTCTAAGTTTGCGTTTTTTGAAAAGTAAAAGAATACAAAAATGAGTATAACACTTGCATTTAATGTACTTATTATATTGTAAGTAATAATTTTTCGCTGTGTTAAAAAATATGGTTGTACTAAATAACTTAAATGTAAAATCGCAATATACCATAAGGTCAATAGCATATACATTTTACTATTCTCGTTCTCATTATAGGTTATTTCTCCTAGATATTGGCCAAGAAAAAAGCAGAGTCCAATTAGAATAAGAACGCTTGCAAACCAACCTATAAATGAAATAAAAAAATAGGTTTTCTTTTTTTCTTTATCGTTTTTATTTAAACTCACAAAACGAACAATACCTTGCGATGTACCTAATTGACTTAAATTTGTAAATGTTGCACTTACGCGACGCATTAATAAAAAAACACCTAAGGCCATTGCGCTAAGTATAAACTCTGCTTCTTTAATTAACCACATATTCAACAGCACATTAAGTACAGAAAAGGCTGAGCTAAAAAACAAGTCGCGACTTAGTTTGTTCATTTATTGCTTTTTAATATTGAAGAATAAATATGTGTCTTTAGTTATATTGGTTTTTAATACAATGCCGTTTACTTTTACTTTCGATCCATAATTTCGGCTTAAAAAATAATTTGATGGCATTATTTTTGTATCGTCATCAAAAGTAATAAGATATAGTTTGTTCTCGGCCTTTACGACAATACTTTTGTCTTTAATTTCTAGAACAACATCTTCAGCAAAATGTAAGCTTCTAGTGATTTCATGTTGCCCATTACAAAACACCTCATCTTCGCAAATTATCTCATTAAAATTTTTTGCAATAGTAAAAGAACGTTTATGCTTTAAAGGATCTTCAAGCTTCTTATAACCATTATGTTCTCCAGAAATAACTATTAAATGTTCATCTTCATTACAACTTACATTCTCTGGTGTCGCAATATTACTAATTCCCCATTCACCTATTTGTGGTGCAATTTCTTGATTATCTACTGCTAAACCATTGTGATATAGAGACGATTTCATTTTGCTTTTAAGCTCTAAATTTCCTGTGTAAGTATAACAACCCGGATCCACTATAATATCTTGATTATCTAACATGAGTTCAAAACTAAACAAATCGTTATGACCATGACCACCACGTCCTTTCATCCCAACTTCGCCATAATCCGTAATAAAATAATCTGTTCTTGTTTTAGCTGAAATAAAACCCCCTGTTTCAAAAAAACTGCTTTTAAAACCTGTTTTTTTGGTTGAATCTTCTATTCTTTCTATTCCGAAAAACTCTCTAGAAGAATGATAAAGTGTATTAGTAATATTTACGTTATTATCCTCTAAAAGTAAGCTTGATAGTTGTAAAATGTTTGAATGATTATTTAAAGGCAATTCATCATTTTGGAATATTGAAGCACTATCATTATCACCAATAATTGGCGTTAATAAATTAGGTTTACTTATTGCTTTTATAAAATTATTTGCGTTCTTAAAAACTGTTATTGTCTCTGGTTTAAGGTATAGACCACTTCGTTTAATAACTAAAAATGAAATAAAAAATAACTCGACAACTAACCTATGATATGGAATTGATTTTTCAAAATTAACACCATCTTTTAAAAACTGTAGATGAAACTCTTTTTCAGTTTTATCAATTGAATAGCTATACCATTTCTTTGCCTCTTTATAGTAATCTTTATATACTTTGCCCAATAATAAAAGAGCTGTTAAATTAGCTGTATAATGATTGCCTCGAATATCTGTATATTCAACATTTCGCCATAAAAAAACACCTTGAAGTAAGAGTACTTCATTTAACAAATTAATAGTTTTATCTGCTTTTGTCGTAAGTAATAATAACTCCCGCAATTGTATTAGGTTTACTGTTCGCACTGCAACTTCCATTGGGTACCAATTTACAGAATGTGCTATTGGGTTTTCAGTTTTCCAGTGTTGTAAAGTTGTATTTATAAACTCTAAATACTTTGCTTCATTATTTATTAAATATGCTCTTGCAATGGTAATTAAAAAACTAAGTCTAGATAGTTCCCATGGAAACTTAACATCATATTCATTTTCTTTATTAGGCTTGTAAAAACTATAGCCTTTAAAATACTTGTTTTCCCATGTCTCATTTGCTCTCCAGTCTGCATTCCATTGTAATGGGAATTCAAATTTATGATCTACATCAAAAACAGAAATCGCACCTTCTAAGATACGACTTGCGTTTTCGAGTGTAATTGTGTTTAAACCTTTAGTTGTTTCATTGTAGCCTTTAAAACCCTCATGAAATAGATTGCTTTTAGCAATACATGTATCTGTTTTAGAAACTTTACTAGTTATCTGCTTTTCAACCTTAGACCAAAACTGGGTTTTATAATAATATTTAAGCTTTAGTAATTGCTTAAACCTATACCAAACTACTGGGATGGGTTTAGAAAGTATGGTTTTAATGTTCATTTTAAAACCTTTAATTATTCTGAATTAAAAATGTTGCTTGAGTTGTTTCTACCATGCTATCAAAATCTATAGCCCATTTGTTATTTCCAATGGCATCATAAAAATGAATTAACTCTTCGTACTGTCCTTTTTCTGGTGTTTTAGAGTTAATGTCTTTTACTTTTAGACCATAACCTGTAAGTTTAGTAAAATCATCCATAATGATGGTTTTTTCATCATAATGTACTTCTAAATTCTCCTTTTGATAGCCTTTATTTCCTAATGCAAAATATTGTAAACTTCCAACTGAACCATCTTTATATTTTAATAAAACAGACACATTATCGTCTGCTCTAATCTGGCTGTTTTTAGGTCCAAGCTTTTCAACACTAACAGATACAATACTTGAATCTGTAAGAAAAGATATTAAATCTATAAAGTGGCATACTTCACCAACTACGCGTCCGCCATGTTCGTGTAAAGCATCTGTAGCTGGTCTAAATCCTGCGTTAATTCTATAACTAACGTACAATGGATTTGTACGGTCGTCGGTATGTATTTTTATTTCTTGTGCATATTTGCTAAAACGTCTATTAAATCCAGTAAGTAGCATTGGTTTTTTTGCAATGCTATCATCATTATAAAAAGCAATTATTTTATCTAGTTCTTCTTGAGTAGTTGCTAATGGTTTTTCTACAAAAACATGTTTTCCAGCTTGTAAAGATTGTAATACTAAAGACGCATGATCTTTATGCTGTGTAGTAACAAAAACTAAATCTACATTGTCATCTACTAAAACATCATTAATATCTGAAGTCGTGTATTTAGCATCAAAATGTGTAGCAACAGTTTTACTTTTATGTCCTGTTCTATTCACAACAGCGTACAGAGCATACTTGTCTTTCATTTTTTGCATGTTTGGCAAATGCATAGCAGTTGCAAAACTTCCTGCGCCAACAAGCGCTACGTTTAATGCAGAGTTTGGCTTTGTGTAATTTATATTTACTGGAACTTTATTATCTGTTGGAACTTCAGTTGTAGTATCATAAGATAATAATACAATAATTGGCTTTTCTGGGCTTTGTAAAGAAGCATAAGCTTCTTCTACTTGATTAATTGGATATACTTTATTAATTAAAAGCTCTAAATTAACCTTACCTTCTTGAAGCATCTTAAGATACTCTGTCATATTTCGGTTTTCCGTCCAACGTACATAAGCGTAAGGATAGTCGTTACCTTTATCTTCGTAACTTCTATCATAACGTCCAGGTCCATAAGAGGTAGATACTAAAAAGTCTAATTCTTTTTGGTAAATATCTTCACGTTTAATTTCCATTCCAGAAACACCAACTAAAATTACACGTCCTTTTTTCTTACACGCTTTAAATGCTTCAGATAAAGGTTCGTTACTACTGGTCGCTGCTGTAAATATTACTGCATCTGAACCATAACCACCCGTAAAACTAGTAATCATTTTTACTACATCGCCTTTAGTTGGGTTGATAACCAAGTCTGCTCCAAGCTCTTCTGCAATTTTTAGTCTATCCTCATTAATATCCGTAACAATAGTGCGGACGCCAGAATTTTTTAAATACTGAACAGTTAGTAAACCCAAAATCCCTGCTCCGATAACCACACAATATTCTCCAAGTCTCAAATCGGCTCTTCTAACACCTTGCAATGCAATACCGCCTAAAGTCACTGTCGAGGCTAGTTTTAAATCTAAACCTTCTGGCACTTTCATTACTAAATTTTGTGGAACAACTACAAATTCTGCATGATTTGCAATACCTGCTCCAGCAGCCGCAACTTTATCTCCAACCTGAAAATTTGATACTCCTTCTCCTACTGCAATTACAATTCCAGAGTTAGAATACCCTGTTGGGGTTCCATATTTTACTTTTTGTTGCACTTTAGAAAAGGCTCTAGAAATACCTTGAGATTTTGCTAAATCAATAACCTTCTTTAAGTTTTCTGGTTGCTTAATTGCCCTAATTAATAAGTTTTCACCACTATTACCAACACTTTTAAGTTCTGTTCCTGCAGAAATACAACTGTGAGACACACTAATTAAGACTTCTCCTGCTGATAGTATTGGTGCCGAAACTTCTTCTGCAACTACTCTTCCTTTTTTTATTATTGCTTGTAACATTATAGATTTAATTCTTTTATGATATATTTTGCTAGTTTATCGTGAGCGTCTGCATTAAAATGCAGTACGTCTATTTTATCTCTTATACTCCCTTTAGTGTAAATTCCAAAGTTTTCCTTCGTCAATATATATGATGCATCTACTAGAGTTACATTTTTTTCTGTACAATATTTTTTTATGGCTACTACTAGTTTTTTGTATTTACCTTTCTGCGGATATGCAGTTTTTTCTTTGTTATTCCAAAATGGGGTCAAAAGCAATACGTTTTGTTTTTTAGTTTTTTGTTTTGATAGAAAGTCCACGAGGGAAAACATGTTTTCTTGTATCCGTTTCCATTCAGCATCATTGTATGCATAAAAAACGTGTGGTCGTTCTTTCAATTCTGATTCAAAACTTGAGTTTGGCAAAATGTTTTTACCTTGTTTTTCATTATAAATTGGTTTTGCTTCTAAATCATCAAACCAAACTGTTCCTGTTGCTCCATAGAATAAAGCATGTGGTTTTATTCTTTTTACTTTTTTATCAAATCGGACTTTAGTACTTACTTTTTCCCAATCGTGTGTTCCATTTTCGAATTTTAAATGCTTGAAATACCATTTAGAGGTTCCATCCTCAAAAAACACTTGAAAATCTAAACAGTATAATTTTGCTTTTGAAACCTTTTTAGCTTTACTCCATCCTGAAAACTCAAATGTGTTTGTTGGTTTTTCTAAAGTAATATCATCTCCAAACCATCTTGCAGGAGTTCCTTTTCTATTCACGATTTTTAGGGAATTTGTTCCCGTTCTTGCTATGGTATGATCCCAACCGGTGATATTATCTAATTCTTGATTTAATGTTCTCCAGTATTCTGGGTTTGTGCTAGCTACGGTTATTGGTTTCACTTCACTTTGTCTAACTTTCAATAATACTTCTGTAACTTCTGCATTTAGCCACCGTTTAATAGGTGCTCTTTTACTGTAAATATCGATGTTGTCTTCTACAATTTTATCTACAGTAGTTATTATTTTATCATTTAAATTTAGTGGAAATAACTTAGCAGACACTAAGGGTTTATCTCTTGATTCTTCCTTTACAACTTGATAGTTTTTGTTTGCAATTTTCTTAATTAATGGTCTAACTTCGTTTACTAAACAATCCCAAGGTGTTGCCGAGATCAGTATTCGCGTTGGTTGTAATGCTTCAATTCCTTTTTCAGCAACTATAAGCTTTTCAGAGGCTTTCATTCCTCCGATAGACAAGTTATACGTATTGTAATCTGTATATTCTGAAATTTTTCTTGAAACTAATTTTTGGTAAGCACCTTGAATAACTTCATTTTGTACAACACGCATTTGAGATGAACCAATTATAAGTAATTTATTACCTTCTGTGTGTTTTAAGTTCTTTAGCACTTTGTCCATCAATTTTCCGCTCGTAGGGTCAAAGGTTAAATCATCTTTCGCTATTAATGAATCAACTAATGTCGTAGTAGATTTTGCCATGTTTTTTACACCACTCTCAAATGTAAGGTATGATTGTGCTTTGGGGTCTTCAAAGAAAATGCTTTTAACGGCAAAAGATATTCCTAGAAATATCGCTATCGCAATTATAGCTTGAATGATAAATAAACGATGTTCTTTTTTCATAATCATTAGAATTGAAAATATATAAATGCTTGATTATCATCACTTCCAAACAATAAAACGGCAAATATTATAATACCAAATAAAGCGCCTTGAAAGTATGGTCTTTTGAAGATATGCTTCTGGTCACCTTCAACTTTGTAAAAGTACTTTTCTCCCAATACGTGTCCAATAAACGTTATTGCAAAAAGAATAATAACCCCTAATGGTATTGAATAGTTTACGTCTCCTTTTACAGTAAACATGTTTTTTAACACTTGTGCTGCTGTACCAAAGGTTTGTGCTCTAAAAAACACCCAAGTTACCATTATAAAAACCATAGTTAACAACCATGAAAGTGTAGTATATAATCTTTTTACAGGTTTAGAAAACGTATAATTATCTGAATATTTTGTTTTATATAATTTATGAACTATTAGTGCTAAACCATGCAATCCTCCCCAAACCACAAAATTCCAGCTTGCACCATGCCATAAACCACCTAAAAGCATTGTTAACATTAAGTTCTTATAATAAAATATTTTTTTAGATACACGGCTTCCTCCTAACGGAATAAATAAATAATCTCTTAACCAAGATGATAAACTTATGTGCCACTTTCTCCAAAACTCTGTAATACTTGTAGACCCATAAGGCATATTAAAGTTTTCCATTAATTTAAAACCCAATAATGCTGCTACGCCTATTGCCATATCTGAATAGCCTGAGAAATCACAATAAATTTGAATACTATATGCTATTACTCCAATCCATGATGCAATAGTGCCATATTGTTCTGGTGCTGCAAATAGCGCATCAGAAATTGGCGCTATGTTGTCTGCAATAACTACTTTTTTAAATAAACCCAATAAAAAGTAGTTAGTTGCTAATTGAAAATTGATATTACTAAATAAGCGATTTTCTTTTAGTTGTGGAATAAAATCTTTAGCTCTAACAATTGGTCCAGCGACTAACTGCGGAAAGAATGTAACATACAGAGCAAACTCAAAAAAGTCTTTACTTGGTTTCATTTTACCATAGTAAATATCAATTGTGTAACACATGGATTGAAACGTATAAAATGAAATACCTACAGGTAATACAATATCCATAAAGAAATTTGTACCAGTCTCTGAAACTAAACCAGAAACACTATTTATACTATCTAAAAAGAAGTTTGTATATTTGAAATAAGCCAGAAACCCTAAGTTTGTTACTAAACTTAAAACTAAAAAAAACTTTTTCTGTTTTTGAGATTCACTTTTGTGTATTTTTTTTCCAGCAAAATAGTCAACTACTGTTGAGAATAATATTAGTAAAATAAATATTGGATTCCATGACATATAAAAATAATAAGATGCTAAAAGCAAGAATATAATTCTTGCTTTTAGCATCTTATTATTGTCATTTATATTTCCTAGTACAAACCAATATACAAGAAAGACTAAAGTAAAAAAAACCAAAAAAAGAGGTGTCGAAAATATCATTTATCAATATTTCTTAAGGAATTTTAACATCTAAAATAGTCATCATTCTACCAGATACTCCTGCTTTAGGGTCATAAAAATAAACTTTAATTGATTTAAATTCTTTTGGAGATATCTTGAATTCATTAGATACAATTACCTTAATATCGTCCATTACACTTATATTGGAAACAGCTGCAAATGTTTTAGCTTTATTATTTTGACCAAACTCCTTTGCAAATAATTCTGGATTTTTAGGATAGACTCTAAACGCAATATTTAACTCTTCGATCTTATTAAAATTACAGCTGTCGTTCAGAAAATAAGCAATTTTATAGGTGTCATCTCCCATTTTAAGGACTCCTATTTCATCCACAATTATCTCATCTGCAAAAGAAAACTCTCCACTAAAAATAATTTTCATTTCATCATAAGTGTTTTCTATTTTGGTATATTCTTCTTCTTTCTCTAAGTTTCTATTTTCAACATTTTGAGTTTCTTCAATGTCTTTGTTTGTTTGGCTTTTTTTACAAGCAACAAATACCATTACCACAGCAAATATTAAAATTATTTTTTTCATTTCTTAATTATTTCGTTTAAACTAATTTACGTTGCAAAAATCTAACACGACTTTATCTTTCGGTATTTGTAGCTTTTTAAATTCATCATGTGAAACTAAAAATACAATAATATCTGCTTCTTTTACAGCTTCTTCATAGTGAGTTAATTTAAACACTTTATGAGTATCAATATTTGGCTCTACAATATAATATTCTTCATTGTTCGCATTTTGTAAAACTTTTTGAGCTATATATTTAGCCGGTGATTCACGTAAATCATCAATATTTGGCTTAAAAGCTAAGCCCATTAATGCAATACTTGGTTTACGTCCATATTTTAATTCAAATTCTAATCTTGCTGTCTGTACTTTTTCTGCACACCAAAAGGATTTGTAATTATTTATTTCACGCGCCTTTCCAATAATTTTTGACTCCATAGGGTAATCTGCAACAATAAAATATGGGTCTACAGCAATACAATGGCCTCCGACCCCACAACCAGGTTGTAAAATATTAACCCTTGGATGTTTATTCGCAAGTTCTATTAATTTCCAGACATTTATATCGGCTTTATCACATATAAGAGATAACTCATTCGCAAAGGCAATTTGCACATCTCGAGATGAATTCTCTACCAACTTACACATCTCTGCAGTTCGTGCATTGGTTTTATGCAAATCCCCTTTAATAAATTGACTATAAAATTCAATAGCTTTCTCAGTTGACTTTTCATCAACCCCTCCAATAACTCGATCATTATGAACCAATTCATACATCACATTCCCTGGAAGCACTCGCTCTGGACAATAAGCTATATTTAACCTTCCTTCCAATTCAGGTCTTTCAGAATAGATTAAACTCATCATTTTTTCGGTAGTACCAATTGGTGATGTCGATTCTATTATATATAAATCCTCTTCTTTTAATAATGGCAATATTGCCATAGTGGCAGCCTCTACAAAAGAAATATCTGGTTCGTTTTTTGCCTTAAAAGGTGTTGGAACAACTATTAAATATGTATTTGCCTCAACAGGAGCAGTAGATGCTTTTAAATACCCTTCTTTAACCGCATTTGCTACAGCAGTATCCAATTCTGGCTCAACAATATGTATTTTCCCATCATTAATAATATTTACTACTTTTGGGTTAATATCTACACCATGAACATATGTTTTATTTTGGGCAATTAAGGCTGCTGTTGGTAAGCCTATATACCCTAAACCTATCATGACTACTTCTGGTTGATTCATTCTTTTCAATTAAATTAATGCTTTATTTATAAATTTTTAATGAAACTAGCAATTCTACTACAAGCCTTTCCATCTCCATATGGATTATGCAACCTGCTCATATTTTCATAAGCAATAGTGTCTGTCAACAAACGCTCAGCCTCTTCAATTATTTTATTTTTATTTGTCCCAACTAAAACTACTGTTCCCGCTTCTACAGCTTCTGGTCTTTCAGTTGTATCACGCATTACTAATACAGGTTTCCCCAAACTTGGAGCTTCTTCTTGTACTCCTCCACTGTCGGTAATAATTAGATATGATTTTTCCATTAACCAAACAAATGAAGGATATGACAATGGTGCGATTAATTGCACATTGTCTATTCCATCAAGTAATTCATATACGGGCTTTAGAACATTTGGATTTAAATGAACAGGATAGATAATTTGAACATCTGGATTATTACTAGCGATCTGCTTTAAAGCAGAACAAATATTAATAAAACCTTGTCCGTGATTTTCTCTTCGATGTCCAGTTACTAATATTAATTTCTTTTTATTGTCAACAATCTCTTTCAGACTTTCAATTTCTTCATTTTTAAAACTTGAAGATGTTACTTTTTCGGCACTAAATTGCAATGCATCGATCACAGTATTACCGGTTACTAATATGTCCCTTTCTGAAATATTCTCATTAAGTAAATTTTGCTTTGATGTGTTAGTTGGTGAAAAATGGTAGTCCGAAATTCTTCCTGCTATACTTCTGTTAATTTCTTCTGGAAAAGGAGATCGTTTATTAAAAGTTCTTAGTCCTGCCTCTACATGACACACTTTAGCTCCCGAATAAAACGCAGCTATACTTGTTGCCATAGTAGTAGTAGTATCTCCATGTACATAGACATAATCAGGTTTAAATTCTTCCAAAATTGATTTTAAATTTGTAATTATATCAGCCGTCAGCGTGTACAAATTTTGATTAGGTTTCATTAAGTCAAGATCATAATCTGGAGTGATTTCAAAAAAATCAAGAACCTGATCTAGCATTTCTCTATGCTGAGCCGTTATACAGACTTTAGTCTCAAACTTATTCGAATATTTTAAAAACTCCTTAACCAATGGCGCCATTTTAATGGCTTCTGGTCTAGTACCAAAAACAATGAGGTTCTTTTTCTTCATTTACTTAAATATCTTTAAAACACTCCTTTTAGGTCTGGCAGCAAAAGTACGATAATTCTCTGTTCTAACAAGGACTGTTTGATCAAATAAATCATGCCCTTTTAAGATTTGTTTAGCAAATCCATACCATGACATTTCCTCACTATCACAAAAGTGGTGTATCCCAAAATCTGGTCTGCTTTCTAATGCGAGTTTAATAATATAATGGGATAAACTAACCGTATCCGTTGGGCATCCTATTTGTTCGTCAGTTACAAAAAGCGCTTCGCCTGTTTTTGCTTTTTTCAAAATAGTTTTATAAAAATTATTTCCATATTTCTTACTATACAACCATGAGGTTCTAATTATAAAGTATTCATCTAAAATGGCTTGAATATATTGCTCTCCTAATAATTTTGATTTTCCGTACTCATTTATCGGGTTGGGTTTGTCTTCTGTTGTGTAAGGCTCTGTTTTTTCGCCATCAAATACATAATCGGTTGAAATATGAATTAAAACCACATTGTTTTCATTACAAGCTTCGGCTAAATATTTTACCCCTTCGGCATTAACCCTATAGGCTATTTCTGGGTTTTTTTCAGCTTGCTCTACATTGGTGTAGGCAGCACAATTTATACAATAATCAAAATGATTTAGATTAAAATATTGTTTTAGTCTTTCTTCATCGGTTATGTCTAATTCCGATTTCGTGACAAAAGTAAAATCAATATTGTCGTTGTTAACTTCAAACAACTCTTTAATGGTTAAGCCCAATTGCCCATTAGCTCCTGTAACCAAAATAGATGCTTCCTTAAAAGGGTTTGCTCTAGTATGTCTTATTTCTTTTTTCAAACAAAAATTGTTTAATACTTTATTCTAAATTTCGGTTTTTGTTATGTCATATAAAAACCCGTCAAAGCAACCTATACTAAGGCAGAAGGTTAACATATCAACGACTAACCCTAATAAAAGTATATAGAAGAAAGGTAGCGTGATAGCTCTTATTCGGGTTTAATCTTTACTATTTTACCATCTTGCATAACCACAAGTTCACTTTTTTTTGCTTTCTTAAACTCGATAAGTCGCTCGTATACTTTTTCAAGTCCCTTAACGATCTTGTTTTTTAGCTCAATTTGTCTATCGTTTTGTGTCATAAACTTTTTTTAATTGTTCAAATTTTTCTAGATTAATCACTTCTAAACGATCAGTCCACATTTTATGGGCGATTAATTCATGTTTACCATAAGAGTTATCAAAAATCAATGCGCCATTTATAATAGGAAGGTAAAGATCAAATAAATTAAAAATTCCTTTAAAGTATCTTCTTGTAGACAAGGTTGTTTCAAATGCAAAACTTTTGTTCTCTTTTAGTCGTTCGTTAATTCGGTTAATCATAATTCTTCCAGCTTCAAAAGCAACTTTTTCAGGTTGAAAAGGGGACAAGTCCTTTGCGATTTCATCTGCATTCACAAATTCTTTACATTCGATTATTTCAGGCAGAATGGTAAATGATGCTGTTGTTTTTCCAGCACCATTGCATCCTGCAATTACGAAAAGATTCTTTGCTTCTATTCATACAAATTTAACTTATTTGCGTTTAATTTTAGAATTTAATATGATAAAAACAACGCTTTCTGTTTCATTGGTCTCAAATTTAGCAGAAACTATGTATTTTAGTGCTTTTTGCTTTAGCTTCTAGAAACTTTTGACACGGATTTCACGAATTAACACAGATTTGTTTCAGTATTTCATGTAGCAAACTTTCAGTCTGCGAACCAAAGCTATGGTGGTTTAGTCCTTAGTGGTTTAGTTGTCTTTAACTATATCCCTAAGTGACATTTAAAAACTTCCTTTTATAGTTTCAAAAACAGATAATTTTAAATCTTTTTCTGAAAGTATTAAATCTTCCTCAGGAAAACCCCAGTCAATATTTAATGTTTTATCATTATAAATAATGCCTTTTTCTGAAGCTTTATTGTAATAGTTATCACATTTATAAGAAAAAATGGTGTCTTCTTCTAAAACTAAAAAACCATGGGCAAATCCTTTAGGGATATAAAGTTGTTTATGTTCAATAGCATCTAATACTATTGAAAAGTGCTTTCCAAAAGTTGGTGATTTTTTTCTTAAATCTACACAAACATCTAAAACTTTTCCTTTAATAATTCTAACGCGTTTTGCTTGAGCATAATCCCCAGTTTGAAAATGTAAGCCTCTTAAAACCCCTTTTGAGGATTGCGATTGGTTGTCTTGAACAAAATTCGTGATTATTCCTGTTTTGGCTTCGAATTGGGCTTTATTAAAGCTTTCAAAAAAACAACCTCTTTGATCTTTAATGATTTTTGGCGTAATAACAAAACAGCCTTTTAAATGTGTTTCTTCAACCGTCATAATTATAATAATTGTTGAAGGTATGCGCCGTATCCGTTTTTAAGTAATGGCTGGGCTAGTTTTTTTAATTGAACGCTATCAATGTATCCCATTTTATAAGCCACTTCTTCAATACATCCTATTTTTTGGCCTTGACGCTCTTCAATAACTTGTACAAATTGAGAAGCTTGCATGAGCGAGGCAAAAGTGCCTGTGTCCAACCAAGCGGTCCCTTTATCTAATATTTGTACGGTGAGTGCTCCTTTATTCAAATACACCTTATTGATGTCTGTTATTTCTAACTCTCCGCGTTGGCTAGGCTTCATAGTTTTTGCTATTTGCACTACGGTATTATCATAAAAATAGATCCCAGGGACTGCAAAATTAGATTTTGGATTCTCGGGCTTTTCTTCAATAGAAACGGCTTTATTTTGTTTATCAAATTCCACAACACCATAACGCTGTGGGTCGTTAACATGATAGGCGAAAATAACACCGCCTTTGGGGTTAATATGAGCTTTTAAGGTCTTATTTAAACCAGATCCGTAAAATATATTATCCCCTAAAATAAGAGCTACCTTATCGTTACCTATAAAATCTGCTCCTATAATAAATGCTTCTGCTAATCCGTTTGGCTCCTCTTGAATGGCGTATTGAAAATCGCAGCCATAATCACTTCCATTCCCTAATAACTCTATAAATTTTGGAAGGTCTTTCGATGTAGAAATAATTAAAATCTCTTGTATTCCAGCAGACATTAAGGTGGTTAGCGGATAATAAATCATGGGTTTATCATAAATAGGCATGAGTTGTTTACTAAACACTTTAGTAAGTGGGTGTAAACGTGTCCCTGAACCTCCTGCTAATATGATGCCTTTCATTTTAAATGGTTATACTGTTATGTGGTTATGCTTAATTTAAGCTTTTAATCAAATTTGAAAGCATGTTCCTAATAAAATATATACTCTTGTTTATTTCTTCTATATTTTTAATATAATCAAGCCTTTTAGAAATTTCTAATTGAGTTTCTACTTCTGAAAGTGACCCCAAGGCGATATATAAAAACCTAGCAAATTCTTTTCCTCCTTTTCTTCCAGCCCCTTCCGCAATATTTGAAGGT
>Ga0316189_10000621_pt1 | contig 35406 bp, 28 predicted proteins | sample LowCovwburrow_MG_FD_204930 | JGI IMG/M metagenome (GOLD analysis project Ga0316189, IMG submission 204930) | Coastal sediment microbial communities from Maine, United States - Lowes Cove worm burrow | ecosystem: Environmental > Aquatic > Marine > Coastal > Sediment | place: USA: Maine...
ACGGCGACCAGAAATTCAGCTTTACCGATGCCAATGTAATCAAGCATATTTATGTCAGCCAGACTCAGATCGATCAACTCAGTCGCGGCTCACTGGCAATAGTTGCGCAGAAGAATGGGCAGAAGAATAATCATGTATTGGTACCCATGGGTGTGGCGAAGAAAATTGAACAGCGAGATGCTAAGGTCGTGGTGTTTCAGGCTCAGCAGCATACTGTTAGCGAGGAAGATGATCCCTATGCGGATTTCCAAATCCCGGATGATTTAACTTGGTAAGCTTAAGAGTATTTGAGAAAACTGCAAGAATGAAAAAGACTGAGAGCATAAGGGGGTACGAATGAAAAGATTGTGGGCAAACAAAATGATCGCCACCACAACCCTCATGACCCTTATCCTTGTACCCATCCTAGTGCTTCTTTGGTGGTACATGTCCACCCTATAGGATGTTAGGAGCTCCAGCCCCTAAAGCAATCTGTAGTCAGGCGACATGATCATCTGCATGTCATGATCCATCTCTTCCATATATGAGGACGCTGGCTTCGCATCACTTCCAAAGGAAAAGTAGAAACTACCCTTAACTAATGCACCTTTAGCATCGAGCGCCGCCCACTCGACCTTGTAATAATCGGCTGCCGCCAGTGCTGGAAGCGCTTGCATGTAATGCATGCTGGCCGCTGGGCTATAGCGAAAATCGATCAGTATCTCTCCCTGCTTCGTTTCCTTTAGTGCCAGCTTCACAAGCCTCACCTCAGACTCAAAATTCAGCATGATCGACTGAGGAGCCTTAGCTAGGACTTCATCGTCTGCAGGCATAGTAGAAAGTTGCAGGCCGCCCGAATTAGACATGCCAGGCATGGTGTGTTGACCAAGCACTACTGAACCTCCCAATAAAGAGAGTAGCAGACTCAAAGACAACAACAGACCCGATAGTAGTTTTCGGATTCGACTATCTGAATTGTGATCTCTTGCTTTTCTTAACACGCCCACATCAATCTCCTGATTCATCAATCGTAAAAAAACCAGAGGAAGTAGCCCCTCCCCTGGTTCTTCTTATTACTTATAGTTCTAGGTTTGTTAGCAAAGCATCACAGCCTAGTTCGCTTTAAAACTACTAGCGAGTAACATTAACCGTTAGGTATTGATCCTGATACAGCCCGCCATCGTCTGCGCGACCCCAGAGCAGGTAAGTGCCTGGCTCATCGAAGGTGACAGACACTTCATGGATTCCGTCTTCAGGCAGCTCCGGTGGTATCCACAACCAGCTCCAAGGTGAATTAGCTGTAGGACGCGTATCCTCCCAAGGCTTAACCTGCGGCGGATCGAAATGAACCACATTCTGCGCCGCCGTCACGGATTCTGGGGCTCGGTAGACGTTCCAAGATAGATACAGGCCATTGTTCTTGGCCACGGTAGGCTTCGGCGGAGGCATCATCATCATCCTCTGGCGAATCATTTCCTCCGTTGCGAAGGCCGAAGCTGCGCCCCCAAGACGTCTTACGCGCCGCATAGGATCGAAGGGCTCTGGCACACCGTCGTCGCTTACTCGAGTCTGGAACGTCAGAGCCTGACCTACACTGACAGTCCGAATATTATCTCCAATTAGCTCTGAAACAGGCGGTATATTCGCCCTGATTATTGCATCGGACGAGCCAGCTCCCAGAGCTCCCGTTTCCGACATAATCGTAATATTTTCTATCTTGTAATCTTCCCTGAGCGTTGCATAGGCGGCTCGGGTGACACCATTGGGGGAAGTCACCTCCCACACTAGTTCGTCGTCTGCACCGAAGCCCTCCGGCGCCACTACATCGAAGGTAAATCGATTACGGCGCGGCAGGAAGTGCGTAGGCTGACCGCGGTCCGGGTCGCCGGTTGTGAAGCGGTTGTTCTCTCCTACCGGAATATCCAGCTCTTCTTCCCAATTGTGGTTAAAGTAACCGAACGTGAATTTAAGAACTCCGCTGTCATCTACTCGCCAACCCTCGTAAGCGACTTCAGTGTGCTGGCCACTAAGGTAACTATGCTTGGTGTACTCGTAGTCCTGATCTGCAGTAGCCACAGTCGCCACGAATGCCAAACTGCTAGCGAACAGCACCAGGACCGGCTTGAGTAAATTATCGAACGCTTGCTTTAACTCCAATTTCATATCTAGATTCTTTCCTATTCAGAAAGACCTCCGTCTGTAAAAGTTTTACTGTGTTTATTTATTTGGTGCGCTGGCCATTTCCAGAAACAACTTAGCTTCCTTCAATGCCAGCGCGTCAACTGTCAGTTAGTCATTGCCGCCTGCTGACTCTTCAATCGGCCACACCAGAGGTGCGAGACACAGCGGACAACCAATAACGTGATCATTAGGACCAAGATTCAGAACCGTACGCCGCTTCTCCATCTCCTCCATAAACTGCTCATCGGTCATATTCACCCTGCTTCCCAAGTCGATGAACATATTGGTCACCGAGCGGTTACCAGAACCCTGCCAGTTGCGCGCATCTGGCACATTGGCATTGTCGCTGGTGTTGTCGAAATAACCGGTAATATGAAGAATAGTGCCCTTAGGTAATAGCGGCGTGTAGTTATCATCGAAGGGATATCCTCTTACCCAGTTGTGGTCATAGCCCACACAGGATAGTGTCTCGACCGCATAGCCCCAGATCGCCTCCAGGCACATACGCTCACCGGGAGCATGAAGATGCGGCTCGAAAGTAATGACCTTAGTGTTTTCCGTCAGTACTTGATAGGCATGTAGCTCTTGATCCTTGCCGTTGCCTTCTACACTGATATCAACGCCATTTCCCATGATGCTGATTCCAGTCTTGTACTTGGGCTCATAATCCTCCGGATGGAAGGTGAAGCCTATCTGTAGACGACCGGTAGTATCACGGCCATTGGAATGCATGTGCACAGAATCGGTGAAGAAAGCAGAGCCAGCCTTAAGCAAGGGGCCTGCATCCGGGTCGAAGATGTCACCATTACGGCCTACTTCGTGTACCGGCCAGTTAACCGCCTCACCTTCAACAATTCGGCCATCTTCGTCTAAGACCTCAGTACGCCAGATCATGTGATGGAAGATATACAGGCCACCCACGGTATCGTTTGCTTCAGCTCCAACACCCACATCGTTAACTTCTACGATTTCTACAGACTTCACATAGCGGTCTTCTGTAAGCCCTGTTGAAACCCTAGGAATCTCACCCCACCAGTCCGGTCGGCCACCAGCCATGAAGAAATCTTCCGTATCTACGATCAAGTCTGGCTCGCCTAGACTCCATTTGACAGTATCATCGAAAACCAGAGGATCAGGCGCATCCGCCGCATCTCCCTTCGGTGTGCCACTTCGGGCCCAGGTGGAAATCGCTGCGATCTCAGCGTCGCTAAGAGATGGGTCGCTCTTGAAGTGCTGAATGCCCACATCTTTCTCTACGTACCAGGGCGGCATAGCGCCAGCGCGGTCGCGTAGGCCTGTCTTGTACTCGATAAGCCCAGCGTACGGTGCAACCTGGTCGTATTCGATCAGTGGCATAGGCGCCACACCGGCAGGACGGTGGCAGTTCTGGCAGCTACGCTGCAGAATTGGCTCGATGTCTTTGTGGAACGTGATTTCCTGAGCCAGAGCCGCTGGCGCAAAAATCATTCCAAATAATGTCAGCAGCAGGCCATTGCTCATGATTGACGAAATTCGCATGTCTATCCCCTCATTTAATGTGTGATTCACGCCGATTTCGATCAATCGGAGCAAATACCAAGATGTAGATATATCTCAACTAAGTTTAATCATTTTAGATGCAGGCTTCTTACATATATTAAATAAACTCCCGCGTATGATCACATATCAGCGTAAACATTGACATAGGACAATCATTTAGTCGGCTGACTTTTGCGCCCCCCCAAAAGTCTGGGCCCCTTGCTATTACTGAGATGAGCAGGAAATCGGAGGCGACGCTAGGCGCTGGATTTTGAAGAGAATTCAGTGGCGAGTATTAGAGGGTCCAGAGCAGAATAATAGACAACTATGGCTAAATTGGCCCTGGATACTACTTTGCTAATTTTGCTGAACCCAACCACTAATTAGCTGAAAATAGACGAAATCACTTCCTACAGAGTCGACACGACGTAGATCGCCATCTTCGGGCCTGTCGTATTCCTCTAAGCCCTCCAATGCCAATACGGTTTGCATCATGGGCTTGCGGCGATGCTCCTTGGGTAGTTTATCAAGGTGCAGCTCTTCTGCCGTCCAGACCATTCCATCGCGCTCGACTGGCGAGGCCTTGTCAAATTCGGTTGAAAGGAATACTGCGGCGGTACCAGCCATTTTCTTATAGGCGGCGGCGTGCATGATTAGCCTCGTAGGATCTCGGTTGCGAACACCTACAAAGATAGTGTTCCCGCAGAAATTATCCTTGTTCCACATCAAGAGCAAAGCTGTAAGTGCAATCCGCGAGACGGCCCTATCGAATCGAGCCAGGCAGGGTGGCGTTGGGCGGCGTATGCAATACGTCCAAAGTCATAGCGGACTGCTCATTATGTGTTATCCAGTCCTCATAGCTTCGGCAGATTCGTCGGCGAATAAATGAGGATGAATCAGCCTCTTGTAGGCAAAAGACGTGTTTTTCTGGGGGCAAGCCACGATTGTAGGCAAGAAGCTCCAACTCACTCATAGTGGCGAACGAAGGACCGTCGTTGGCGGCGCAGGAAGAAACGATGAAAGCGAGACCCGCTAATAATAGATATTTCATGTCACAGCCCCTAACTCATTAAGCATAGGAAGATAGTTTCAGAGGGAGAACAAGCTTAATGAATCAAGTTATCAAAAAAACGCGGCTTTTTGTACCGCAATATCACGAGGCCAGCACGAGATCGCGCTCTGAGTCTCGGTAGTCTAGATAGAGGAAGGTCGTCATAATAATTGTCGCCAGCATAGAGGTTACGATCAGTATGAGAATAAAGTCTTCCCAACCCCCTTCTTTGTTCGCCACAGCTCCACCGATGAAATCGAACATCATTGCGCCAAAGTAGGCGAAGGCATCGATTAGGCCGACGAGCAAACCGCAGTGCTTGCCGCCAAAGCCGATCGAGAAGACGCTCATGGGAATGTAATACGCAGGAGAGATCGCGAAGCCAAAGAGAAATATCAGAAAGATCGTGAGCGCCAATTCAAAAGTCGAGCCGAAGTCGTAGACACCGAGCAGCCTCAGACTCAGGAGGCATAGAACAGCGACGACTAGAGTAGCGCTCATGGTATAGACGATATTCTTTTTAGAAAGCTTATCGTAGATGAAGCCGCCACTGGATACCGCAACCAGGCATCCCAGTGGAAACGCCGAAGACGCCATGCCTGCCTGCGCCGGCGCCAAGGAAAATGTCTCACTAAGGTAGATGGGCAAGAAGACCTGGAACTCGAAAAGAACTGCCAAGGATGATACGCCAAGGCTGATTAGCCAGAACCTAGGATTGCTAATGAAAATGAGTATGGCGGCGCGTGTCTCGGTTTTGCTGAGCGGGTGATCTTGTGAGCTACTAGAGATGGCAACAATCGAATCGTCCGCAGCTGCGGCCACTCCTACCGAACTCTGCCAGGAATTTTTCAAGTACTTAGGCAGGATGATGGCACACAGCAGCGCCAGCGCGCCCGCCATATAGAACAAACCCCGCCAGGTCATTACAAGCAGTAAGCTGCTGACCAACAGAGTGGTAGCGACGGAGCTTATGCGCGAGCTTGTAGCGATCAGGCCCCAAACTCGACCGTGCTTACCCGGCACAAAGCCAACGCGAATTATGTTGGCCATCGATGGCCAACCGGCAGACTTGGCAAAGACTGTGAGGAAATACAGCGCGAAGAAGGCGATGTTGCTTGAGAGAGCGCCAAATATGAACGTGGCGATGGCCGCTAGCCCGATGGCCCAGACAAATACCCTGCTGCCTCCGAGTTTGTCGGCGAGAACACCCGTCGTAAGTTTCCCGGTTAAATTACCAGCCGTACCCCAGCCGAGAATAGCGCCAAAGCTTGCCGTATCAAGGGTCAACACAGGGTCAGCCAACATTGCTGGCCCAGCGACACCGACAACCGTTCGACAGAGCATCAGCATGCCATAGCCTAAGCACATACTGATGACGGTTCTCATTTCCCAACGGATATTCGACGTGCCTAGGCTGTGCATATTCTATTAATACTCTAGTTGGGGATGATTAGCTCTTCCTTAAACTGCAGGCCTTCGTTTTCAACAATGGCTCTAACCACATGAATTATCATTTCCTCGGAGCCAAAGTTTTCGTAGTACAAAAACATATTTGTGTCGTAGGGAGTATTGATACTTGATAGCGATCCATTCTTGTATTGCGTGAACGAATGCTTGTGATACAGGTCTGTCGATCTCATCATAGACAATTGATGAGAGTGGCCACAGAAGAAATGCTCAATGTTGTGCTCAATTACGAACTGAATAACAACCCTGGAATTGAAAAGAGGATCAGAGTCCGTATCGAGGATGGGGTGGTGATTCAGCAAAATTATTTGATCGTAGCTCTCCTCATTAATTGCACGAGAAATGGTTTGCAACATTTCTCCATCTACCAATCCATTGTCTTCATATAGCTCGCTGGAGTCGAGGCAAACTACCAGAACCACTACTCCGTCGATATTGATTTTTTTGAGAAAATTGATATCGGTAAAATGATCCTTTATGCCATTAACATTGCTATCGAGGAAAATGCCTTTCTTTCTACAATTTTCACGATACTGCGGACGAACCACTTCTACGTCGTCGATGTATTGACGGAAATATTCGGCACTGCGCATATTCCGCTTATCATGATTTCCTGGGATCGAAACGATGTGCTGACAGTCGAGGGACTTAAGGAACTCACCTGCTGCCTCAAACTCACTCTCAAGAGCATCAGTCGTGATGTCACCAGTGTTGATCACAATATCAGACGCGTAACTATTTAGCTTCTCCAGCAATAGCGCATTATTTCCTTGCCAGTGACGAGGACCAAAGTGCATGTCTGAGATGTGTAGTAGATTCATTGCCGCCCCTAGCTATTCCCTGCTATTTAGCTGCTGGATTGTGCCCGATAAGCAACGCCGAGGCTATTGCTCATTTGATCTAGAACGGCAGTGAGCAAACACTGAGCGCATACTGGCAAGCTCTTCATCATCTATCACCAAGAACCTCCAATATCACACAAGCTGTACGGGCACTATTCCCCCTTAACGTGCTCGCCGATAAATTTCCCTCCATCCTCGTATAGCGATTGCTAGCACGATTGCAGCTTCTATCATCTAAATGAACCGAACAGCGTCACCGTGCGTAGTTACGGGTTAATGCCTGTAGTGAACATAGGCTATACCCAGACAAAATGTAAGGAATATATAATGAGGCAAGAGCCCTAGATGACACATCATTTTCCGGATCGGCGAGAATTCAAAGAGCTATTCTTCGCAATCCTAAGCCCCGAAGCAGGGTTCTATAAGGTCGTATTGGTCTATAGCCTGGCTATTAGCCTGCTTACCCTTGCCGTGCCGATCTCCTTGCAGCTTCTCGTCGATACAGTAGCCAACATCGCTCTGCTTAGGGCCGTAGTGTTGATCGCGCTCTTGCTGTTTGCCCTGCTCTTCCTCTCGGGCGTTATGTATGCGCTGCGGGCCTATGCGATGGAGTTATTCTCTCGGAAATTGTATGCACGCATTTCTAGTGAGATTGCTATGACTGCCATGCTTGCGGAACCTGAATACTTCGGGCACAAGCAGAAGACGGATCTATTCAACCGCTATTTCGATATCGTCACACTCAAGAAGTCTATTCCTTCTATTTTGACAAATGGTTTCACTCTTATACTGCAGTCTTTTATCGGCTTCATTGTTGTATCGTTCTACCACTTTTATTTTTTTATATTTGGCTTGTTACTAATCATCCTGCTTTGGATGATTTGGAGAATATGGGGATGGCGCGCAATAGAAACATCCTTCCGATTATCTGAGTCTAAATACCAGACTGCCGATTGGCTGCAGTCATTGGCGCTGAATAACGATAGCTATCGGTCTTCCCAGAACCCTTCTTTTGCACTCGAGCGAACCAACTTATTAGTGGACTCACATGTCCAGTGTCAGGTTGACCACTTTCGCAACACCTACGCTCAACTGCTTGGCATGTTGTTTTTGTACGCGGCGGCGAGTGCCACCCTGCTAGGCATAGGTGGCTGGCTCGTTATCGAAGGCGAACTCACCTTAGGGCAATTAGTAGCTGCCGAATTGATCATGTCGGCCATTTTTGTAGGCCTTCCACAGATGGCGGGATACCTCGACAGCTTGTATTACGTCTGCGCCGCCGTCGAAGAACTTGCCAGATTCCGAGACGTCGAGACAGAAGATCCAGAGAAAGAATCAAACATCCGCTTGATGCATGATGAGGAGGTTGTTTTCTCTAAGGTGAGGATTGAGCAACTCAATCAAGAGATGGAATTTAACTTCGAATTGCCAGGCCGCGGTCTTTTTCGAGTATCGGGAAACATTATGTGCTTGCGACGCATCGGAGAATTACTAAGCAGAAACTACCGCCCTGTTTCAGGACTAATCACCATCGGTGGTCACGACAATACCGACATACAGCGACAGGAATTACGCAAGGCTGTAAGAGTAATTAACAGGGTAACAGTCCCGCCAATGACTGTGCGCGAATTTCTAGACTTGTATCTACGCCCTCATGGGAAATATTCCTGTCAACAGGCACTGTCACTACTGAGGCTGGATGATGAAATCGCCCATCTCACTGATGGCATGGATACGATGCTTAGTCGCGGTGCTTGGCCTCTCTCCCAGCCTCAGGCGATCCGGCTAAAACTAGCAAGTGCCCTCTTGTCGGAGCCTTCGGTGTTGTTACTGGAAGACATAGTCGATGCTGTTGATCCGGATATCATGGATGACTTTCTTAGCGCGATGCAACAACTCAACACAACTGTGCTGTATTTCACGAAGCGTCAGGACATCGGCAAATTCGATTACAAGCTAACTCTTGAAACCCACGAACAATTGATTCAAGAGCTAAAAGACGGAGTCGCGTCGTGAAAAATCAGCCGAGCACGATAGATAAAGATCAACAGTTCTCGTTCGGACATGAATACCGCAGTGAACAGTTAGAACAGCTCAACACCATCGGCCGAATCAGGATTCCCAGTGCTATCAAAGTTAGCTGCTGGATAATTTGTATCGGCTTGGTATTGGGTATTGCCGCTCTCTGGATACCCTGGGTGCAAACCACGTCTGGTACCGGACAGGTGACCACTCTAAACCCTGGCGATCGAGTCCAGAACATAAGCGCACTTGTCTCTGGCCGAATTGCGGAGTGGTATGTGCAAGACGCGGATTTTGTCGAGGCCGGCAGCCCAATTGTTCGTATAGAGGACGTCGACGAACAACTGCTCCCCCGACTGCAAGCCCAGTTGGATGCCGCTAGACGCAAGTTTAACGCCGCACAGTCAGCAGTCTCCACTGCCGATATTGACTACCGCCGCCAAGAACAATTATTCGAAGAAGGCCTCAGCTCACGGCTGTCATTCGAACAGGCAAGAATCAAAGTGCAGCAGCTGACGGTGTCCCTCGAAGAAGCTGCTACAGAGCTGAATCAGGCAGAAACTAGCCTCTCCAGACAGGGCAGCCAATTGGTGCTTGCACCAAGAGACGGCACTATCCTCCATGTTGAAGCAGGTGATACAGCAACAATTGTAAGTGCCGGTCAGCCACTCGCCAGCTTCATGCCGGCAAACTCAGAGAGGGCAGTACAGATCTTTATTGATGGCAGGGACATTGGACTAGTGCAGCCAGGCCGTGACGTGCGCCTACAATTTGAAGGCTGGCCTGCATTTCAGTTTAGCGGTCGACCAGACTTAGCGGTTGGCACTTTCCGTGGCGAGGTTGTGTTCGTAGAACCATCCGCGAGAACAGATGGCAGCTTTCGTGTGCTAGTTAAAGAACCAGACAGCGCAGAAAATTGCCTACGTGCCGAGTTACAAGATGGCATGCCGCGCATGGGTGAATGTGGTTGGCCTCCGGAGAGTTTCGTTCGACTGGGAGCAAATGTCAGAGGATGGATACTGCTTGAAACTGTTTCACTGGGCTTTGAGATGTGGCGGCTGCTGAATAATTTTCCCCCTGTCAGTGCACCGACAGCCATGCGAATAGAAGGCCCCTGATTTCATGCCAATACTTTCGAGAATAAACTTTCTAGCTGCATCGCTACTGCTATCTATAGGCAACTTTGGTAATGCTCAGGAATTCAGAACTACGGCACAGCAACCAACTCAGCTTGCAGATGTGATTCGGAGCACCAGCGAATTCTATCCGTCAATACAAGCGGCACAAGCTAGGATTCGGGAAAAGAAAGCAGACTCTCTCGCTGCAACTGGAGCATTTGATCCAAGAATCGATGGTACGGTGTCTTCCCGACTAGGCGGGTATTATGACGGCAGCGCAGGTGGCGCCGGCCTATACAAGAACCTACCTTTTCTTGGGGCGGAGATTTTTACAGAATATTCAATATCCGATGGCAGCTTCCCCGTGTATGAAGACCAACTCGTAACCGCAAACACAGGCGAAGCAAGAGTTGGGCTCGCCTTGTCATTGATACGCGACCGAGATATAGATGATGAGCGCTTCGCTATGCTCAAAGCAGAGCTCGAAACAGATATCGCTGGATTGGGATTGGAGAATGAGCGAATAGCAATCTTTCAGCAAGCCTATATAACATATGGTCGATGGCTAATTGCCGCACGTTTACTCGATGCCTATAACGAACTACTAAGTGTTGCGCTAGTACGTGGAGAAGCCTTGGAGAGACAGGTTTCCTCAGGTGATGTAGCCGAAATTCTGTTAATCGAAAATGAGCAAGCGATACTGCAGCGCGAAGGACTTGTTGTAGATGCTAACAGGCAAGTTCAACTCTCTGCCGAGAGGCTTTCACTCTTCCTCAGGTCCGACGAGGGATTGCCCATATATCCAAACTACGCTGATGAACTTACTATTCCAGTCGACGAGGAAGAATTCCTGAATCTGCCTGTCACACAGATAGTCGAACTCGCTCTGGCCAACAGACCCGACATCGCAGCAGCCAAAGTTCTACAAGAACAACTGCAACTGGAAATTCGACTCGCTGACAATCTTGCCAAACCGCAACTGGATCTTAAATTCTATACCGCCAGAGATTTTGGTAACGGCCAATTGAATAGATTAGGCACAGACCATGTTGTAGAACTCTCCTTTAGCATTCCTCTGGAAACTCGTAGAGCTAAAGGTAAACGCGCATCAGCGAATGAAAGGCTTATTGGCGTAGGCTACGACCTACGTTTATTAATAGACGAAGCGGAGCGCGACATGCGCTCTTCACTCGTCAATCTGCGGGCAACTAGTGAGCTTAAAGACGTAGCACTCAGAGAGCTCGAAGTCGCACAAACCCTTGCCGAGGCCGAGGCGCGTCGATTCGAAGCCGGCACCAGTGATTATTTTCTACTAAATGTTCGCGAGCGTATGCTTGGGGAGGCGCAACTACGGCGCTGGCAGGCTGAGCTGAATCACCAGGTGGCTTTAGCGAACTACTACGGCATTAGCATGAACTTGCCAATTATCGATAAAGTGCTGAGCAACTAACGCGCTAGCTAAGCATTGTCTTAGGGGTTACACAGATTACGGCATATGTAGTTGCTGATCAGCTAGATTCCATAGCAGCAACTTTATCCATCACTGTTGCCGTAAGATTGTCGCGATAGGCATGCAGCCTCTCTCGTACTTCTTTATTCGCAGTTCCAATTATCTGCGCTGCCAATAACCCCGCATTGGTTGCATTGTCGATTGCCACGGTTGCGACAGGAATACCTCTAGGCATCTGCACGATAGACAGCAATGAATCCTCTCCCTGCAGTTTAGTTGCAGCTATCGGCACGCCAATCACCGGCAACACCGACAAAGATGCAACCATGCCAGGAAGATGAGCGGCGCCGCCAGCACCTGCGATAATAGTTGAGAGCCCTCGGCCTTCTGCCTGTCGCGCGTATTCGAACATACGATCAGGTGTACGGTGGGCGGAAACAATTGTGATCTCGCAAGGAATCTTCAGTGCATCCAGAATATCCGCAGCGTCTTGCATGATAGGCAAGTCAGAATCGCTGCCCATGATGATCCCAACCTGTGGCTTGCCTTCAGTTTTCAATTGGATTTTCTCCTCTCACGATAATTTTTCCTCTGATTTCTGCTGCGGTATTCAGGGCTGCATCAATATCATGGTTGAGCACAGTGACGTGACCCATCTTCCTGCCAGGAAAACAGCTGCTCTTATCATAAAGGTGAATAGTCACCCCTTCATAGCTGCTCGCCTCGTCAGCTACCTCAACGAGTGTCGCTCCTTCGAAACCATCCTGGCCTAGTATATTGAACATTACCGCAGCCTGCCTCTGCACGACATCACCCAGCGGCTGTCCAGTCAGAATTCGCAGTTGCTGTGCAAATTGTGAGGTTTCGCAGGCCTCGGTGGTAAAGTGCCCACTGTTATGAGTACGAGGCGAGATTTCATTGATGAGCAACTGGTCGTCCTGAGTCAGGAACATCTCCACTCCGAAAATGCCAGCTCCCTGCATTGCAGATATGGTGGATATCGCTAGTCGCTCAGCGCTGCGAGCCAATTCCTTGTGGATTCTTGCTGGCGCAATCAACAGATCCAACACATTTCCTGCTTCATGAAACTGCATCTCCACCGGCTGATAAGCACGAACGTCACCGCGAGTGTCTGCGGCCACGATGACGGAGAGCTCCATCTTACGCTCTATATAGCGCTCTAAATATCCCGGCACTTGTAGCCGGCTTGCATTGTCATCTAGGCTCTTTAGCACCTGAACACCGCGCCCATCATAGCCACCTCGAGCGGCTTTCTGCACAACAGGAAAACCAAATGGGCTTTCCTCGATGGGCATAGTTCCATCACAGGCTATGAAATCTGCCGTTGGAATAGCCAACTGCTGAAGCAATTTCTTCTGTTCAAATTTATTAACTATCTTCGACAGCAGCTCAGTTTGCGGCAAGATGAAGGTTCCCTGCTGAGCCAAACGCGAAAGTTCGTCGACACAAACGTTTTCCAGATCTATGGACACCACATCGGATAGCTCCGCCAAGCGTGCGAAGCCTTCACCGTTAACAGGGTTGCCGGGTACGTGCTGACCGCCAGCCTGCACGGCAGGACATTCTGGATGGGGATCAAGTATCAGGAAGTGATGAAGCCGCTCCTGGTCGACTCGGACCAACATGGCGGCCAATTGACCGCCCCCGATAATTCCAATGCGCAAAACTCTACAGCCTTATAATTCCTAAGAATAACTATGAGGCTCATTATACCTATCGACCCTTCAAGGGCGCTAGGAAAAGCCAACTAAAAGAACAATCGCTTGAACCCAGCAACGACCGGTCGCCTGAAACGCGAGCAGCTAAGCAATAACCCTAGAATAACTTTTGCAGGCCGATGCACTTCTAGCCCCATCGAGCGGTATTCATTTGCCCAGCAACCAACAAACCATCTATTATCGAGCAATAGACTTAAAAACATTGACCCCATGCAACAAGCACTTCTAACAACTGGCATGCTCGCAGGCGGGCTCGGCTTATTCCTACTCGCTGTAGGAATGATCACTGACGGCCTGAAGCTAGCCGCTGGAAACACGCTACGCGACATGCTCGGGAAGTGGACGAACACGCCCTTCCGCGGAATCATGTCCGGAATCACTATCACAGCAATTGTTCAGTCTTCCAGCGCTGTAACTCTAGCCACAATTGGCTTCGTCAATGCCGGGCTGCTTTCGATGAGACAGGCGCTAGGTGTAGTATTTGGCTCGAACATTGGCACCACAGTGACAGGCTGGCTAGTTGCGATTATCGGATTCAAGCTAAACATCGATGCCTTCGCACTTCCGCTAGTGGGTCTCGGCATGATCATGCGGCTCACCGGTGGCATGGGCAGGCTGGGCGGTCTTGGCACCGCACTAGCAGGATTCGGGCTGTTCTTCATCGGCATAGATGTCCTAAAAGACGCCTTCGAGAGTTTCGTATTAATTATTGACCTGCAGAGCTTCACCTCTGAGGGCATCTCGGGTGTACTGCTGTTTCTCGGCATTGGTTTCTTGATGACGCTGCTCACTCAGTCATCCAGCGCCGCTATTGCCATTACATTAACTGCTGCGACAGGAGGCGTGGTGGGAATCTACGCTGCTGCTGCGATGGTAATCGGCGCTAACGTGGGCACCACATCTACAGCGATTTTTTCTGTAATTGGCGCCACGCCCAATGCCAAGCGAGTAGCGGCAGCACACGTGCTCTTCAACCTTCTAACCGGCGCTGTTGCTCTGCTGATAATGCCAGTCATGTTCGCACTGGTAGGATTTATAGAAGGACTCCTAGAACTGGAACAAGTTCCTGTTATTACACTCGCGCTCTTCCACACCACTTTCAATATTCTAGGCGTGTTATTGATGTGGCCTTTCAGTGCTCGGCTGGCGGAATTTCTTGAGGGTAGGTTTAAGTCTCTGGAGGAAATAACCGGGCGCCCACAGCACCTTGATAGAAACGTTGCCGTATCCCCAGCCCTCGCACTTAACGCAGCGGTGCTTGAATCGTGTCATCTATATGAGGTCGTGTCGCGCCTATCGGTCGCAGTTTTGACTCATCCCAATCGAAGTCAGAAGCAGACCCAGAGCGATCGGGAAGCGGCGGAGCAACTGGTAACCGCTATTGGAGATTTCATCATGCACATGGAAAGGTCCACTATGCCGAAGGACATTGCCACCGAACTACCTAAGGTGTTGCGCACCAACCAATATTACTTTATTGCGGCAGAGTTAGCAGTGGAAATAGGTGCTCAATTTTCATCTACCGGAAAGCTTAGCAATACCAAACTGATAGAATCGCTAGCCGAATTCCGAACAGAGGTAGTGAACCTTCTGCAGACCACTGACGTGAGAATCGCTGATTTCGAAATAGAAGAGTGCGAGCTAGCGCTCGAAAAATTGAAGCTAAACTACCAGAGCCTCAAGGAGCTTATATTAGAAACAGGGGCAGAGTCCGGAATTACGGTGCGGGAAATGTCTGTATTGCTAGAACAATACAGCAACATACGCCGTCTCACAGTACAAACGGTCAAGGCTACGCGCTATCTTTCTGCACTGTTTGTGTATACAAGCCTACCTAAACAGCCAGAACAGGAAGAGAAAGAGGAAGAGAAAGAGGAAGAGAAAGATGTAATTCCCTTGATTTCTGCGCAGCCCTAAAAACAGCCAACACTACCCATCTCCACGGCTTTCATATATTAATAAAAGATCATCTCAATACAATCGAATAGACATCGACTAAAGATCCGGCCAAGGAAACAGGTCGACAGGAGGCACGTCGAGGTTTACCTCATTTCCGCGCGCCATAACGAAAGTTGGTCTCATCATAGAGGAAATATCTTCGAGTGGATTGCCGGCAGTAGCAACAATATCCGCATCCTTTCCTGCCTCGATAGTCCCAGTAATATCTGTTAGATCCATAAGGTCTGCGGCGTTGATAGTTGCGGAGATCAGAATATCTCGCTCGGGCATGCCTGCCTCGTTCATCAGCACCATCTCATAGGCATTAGTGCCGTGATCGTTGACTCCGGCATCTGTGCCGAAGGCGATCTTCACCCCTCTCTCAAAGGCGAGTCGTAGCGCATTCTTCATGACCGGACCTACTTCAAGGGCCTTCTGCCGAACCTCGGGAACAAAGAAATCAGGACGCTCAGTAGCGATTCGCTCGACCGTGTGGCCTGCAATTAGCGTTGGAACCAAATAGGCGCCTGTTGCAACAAATAAGTCGGCAGTATCCCCATCGAGATAGGAGCCGTGCTCGATGGAATCGACTCCGGCTCGCAAAGCCGCTTCCAAGCCGACTTTACCGTGCGCATGGGCCGCTACTTTTCGGCCCATGGCATGAGCAGCCTGCACAAGCGCGACCTGCTCTTCGTCTGTAAATTGCTGGCCAGTGCCAGTAGCCGTCTGACTGAGCACGCCGCCAGTGGCTACATACTTTATATGGTCGGCTCCGTATTTTACCTGTGTACGCACTGCTTTGCGGCATTCCGCTACACCGTCGCAAACACCCGAGTGAGGATGTGGAAATACATCATCGCGAAATCCGCCACCATCTCCATGACCACCTGTTGGAGTTAGCCCCTGTCCGGCGGCTTTTATCCGCGGGCCCATGACGATGCCCTGATTGATTGCATCGCGCAGCGCAAAGATCGCATTCCGATCAGCACCTACATTGCGGATAGTCGTAAACCCGGCGCGCAGTGTGCGCATACCAAACTCAAGCCCCATTAAGGTGCTAAGTTGTGACGAGCGAGTTACTCGAATCTCACGACCGTTCGGTTCCTGCTGACTCAGAATATGGGTATGGGTATCTATCAGGCCGGCCATTACAAACTGACTGCTCAGATCGATCACTCTAGCGTTATCAATGCCACTCACCTGCCCCGGCGAAACATAGCCATCTCGAACTTCGACAATCTCATTGTTTCTAACAATAATACTCTGCTCAGTGAGTACGTCTTCGCGAGCATCTGCCAACAGCATACCTGCATGAATTATTTTCCATTCATCGAATCCCTGCGCGGATAGAGTCGTACTGAGAACCATTAATACTGCAAATAGAATATTTCTTAGCATGACTACCCCATTTATATTCAAATTTATTTACCAGCATGATAGCAAACAATGCTGGCCGTATAGTTTATTGAATTAATCTGTCCGCCACATTCGGAAGCTAATAGCCAGCTTTGCATGTCACAACACTTCTTGCAGAGGCTTACTGCCGCGCTAGCTACTTAAGCAGACTAGCAACAGTCTCGGATGCAGCGCTAAAACCCATCTCATTGAAATACTTACTACTCTGCCCTAATTGACCATTTAATTCGAGAAATCACACTAATCTCGTGATAATTTGCGCTAAACTAGGGCATTCAGAGCACAACCTAGACTTCTAATGAATACGAACATAAGCAAAACTAAGCCTAAGGGAAACCGACCCATCGGTACGATTCTGGTGGAGATGGGAGTAATTTCCCAGGAGGACCTCGATCAAGCCCTGCAGACGAAAAATGCCTCCGGCAAGAAAACCGGCCAATTACTGGTGGAGCTGGGGCTGGTTGACGACCGGGAGATTACCACCGCCCTAGCAGAGCAGCTCTCCATCCCATTGATAGATGTCAGCTCTTTGCATATACCGGAGTCGGTAACAGCGGCAGTCCCAACTGAAATTGTTAAATACTACTCCCTGCTTCCAATATCCATGGATGATCGAAGTATAACATTGGCGATGTCCAATCCGCTGGAAGCCTATGCCGTGGATGACGTGCGCTTCGCTACCGGCCTGAGAGTCGAAGTTGTCATCGCGATGAAGCAAGAAATTCAGGACGCGATTTCAAAATACTACCCAGACACGAAGATGCTGAAAACGTCGACTCTGGGAGACAAAGGCAACCAATCCAATCTAGTTGTGTTTTCCCAAAGTAAGAAGCCAACTGAAGAGAACACCTCAAACGATCTTCTTAAAATTTCAGGCACACCTCCCATAGTACGATTTACCAACGCCATTCTTAGTGATGCAATCAAACTTCAGGCAAGTGATATCCATATCGAGCCACGCCGAGAATCCGTTCTCATTCGTTACCGAATCGATGGTGTTATGCGCGAGATTATGAAGATTGAACGCAAGATTCACCGAGGTGTTGTCTCTCGGATAAAAGTGCTTTCGAGCATGGATATCTCCATTAGAAAGGCGCCGCAAGATGGAAAATTTCAGGTGCAATTAAATAAGGAGCATATCGACATTCGCGTCTCTACGTTACCCACAGCCTATGGCGAAAAAGTAAATATGCGAATATTGAGCTCACAGGGGGCTCCCGCCTCACTGGAAGACATTGGTTTCGGCGCTACGCAACTGGAAGAATTAAAGCGTGCTATCTCGCAACCACAGGGGATTGTATTGGTGACGGGGCCAACCGGCAGTGGTAAATCCACAACCCTGTATACCTGCCTTAAATCTCTGATGGCCCCGGAAGTAAATATTGTTACCCTCGAGAACCCCATCGAATATGAACTTGAAGGTATCAATCAAGTTGAGATCAATCCCAAACAAGGACTTACCTTTGCATCCGGATTACGATCCGTGTTGCGCCAGGATCCCGACATTGTTTTGCTTGGAGAAATACGCGATGCAGAAACTGCTTCTATAGCATTTCATGCCGCACAAACCGGTCACCTGGTGCTATCTACTTTGCACGCCAATAGCGCATTGGAAACGCTTTCGAGATTACACGACCTCGGCCTTGAGCCATTCAACATCGCCGCCACTCTGAATGCGATTGTGTCACAAAGGCTGGTTCGAAAGCTTTGTGACGAATGTAAAAAATCTGTACCAGCAGACAAAGAAAGCAGAGCCAAGCTTCCGAAGAAATTGCGTGAAGACCCCACCTTGCAACTTTGGGTTCCTGTTGGTTGTGAAAGCTGCAACTCCACTGGCTTTGTCGGCAGAATGGGAATTCATGAAATTCTGATCCCAACGCCTACTATTAAAAAACTAATGGTTAAAAATAGTCCGATCAGCGAGATAGAAAAAGCAGCCATTGAAAACGGTTATGTAGATTTAACAAGCGACGGCATCAAGAAAGCAGTTCAGGGATTGACTCCATTGTCGGAGGTATTCCGCGTAGCTCCATCTTTAAGCGACGACCAAATAGAAGTGACCAAGCTGGAGACAAGTCTGGATTCTGGTCTCTCCGAGGACACCAGAACCATCACTCAGACCCCTGAATTACCAATCCCTACTGCCTCCGCCTCTGCCGCACCTGTCTCTAACGAACCAACAGGCCCCCTTGTCGTCAAAAAATTCCCAGCCTGTTTGCTGATAGTCGATGACGATGACTTTATGCGTAAACTGGAAGAGGTCATCCTCAGCGGAGAGGGTTACAAAATTATCACAGCGAATGACGGCCTAGAAGCACTGGAGATTGTTCAAACCACTACTCCAGATTTGATTATTACTGATCATCAGATGCCCAATATGAACGGAGTAGAATTAATTCGGAAGCTGAAAGAGAATCCGGCTACGGCAAATATTCCAACCGTAATGCTTACCGGTGTCGATGAAATCGACACCGAAGTAGAGAGCTTTAATTCAGGGGCCGATGATTATCTGGTAAAACCACTGAATGCCAGAAAACTCATCGCTAGGGTCAGCCGCTTGATACGGCGAAGGGAAACTAGTTAATCAAAATACCAACGAACCTGCTAAGAGCTAAGCTATGAAATGCGCAGTCCATTCTTCCATCGATACCGACACTCGCTGCGTAAAATGTGCAAGCGCACTGTGTGATGAGTGCAATGTAGGCAGTGGGAAGCTAGATGCAATTTGCAGCCGCTGTCTGGCCATGGCGGCGGTCAGCGATTTCGACATTGACGAGCAACACAGAGAACAACAGTTTGAGGAGAAGCAACAGGCCAAACAGAATCAAGTCTCCACAAAAAGAGTGTCTCAGTTTGCTATTATCCTCATCGCATTTCTGATCGTGCCTCTGCAACTACTCAGTCTTTCTAGCAGCGAACCTATTCCACTCACAACAAACATGAATGACCCAGAAGAACTCACCGAGGAATGCATTCTCAACCTCCTTGAGATTTCTGATTTGCTACAGCAGGGGCTGCTACCTGAAATCGATTTCAAGTGCCCAGCCAGCCCTGATCCGTACGTCATTACTTACCAAGGCGAAAATATTATTGTCGACGACCCACACCCTGAATTGCACGGTTTTTCCCGCATGAGCGTAAGCAAGGACAATCCCTTCCCAGAGATTGTGGACTGAAAAAGGAGAGCCCCTAGTGCCTGAGCAAGAGCTAATCAAATCCTCTGGATTCACCATGCTCGAATTAATGGTAGCACTGGCAATCGTGGCAATACTTGCTAGTGTCTCCCTGCCTCAATACGAAGATTACATAAAGAGAGCAAAAATAGGAGCGGCCATCGAGTTCCTGGCGGGCACCAGAACAGCAGCAACCGCAGCTCTAGTAACAGGAGACGCTGCAGATTATCTGGCACCAGTTAGCGAGCCCCTAGAATTTTTACAGTGCGTTACAGTTACCCGCTATCAACAAGGACGTAATGGAGACTGCAATACTGTACACGTCGAGGCCTGGCCAAATGAAAATCTGGAAGAAGGTATAAGATTAGGCACAACCCGATTACTGGTTCTTGAAGGCACATTGAACGCATCGGGCGGAGTTGACTGGCGCTGTGGGCCTTTCAGAAACAGATCCCGGACAATTGACCAACAACTGCTTCCTAGCACCTGCCAGGACTCTATCGGCCGGCCTAGAGGAAGGGTTTGTGAAACTGGTCGACAGCGTACCCTAGCCAAACGCTGCGCAAGAGGCCGTTGAGGCTTGTCTGGCAAACAGCTGGCCTGAAAACCTGCTGCAGGACGTCACGCTATGATTGCACTGAGCTTATTAGCGTTGAGAGTACAGCTGTATAAGATACTAATAGGAGGGACATAGATAGTGAAATGCAAAGACCACCCAGGGATTGAAAGCATAAGCTTCTGCTCGGCTTGTGACTCTCCAATGTGCGAGAAATGCTCAATGGCGAACCAAGGCGGTTCGATGTGTTCACGTTGTATAGCCCTTGGTGCCTTGTCCGATTTTTCCGAACAGGAAAATGATCAAATTCGGGAAACAGAAGACCTCCAGACTGAAAAGGAAGAGCGCTCTGCCAAATGGCAAAAAACGCAGATAGCTATTATTGTGATAGCGATCCTATTTGTCAGTTATCAATTTTATTCCGCCTTCAATCCCAGCCGTGGCCTAAGCGACGCAGAGATCAGAGCCATTGATTCTGCAGAAGACAATGAGAATGAATGTGTACTAATACTCTGGGAGATCGGCGAACGCTTACAAAGCAATCAGTTGCCTACAGATTCAATGCGCTGCCAGGGAATGAGCACTCCCTTCATTGTTTCCAGATCTGCCGGCGACATCCTAGTCTCTCATCCAAATCCTACCACCTTTGGATATCGCACGATGAGCGTCAGCAAGTCAGATGCCGAACCCTTACTAGTGGAGTAATTGATATGATCAAACCGAGCTTGAATTCTCTCCGTAAGCAAGGCAATAACTTAGGCTTCACGCTGATTGAGTTACTCACCACTGTCGCGATCATCGGCATCTTAATGAGTCTGGCTATCCCTTCCTATGTTGAATACTCGGTCAGAGCCAAGGTGACTGAAGGTGTCTTACTATTATCCGAACTAAGATCCAGAATTGAGATTGAATACAGTCGGACTCAGGAATTCCCCTCAGAAATTCCTGGTGCACCGAGAAGCGATGGCCGGCGCTACGGGGGTTCTTTCTACAAGTATGCGACTCTCTATGGTCAACCCAGCGATATGTGGGATCAGATCGAATATCAGCCTAAGGGTCCTCACAGAGTTCTGGCTTTGCGCGCCAAACGTCTTCCCGAGTGGGAGAGGTCCGACATAGGCTTACATCTGCAGATGCGGGCAAATGATGATGGCACTCTGTCCCTTCGATGTACTGTGAACGAATCGCCAAGCCGTATCAAATATGCTCCCTCCAGCTGTACAACGGGCAAGGTAAACGATTGGCGTAGCTGGAACTAAATAGAAAGGCAGGTCAGTGGTTGCCGGCCACTGCCGTGACAGCTCGCTGATTGCTCAATTATTCTGGGCGCCACATTACATAACTATCAATCTTATGGGCATGTCGCAGCATCTCTTTCAGCGGCGCCGCGCGAGCACCGAGGCTTACCTGCTCGATCTCGGCGTCCTCATCCTCTAGCTCTGCCTGGATTGCCGGTTGCTCAGTGAGTGCCTTTTCAAGATTCAGTATGGCCTGGGAGATAGCCTCGCCGCTTATCGACCCCTCTGCGCTTCCACCCTGGCCGAGCATCGATAGTAGCTGCTCTGCAATTTGGCTTTGCATGCTGAAAGGGGCCACCTTCTTGCTTTCGAATTTTATTAGCACATATCTCTCCGCCTAATGAGCTTCACAGCTTGAAGAATAGCCGCCTCAGGGATCAATTCATAGCCGCGTCCCAGGCCCAAAACTGACACGCAGGGCAGCGCAAACACCTATTCCAATATCTTTCAGTAATGGGCATTTAGGTAACAGAATTTGTGTAATTTCGATACATTGTTACGCGGGCTGAATGGCCGTTCCTGAAAAGTTGGTAGACCAATTATTAGTATGATATACCTCTCTAATCGCTTTATGAGGGGAGACAAAAACAACGGAAATAAAGTGTGTAGGTAAAGGTATCACCTTACGAAAAATATAAAAATTCAATGGAGTAAGTAGAATGAATTCCCACTGCAAAAATACCAATTTTAGGCGCAAAGCCCTCTGTACCGGCATCGCACTCGGCCTGCTAAGCACGCCGTTTTATGCATCGGCACAGCAGGACTCCTCAGTCGAAGAGGTTGTTGTTACCGGCTCGTTTATCCGACGCAGCGAAGGTATCATCGCCGCTTCCCCCATAACCTCGCTCAGCGCTACTGATATTACCGATCAGGGCACGCTGAATATGGCCCAGATCGTTCAGAACATGACGTTCAACAACGGCTCCGGTGTGACCAACTCTATTCAGGCCAGTGGCGCATCTAGTAATAGCGCGGCATTCAACCTGCGCGGCCTAGGCACTCGAGCCACACTACAGCTAATTGATGGCAAACGTGTCACCAACCCTAACGTGCAATGGTTGATGCCAAGCATAGCCATACAGCGCATGGATATCGTGACCGATGGTGCTGCGGCACTGTACGGCACCGATGCTGTGGCCGGCGTAGTCAACGTCCTGCCGTACAAGTCCTATGACGGTTTCGAAATCGAGCACTTTAACGAGCAAGACTCCCGCGGAGATTTTAGAGATCAAACAACTTCGTTTCTTTGGGGAAAAGCCTTAGGCAATGACGTAGACCTGGTTGTTGCAGGCTCCTTCCGACACAACGGTACGCTCGAATGGACTGATAGACCCAAGCTGGCTTTAGCCGGTTTAACTGATAACAGTGGTGCAAATCCAACCAACTGGAACGTACCCCAGCGCGATGATGCTGGAAATCTACTTGGAACCACTACCAGAACTCCAGATCCTATCTGTGGCACAGATCCGGTCACGGATCCTCTGGTGCAGGGCGGCAACAAGTTCGGCACCCTGGCCTTGGGACGATGCTGGTTTCCCTTTGCCGACACAAGAGACTTCGTAGAACAGAAGACACAAGCCTCACTCTACTCCAACATCAATTGGGAAGTGAACGAAGACCTGTCACTTAGTGGGCAGGTTCTTTGGGGCAGATGGCAGGGTCACGGTCGCCAGAATCAGGGTAACCCAGGTACTCGCTTTGCAGATCTACCTGTTGTACGTGGCGAATTGCCAGGCAATCCATACCGAGCCGTTGCTGGCAACGGTGCCGAGCTGTTTGCGCAACCGTTATTGGATGGCAGCGGTATGATACTCGCTGATCCCTATGGTAATCAGCAACCACTGCGTGACGCCAGCGGAGCAGTAGTGCTCGCCCAAAACCAGTTTGCGAACATCGCTAACGATCCTCTCGGCGGCGTCCCCTTCAACGAGGACGTGCCCTTTAGTAGCTCATGGCTGCCCTTTGGCCTGGCTAACACCAACCCGGCAATATTCGGCGGGCCTGGTAGCGACCAAATCAGCCGCAAAGAAAATGATGAACGGGATATGCGCCTCTCATTTGGCGCCGAATTCACCGTACCCTATCTGGACGGCTGGGAAGGTTCTGCGACCTATATGTTTGGTCAATACAATGTAGTCAGCGCACAGACGCAGCACTTCAGCTTCAGCGCCGTTGAACAGGGCCTCAATTGTGATCAGGTCAATGACGCAGGCGCTTGTTTCAACCCGTTCGGTGCAGCTGACGACTCTCCCATGCGCACGCCTCAGGCGGTAGCCGACGCAATCTATACAAGAGATCGCGTAGATAACAAAGATACTCTTCAGACCTTTGATCTGGTTATTAACGGCACTATCGCTCCGGGTGGATTTGAACTCCCAGGCGGTACTATCGGCGCAGCTTTTGGTTATCAGCGTCGTGATGAGACCGATGAAAACGTACCTACGTTTCACCAGCAAAGAGATGACCGCTTGAACAGCATCGGAGCCTATCCAACGAAGTTCAGTCGCACCAGTGACTCCTACTTCGCTGAGTTTTCGTTCCCGGTACTTTCCAATGTTGAAATCAGCGCCTCTGTTCGCGACGAGCAGTTCAGTACTGGTCAGGGTGATGTGGTATCCAAGTTCGGCATCACCTATAGCCCTGCCGACTGGATAACGCTGCGTGCAACTCAGGGCGAGGCCTTCATTGTGCCAACTTTGAATCAGCTCAATGCACCAGATTCCTGCGCGCTAAGCAACGTGGATGATCTATTCACTACCTTCTCAGGATTCATCACTTCCTGTCGTACAGGTAATTCAGCTCTGGTATCTGAGACTTCAGATAGCACATCCTACGGAATCGATTTAACGCCAATCGATGGCTTGGATATACATTTAACCTACAGTGAAACGGACTTCGTCGATCGAATCGTAGATACCACTACGCAAGATATTGTGAGAGCGGACTTTGCAAATTTTCAGGCGGCCACTGGTTTCGCGCCTACTGATGCCAATCCTTTCCCTTCGATTCAGCAGTTAACCGATTGGGTTGCTAACCCGCTTTCGGACCCGCGTATTCAGCGTGACCCGCTCGACATTGAAACCACTACGCGCATCAACCGTAGTGAGACCAATGCGTCGACCATGCTGGTTCAGGCTTGGGATATACAGGCTAACTACCTTTTTGATCTGGATGCTTTCGGCTTAGGTAGCTGGGGTGATTTTCGCACTAGTTTGAATGCCACCTACGTAGATACCTACACATGGCAGGAGTCTATTCTCACGCCAGTGCGGGAAGCGAAGGGCCATCAAAACAACTCCTTCGGTGCGGTGCCAGTTATACCAGAATGGCGTGCCAATGCCAGCTTGGGCTGGAGCCTGGGTAACCACAGTGTCAGTGCGACAGTGCGTTATATTGATGAAGTTCAATTTGATGCCAACGAATTCAGCTTTCAACGCTTCCTACGCCCTGAGAACCTGTGGACGAGCACAGACGTAATTCGTGCATGGACACAGACAGATATGTTCTACACGTATAACGACTTGGAAGTCTATGGCGGCAACGCAACACTTAGCCTGGGTGCTCGCAACTTGTTCGACCGCGAAGCGCAGAAGACTGGCATGATCGCAGGTGTTGTTTCGCAGATTCAGAACCCACTAGGACGCATGATCTACGCACGCGTTAACTATGAGTTCTAAGACTGAGATCTAAGAAAGCGGAAATGTAAACTCCGCAAGAGGAAAGGCCCAGCGCCAAAACGCTGGGCTTTTTTTTGCCCAATTTTTCAAAGGTGCTGGATCAGAATCGCATCTTCGGTAGAGATAAATACTTATACTAATTGATTATAATGCCCTACCATTGCCCGCTATGACTCTGACACTCAAAGATATTCAGGATGCCGCTAGGCGGATTTCCTCCGCCACTATAAATACCCGTTTCGAGCAGTCCCAAACCCTGTCTGCGATGGCAGGTACTGAGCTCTATCTAAAATTCGAGAATTTTCAGTTTACCGCCTCCTTCAAGGAGAGAGGCGCACTCAATAAACTCCTCGTTCTGCAACAACAGGGAAAGGTAAAGGGTGTGATAGCTATGTCGGCAGGCAATCACGCCAAAGCGGTGGCCTACCATGCACAGCGCCTGAACATTCCTGCGACTATCGTTATGCCAATAAACACACCCAATGTAAAAGTAGAAGACACGAAAAGCTTTGGAGCACGCGTCGTCCTGAGCGGTGATACTCTCGATGAGGCAGCGACTCATGCACGGCAGATTGCAGAAGAAGAAAGCCTGGTATTCGTTCATCCTTACAACGACCTGGACATCATGGCAGGCCAAGGCACTGTTGCCACAGAGATGCTAGAGGCAGAGCCCGATATAGATTGCATAGTCGTTCCTATTGGCGGCGGAGGCTTGATAGCAGGGGTCGCTACGGCGGCGAAAGCCATCAATCCTGAGATAAAGATCATCGGCGTAGAAGTGGAGGCCTATCCCAGCGCTTACAATGCACTCAATGGAATTCAATCGAGCAAGGGCGGCTCCACGATTGCTGAAGGCATAGCGGTGAAACAGCCGGGAGATTTAACTCTCGAAGTCATTCGGCGATTGGTGGATGACATACTCATTGTCAGCGAGGAATCTATAGAAGAAGCCATTAATCTTTTCCTCAGTATAGAAAAGACCGTTACCGAAGGGGCAGGCGCCGCCACACTCGCGGCGGTACTCTCGAACCCCGATATCTTTCGGGGCAGGAAAACGGCCCTCATTCTAAGTGGAGCCAACATCGACTCGCGCATACTTGCATCCGTGTTGATGCGGCGACTTGTGAGCAAGGGAAGAATAGTACGCTTCCTCGTTGAAATAGATGACTCACCCGGCACTCTCTCAGATGTATCCGAAGCCATCGGAGAATTTGGCGGGAATATTCTAGATGTATCCCATCAACGAATGTTTGCGAGCGTACCTATTAAGAAAGCCGAGCTCTATCTCACGGTAGAAACTCGCGATGCCAGCCAGAATCTAGAAATACTCACTAGGCTAAAAGACTTAGGATACGACGCTGAGCTGTTAAAAGAATAGCATTCTGACTACAACAGCTAGATTGCTACCATCAGCAATACCACACTCAGCGCAACCAATATGATTCCGAGGAATTCTTTCGCCGTTATCTTTTCGCCAAAATAGAAGTAGGTAATCAATAACGTGACCGCGAATTCAGTCTGACCTAGGGTTTTAACAACGGCCGCCTCTTGCAGACTCATCGCTGTGAACCAGCCAATAGATCCCGCTAGGCTGCTAAAACCTATGAACACAGAACTGCGCCAACGGGCCAATATTAAACACAGCTGGCTACTCTCTCGAATGAGAACAAACAGCAAACAAATAACAGTCTGCATCAGCACCATATAAAGCAGCACGGCCGCCGCGCTGAAAAGGCGAGGCGATTCTAGTGATAGAGAAGCCTCTCGTATCCAAAGCGATGCTAGGGCGAAGCCCAAGCCCGCTCCGATTCCAAATTTGATACTCTCATTCTGAAAAAGGTCTGAAAGACTCGCCCTCCAGTTGCTGGCGATCAGTACGCCAATAACACCGAGGGCCACCGACATATATGCCATTGAGCTTAGCGCAGCTGAGAAAAACAGTGCGCCTATGATAGCCGTGAGCAGAGCTTCGGTTTTGACGAGAGCGGTGCCGACGGCAAAGTTACGCAGCGTAAGCGCCTTGATAAGAAAAACGGTAGCAAATATTTGCGCTATGGCGGCTAAGCTTGCGGCCTGATAGAAGACCGCATTGCCAGAAAATTCTTCAACTTGATAATAGTACTTGAGGGCGAAGTAATAGCTCAACGCGAATGGCAGCCCAAACAGATAGCGCACAAGCGTTGCCGCGGCGGCGGTAATGCTTTGTGCAATCTGCTTCTGTGCGGCGGTACGCACTGACTGCATCACAACCGCCAACAATGTAAAAACTATCCACGCTTCCATGGCCGCACTATACAGAAGAGCAGCGGGAAATCCCAAGCTAGACGAATATTCCACTACGGCTTGGCTACTCCGTTTTGCATGATAGAATCAGGACTCACACTGATCAGATTTCGATTTTCAAACGAGGATGCTATGGGTCAATCCAGCAGATTTGTTACAGCCAGCAGCACAAGCTTCTTTCTACTTTGCTTAGCCATTTCCAGTAGCGTATTCGGCGCGGACCGCTCGGAACGCTTGATCGATATTGGCCACGCGCAGTTACAAGTTGAGCTGTGGTACTCCGAATTCAGTAAGCAAGAAACCATAGTTGCACTGCCTGGCTCGGGAGGAGATGTTTCCCGATATAAGTACTTAGCTCCCCTGCTAGCTGATGCGGGCTATCGCGTGGTGGCTATTAACCAACGAGGAATCATGGGAAGTACGGGAGATTTAGACGGCCTTACTCTTCATGACTATGCCCAAGATGTGGTCGCGATTATCGACGCCTTAGGCTTAGATCAGGCTCATCTTCTCGGCTGGGCTCTGGGAAATAGAACTTCACGAGTAGTCGCCACAGATTTCCCCGAGAGAGTTGCCAGTATTTCTCTTATCGCCGCAGGGGGCTTAGCTAAGCCCCTCACCATCCCAGGCGAACTGGGGCAGTTACTGGGGGAGGCCAAGCTATCCGAGACGGAAAAATTCGAACTAGCGAGGCGTACATTGTTTTCTCCTCACAGCGATGACGAGATAGTTCTAGACTACGTTAGAGGCTTGAAATACTGGCCAGAGGCCCGACGCTCTCAGGGGCAGGCCAATAGGAATACGCCGCTAGACCAGTGGTGGGCAGGGGGAACTGGACCCATGCTTATCATTCAAGGCATCGACGACAAGACTGCCCCGCCGGAGAATGGCCATCGAATGATGGCCGAGTTTGGCGAGCGCATTACCCTAGTCAACTTAGAAGAAGCTGGCCACGCCATGGGGCTAGAAAAACCGCGAGAAACCGCGGCCGCAATCATCTCGTTTCTTGCGAAATACCCTGTAACAGCGGCCAACTGACGGCCAAAAGCTCTCTAAACTAGAGCGCAGTAAACTAGAGTGCGCTAAACTGTTTCTTCATTGTGATCACAGGGAAGTAAATCGCAATGCCGTTTACCGTAGAAAAGGGGCCGAGAATTGTCAGTAGTATCATTCCAAAAACATCGCAAAAATCCTTCAACAGCGAAATCAGGACGTAACTGGCTTCGCTTCGTCACTGCGGCGAGCCTCTTCGATGGCCATGATGCGGCTATCAATATCATGCGTCGCATTCTGCAATCTAGTGGTGCCGAGGTCATTCATCTCGCCCACAATCGCTCAGTCCAAGAAATCGTGGACGCTGCCATTCAAGAAGATGTCGACGCTATCGCCATCAGTTCTTATCAGGGTGGTCATATCGAATATTTCAAATATCTCGTCGACCGCCTCCGAGAATTGGGTGCGGGGCATATCAGGATCTTCGGTGGCGGTGGCGGTGTAATTATTCCAGCAGAGATCGACGAACTGCATGACTACGGTGTGAGCCGCATCTATTCTCCTAACGATGGTCAGGACATCGGTTTACAAGGCATGATCGACGACATGCTGAAGCGCTGCCGCGACGGAGATGGTCGTCCAAGCGCTCCGAAGCTAACGGAGCTCAACGCTGGCGACAGAATAGGTCTAACCCGCACAATTACGGGAATCGAGAACGGCGAATACTCTGCTGAGGAATTAGCCACCCTTAAAGAAGAGGCAGACTCAATCGAAGCCACACCCATTCTGGGCATAACGGGAACTGGCGGTGCGGGCAAGTCATCATCTACCGACGAGATCATCAGGCGATTCAGACAAGACAGCGGGGATTCTCTGAAGATTGCGGTACTGGCAATCGACCCCACTAGAAAAAAGACAGGTGGCGCCTTACTTGGCGATAGAATTCGCATGAACGCGATCAGCCACCCCAACATATTCATGCGCTCGATAGCCACGCGCGATGCGACCGTAGAGATCCCCGAAAGATTGAGCGAGATTATAGCCGCCATTAAACTCTCAGGATTCGACCTTATCATTGTGGAAACTCCGGGTATCGGCCAGGGAGATGCCGGCATCGTCCCCTTCGTCGACACATCTCTCTATGTCATGACACCCGAATTCGGCGCTGCTAGCCAGCTCGAAAAAATCGACATGTTAGACTACGCCGATATCTTTGCTATCAATAAGTTCGATCGCAAAGGAAGCGAGGATGCACTTCGGGACGTTTGCAAACAGGTACAACGCAATCGCGAAGCCTTCGATCAAATGCCCGATCAGATGCCAGTCTTCGGCACCATCGCTTCAAAGTTCAATGATGACGGTATTACTGCACTCTACCAAGCGCTGGTTCCATTATTAAGAAAGAAGGGTCTGCCTGGGTACGCCCAGTCCATTGAGCCCCTGGACACGAAGAAGTCTACACAAACCACGCTAATCATCCCCGCAGGGCAGCAGCGTTATCTGGCAGAGATTGCGGAGGTCGTGCGTGACTACCATGACCAGGTGCAGACTCAATCACAACTCGCTCGTGAAAAACAACAACTCACTGCTAGCAAAGCCATGTTGGACGCTGCATCGAAAGACAGTTCCGACTTAGATGAGCTCATAGCACTTAAAGACAATACGATGGATGCCAAGGCAAAACGGCTATTGGATGCCTGGCCGCAGTTAAAAAAGGACTACTCCGGCGAGGAATATGTTGTAAAGATTAGGGACAAAGAGGTCCGCACAGCACTGACACGTACCTCGCTATCTGGCACCAAGATTTCTCGGGTATCTCTACCTAGCTATAAGGACCATGGCGAATTATTGGAATGGCTGCTCTTGGAAAATGTGCCTGGTCGCTTCCCTTTTACTGCCGGTGTATTTCAATTCAAGCGAGAGACGGAAGACCCAACACGCATGTTTGCCGGTGAAGGCGATGCGTTTCGCACCAACCGTCGCTTCAAGCAGCTCTCCGAGCATTCGGAAGCCAAGAGACTCTCAACCGCGTTCGATTCGGTAACGCTGTATGGCTTCGATCCCGCAGTACAACCGGACATCTATGGCAAGGTAGGTAACTCCGGGGTTTCCATTGCCACTCTTGATGACATGAAGGAACTCTACAGCGGCTTCGATCTGTGCAGCCCCACTACATCCGTATCAATGACAATAAATGGACCTGCGCCGACGATACTCGCAATGTATATGAATGCCGCCATCGATCAACAGCTAGAAATATTCGCAGGCGAGAAAGGCGCTGCGCCGACTACCGAAGAGTATGAATCGATTAAGGCGCGGGCGCTCGAAAATGTTCGTGGCACAGTACAGGCAGACATATTAAAAGAAGATCAGGGCCAGAATACTTGCATCTTCTCTACCGAGTTTAGCCTCAAGTTAATGGGCGATATTCAGGAATATTTCACAGCGAACAAGATTCGAAATTTCTATTCTGTGTCCATATCTGGATATCACATTGCCGAAGCAGGTGCGAATCCAATCTCACAACTGGCATTCACTCTTTCTAATGGCTTCACTTTCGTGGAGGCTTATATCGCCCGGGGCATGAAGGTGGATGACTTCGCTCACAATTTGTCTTTCTTCTTTTCGAATGGCATGGATCCGGAGTATACGGTTTTGGGGCGGGTAGCTAGGCGTATCTGGGCGACAGCCATGCGTTTCAAGTATGGCGCAAACGAGCGAAGCCAAAAACTCAAATATCACATACAGACTTCAGGCAGGTCATTGCACGCCCAGGAGATGTCATTCAATGATATCCGCACGACACTGCAGGCATTGATCGCCGTCTATGACAACTGCAACAGCCTACACACCAATGCCTATGACGAGGCAGTAACCACGCCTACCGAGGAATCGGTGCGCAGGGCTATGGCCATACAGTTAATCATTAATAAAGAATGGGGATTGGCCGTCAACGAAAATTCGAATCAGGGTTCCTTCATCATCGAAGAGCTAACGAATCTCGTCGAGGAGGCTGTGCTTCAGGAGTTCGAACGCATCTCCGAGCGCGGCGGAGTTCTAGGGGCGATGGAAACTGGCTATCAACGGGGCAAGATCCAGGACGAGTCTATGTACTACGAACATCGCAAACACGATGGCAGCCTGCCCCTGGTTGGCGTTAACACTTTTCTGAACCCCGAGCCGGAATCGACAATGGAAATAGAACTGGCACGCTCGACAGAAACTGAAAAGCAAAGCCAGATAGACCGTCTGGCGGCTTTCAAAACCAGAAACGCGGAACATGCTGATGTAGCCTTAGACCGACTGCGCCGCGCCGCCATCAACAACGAAAATGTCTTTGAAGAACTGATGAACGCGGTGCGCCATTGCAGCCTGGGACAAATAACCGACACGTTCTTCGAGGTTGGAGGGCAATACCGCAGAAACATGTAGGCACAGCCCCCGTTCTAGTGCGCAAAAAGAACCTTAAGAAGCTGGCTTCCTAAACTTCATGACTACTCTATCAGTTTTACCACGCACGCTTGGATCGCTCATCGGCTTGCGGCGATCATCGCCTCGATTGCGCAAGACATCCGACTCAGCGACGAATTCGAATCCAGCAGAAACTAGATCGCTACGGATGATGCCGGGGTCGATCCTGTGCAATGTATTAGCAACATCCACACTAACACCAGATTCGGCAGCGTGATCCACAACACCTATAATTCCACCCGGCTTAATTAACCCATAGAGCCGTTCAACAAAATCAGAGGCATCGATGGCGGGCCAGCTTTCCTCCTCATAATACAAGTCATGGAATCCAAGAACGAACACGGCGGCATCGTAGTAGTCTGCCTCACCGGACAACTCGTTGGCCTCCATGACGACACTCTTCACGTTCGGCAGTCGATCCCCTGCTAGCCTTTCCTCTACTCCCGCGCCAACAAAACCATCCCAGCCGCCATTGTTGTAGAGAGTTACTTCGCCACCATCCCCTACAACGTAGCTGAGAATTTCCGCGTAATATCCACCACCTGCGAATATGTCTATGACCTTCATGCCCGGCTCTATGCCGAAAAATTCGAGTACCTGGCCTGGCTTTCTATCAACATCTCTCTGGCTGTCCGCCTCCGGCCTAGCTTCGTTTGATACTGCTCTTTCTATAGCCGTGTGACCATCAGCTACTACCGTTGACGTGAAAAGAATCATCGCCACAGAAAGTACCACTGCCTGAATCGTTTTACTCAATAGATTGTTCATCGAAGTCTCTCTCCAAAATGGTCTAACGCTTACGCTGACCTAGAGTGTAGCTAATCGAGCATGGAAAATGCCAGAAATAACGCGGAGAAATAAATCCCTACGGAACAGGCAATCGAGATACAGATGCTCACCAAGATGTCTCTTATTTGGTGATAACTTGACGATTTATGCAGCTCACCGTGCAGAATCAGTGTTGCCATTACTGCCCCGCCAATGCCAGCAAATGGGATGCCGACTATGCTAACCAGCGCTAGCTTCCATGAGAGCTTTAGTGCAGCCAATAGACTACGTGACGTAAAGACAAAATAGAGACCGCAGAGGATCAGGTAAAAGAGTGAACCAGAGGCGACTACGGCAACAAGATAAACAGCTAGTTCCATGCTACAAACCCCGCTCGAAAAAAAAGGACGGTAAACCGCCCTTTTTTAGTATCGATTGGTCTAAGCGTACTTTATTCAGTTACGTTCACTGTTATGTAGTCATCGTGATACAGACCACCGTCATCGGCTCGGCCCCATAGAACATATGTGCCAGGCTCATCGAACGTCACTTCCACTTCATACATTCCATCTTCTGGAATTGGAGGAGGTGTCCATAGTGATCCCCAGGGAGAATTCGATCCAGCACGTGTATCTTCCCATGGCTTCGGTTGCTGTGGGTTAAACGTCACATCTCCTTCGCCACGGTAAACATTCCATGAAAGGAACAATCCGTTAGTCTTATCGACAGTCACCTTTGTAGGTGGTGTCATCAACAAGCGCTGTCGAACGTTTTCCTCAGTAACCAGAGCCGCAGCCAAGGGACCACCTGCAAATTCAGCAAAGCGTCGAGCCTGCTCTACTGGGTCGCTAGGAGTCGGCAGACCATCGTCGACGACACTAGTGCGCAGGGTCATCGGCTGACCGACTCTTACAGTGCGAATGTCATCGCCTTGAACAGCAACTACCGGTGGGATATTTGCACGCGACTCCGGGCTACTGGTACCGGCGCCTAGAGAGCCCGTTTCCGATGCAATCACCATATTGTCTACAAGGTAATCAGGCACCAGCGTACCATAGGCCTTACGCTCAACCCCATTCACATTCAACGTCCATACCAGCTCACGATCTCCAAAATCGGAGGGAACCTGAACTTCGAAGGTAAAGCGATTGCGACGAGGAAGAAAGTGAGTAGGCTGGCCACGGTCAGCGTCGCCTGGTGAAAACATATTGTTTTCACCAACAGGGACGTTTGGCTCTTCTTCCCAGTTCTCATTCATGTAACCAAACATCATGTTGAATGTGCCATCTTCGTTTGGCCGCCAACCTTCGAATGCCGGCTCAACGTGCTGCCCGCTACGATATGTATCTGCCGATACCAGCGGTGATAAAACCACAGCACCAAGCGCGATCACAAAAAACCTAAAAGCTTTGCTCGCGCCTCTAATGTTTAAACTATGCATATCTAATTTGTCTCCTGCAATGCAACTTCATTACTTATTTCTTCAGAGGAATTAACCGGCGCAACAAGTGGCGCCAAACATAACGGACAACCAATCACATGATCGTTTGGTCCAAGATTTAGTGTCTGACGACGATTTTCCATCTCTGCGAAGAATTGTTCGTCATTCATTTTTACGCGCATGCCCAAGTCGATAAACATATTAGTAACGGATCGATTGCCCGAGCCCTGCCAATTTCTTGGGTCAGGCACGTTAGGATTCGTTTCGGTATTGTTCATATAACCGACGATGTGCAAAATCGTTCCCTTGGGAAGCAGAGGCTGCGCATCATTGTCGTAGGCATAGCCACGAACCCAGTTGTGGTCATAGCCAACACAAGAAAGTGTCTCGACTGTATAGCCCCATATCGCTTCAAGACACATACGCTCGCCAGGTGCGTGTAAATGCGGCTCAAATGAAATTATCTTGAGATGGTCTTGCAGAACCGTATAAGCATGCAATTCCTGAGCGTCTTCATCTCCAGCGATACTAATATCTACGCCATTACCCAATCCTAAAGTAGCGCGCTCGTACTTTGGCTCGTAGCCAACTGGATGAAAACGAAAACCAATTTCCAAATGGGCTGTTGTGTCTTTGCCATTCGAATGCATATGAACAGAGTCTGAAACGAGGAAAGTGCCAGCCTTAAGTAAGCGCCCACCATCCTCATCGAAGATGTCTGGGTTGCGTCCTACCTCATGCACGGGCCAACTAGTTGCAGTGCCTTCTACGCGTTGACCGCTCTCGTCTATCTCCGCCGTTGACCAGATCATGTGGTGAAAGATGAATCTGCCGCCCACTGTGTCACGACCCGTTCCTGTCGAGCTCACATCATTTACTTCGACGATCTCTACCGACTTAACATAGCGATCTTCAACTATTGGGATTTCTATTCTATCTATCTCACCCCACCAATCGGGCGTTCCCGCCAGCTTAGTCACATCGTTTGTGTTGACAATTAGATCCGGCTGACCGGCCGTCCATTT
>Ga0316189_10000622_pt1 | contig 35365 bp, 27 predicted proteins | sample LowCovwburrow_MG_FD_204930 | JGI IMG/M metagenome (GOLD analysis project Ga0316189, IMG submission 204930) | Coastal sediment microbial communities from Maine, United States - Lowes Cove worm burrow | ecosystem: Environmental > Aquatic > Marine > Coastal > Sediment | place: USA: Maine...
TCTCGTTGCCTCCCAACTCGGCGGTAGTCCGCACAAGAAGAGTCTGACCTGTGGTTGAGAACTGAACCACCATCCGGCCAAGCCCCCCTGTCTGATTGATCTCGGCTAAACGTGCCGGGGTGAGTTCACTCAACGAGTATGTTTTCCCCGTTTCTGCCCCCCGAGCTTCCGCTATTACCCCGGAACCAGCCTCCAAATCGGCTATTTGAGACCATGGCCCCCGATAGCCCCGCAAAACCACATACCCACCATTCTCGCACTCGACCACACCGCTGTGGCCTTGAAGTTCACGCAGATCGATCACGCAACGAGCCGATTCGCCTTGCGCTAGCCCCCGGCCATGCTCGGCCAAGCCCTCGACCGCGACGCTAGCCGCGTCGCCTCCGACCATGGTGGCGGCGTTTGGCTCCGACATCCCCCAGGTCGCCCAGGGCTGCACGAAAGCAATCAGAATCATCATCGCTACCGCGGCCACTGCTAGTGTCGCTGCCATCACATTCTCGCCCGGCCGCTGCTGATCGGGTTCAGGTATTCCCCCACCGAGCGGCCACCCATCCGGGTCATGGACCTGCCCCTCTCGACACCTCCGTAAGAACGTGTCCACAGCCGAAAGGCAGGCTTCAACCTGGCTCGGTCGATAACGCACGACCTGCACTCCAACACTGTCGACCAGCGTAGCCAATCCTTGCTCAACCAGAACGATTGTCCGCTCAGCCCCGATCTGGCCGGCAACCACACCTAAAGAATAGGTGACCCGTAGTCGTTGGTCATAAGGCAACTCGTCAGACTCAACCTCCGACGACACAACAAAAATGGCGGCCGTGGTGCTGGCCGGATACTCCAGCGGCACCGTGTCGGCGACCAGGCTCGGAAACTCCTGCACCCGATAGTCATGTTTCTGAAGCCAGCCGCGTACCGCGGTGACGTCTTCGTCTGGTCGTGTTACCCCCAACGCAACCAGGCCCGGCGGTGGTGTCGAACGTGCCATGTCTTTGGCGTTCACCCTAGCATGTACCACAAGAGCTTGGCGATCCTTACTAGCAAATCCACCACCACCGATCTTCGCTCCTAGCGACCTTGCCCACTTTCCTGACGGAGCCGCCATACTTGAGCAAGTAGCGATGAGAAGGTTCGAACATGTTCCGCAAATTTCTCAGGGTTGTCGTTGGATTCTTGGCGGTTGTCCTCACCATTGTTAGTGTTATCCGAATCCTCGGCTGGGAGCCCGGTAGCGAGCCCGAGGCTCCGCCCGTCGACCCTTCCTCCTTGTCAGCGTCGCCCAGTTCCGGCGGCATTCGTATCGCCCGCCTCGACGGAACCGAGGTGCAGATTTCTTGCCAAACCAATAGTGAGAATCGATTTGTGCTCGGGGTGCAGGGCCTTCCCCCGGAATCAAACCGATTCGGGGTTGAGGTGCGCCTCACCACCCCTGAGGGTGAATCGAAGACCCAAATTGTGGATGTGGCGGTAGCACAAACCTCCACGGCCACATTCCTTCTCACTGCCCCCGACCACGACTATCATGGGTGTGCCATCACGGCGGTACAGGATGGCCGCCGCCTCATACGGGTCGGTTAATGAGCCCAAAAGCTCTTATTTGCGGCCCAGCATCCGTTCCTGAACCCACGGGCCGCAGAAACCCCCATAGACTGAACCAATGGATGCCTCCATTGCTGCGGTTGCGTTGGTCTTAATCGTTTTGGCCCTGATCATCATTGGCCTCATTCGACGAGTGATCAGGTTGGTTATTTTGGGCGCCGTGGTTGGTGTCCTGGTGATGTTGGCGTGGCCCTATCTGTCAGCACTTTCCACCCAGAGCGCCTAAACCCTCACATCAGCCACATCGTTTCCGATTGGTGTGGATGAGTGAGCGACGACACCAACCTTCCTGGCGACAGGGGCTCGGCCCACTGGTCCCGGTTGCTATTAGTTGGGCAATCGCCGCGACAACCCTCATCAGTTTTGTGGCCAACTCAGATATTCCCACCGACGCCCTCCTCCTCGACAGCAATGCGTATAATCGGGCGCCCTGGTATATCGGTATGGTGTCAAGTATCGGCGTGTTGGGGTGGGCCGTAGGCGCCACCACGGCGGCATGGCTGGCGTGGCTGGCGAAGATCAGCGGCCGGGTCGGCGCCCATCAGACTTTCCGTGGGGCCGCCTATCTCACCACCCTGCTCCTGCTCGACGACCTTTTCCAGTTGCACATTGTGGCCAGCCAGATGCTCGGCGTCAGTAAGGCCGTAATCTACCTTGGGTACCTCGGTTTGGTGTTTTGGTGGCTCGCCTCCAATGCCGCCGAACTCCTTCGTACTCGATGGCCGATTCTCATCGCCGCCCTCGCAGCCTTTGGCGGATCGGTGGTGGTCGACCAGCTGTGGACCGAGGGCCACGCCTTATTGATGGAAGACACGTTCAAGATCCTCGGCACGATTGCCTGGGCCCAATATCACGTGCTCACCTGCGCCGATATCACCCGCTCGCTAATCCGATCATCCTCGGCTCAACGATCAACCCCCGTTTTCGCCCAGGATCTGCAAACACCAGGGTTACCCGACTAGCCTCAATAGATGGCCGAGGCCTCCGAATCCGCCAGCCAATCTGCCAATCCTGCTCAGCAGCACCCACTGACTCTGGCTTCGGTTCCGCCGACCACAGGAGTCGCTATTTCTCCCGGCTGGTTTCGCGACCCATGGCACCCCCGTCAGTGGCGTTGGTTTGATGGTCAAGCCTGGACGCCGCACGTATCGGCACCTTCAGAGGCCAAGCCGCGGCTCCCCGACTGGATCAGTGTTCCCGTAATTATCGGGCTCGTGGTGCTGGTGCCTGCATTGTTCGTGGTGCTCTACCTCGATCCCGCGGCGGTCCTACTCGGCCTGGTACCTATCGCCTTTGTGTTTCCATCGATGGTCTGGATCGATCGGGTAGAACCCGAACCTCAAGGGGCCCGAATCCACGCCATGCTCTGGGGAGCGGCGGTGGCCGGATCGATTTCGGGCATCGTGAATTCGGTGGTGGTGGCCGTGTTTTCTCCTGAAGCTGCCACTGTTGTGTCGGCCCCCCTGGTGGAAGAAGCCACCAAGGCCGCAGGGATCATTTGGGTGTTGAGGCGGGGTTATGTCGACAGTGCCATCGACGGCATCGTCTACGCTGGCTGGGTAGGGCTGGGGTTCGCCGTCGTAGAAGACATGCTGTATTTCCTGGAAGCGGGGGCCAACGGCGTACTGCCCCAAACCTTCGTGGTTCGGGCCATCTTCACCCCGTTTGCTCATCCCCTTTTCACGCTGTGGACGGGATTGGGAATCGGTTGGGCTACTTTCAATAAGAAATCGGTGTGGCTGTACGGAACCTTGGGGTACCTGGTGGCCGCTGGGCTCCACATGGGGTGGAACGGCTCCCTCATCCTGTCTGAGGCCACCGGCGATCTCGGAGTGCTCGCCTTTGTTGTCGTATTATTTGTTGGTCTGTTTTTTGTTTGTGCTGGGACGCTTGTTTGGGCCCGTCGTCGCCAACTCAACCGCTTCGCCGAAGATGTTCCGTTTCTCGCTCGCCAGTATAATATTGCAGCCGCTGAACTGGCCGTGTTTACTCACCCTCGGATGATGCTGACGGCCCGGCGACGCCTTACCCGAAAGCAGCGCCTCAAGTTTGATGCGTTACACGCCGCCCTAGCTCGACTGTCGTTGCTCCATCGTTCGCCCGGCCCCATCGACCCCGATTCCCACTGGCGACTCGTCGACCAGTTACACCGTTCTCGCGAGGTGATGGCGGCGGCGATGAAAACTCAATAGGGCCGATCGGGCCACGTCGACAGCCAGGCTCGTGCCGATACCAACAGGGTGCAGTCCAACCCCCACCTTGCCCAGGTTATGAAGCAACCGGCCGCCGTGGCCGATCTTGGTATTTCCAAGACCCTGGCCGAAGAGATCTTCCTTCGTCGATTGCACTTCGAACGTACCATCCCCATCGGCGCCCTCGCCGATCGGGTGCACACCAGCTACGGCCCGATCAGGGAATTGGCAGAAGTACTCAAGGCCAAGCTCCTCATCGAATATCTTGGGACTGACGGACGCGACTATCGAATCCAGCTAACCGAACGCGGCCACGACCTCGTCGCACGCTGGATGACACACGGGAGCCACAGCGCTCCCATGCCGGTGCCATTCGACCATTATTGTGACGTAGTACGCGCCCAGCGACTTGAGCCCTCGGTCGATGCCATAACCCTGCAGCACAGCTTTCGCGACCTGGTGCTACCGGACGAACTGCTCGACCAGATTGGTCCCGGACTTCTCACTGACGGGGCAATACTGTTGTATGGCCCTGCGGGTACGGGCAAAACCAGCATCGCCGAACGAATCGCGACCGTGTACCCCTCGCCTGTGCTGATTCCCCACTTTGTTGAGGTTGATGGGCAACTCCTTTCGATTTTCGACCCTTCCGCCCATCAGCCCGTTTCGCCTCAACCCGACGGCATCGATCCGCGGTGGGTACTGTGCCATCGCCCGTCGGTGGTGGTGGGTGGTGAACTGGAGCCGTCGATGCTGGACGCTCGCTACGACCCCCACCTGGGTTATACCATCCCGCCCATTCAGGTATTGGCCAACAACGGGGTGCTCGTACTCGACGACCTGGGCCGCCAAGCCGTCACTCCCGACGTGATTCTCAACCGGTGGATTGTGCCGATGGCCCAGCGAGTCGACAACCTTCGCCTCGCCACAGGACGGAAGCTCGCTACCCCATTCGAAGTAAAGCTGGTGATCGCCACCAATATCTCGCCTCAACAGTTGGGGGACGAAGCGTTTCTGCGCCGCCTGCCGTGCAAGGTATACGTTGGCCCAGTAGAGGAACCAGCGTTTGTTCAGATCCTTCGCAATCATGCTCGATCGGTCGGCTTGACTGTGTCTCGCGCCGCCGAACGACGCCTGCTCATGCACACCTACGCCGGCCTCGGGGGGCTCCGTCCATCGGTTGCCTCTGATGCCTGCCGACTCGCAGTAGCGATCTGTCAGTATGAAAAGACCCCTCTCGCCCTCACCGAGGTCTTGATCGATCGGGTCTGCCAACTGTATTTCGTTGACAACGAACCCGATGCTCCTGTCTACGAACCAAGCGGCCGCAGCGATCTCATGGGATTACCCCACGAGTTCGCCCCGATGGCACCCCCCGAACCCACCGACCGGCAGGCATCCTCCTCTGCATTTGTCGATGCCTCACTGCCAAACCTGGATTAGCGCCTCCCCCCCCTAAGCCGCATCTCCTGACGCCAGCGGTAGTCCAGGCGCCAGGAGACAAACCGGTCTCGTTAGCTCAGGCGTTCCACAATCATGGCCATACCTTGACCGCCGCCGACACACATGGTCTCCAAGCCATATTGTCGATCGAGGGTCTGGAGATCATTGAGCAGGGTGGTCATGATCCGAGCTCCGGTCATGCCAAACGGATGCCCTAGGGCGATGGCTCCGCCGTGCGGGTTGAGCTGGTCCTCAATGGAGATTCCCACCTCGTCGCAGATCGGCAGTACCTGGGCTGCGAAGGCCTCATTGAGCTCCACCACATCGATGTCGGAGATCTTCATTCCGGCCCGGTCGAGTACCTTTCGCACCGCCTCAATGGGGCCGACACCCATGATTTTGGGGTCGAGGCCCGATACCGCTGACGCCACTACACGAGCCATCGGAGTAACTCCGAGCGCCTTGGCTTTCGAAGCCGACATGACCATCACGGCCGCCGCACCATCATTAAGCGGGCACGCATTGCCCGCGGTCACTCGACCGTCTTCTCGAAAAACCGGCTTGAGTTTGGATAAACCTTCGATCGTGGTGCCGTCACGAGGGCCATCGTCTTTGGCCACCACCGTGCCATCAGCCAGCGTCACCGGCGTGATCTCGTTTTCGAAGAACCCATTGGCTTGGGCCGCTACCGCACGATCCTGACTCAGTTTGGCGAACTCGTCCATGCGTTCGCGCGACACGTCGTATTTCTCGGCCACGTTTTCGGCGGTCATCCCCATCGGGATGTAGAAGTCGTCGAGATAACTTGCGTGGTCAGGGTCATTGAAGCGAGGGTTGCCTGGATCCTGTGGCGGATGGAATTGGCTTACTGCTTCCACCCCAGCAGCCACGAAAATATCACCCTCACCCGCACGGACGGCATGAGCAGCGATGCGTATGGCTTGGAGAGACGAGGCACAGGCCCGTTGGACTGTGGTGCCAGGAACACTCTGGGGCAACCCGCCGAGCTGGCCCACCAATCGACCCAGGTTCCGGCTTTGCTGACCCGTGGCATTGGCAACTCCGCATACCACGTCATCTACTTCAGCTGGATCAACCTCGGGAACCTTTTCCATGAGTTTGCCGATGATAAATCCGGCCAGATCATCGGCCCGCTCATCCTTGAGTGACCCTTTGACTGCTCGCCCAATGGGGGTACGAGCGGTGGCCACAATTACAGCGTCTTCCATTGTTTACACTCCAGCGTTTGTCGTTTCCCCATTCTGGCTCATTGTGGGCCTGAGACTCCAACCTCGCTAGCCCTACCGCCCTGGCGGGGTCACTTCGACCCAGACCCAGGATCAGTATGGGCTTCAACTACAAGCCGACCGCGGGCGTGCGCTACATTAGCGAGAAGTACTCGGCTGGTGTGTGCTGTGACGACTCCAGCCACCACGAAGCGGTACGCCCCAACAAAAGGAGAATCACGTGGCAACCAAACCAGGCGAAAAGGTCAAGTTCGAAGATCTTGGAGTGGAAGTTATCGTCACCAAAGGTGGCGACGGTGCGATCACGGCCGCTGACGGCGGCGATGGGCTCAAGGTAGGCAAGCGTTACGAATGCGAAGCCACCGGCATCCAGGTGTTGGTGACCAAGCCCGGCGCAGCCACCCTCCTGTGCAATGACCAACCCATGGTTTTGCAGGAGCCGAAGAAAACCAAGTCAGCCGACTGACCGTGAGGCCCCACGCCCGGGTGACGATCGAACGCCACGACCATGTGGTTGTGGCGTCCATCGATGGAGCCAGATGGGATGCGTCGATCTCCCACGATCTGATCGACGCAGCCGAGGAAATGGTAGAAGACCGCTCCATCCGGGCCGTTGTCCTCCGATCGACGGGCACGGACTTTTGCACCGGCATCGTTGACGGTTTCGTTCCGGCATCGGTCACGCCCGATCCGGTCTCAGTATGGTCGCGGTTGCGGCCGCCGGTGGTGGCGGCGATATCGGGAGCTTGTCTGAACGTCGGTTTCGAGATGATGCTGGCAACCGATATTGTCATTGCCGCGCCCACCTCGTCGTACGCCCTCGACCACTTGGCCACCGACCAGCTTCCATGCTGGGGCGGTACGCAGCGTTTATGTCGAGCGATCCGCCCCGCGGAAGCAACCGCCATGACCCTGCTGAGCACCCAAATCAACGCAGATCGAGCCCACCAGCTCGGCCTCGTGCACGCGGTCATCGGAGACTCCAACCACCTCCTCGACGGTCTCACCGTCTCGGCCGAAACGGTGGACGAGGCCGCGCTCGCACTCGCCCTGCGGTTGGCCGAACGTGGCCCTCTCGCCCTCGAGTTAGCCAAAGAGGCCGTACACCGAGGGGCTGAGATGCCGCTTCGCGCCGGGCTCCGCCTTGAGGGTGATCTCAACCATCAACTGGCCGCCACCGATGATCGAGCCGAAGGGCTCCAGGCGTTCTTCGACAAACGCCCTCCCGACTTTGCTGGGCGCTGACGATCACCTGAATACGGTTCTTGCGACGCTCCCACCAGGGACAGTGGAACTGGTGGCCAAGTGGATCACTGTCCTGCGACCGGTGATGAAGGAAACGTTCATTGATGCGCCGCCCGGTGGGGGAAGTTGTGCTCCTTCTCCGTCTGAACTAGCGCGTTGGCTACTTTCGGCCCCGTTGCGCCTCGAACCTGACTGGCCCGAACCAAGCCCGCCGTTGAAGGTTGGGAGTGGAGCCGTCCATGGTGACCTGACCGCCGATGATGCCGAGAGCTTTTCCCGGCTACGAGAAGCTTGGCCCCACATCGGAGTCGGAGCACCCACCGCCGATGCGTTAGCGGCAGAAGCCCAACGATGGCGTTTGCCGGTGACTCCCTACCGAACCCGGGCCGAAGCCCAACCAATAATTGCTCGATGGCCCGCCCTTGTGCCCCCGCCACCTGCCTCTGCTGATTCGCCCATGATTCCGCCTTCGGTCATCGACCTATCAACCCACTGGGCGGGGCCACTCGCCACCGCACTGCTGGAGCGCTGCGGGGCCGAAGTCACCAAGATCGACCCCGATTGTCGTCCCGATGGTTTCCGTTCACGGCCCGGCATGTACAGCCATCTCAACGGCACTAAACGCGTCCTCGACCTTGACCTTCGACAACCTGAGCACCGCCGCCGCTTTGAAGACCTGCTGACTACCGGCGACCTGTTAGTCGAGTCATTTTCGGCACGGGTGTTGCCCAACTTGGGCTACAACGACCAGCAACTCCGCCGCATCAACCCCCGACTACGACGTCTCAGCATCCGAGCGTTCCCTCAGTTCAGCGAAGCCGCCGACTGGATAGCGTACGGACCGGGGGTTCACGCCGCGATCGGTCTAGCGGAACCGCCGCCTTCGGCGAACGCATCGTTCCGCTTCCGACCGTCCCCCATTGCCTATCCTGATGTTATTGCTGGCGCCGCAGCAGCAGCGTTCGCCCTGGAGGCCAAGGGTCACACGACCATAAGCCTTTGGGCGGCCGTCGCTCCCCTGACCAAGGCGATCCACCAAGGTGAAACATCGGAGAACGGAGCGAACCCGTCGTGAATCAACCAGTCGACCTTCGGTTTGATGGTCCCTTGGCAATAATTTCTCTCAACAGTCCCCCACTAAATATTTTTGATGTGGCCATGAGGGACGAACTCATTGGAGCATTAACCGCAGCAAACGACGTACCCGCTGTGCGGGTTGTCGTGTTGCGGTCCGAGGGGAAGCATTTCAGCGCCGGAGCCGACCTTTCCGAATTCGGTACGGCATCATCGATTTTTGAAGGGCGCCGTATCCGGTGGGATCGAGACCCTTGGGTGATGCTGCATGAGCTCCGAATTCCTACGGTTGTAGCACTGCGCGGCACGACCCTTGGATCCGGTTTCGAGATGTCGATGTTGTGTGATATTCGATTGGCGGCGCAGGGAACCCGGGTAGGCCTCCCCGAAACCAAGTTGGGCATGTTGCCGGCCGCGGGCGGAACCCAAAGCCTGCTTAAAGCAATCGGGGCTCCACAAGCGCTTCCCATCATTGCCCTTGGAGAACCGATCCCAGCCGAAGAAGCCCGAGCACTTTCGCTGGTACATGAGGTGTGTGATGATGTCGACGCACGCGCCTACGAGGTGGCCCGTCAATTGGCGGCCATTGAGCCACCAGTGCTCGCCGCCACCCGTCGCCTACTCCGCGTCGCGGCCGATGAACCGATCGAACTAGGTCTGGCGACCGAGAACCGCGTCGGCAGGTGAATCTCCTCATATCTCCCCCTCGTTAGCCGACTGTTGCGGAGAGCGGCCTGATGCAGGCAGAAACAAGGGAGACGAGGAACAAATGCGTAAGCTCAACCGCCTTTTGACGTTGGAATGGGCCTCAACCGTTCGGATTCGGCTCCTGATCGCTTTCCTTGCGCTCGGCATGCTCCCGGCGGTGGCACTTGGCTACTACGGTTACCGGTCTTCGGCCCAGGCGCTCACCGAGGCCGTCGGTGAACGACTTGAAGCCTCGGCTGGGGCCCAAGGCGAACTGATCGACCGAAACTATTTCGAACGTTATGGCGACGTCGCCGCCTTCTCGAAGAATCCGTTGGCTACTCGTGGCCGCAGGGAACGCCAGGAGATCGTCAACTTTCTGACCACCAACTATGAAATTTATGACCTTGTGCTGATCGTGGGCCGCGACGGGAAGGTCATGACAGCAAACACCGTCGATTCCACCGGCCAACCCATTGAGTCAGAGGTCTTGTTCGGCACTGACGTGAGCGACACCGCATGGTTTCAGGAGGCCTTCAGCGGATCGGTACCTCCGGGCGAGTCAGTATTCGGTGCTGCCCACCAGAGTTCCCTCGTGGATGCCGTGTATGAAGACGGTCGCACTACTTTGCCGTTTACATCCCCCATCTACAACTCGCTTGGTCATGTTGTCGGAGTGTGGCACAACGAAGCTTCGCTCAGCCGGGTGGCAGGTCGCGCCAGCCAAATGGCGGTAGCCGAGTTTGTCGAAAACGGGTTCACGTCAGCCCAGGCTCATATCTTCACCGAAGACGGCGAAGCACTCTTAGTCCGCGGCAGTCGCGGTGCAACCAACGGGACCTCTGAGCAGTTCTCGCAGCGAATCTGGGAGACAATTCGGTCCCAAGACAACCCCTATTCGGGGCACACTGTCATCAAGGATCCACAGTCTGGCGAACAAATAATCGTTGGCTACGCAAAAAGTGATGGTGCCTTCGGGTTCCCCGGCTACGGCTGGACTGTCGCCATCCAGAAAGACGCGGCCGAAGCCGCCCGACCGGCGTTGGCACTTCGCAACTCGGTGTTGGTAGCCGCGGTGATCGTCGCGGTATTGCTCGCCACCGCCGCGATTATGCTAGCTCGGGCTATTGCCAGTCCGTTGCGTGGCAACGCCGAACTATTGGACCGCGTGGCGGACGGCGACCTCTCGGTGAGTTTTGCCACCGCCAGCAACGACGAAGTCGGAAAGATGGGCAACGCATTAAACCAGGCTTTAGAGTCGATCGGTTCCACGTTAGCAGAGGTGGATAAAGGCACCGGCGAGCTGGGAGTGGCCGCGACCGAACTCACCCAGGTGAGTTCGGTGATGGCCAAAGGGGCGAACGAGACCTTCGATCAGGCCAGTGAGGTCGCGAGTGCCGCCGAGCAGATCGCCGCTAGTTCCCATTCGGTCGCGTTGGCTATGGATGAGATGAGCGGAAGCATCCATGAAATTTCAGTAAGCACTTCGAGCGCCGCCGCCTTGACATCACAAGCCGTCACCGTATCAGACCAAACCAAGATGCGGATGGAACAACTCGACGCCAGCGCCACCGATATCGGGGCGGTGGTAAACGTGATCAATTCCATCGCCGCCCAAACTGATTTGTTGGCGCTGAACGCCACCATCGAAGCGGCGCGAGTGGGAGAAGCCGGCAAGGGTTTCGCCGTGGTCGCCAACGAAGTGAAGGCTCTAGCACGGCAAACCGCCGACGCTACCGGCGAGATTCGAGCCAAGATCGATGCCATCCAAGGTGACGCCAAACAGGCTGTTCAGGCGATTGCCGAAATCGCCGACCTGATCGATCGGGTGAACGAGGCCTCAACCGTGATCGCCGGAGCAGTGGAGGAGCAAAGCGCCACCAGCGCCGAGGTAAGCGCCAGCATTATGGCGATGACCGACGGTACATCAAATATTTCGAGCAATATCGTGGCGGTGGCTGACGCCGCCCGGTCTACGAAAAGCGGTGCCCAGGAATCGGCCGACTCGGCCCAAGAACTTGCCCAACTCGCCACGCGCCTCCAGACGATGCTTTCGCGGTTCAAGCTCAACGGGGTGCGGTCGTCGTCGGTCGCTCATCTGACGATTGAAACTGCCGACCCAAACCGCTCAATCACCTACAACACCAGCGTCGACTCTGCTCCAACGTGGGGGGCAACACCCGTCACCAAACCTGATTCTCGCCTTCTCGCGGTGTCAACCGGCTCGGGATTGCGGGGCACCGGCGCAGCTCGCGATTCGGTGAGTTTCGATGATCTGCCAATGTCACTAGAGGAAGCCCTCGGTGGCCTCGACGACTTGGAAGGCCCGCTCGGCTTTGCCACCACGGTTGATCGAGACGGCTGGGAAGCACTCGACCATGGTGGAACGGGCAGCTAAGCGTTATCCGCCAACGGAATTCAGGTTTCGGTGTCGAGTGCTTCTCCCACCAACGCAGCGATAGCAGAGCGTTCGCTGCGATCGAGGGTTACATGGGCAAAAAGTTGATGGCCGCGAAGGCTCGCGATAACCGAGGCGATACCGTCCCGGCGACCCACCCTCAGGTTGTCTCGCTGTGCCACATCATGGGTGAGCACCGCCCGACTTCCGGTTCCGAGGCGGCTGAGCGCCGTCAAAATCACAGACCGTTCCAAGTTCTGGGCTTCGTCGATGATCACAAACGCATCGTTGAGCGTCCGACCTCGGATGTAGGTGAGAGGAAGAACCTCGATAAGTCCAAGTCGTTCCACTTCCTCACGCACATTCTGGCTAGCCACCGCGTCGAGGGCGTCGCGAACGGCATCGGTCCACGGGCGCATCTTCTCGTCCTCGGTGCCGGGTAAGAACCCCAGATCCTGGCCGCCGACAGCGTAAAGCGGCCGAAAGATCATGATGCGGCGATGCAGGTTGTGTTCCAGTACAGCTTCGAGCCCGGCAGCCAGGGCCAACACCGATTTGCCGGTACCGGCTGGACCTCCCACCGAAACGATACCGATGGACGGGTCGGCCAGCAGATCTATAGCAATTCGCTGCTCAGCGTTGCGTCCTTTTACTCCGAACGCCGACTGTTCGGTGATCAGTTGCACCTGATTGTTTGCCACCACTCGGGCTAGGGCCGAACTGCCGCCACCGTTGAGAATCAAGCCGGTGTTGATGGGGAAGTCGCCAACCTCGTCGAGTGCCAGCACCGAATCACGGTAGAGCTCGTCGATATCGCTGGCCTTTACGTCTAATTCGGCCACCCCCCGCCACCCAAGATCGGCTTCGGTGTGGTGGAGGAACTCCTCAGCTTGCAAACCAACGACGCCGGCCCGTAGCCGCAGGGGCAAATCCTGGGTAACCAGTACCACATTGGGGTGCTGCTGTTTGAGGCTCAGGGCTACCGCCAGAATCCGGTGGTCATTGGAGTGGTCTCCCCGCATAGCGGCTGGAATCACCGCCTCATCTTGATGGTTGAGCTCCACCCGGACGGTGCCGCCCTGATCATTCACCGGATACGGTTCGGTCAGGCCACCGAACTTCTCGCGTATGGCTTCCAATCGGCGGAGTACGGTGCGCGCCGCCCATCCGAGATCTGGGTGGTGTCGTTTGGCCTCAAGTTCTGACAACACGACAATCGGCAATACCACGTCATGGTCGCCGAACGCTTCAAGAGAGCTCGGTGCATTCAGCAACACTGAAGTGTCGAGGACGAAGATTTTTCTATTATTGCCTGACACCATGGTTCACACTATGCAATCTTGGTAGACCGAATACTCATAGGCCGGGTTTTACCCGACGCTCATGGACTTTCTACAACACCAGCGATGTTCAGCCGGTTAATGTCATCGTCACTGTATCCAGCACCATGCAAAACTTCGCGTGTGTGCGCACCGACTTCGGGGGCTGGGCCGCGAGGCCCGACCTCGGCGGTGCGGAACCGGATGGGCCCGGCCACCGTAGGGTACGGACCGATCTCGGGGTGATCGATCTCGGGGAATAGACCGAGGGCTTGGGCTTGGGGGTCTACCACTACCTCATGCAAACCCAAAACTGGGCCCCAAATCAGGCCGGCGGCGTCGAACAACTCGCCCCATTCATCACGCGATTTCACCGACAGGGCCTCGTCGATTGCAGGCACCAATTCAGGCATGGCCCGGAAGCGCCCGCGGAGGTCGCTGAGTCTCTCTTCCTCCAACCAATCTTCGCGGTCGATCACCTGGCAGAACTTGGGCCAATCCGATTCGTTGAGACTATTGATCACCACCCATTTGTTGTCACCACACGGATAACGGTTGCTGGTGGGCATGACCTGGGTGGTTCGTTTTAGCTGCCGCAGTCGGCGCTGATCCACCGAAGTGACCGCATAATCACAGGCCTGGGTCCACACGGCCGTCTCGAACAATGAGGTTTCCACCACTTGGCCTTCACCGGTCTTTTCCGCAAGGCGCAGGGCGGCCAGAACCGCAGCCAATAACGCGAGCCCTGAGGTGTGGTCGCCTTGAGCGGTGCGAGCCATTGGCACCTCACCGTCTTCTCCTTCTCGCATGGCGTCGTAAAGACCCGAGCGGCCGAAAAAGGCGGTCACGTCGTACCCCGGCCGCCAGGCTTCGGGCCCTTCGGTGCCGTATCCGGTGAGTGTGGCATGCACCAGCGCCGGGTTGATCCCGAGCAGGGTCTCTGAGTCGAGGCCATACCGTTCCTGACGGTGGACGAGCATATTGTTGAGGAACACATCGGCGGTTTCGCACAGCCGATGCACCACTTGTTGCCCTTCAGTGGTGTTGAGATCCACAACCACCGACTGTTTGCCTCGATTATCAACATCAAACTGGAAGTCGTAGGCGGCCCGAGCGGGATCAGCGTCGTCGCCAAGACGCACCCGACGGCCCACGCCGCGGGCGGGGTCACCACGCGGCGGCTCGACTTTGATCACCGTCGCACCGAAATCGGCCAGCAGTGCGGCGGCACTCGGTGCAGCCATATAGCTATCGACTTCGATAACGGTCACATTCTCAAGGGGGGAAACCACGTTGAACCTCAGCACTCGTTGCGGACACACCAGTATTTCACCAGGAGTGGGGCACTCGTCTAGCTCAGGATCTGCAAGTTTTGGCCAACGCGATTACATTCGATGACCAGCTACCCCTATTCACCTCACAGGAGCTCCCCGTGAACCTAGCCAGCCTACTTGACCTCCCGTCGATGATTGCGCCCGATGCGGTAGCACTGATCGATGCCACCGGTGATGGAGAGCCACGCGAAATCACCTACCAGGAACTTCGAGACGCCGTGTCGGCCACCGCTGGCCTGCTGGTCGGCTACGGGGTGGAACCTGGCGATCGCGTCGGCATCTACGCCACCAACTCGGTGGCTGCCTTAGAGGTACTTTTTGCGGCATCGGCCGTGGGCGCCACCGTCGTACCCATGAACTATCGAGCGGGCGATGAAGAAGCCGCTCACCTCATCAGCGACTCCGGCAGCAAGGTGTTGTTCAGCGAAACCAGGTATCGGTCTCTCATTGAACAGGTCACGCCCGATTCGCTCGAACACGTGAACTACCTCGACGACGACTATGCCGCCGCCCGCGATGGCGCCGACGAGTATCCACTGGTGGCGGAGGTGGAAGACAATGACCTCGCCACCCTGTTGTACACCTCGGGCACCACATCACTCCCCAAGGGGGTGAAGCTCACCCATGGTGCGCTCACCGGTTACATCATGGGCGCCAACGATGCTGCCGACGGAAGCGACCAGGGCCGGATGCTCCTGGCCGCCCCGCTCTACCATGTGGCCGGGCTCACCTCGCTACTCAACTCGCTTTATTCGGGCCGCATCACGGTGCTGATGAGCCAGTTTGAGGCCACCCGCTGGCTCGATCTCGTAGACGAAACCAAGGCCACACACAGTTTTCTCGTGCCCACCATGTTGGCTCGGGTCATCGATGCAGAAACATTCGACCAGTACGACCTTTCATCACTCCAGGCTGTCACCTATGGCGCGGCCCCAATGCCTCCGGCCGTCATTCGGCGAGCCATTGCCCTATTTCCGGATTCGGTGGGATTCTCCGGCGCTTACGGCCAGACCGAGACCACGTCCACGGTGGCCGTCCTCGGGCCCGACGACCATGTGCTCGATTCTCCCGACAAAGAACGGCGGCTCCGCTCGGTGGGTCAGATACTTGACGACGTGAACGTCCGAATCGTTGATCCGCTCGGCAATGTCTTGGGGCCCAACGAGACCGGGGAGGTGCAGCTCATGACCTATCGCACCATGGACGGATACTGGGGGGCAGAAGAGAAGACTCGAGTAACCATCGACGACGAGGGTTGGGTTCACACTGGCGACCTCGGGCATCTCGACGAAGAGAACTACCTGTTCCTCACCGGACGAGCGGGCGACATGATCATCCGCGGTGGCGAGAACATCGCCCCCGAGGAGGTAGAAGCCGTGCTCTACGAGCACCCAGACGTGATCGAAGCCGCCGTCGTCGGCATTCCCGACGAAACATGGGGCGAACGGGTGGTAGCGGCGCTCGTAGTACGAGAGGGGGCGTCACTCGACGAAATTTACGCCCACGCCCATGATCACCTGGCGGGCTTCAAACGACCTGAGAAACTTCACCTCGCCGACGAGTTACCTCGGACCTCTACCGGCAAACTGCTTCGCCGCCACCTGATCCCCCAACTGCAAGAACTGGAGGACTGAGGTGTCGGGCGCCCCTCCCGCCGACGGCGCATTCACTGGCCTTCGAATTTTGGAGTTAGTGGAAGGGATCGGCGGGCCGTATGCCACTATGTTCCTCGCCGACAACGGGGCCGACGTGGTGAAAGTAGAGTCACGTCAGCGACCCGACCACTACCGCTCCGACCCGGGTTTTCTCACCATCAACCGCAACAAACGATCGGCGCTCGCCGACCACGACCGCCTCCTCGATGACCCCTCGGTGAGAGATCTGGCCGCCCGAGCCGATGTGGTGGTGGTAGGTAGTGGCGAAGATGCTGAAACCGTGCGATCGGTAAACAAGAACGCCATGGTGCTGGTGGTGACCGATTGGGGTTCCGAAGCTCAAAAGCGGGAACCGTTTGCCTCGCTGCCTCAACCTTCGGCCCAGCTGGTCCATGCCGCGACCGGGATTGCCTGGAACCAGCAGTCGTACGCCGAAGTGCCTGTCGATGTGGTGGTTCCCCTCGCTCACTACGCCACTGGGGTGCTGGGGGCCATGGCCATCACCGCCGGCTTGCTGGCGGCCGGCTCTGGAGGTGTGACCTATGAGGTTTCGCTGGTCGCCGGGGCCGCGGCAATCCAACTCGGCGAGAGCAGACCCGCCGGTCCGGTGCTTCCTCGCCCCGGCGAGTCCACCATGGGTTCCAAGGGTCGGGTTGCCTGCTACCGACTGGTGGAAGCGGGCGACGGGAAATGGTTTTTCCTTGCCTGTGGCACCAAGCGCTTTTACGAACGTATGCTGAGCGTAATCGGACGGCCAGACCTGTTGGACGACCCGATACTGGCCAATCCTCCGTGGGGGCTGATGTTCGATGAGCCGATCGAACGGCTTACCCCAATTCTCGACGCCGCCTTTGCCACCCGCTCCCGGTCAGAATGGCTGCAAGCGTTGGCTGAGGCCGATGTGCCCGCCCAGCCGGTCCTGACCCGAGACGAGTTTCTCTCCACCTCGATCGTTGAGGCCAACAAGATGTCGGTGTCCCTCGATCACCCCGACCAGGGCCCCGTCTCGATGATGGGTCTCCCGTTTACGATCATGGGCGCCCCCGGCGCTCTGCGCCACCCCGGCCCTCCTCTCGGCGCTCACCATGATGAGGTGCACGCCGACTGGCTCAGCTCACCCTCGCCGCTGGTCTCGTCATCCCAGTCCCCTTCACCCGCCCCTGGAGTCGCCCCGCTGGCCGGTCTCAAAGTGGTAGACCTGGCTTCGTTTATCGCCGGACCAGTCGTTGGGCGCCATCTGGGAATGCTCGGGGCTGACGTCATCAAGGTGGAACCACCAGGCGGGGATCCGTTCCGCGCTATCGGTCCGATGTTTGTATCATGGAATCAGGGCAAGCGGTCGATCGAACTCGATCTCACCAGTCAGGAAGGTCGAGACGTTCTCCACCGGTTGGTGGCCGACGCTGATGTATTGATCGAGAACTTCCGACCAGGGGTAGCCGACCGGTTGGGGGCCGACGAACAGACACTTCGTTCGCTGAATCCTCGTCTGATTGTGTTGTCGTCCCCCGGATACGGGACCGACGAGGCCATGGCCGACAAACCAGCCTTCGACCCTCTGGTTCAGGCCCTCGGTGGCCTCATGGCCTCCCAAGGAGGAATCGACACTGACACCGGTGTTGAGCCGGTTTTTCTCAGCGTTCCGGTGCATGATCTGTTCACCCCTATCGTGTCGACGGTGGGTGTGCTGGCTGCTTTGCGGCTCCGGCATCAGACGGGCGAGGGCCAGCGGGTAGATACCTCACTGGCTCATTCCACCATGGTGGCCCAAGCGGCCGAGTACACCCGATTTGAGGGGCGCCAGGCGCCACGCAGCGGAGGCTTCGATTTTCCCGGATTCGACGACGAACACAGCTGGTCGGAGTCGTCCGAAGGGGCGCTGGTATGGCACCACGGCGACCGGAACGTTGAGGTGTGTACCGTGGGCCTCACGGGAGCCCAATTGGGAGAGCTAGGTGGCCTGGTGTTCGAGGCCGACCATCAAGAGCACGGCCCAATGGTGATGATCGGTCAGCTCATCACCGGAGCTGGCCCTCACCCACCACCGGCTCCGCTCCTCAATGAACACGAAGAGCAGATTCTCCGATCCGGTTCGTAACCGCACCGCCCATCTCTCCCACAGGAGTACCCCCGAGCTCATGGTCGACCCCACTTCGTCTGCTGATCTACTACCGCCCTTGTCGGCCATCAATGTGCTGGAACTCGCTGGGGGCATCGCTGGCCCTTACGCCGGCAAGCTATTGGCCGGTTTTGGCGCCGATGTGATCAAGGTCGAGCCTCCAACCGGAGACCCCGCCCGAACCTTTGGCCCGTTTCCGTTGGGCGAGGGCCCCGAGCAGAGCGCCACGTTTGCCCATCTCAACACCAGGAAACGTTCGGTGGTAACTGATGATCCGGTGGTGCTCGATAATCTGGTGCGCTGGGCCGATGTGGTGATCCATTCCGAGGCAGAGGAACGCGAGCATGTCGACCATTGGCGAGCCATCAACCCGCAGCTGGTGGTGCTTAGCGTCACCGCTTTTGGGCTGACTGGTCCTTACGCCCAATACCAGGGCGAAGAGATCGTCCATATCGCCTTGGGTGGACCCCTGTCCGCCTCAGGCATGCCCGACCGCGAACCGGTGAAGATGGGGGCCGATCTCGGCCAATATCAGTGTGGCACCATCGCGGCGGTGGCGGCGCTCGGTGCGGTGTTGGGAGCTGAACAACACGGGATCGGCACCCACATCGACCTGGCCAACACCGAAACCCAGTTGTCCAGCATCGATCGACGGATGACGTATCTTCTGTATCGGCAGTACCGGGGCCAAGATGTGGAGCGCCGGGGCGGGTATTCGGTCAGCGCCCTGCCTGGGGGATGTCGCCCAACCCAAGACGGCCATGTGCAAATATCAACCCTGATCAACTGGATTCCCCGCATGCTCTCGGTGGTTGATGAACCGGTGCTCGCTGAGATGTACGACAACCCGGCGTGGATTGTCGACGAGGCCCTACCCGAAGTGGCGGACGCCATGGTGGTAGCGTGGGCCATCCAGCACACCCGCCAAGAAGCCATGGAAATCGCCCAGTCCCAGGGTTGGCCGGTGACTGCCGTCAACCGTCCCATCGATCTTCTCACCGACCCTCACTTTGCTGCTCGCAAGTATTTCGACACGATAGAACACCCCGTCCTCGGCTCGTTCCAGGTTCCTGGTGCCCCGGTGCGAATGGAGCACGGCTGGGTTGCGGGCCCAGTCCCCATGTTGGGTGAACACACAGCCGAGGTAGAAGAGCAATTCGGATCTGAGACTCGTCCCCCCTCGACCTCAAGACCGGCAACCACCTCCAAAATCGACGAAGAGCAGCCCTTACCTCTAGAGGGAATCCGGGTCCTCGATATGACCGTGGTGTGGGCTGGCCCCTACTCCACCATGTTGTTGGGTGATTTAGGAGCCGATGTGGTTCGGGTCGACAACCCCTACATTTTCCCGTCGGCTACTCGTGGGCTCATGGCCCGCCCGCCCAAAGATGTGATCGCCGAGATTGGCGGAATCTTTGGTGGTTATCCCGATGCTGAGCCTGGTGACCGCCCCTGGAATCGGGTGGCGCTTTTTAACGCCCATGCCCGCAACAAGCGCAGCGTCACCCTGGACCTTCGCAAGGATTTGGGCCGCGAGGCGTTCCTCCGCCTGGTGGAAGAGTGCGACGTCATGGTGGAAAACAACTCTGTCGAACTGCTCGACAAACTCGGCATCGGCTGGGACGTTTTGCATGAACGGAACCCGCGTTTGATTCTGGTGCGGATGCCTTCAGTCGGATTGGAGGGGCCGTATCGTGACTATCTCGGGTTCGGCGTGAATTTCGAAGCTCTCGTTGGGTTGGGGGCAATCCGGGGCTACCAAGACGCCGATCTAACCGACAACGAGCCAGTATTTCATATGGACGCCGCCAGCGGTTCTGCTGGAGCCTTAGCGGCACTGGCTGCTCTCCGCCGACGTCAAACTACCGGACGGGGCGAATTGGTGGAAGTGTCCCAGGCCGAGAACATGATCAATCACATCGGCGAACTTGTGGTGGACGCCGATCTTGCTGGCACGGTCCATGAACGTATCGGCAACCGTCACCGGTGGCGAGCTCCGCAAGGCGTATATCCATGCCAGGGTTCCGACGCCTGGGCCGCTGTGTCGGTAGGAAACGCCAAACAATGGGCTGCTCTTTGCCGGCTCCTCGGTAGGGAAGAATGGGCGTCCGACGACCGCTTCTTGTCGAACGAAACGCGGATGGATCATCACGACGAGATTGACGTCGCCATCAGCGCGTGGACCACCTCATTGTCGCCCGGCGACGTTTTCTCCCACTGCCAAGAAGCGGGAATCCCGGCGGCCCCGGTACTCCATGAAGGCGAGGCCTATGTCGACCCGCACTTTCAGGCCCGAGGTATGTTCCGTTCGAACGGGAGCGACGACACCGGCCAACACCTCTACCCCAACCACCTCTGGCATTGGGATGGGCCAGCGATGAAGTGGGGGCCGCTTCCCATAATGGGAGGCGACAATGAAGCGGTTTTCCGGGATCTGCTCGGTTTCTCCGACGAGGACTACCAAGCCCTAGACGCCGACGGGCATCTGTCGACCGCCTATCTGGGGCCCGACGGCACTCCGTTGTAGCCGCGGGCCCGACGGCGCTTAGCGCCCGTTGAAGGTCGGCTCCCGCTTTTCCACGAAGGCCACCGAGGCTTCACGGTGGTCTTCGGTGGTACCGGTGTGCCGATGATGAGTGGATTCCAGATCGAGGATTGTGCCAAGGTCGGCAGTAACAGATCGGTTAATGTTCTCTTTCATGTAACGCAGCGCGATCGGTGGCCCCGAGGCCAAACGTTGCGCCATGTCTCGCCAGGCCGCTTCGAGTTCACCAGCTGGTACTACCTTGTTTACCAACCCCAGGCGTTCGGCTTCAGCCATCCCGAGCCGCTCGGGCAGGAAATACATCTCTTTTGCCTTGGACGGGCCGAGCAGGTGGGTGAGAAACCAGGTGCCACCATAGTCGCCGGCCAACCCCACACGAGCAAATGCGGTGGTGAGCACCGCTGAATCGGCGGCAATCCGTAGGTCGCACGCCAAGGCAAGCGACAAACCCGCTCCCGCCGCGGGGCCGGGCAACACGGCCAGGGTCGGTTTCGGCATGGAGAACAACGCTCCCGAGGTCGCACGATGGCTCAGCCGTTGTTCGTGCACCCCGTCATCCCATGATGCTGCACCCGCTCCGGCACCACCTCCTTCGGCGAATCCTTTCACATCGCCGCCGGCGCAGAACGCTCCCCCAGCCCCAGTGAGAACCACAGCCCGAATGCTGGTGTCAGTCTCCACGGCATGCAACGTTGTAGCCAGCGCCGCCAGCATCTCGTCAGACATGGCGTTACGCCGCTCTGGTCGGTTCATCGTGATTACGGCCACGCCGCTCTCGTCTACTTCGGCCAGGAGGTGTTCGGTCCCGGTGGCAATCGTACGGCCCATCACATGTGCTCCTTGAAATGTCAGGTGAGTGGTTCAGCCCCTCACAGGAGGCTGTAAGCATCATCGACGCGAACTCAGCTCCGTGCAAGCCAACGATCGAGAGCCAGAGCTGGTTGGGTGATGTTGCGAGCGATCCAATACGCGCTCACGGGTTTGGTTGCGGAGCCGCGGAGTTGGGGCAACAGGGCGGCAAGCCAGACGGTGAGAATCACGCCCCGGGGTTCGTCGAAGGGAAAATCTACCCCCGTCATCGCCGCGTGTTCCACAAACCGAGCGGGTTCAGACATCAGTTCGGCGACCACGGTGCCGATTTCGGTGTTGTGGGTGGCCGCCATCCCGCTGAGCGCCAGAGTGCCAGAATCAATAAAGAGCGGCCCGTGCTGACTCCACTCCCAGCGCAGCACACCAGCCAGGCGGCCGCTCTCATCGAAGCGAGCATGGTCGAGGAGAAGGTTGCCGTGGATGGTCCCGGTCTCCACTCGTTTACCTTCGAGCGAACTTGTCATCGTTTCCCGGAAACGTTCGACCGTTTCCTGGTCAAGCCGGGCCGCAACCGCCATACTCTGCAGTGGCCGTTTCACCCATTGGTCAAGCGCTTCGCTGTCCATCTCGGTGGTAGCGATAGTGGCCTGATGCAGGTTGTCGACCGCACCCTTGATTTTCTCCACCTGATGGGCGGCTAGTACACGTTCGCGAATAACGAGACCCGACAGGCCAGAAACTGCCGATTCGACCAGGTAGGTATTGTCAACGTCAACATGGTGATCAATGGGATAGGGCACCAGGGCTCGCAGAGACGCCAGACCAGTCAATCCGCTGAGCTCTGACACCGCTTTTACTCTGCGTTCCAGGATTTCAGCCCCCCAAGGCGTCTCGGCTACTTCAAGCCGCAGCGGAGGCTTTCCTTCGTGGGGTGGAAGCTTAACCACCTGGCTGTCGAACTGGGATTCGACCCGCTCCCATTCGGGCGCCGTGGTATAGATCTGTTCGAGGGTGTTATTTACGCTGCGGTTGGCCTCACGATTTGGATAGCGGGCTTTCGCTCGAGCCAGCGTCTCTGTTAGTCGACTAATAGTGCGGGCGGAGTCGGTACCGATGCGTGGACCCCACCACCACACCAGATCATCGATCAGGGCGACGATCCCCCCGATGATGGATAACAGCAACCACACCCATGCCAATCCTGGCAATCCGCCTGCCCCGAGCAGGATCAAACCGAACACCAGGGTGTTCAGCAGCACCAGCAGTTCGAGAGGCAAGGTTCGCGTCGACCAACGCGCTGCTCGGTAACGAGCGAGGTGAGCCGACAGTGCCACGCTGGGGAACGCCGCCAAAATGAGGAGTTGGGCGGCCCACGCGCCCTCAACGCGATACTGGTCGCCGAGGAAACCCAATATATGAGGCGCAGCCCATGTCGCGAGCCCCACGAGTGGCAACGAAAACGCCAACCCGAGATTTGTCTGACGTACCGTCTCCGCCGAGCCGACGGCGTCGCCCAATGGGATCTCCCCCAAGCCTCCCACTAAGCGATGCCCCGCGACCTGAGGTGAGCTACCAAAATGATACAAACCGCTGTGCACCGTGGCCGCGAGAACCATGGCGACAAACCAGGCGGCTCCGAGTTCGGGGCCGAGACGAGCGACCGCCGCCACGACGATCACGCCGGCTACCAGGAACCGGGCCGTATCCAACACCCAACCGAGCCAAGAGTGTCCCACTGTTTGCCACAGGTCGCGAACAGCGAGGGAAGTATCGGCCTTGTCGGGGCGATAGACCGGAGCCCCGTTTTCACTCTTGGCGGTGGCTCTTAGGTGCCGAACCAAAGCTACGGCCACCGCGACCTCCGCTAACGCAATGGGGATCACCCACACCGCCAGCAGGATCACGGGATTGGTACTCCCCCGGAACCCCCCGGCCAAAACCAGCTGACCGAAAGGCACCGCCACCACCTTGACGGACATCCACTTGGCCATACCGAGGGCCGCCATAACCCGATGTCCGAGCAGATACAGCGCCCACAACGGGGCCGCTATCGGGAAAACCACCACTGCCCAGGGAGTTTCACCGATGGGGGCGAGAGCGTCAATCCAGAACACCATGGTGGCAATCACTGCCACCGCCATCACCGCAGAGACAGAAATCGCCAACCCGTAGCTTCCCGCCAAAAGTCGCCCAGCCACCCGATTTGAGCCAGGAATCGTGGCCTGAAGAGCTTCCCCTATCCCGAGTTCACCGATCTCTCCCACGGCCACAACGGCCACGATAAGAACAGCCCCAAACCCCACCTGCATTGGTGAGTACAGCCGAGCGATGAGTCCGATGAGCAAGAGGTTGAGCACCACGGCCGCAATCGGCGCAGGCGAAATAGGCACGCCCCGCTGTCCCCACAGTGGATAACGCGGCAACCCGATACCCAGCGCCACAAGCCGATGTCTCGCCGAAGTGAACCGAGAAGGGGTCACATCTGAATCTGACAGGGCCACGGATTCTCCAAGGTGAGACACAACACAAACACGTTCTGCGCAACTGACGGTGTGGCTGGCGCAACCGCTAGGTAACCCTGTTCTCGGCGGAATTACCGTAGACTGGCGACAGCACGACTGGCATCGTAGCCCAACAAAACCCGCTTGAACAGTTTCCACGCCAACGTGCGCCCACTACTTCGACGCGACTCTCGTTACCGTTCAATCCCGCAGCTTCGAATGAACAACCCCGTGTAAGAACAGGCGAAAAATGTCCCCCTCGAATCAGCTTGATCTCGATACCGCCATCGAAGAATTCTTTCTCGCCCGTATGCCTCGCAAACACTCGGCCCACACGTTAGACGCGTACCGACGCGACCTTGACCGAGTGATCGGTGCGCTAGAAGCCCTCACCGGACGCAGGCCGGGGGCGATAATGATCGACGAGCTCGACATTCCCCTCCTCCGGAGAGCTTTCGCTGCGGTTTCTCATCACTCGGCGGCCACGGTGTCGCGTACCTGGTCGACATGGAACCAGCTTTTCACCTTTCTCGTTTCAGAACAGCGCCTGGACGGAAACCCGATGGCAGGTATCCAGAAGCCACGGGTGCCCAGGGGGCGCCCCAAAGCAATCAGCGGAGACGACAGTGTCGAACGCCTTCTGCGAGTAGCAGCTGAAGGGCGGTCAGCACGTGACCCATGGCCCGAACGTGACTTTGCAGTGATCACCACCCTCATCACCTGCGGGCTGCGCCTGTCCGAATTGTTGGATTTAACCATCGGCTCCATCGATGGTCCAGTCGAGGATCGGGTGGTTGGGGTGCGAGGAAAAGGCAACAAGGAGCGGACGGTGCCGCTCGAACCCGAAATCGAGCAGATTCTGACTGAGTACCTCGAAAGCCGGATGCGGCGATTCCCTGGTCGAATCCACGTTGTTGACCCGCTCTTTGTCGACAACAAAGGTAAAGGGCTCCGACGCGGGGGGCTGCAGTACATGGTTGATAGGCTGTATCGGGAAGCGGGAATTCGATCCCGTGTTCCGGCTGGAGCACTAGTCCATGCCTTGCGACATACCTTTGCCACGAGCCTGGCTCGCAATGGTGCAAGCGGAACAGAGCTCCAGCGCCTACTTGGGCATGAATCGTTGGCAACGACACAGCGCTACGTCGACGCGACCGCCCGGGAGATACGTCAGGCTGCGCGTTCTAACCAGGCGTATCGAGCGCTTTCGGCGGTAACGTCGGAGCTTAATGTTCGGCCTGTTGAGAACTCACGGGACTGAACGGACAGTAACGTTAAGTAACCAAAACAAATGACAGCCATTGGCTGCGATGAGCGGTAAGGTTTGATCCCGTATGGGTCGAAGGATCGAGGTAGAACTAACAAGCTCCCGTGATGACGGGTCGTGGACATGGCGTGCAGCCGGTGCCCGCGAGCCGAAAGGCGAGCTGTTAGGAACGTTATTATACGAGGGCGCCAAGGTTGGCGACGTGTGCAAGGCTGAGGCCGAGTTCCATGTCGACGGCATTGAGATAACTGAGGTTTTCGCGCCCAAAAAGAAGAAGGACCGGGCCAACATCCTCGAGATGAAATCCCGCCCTCTCCGCGACGATGAGCTTGTCACGGCACAGCGAGTTTCGGGCGGCCGAAAAGGCGGCAAGGGACGCAACCGTGACCGCGATCGAGGCGGCGACCAGAATCGCGAACGGCGAGGTAATCGGGAAAACCGTCCACCTCGGCCTCAACCGTCAGCCCTGAGCCGACCAAAACCAAAGCGGATCAACGCCAAACGTGTGCACCGCAATGCGTTACTCGAGGCAACCCCCGAAGAACATCGCCCAATTGTGGAGCAAGTAATCCGCGACGGAATGCCTGGTGTCCGGGCTGCGATCAAGAAGCAGAACGAAGAAGCCAAGGCGGCCGGCAAGCCGGAAATCGACGACGCTCCCATCCTGGCGATCGCCGAGAAGAATCTCCAAAAGGCCCGACTCGCTGAATGGCGTGATCGTGCCGACGCGGCGCTTGCCATTGGATCCGAGCTTGATCTTCGTGATCTGCGCTCGGTAGTGGTAGCTGGCAATGATCTCGCTCGCGACGACGAAACCCGAGCGCTGGCCGAACAACTCCGCAAGACTCTCGACGATCGAATCGAGTCTGACCATGGCCAGTGGTTGGGTGACCTGGAAGAAGCGATCGAGCAGGGCCGTGTCGTACGGGCGTTGCGTTTGAGCTCACGCCCGGTTAAGGCAGGTGCTCCCCTACCCTCCGAACTGGCCACCACTCTCGCCGGTCAAGCCGCTGCGGCTCTGGCCGACGATATTGCCCAAGACCGCTGGGCCACGGTACTCGATGCTCTTGCGTTCTCTCCGGTTCGCGGTGCTGTCGTCCCCGCTGGCTTGCCAGCATCACCCGGTGAAGAACTGTTGGACGCAGTCAAGCGTCTATCTGACCGGGTTCCGAGCATCGCTCAACTCTTCGGTATCGATCCGGCGACAGTTCCCCGCTCAGCCAAACGGCGCCGCGGGGGCCGAAAGGGCGAACGCCCAGCGTCCAAGCCCAAGAACACCAACGCAAACCCGAAACCACGGGAAGATTCGAACAACGCTGAAGCGAGCAACACCAAAGCGCCAGCGAAGCCTGAGTCTGAGGCACCAGCCGCTGACGTCGTCGTACCGGTAGAGGCAACCACAGACACCGAGGTTTCAAGCACCGAGGCTCCAGCTCCAGAAGCAACAAGCGAAGACGCTGCCTCTACGGCCGAAACTCCGGCTGAAGAAACCACTGCAGCCGAAGAAGCCACCCCAGCCGAAGAAGCCGCCGACACAGCTGCTGCTGATGCTGCTGCGGAGGAAAGCGATTCGACGGAAGCCACCCCAGCCGAAGAAGCCGCCGACACAGCTGCTGCTGATGCTGGTGCGGAGGAAAGCGATTCGGCGGAAGAAACTCCGGCCGAATAAGAAAACCTACGACAAAATTTGGTGCCGGGTGAGAAATTCATACATGCCCGGCACCAGATCTATTTTTGCCAGTTCGTTCAACGGAACCCATTGCGCATCAGCGGCGTCATCACCGGGACGCAACACCCGGTTCTCCCCGCTTGGCGAAGCCCAAAAATCCATGATCACAAAGTGATGCCCATCACCGATTGCTTCTACGGTTCCGATATGGTCGCCACAACGCACGAGTAGCCCGGTTTCTTCGAGCACTTCTCGTTCCACCCCCGCGGCGAGGGTTTCCCCCGGTTCGAGCTTGCCGCCAGGCACCGACCACTGCCCGGCTGCCGGTGGGTGTGCCCGGCGTACCAGCAGGATGGCGCCATCATCGACCACTACCCCTCCTACCGCCACCTGAGGTGCCATTGAAAGCCGCTCGGGGGTTGAGCGCCCCTGGTCCTCGAGTGGACGGTGCAGGCGCAGCAGGTGGGCTTTGAGGCCGAACGACTCGTAGAAGTTTTTCGTTTCTCGAGCCCCTGGTAGTGCCGTCGATTGCATGCCGACACAACCCCGATCCCTGAACCAGTCGGCGGCAGCCGAAATCATGGCCTCACCGATTCCGACGGTTCGCGCCTCAGGGTCGACACCGAGCAACTCGATCAGGCCTTGCCCTTCGACAATATGACCGAGCAAGAAGCCAAACACTACGCCCTCGTAGGTGCCGACGAGGCATAACGCGTCGGGGGAAACGGTTGCAGCCGCCACCCGCGACCCGATGTCACCCAGACGATCGTTGGCTTGTAAAAACAGCGCGCCCCCACGCTGGGGTGCAATTTCTTTCCGCAGAATGTTGGCAATCGACCGGATAGTGTCTAGGTCGCCGAGGTGGGCGGCGCGAGCCGACTCACTCATGCCATCAACCTCTCGATACGATCCAGCACGGTCTTGCGTTGTTTCCCCGCCTGTTCGCGAGCGTGAGCCCACACCAGCTCTTCGGACGACAATGTTCCGAGGCGGGCCAAAATCTGTTTGGCGGTGAGCGAATCGTAGTCGGCCAGAGTCTCAGGTGGTTGCCCGTCCGGGGTTGTCTCGGCGGGCACTTGGTCTTCAGGATCAGGAGAACAAGGTTGTGAATCGCTTGATCGCGACTCGGGGCTCGCGTTGGTGGTTTCGGGGGGATCAGGAGCCAGCCCAAAAAAAGCACCCAGTTCGGTGACGGTCTCCGCAATCTTGTCGCCAAATTCGCGCAGGCCATCCTGAATTTCATTGTCGAGGCTAAATCCTCGACGGTTGGCCGCCATCCGAGCCATCAGCTGTGCGATCTGGACCTGGCTCTTTCCCCGACGAACCAGAATTTCCTTGACGTGTTCGTACTCGTAGAGGAAGCCGATCGGAGCGTACAGCATCAGCTCCAGGAACTGTTCCCGTAGCTGTCGCTCACGATCGGATTCGTCACTCATCAGCCACCGAAAATTCGTACAATCGAGGGGCAGTCGGGGTCGCCCATCGGGCAACGAGGGTCTTTTGCGCTACCGAATTGGCTCCGGTTTACTAACAAGAAGCAGCTGTCGCACACAAACTCTTCGAGTTTCGGTGTGCTGGCAGAGGCCTGTTTAGCGGCGGTTACTGCTTCGTCGCCGTCTTCATCGTCCTCGTCGTCATCATCGGCCGCTGCCATACGGTCACGAAGGATCGCCTCTAGGTCGGCTTCGACTTCTTCTTCCTCTTCGTCATCCTCGTCGTCCTCGTCTGAGACCTTGCGGGCGCGGGGTTTGGGAGCGATGTCATCGTCGTCTTCTTCGTCCTCTTCGAAACTGCCGAGGTCGTCGCCGATACCAATATCGGTCTCCAACGCATCGCCATCGAGGTCGTCCTCGTCAAGGTCGGCATCGCCAAGGTCAGCATCAGCCGGATCCTCGATCTCGGCCTCTTCATCAAATACTTCGTTGTCGTCAGTCATACGGGCAAGCCTCTTGTTTGCACCTCGCGGATCGGCCGGACTCTAGCAGGGGCAATGTCCAAGTCCTACGTCCTGGTATCCCTATTTATCAGACTTCGGCGCATTGGCATCAACCTAGAGGATAATTCTCAAACTATTTCTCATTCTTGGCCCCTACACGGCGGTTTTGCTCCGCCCGACGCTCGGCCTCAAGCCGTTCAAGTGCGCGCTCATCGGCGTGATCGACGAAAGTCATCATCGCTGCTGTCGCCGTGTGGCCGGCCAAATCTCGGATCTGATTGTGCATCTCTTGCACCACCTGCCGGTACGCCGGATGCCCTTGAGGCTGACTCCTGAGCTCAAGCACATGCATGGCGGAACGGGCGTTGAGGTTGATGTTGAACCGGAGGCGGTAAGCCAGTGACACGGCGTACGATGCTTGTGCCGGAAACTTGCCAACCAGAGCGTGGTAGAGCTCCGCTGACCGTTCCATCACCGCATCAAAACGATCGGCTACCCCGGCTTCGTCTACCAACTCGGGCCGGACATAACCATGCCCTGGTTGGAGTGGCTGCCACTCAATGGTGGCCATGCGATGTCGTTGGAGGTCTCGAAAGGCCCCGTAGTCGGCCAGAACATCGAACCGATAGAACGAACGCTCCAGGGCACGCCCTGGCCGTTGCCGACGATTAGATCGCTCTCCCGCATAGGTGCGCATCACCCGGGTCCGCTCTTCGGCCGACATGGTCGCTACTTGTTTTTCCAGATCCGCTTCTGACCGGTCGGTGTAAGGGTAAAGCATCGAGGCCACCATCTTTTCTTCGGCCCGCGGATCAAAGTCGACCAAGGTCACACCAGCCCCGGTTGAGTCGGAGGTGGGGCCCGCATCACTCAACAGCTCGGACGCCAACTGGCTCATCCCCTGCCGATTGGTGTCGTAATAGTTCGAGATCGCGCCTCCTCGATCCGCCATATCTACCCGACGAACAAACGACGGAATGATTTTGCGTAGTTCTTCAAGCATCATCTGGCTGTACGCCCGAGCTTCTGGAAGCGGATCGGCGTTCATACGCAAGAGCAGTTGTTCGTAGGCTTGCCCCGAGCCATAGATCCCAACATTGGAGGTGGCGGCGGCTGGCAACATGCCACGCACCGCGTCGAGGGCTTTGGCCTTGGTGGCGTTCCGATACACGAAATCACTGTCACCATCGACTTTCGGCGTCGTTGCCCGCACATGGTCGAGCAGCACTGGCACCAGGGCCGCATACTCGCCAAAAATGTGGTCCATGTCGTTCTGGTAGCGTTGACCCAGGCTCGACGCCGCCAACTCTGGATCGCGATAGTACCGGTAGCGGCCGCCGATCTGGTCGTCGTAGGCGATATAACGCGTGGACTGTTCCAGGTACGAGGCGAGGCGCCCCCATTCCAGGGTCTTGGTAAGGATGTTCGAAGCCTGCTCACAAGCGAGGTGAACGCCGCCCAACTGGGCCACGGAGTCGTCTCCGTACTCAACAAACACCTTGTCATAAAGCCGTTCAGCCCGGCTCGGCACATTTCGGCCATTGGCGCTGTCATCTGACGAGTCGGAGGCTGTGGCCTCGCCCACATCATCGAGAAATTCGTCGAGAAATAGCCGACGCAGGCTCTTAGGTGAACGGCTGTAACGGGCGAAGAGTGCCCCCTTCACCACCTCTGGCATGTTGACCAGACCAAAAACTGGCCGATCGAGGTTGGTGAAGTAGCGACCCAAAACCTGTTGTTCGGTGGGGGTGAATGTTTCGGTGAAGTACATCGGTCCCCACTGTAGACGTGACTGAGGCCCAAGCAAGGCTGTCGGCTGGAGCGACGCTACCCGATCACCAACAGAGCGTCGGGAACAACCCGGAAGCAGAATTGAGCCGACATTCCTACGGGCTCCCCATCGACGACTACCCGCACCCTCCGGTCGAGCTGGTACATGGCTTCGGCTTGGCGAACTATCTTCAACTCTGGATGAGGGAGATGGGTGCCCGTGCGTGACCGCCGGTCCGCCTGGAGCCGTTGTCGCCACCCGAGACGCCCCGTCGTGATATCGAGGAGCCCGTCATTGGGGTGGGCGCGTGGGCCCAGGTAACGCGGTCCCAACCAACCCACGTTCATGGCCACAAGGAACGGCCCATGCCAGAACCGCCGACGAGCCACACAGCCAACCACAAAGGGGTGCTGTGCGCCGTCGTCCAGTTGCACGAACCCGAGGTCAAAGGGATAACAGAGCGGCTCGCTGCGCCGCTGAGCACGGCTCAGGCCCAACGTCTTGGCGACATCGCTTGCCCCATCGGGCACCGAGAACACCGCCCGATGGCCATGCTCGTGCGCGTGAGCGGCCTGGATGGCCATCTCCCGATCGGTTGCAGGCTCTGCCTCTACCAAATCCCAAGAGGTGGCCGAACCCCAATCATCACCCTTCTTGATCACCACCGGCGCATACCTTCATCACCCGTCGGGCATTACTGCAGCGGCGAGAAGATCACGGAACATCGCGTCCGCTCCTTGCCGAGCCGTGCGCCCAACCGGGCCAGGCACGGCTACCGCTAGCTGGCGAAGCAGATCGATCAGCTGTTTACATACCCTCACAAAATCGCCGGCGGTGATATCTTCATCATCGAGCACATGCCCCAACGTTCCGCCCGCCGTCCACCCATGGGCCAACGCCATGAAACCGGGATCTGGACGCTTGGACTCGGGCAAAAGCAACGCACTTTCGTCGGCAACCAGCCGGGTGTGAAGCCCCTCCAGCCGCTCGTAACGTTCACGCAACGCCCGCGTCGGAAACCACACCTCGTCTTCCCGGTCGCGCCCTCTACGGTCGCCTCGTTTACCTCGTTGACTATCCGAGCGATTAGAACGGTTCTCGAAGATGAAGGCCGAAGCTAGTGCTGCCATTTCGGCCGGATTAAGTCCGTCAAACAGCCCTTCTTCCAACGCCTCCACAATCAAGAGATCGGCCTCGTTGTAGAGCCGAGCCAAACGCTGACCGGAGGGCGTGAGACCCCACTCTTTGGCTGCCTCGCTCGTTCCCTCCCCAACGGGGAGAACGAAATCATCACCACTCCCCCTAGCCCGATGCCCCGCGGCTGACGATGACTGCCCCCACACTACGTGGCCACGTCGAGCCAACAACTCGATTACTCGGTCGAAGGTGGCCGCCAGCGAATGGGCACGTGCCGATCCAACACCAAGGGCCCGTTCAATGTCGTCCTCAATCCGTTCCAGTCGTCGTAACTGCTTATGGGCGGCTGGGGGAACCTCATGGCGAGAAATAGGCACCGCCGATTCGCGCTTCGAAGGGTTCACATCGGGGAACCGCGATTTGCCGAGCACTCGGGCCGTTTCGTGAGCGAAGGTGACACTATTGGGAAGGTAGGGGTCGGGCAGGGCAATCTGGCCGATTGTTTGGGGGGTGGCGTCGAGGTGAAGAGGGCTGAGTTCGCTGACGTCACCGTCGCCCGAAACCGCCTTCACGTGCACTCGCCCCTTGGATCGAGCAGCCACTGCCACCACCGCGAGCGCGGGGCCAGAACTGTCCAGGCGGATAACGTCGCCCGGCCGGAGCCGCTGGAGGGCCGCTGCCACTTCCGCCCGTTCCTCCGGCCCCTTACCTCGGACAAGGGCAGCTCGGAGTACCTCAACCGGGCCGAAGTCCCGTTCGATGCGACCGGCTACCTGCCGCTGGCGATCGCGGAGCTTTTCGATCCGTTGTTCACTCCTCACCACCCCTGAGTCGGATTGGAACTGTGCAAACGAGAGGTTCAAGAGCTTGCGGGATTCGTCGGGGCTGTACCGGCGAACCAGGTTTGCGGCCATGTTATAGGTGGGACGGAAAGACGACCGCAAGGCGAATTGGCGACTCAACGCGAGCTCAGCCACCTGCTTAAACCGCACAAACGGCGACCACAACACAACGGCGGTACCCTCGGTATCGATCCCTCGCCGCCCGGCACGGCCGGTGAGTTGGGTGTATTGCGCCGGAGTCAGCATCTCATGGTGATCGCCCGTAAATTTGGTGAGTTTCTCGATCACCACCGTCCTCGCTGGCATGTTCACGCCTAAGGCCAGGGTCTCGGTGGCATACACCATTTTGAGCAACCCCTGCTCGAAACAAGCTTCGACTGCTTCCTTAAACGGAGGCACCATGCCGGCGTGGTGAGGAGCGAACCCCGCTTTGAGGGCTTCGACAAACCACCCGAACCCCAAAATGTCGAGGTCGGTTCTACTGAGGCCACTCACCTTTGACCGGACGATCTCTTCGATCTCAACTTGCTCAGCTCGACTGGTAAAGACCGTGCCAGTTCCCAGTGCCGAACGAGCAGCGTCATCACACGCAGCTCGGCTGAAAATGAAATGGATTGCGGGTAACAGATTGCGGTCTTGAAGTAATAAGGCTACTTCGAGGCGGTCTGGGGTTCGAAAGCGTCTCGGTGGCCGTCTTCGTCCCTTAACGCCATGGCCTTTTCGGTGTAGATCCCGGGGATCAATATCGAACCGGAAGCCTTTTGGGTTTGGTTTTGCACCTTTCGCCACCGCGATCAGGTTCATGTGACTATTGGCTCGTTCGGCCGCCATGTAACGGTTTTCGAGGCGAACTGGTCGCTCAGTCTCTACCACCAGTGTGCTGGTGCCGCGGACAGTCTCAATCCAGTCGTTGAGTTCCTGAGCGTTGGAAACCGTGGCCGACAGACATACCAGACGCACATGCTGAGGGAGGTGGATGATCACTTCCTCCCACACTGCCCCTCGGTAGGCGTCTTGGAGATAGTGAACCTCGTCGAGCACCACGGTGACCAGGTGATCGAGATTGTTGCCCGTGTAGAGCATGTTTCGCAGCACTTCGGTGGTCATCACCACCACTGGAGCATCGGGGTTAATGCTGTTGTCGCCGGTGAGCAGGCCCACATTGTGGGGGCCGTAACGTTCCACGAGTTCGTGGAACTTCTGGTTGGAGAGCGCCTTGATCGGGGTGGTGTAGAAGAGTCGCCGACCGATATCCAGCGCCAACTCGGCGGCAAAGGAGGCGACTACGGTTTTCCCGCTTCCCGTGGGGGCGGCCACCAACACATGATGCCCTGCCTCAACCGCATCAAAGGCCTCAGCCTGGAAATCGTCGGGCTCAAACCCCAGTTGCTCCTCGAAACGGGCGCGTATGGCCGCCGATTCGTTGTGGTCGTCACCAGAACCGTGGGGCAGACGGGTTTCGGGGGTGTCACCTGGATCGGGGCTGTCAGCTGTGTGGCTCACGGAATTCTGCTTTGCCTGCAGCGGGTAGGGGTCGGTACCTTGGGAAACAACCGTGCAGGCCTGATGGGCATAGGCTAGCGGCCCTGATGCCGAAGGGCGCCTTAGTTCTTGGCCGCTCGCCGGCGAGCGAACATCATCCCCACTAGGATCGCCACCTCATACGACAAATACATGGGGGCGGCCAGAAAAAACAGGGTGAATGGATCGCCGGTTGGGGTGATGACGGCAGCCAGGATTAACACGCCCACTGCGGCCAGCCGTCGATTGGAGCGCAACGTCTCGGGCGGTACGAGCCCGATCATCTGCAAGAACACCAGAACAAGGGGAAACTGGGCCGCCACACCAAACGCAAAGAGCATTTTGACGAAGAAACTGATGTATTCGGCCGGGGATAACATCACATTGAACGATGGGAGACCGAATCCGAACAGCACAGACAATGTTTTCGGCATCAGCGTGAAGCCACCAAACATGCCGATCCCCATCAGGATTACTGACATGGCCACCATCGGGTATAACATCCGCCGCTCTTGGGGATATAGACCGGGCAACACGAATCGAGCCAATTGATACAGCACAACCGGTAGCGCCAACAACACCCCCCCGTAGCCGACAACGGCCAAAACCGTAGAGAACGATTCCAGGGGTCGGGTGATCAAGAACAGCTCTTCGCAGTCGCGACCAATCGATTCGTTGTATTCGCAGTATGGACTGGACAGAAATGTGAGCAGGCGTTTGTGAAAGATCCACACCACAACCGCACCCACAAAGATGGCCATCGCCGATCTCACCAGTCGGGTACGCAGTTCAGCCAGATGGTCCAGCAAGGTCATCTCGGCTGGCGGTATCGACTTCTTCTTCCTACCGAGAGAGATCATTCGGCTACCTCCTCGTTTTCCGGCGATGGCTGGTGCCTTTCGCTGGAGGCAGCACTCTCACCGGTTATGGCCTCACTCTCGATGCCTGACTCAGGGTCGTCGGACTTGCCGTCGTAATCCTCGCCGTTGTAATCGGCGTCGTCGAACTCGGCGTCGTCGAACTCGGCGTCGTCGTAATTCCCGTCGTCGTATTC
>Ga0316189_10000623_pt1 | contig 35360 bp, 32 predicted proteins | sample LowCovwburrow_MG_FD_204930 | JGI IMG/M metagenome (GOLD analysis project Ga0316189, IMG submission 204930) | Coastal sediment microbial communities from Maine, United States - Lowes Cove worm burrow | ecosystem: Environmental > Aquatic > Marine > Coastal > Sediment | place: USA: Maine...
ATCCTCATCAGGAAAACGCTCTGCAAATTCGAAAATACTAAGGCTTTTATACTTTTGCTCCATTGATATACTACTTTATTTAGTTTAAGCTAATATAATTAGTATTCATGATATGCCTACTTCAATTAACCAATTAACTATTTAACCAATTAACTATTTAACGACCTTATACGAATCAATAACTCCAGCAATCTCTTCTCTCTTCTCCCTCATCCTCTCAATCAAAGCAAACTGATTCTTACACCTATCCAGATTCTGATCGCTGTAGTCTGTTTTGTAATACACATTTCCATACAGGTAGTCAGTCAGAAATCTCAACCCCATGATAAATGGCATGAACTCGATGGAGATCGGGAAAGATGTCCACTCGTCATCAGTCAACACATCTCCCATCTTTGACAAATACCCTTTTGTGAAATGTTCGAATAGTGACATATCGAAATGAAGGGCATCCAGGTCTTTGTCATTTTCCGTAACGCTATTACAGAGGGCTCTTATCGCATCTCCAAAATCATGATACAAATACCCAGGCATCAAGGTGTCTAAATCGATCAAACAGAGTCCCCTTCCTGATGTTTTATCAAATAGCAGGTTACTTAGTTTCGTATCGTTATGTGTGACCCGTAGGGGAAGATTCAGTTCAACCAACTCATCAAAGTGGGGTAAGGTTTCTTCTACAAATGCAATGCTCTCAGATGCGTTGACAAGTTTCTCCCCTGACGAATTCTGTAAAGCCCCAAGAAAAATATCAGCCCTAAAGTTCAAATCATGAAAATTTGGTAATGTGACATGCAATTTTTTCGAGTCAAGGGTTGAAGTCGCCAAGTGAAATCTCCCGATCAGTATACCTGCCTCCTCTGCTAGTCCTACATCAGTTGTGTTAGTGAACACCACGCTATCAGGAATGTATTTCATCAGTCTCCAGGCGTAGCCTTCTTGATCAACTTGAAATAGCTTTTCGTTCAGGTTTTTAAGCAATTCCGGAACCTGATACCCATCGACAGGTGCTAATACCTCCTGAACAATCTGAATATTTTCCATGACCTTCGCTGCATCTGGGAAAACCTCCTTGTTCAAACGCTGCAGGATGAATCGGCTAGAATCAGTTTCCACCAGATAGGTTTCATTGATGAGCCCTGAAACGATCCCTTCTACGTTAATTGGATGAGTTATTCCAAATGCTTGAAGTACTAAGGCGACATCTACGACCATAATGGCGTTGGGTAAATTCTCTGCTTTGCAAGCATCTTCAATTCATTTACAAGTTGTGCCTTATCCTCCTTGTGGGTCATACCATGCCATTCACTATTCCCAGCAACAACATTGACAGTTACAGCATTTACATCAATCAAATTTTGAATCATCTGCGGCAAATACAGCTCACCTTTTTGCTGTCTTGAAATGTTATCAAAAAAGGAAAGAAAGGCCTTTTCAATTTCAGGAAAAATGGTAGCATCCAATACCCAAAGATTCATTGACACCAGCACATCACCTTCAAAATTCGCTCCCGTTTCCTTGTCAACAATTCTCTCATCTTCCTTTACAAGTTTTGTGTATTCTGTGACTTTCGCTAAAAGGCCATTCTTTGTTCGGCAGACTCCTCTCGAGACAGTCCCAAACGTTGATAACGTCTCCCTTAGTTCATAGCCCACCAATCCAAAACGATTTTTCTCAGGATGCTCGCCTCCAAGGCTGAAAGCCATTTCAATTGCATTTCTACCGTACAAGTCATCCGCATTGACCATCACAAATTTTCCTTGAACAACTTCTCTTGCGCACCAAACTGCATGAGCAGTTCCCCATGGTTTTACTCGATCACCAGACTTTCTAAAACCATCAGGGACGTCCTCCATGGATTGAGGAATGCATTGAAAATTGACGGTATCAGGTATTCGTTCTTTGAAATAGTCTGTGATCTCCTGAACACGTTCAGTTCTGGTGACCAGAACTATGCGGCTAAAACCAGCCCTTATAGCATCGAAAATGGTGTATTCCAGCAGGAACTCCCCCTTTGGACCAACCCCATCAAATTGCTTGGTTCCACCATATCGGCTTCCTAGACCTGCCGCTAAAATCAGTAAAGTCATCAAATTGGATTAGTACGCTTAAATAAAGTGCAACTAATCTGGATAGTCAAGAAATGTAGTCAAATGATTGTCAACCCATCATCCTCCTCATTCACCATGTCAAGCGACTTGAAATTTTCAAAAATCAAGTAATACCATTTCAAGAATTTCTCTAAATGACTAGAAGCGACCGATGTATCAAGATTCGGAGCAAGTTTCTTAAAGAAGTCTGTGATCTCCTTCGATGAAGAATCTGTCCCCGGAATAGCCAAGTCTTTCATTTTCAGAAAAATATCCAAGGAATTAATGGACCCTTCTTTCAATTTCAAATCCACATTACCAATGGCTAACACCTTTCCTTTCTCGTTGGAAAAAAAACGCGTTGGTCCTCCTTCAAATGGCTGTAGAAAGTATCCCTTTGGATTGTAATTAACTAAGTGAAACAAGCCCGGCTGACCTTTTACCGAAACGATCTTTTGCAAATTGATATCCGCCATTCTACTTCAAATTTTCCACTCGGCTGGTTATCCATTCAAAACGTTTCTGAATTCGCTCCACTGCTTCTTTCGGTAGATTGATCTTCGTAGGACTGTAACTCACCTCCCCTTCACGAATGCGATGCAGAAACTTGTAATTGTAGGCCGCATCATTTTCAAAGGTGGTTTGTTTCAGTTTGGAAAAATCGTATTTACTGGTCGGCTCACCAACAAATTTGTGAATCATGTCCAAGGTCTCCTGTGGCTCTGAACACAGTTTATCATAGCGCACAATTAGAATTCGATTACCATGGCCTTGCGTCAGTGCATCTTCCAGCAGTGCCACCGGAGTTGACATGAGGGTGAAATTTTGACCAACGAAGGTTTCGACCCGATTGAACAGTGTTGTAAACGCTAACTCATTGTTTGCTTCATCAGGATTTTCCATCATGATGGTTTTTTGATACTGCGTCTCAATGGACTGGAAAACCTCCACCGGATTGCGATAACTAAAGATCACCTTGCTCTCCTCATTTTCCATAATGCGGTCGACGATCGGCAGTTTATTTACCCAGCCCCTGTTTTTATCAAACACTACACGTTTATCCTGAAAGTAAGCATGTAGGTATGACTTTACACCAGCTTTAAAGCGTTGAGCTTCCTCAAGCCGATCTACGTTTCTATAGGCATGGTTGTGACTGAAGACCTTGCGCATTTGCATAACCATATCGATGGTTGGTGACGTTGGCGTGGCATGAAAACCCTCGTTCATGTTTAGCAGGTTACAAAGAAGTGTGCTTCCACTACGAGGAAAGCCAGAGACGAAGTGTAGTTTTTCCATTGTAATATTCTATCTGCCCGAAATTAGTTCGGAATCCGTTCATTTCAAGGGTCGATGATTATTCATGCTCCGAAGGAATTTAATCAACATCTGGAGATCCATTCTTTCAGGTGTGGTCTGATCGACTAGTTAAGGTCCCTACTTTTTCCCTAGACTTTCTTTGTCTGCTCCCATAAGTTTCAGTACCAAATTCATTTGGTTTTCCAATTTCGCAAATCGTTCTTCATCCCTTTCTTGTTTTGCTTCCATTTGATTATTCTCTAATGTTAATTCTTTGATTGCTTCGATCAACACTGGGACTAGATGTATATAGTTTACTGATTTGTATCCATTGTCACCCGTCGTCACTAGCTCAGGGAATAGTTTTTCAACTTCCTGGGCAATCAACCCTATATTAATTTCAGCTGTATCCCGCGGGGTAAGGTCATTCCATTTGTAAATCACGCCTTCCATTTCATTCACCTTGGACAAGGTTTCTCCTAGTGGTTGTATCTCTCTTTTTAGTCTGCGATCGGAGTTTTCGCTTACAGTTCCAGCGAAAGTGGCGTTTCCATTTTTCAATATAATTAGTGCATCACTTCTGGAAGCGCCAACTCCTGTACCATTTCCAACTGTCAAAATTCGGTCTGTTGACACAAAACTACCAGCAGCTGGAGTAGCGGCATAAGTGGAGTATAAGCCTATCGCAAATTCGCCAAGAGATTCTGCATGCACCCGATTTCCTCCTCCAACAGTTGAATTAACTCCCGAAGCGGTATTATTTCTACCTCCTGCAACCGTAGATGCAACATTAGAAGCACTATTGCTCTGTCCTCCTCCCACAGTTGAAAGTGACCCAGAAGAAGTATTGTAGCTCCCCCCACCAATTGTAGAGCGGGATCCGGCAGCACTGTTACTCGCCGCACCCGCTACAAAAGAATCTGTGCCACCACCTGCATAATTTCCTCCTCCAGCGGTCTGCCACGTTACATTACCAGAGCCGTCAGTTTGTAGCACTTGTCCGATGGTTCCGTCTGTGTTCGGTAAGGTGATTGGGTTAGCACCATCCGAAAGGGTAAGTTGTCCGTTCAGAGTTGCATTCCCGTTTTTAAGGATTGTAAATGCATTACTACGGGCAATGTCTGAAGTACCATTTCCTACTACAAATAGCTGATCGCTAGCATCAAAAGTACTGGCGCTGGTAGCGACGATATCTTCGTTGTACACGCCGACGGCCATCTCCCCAAAAGAGTTTGCGACTAGTCCAATACCCCCCGGTATTGTAGAGCTATTTCCATTGGCATTATTTTCATAACCACCCCCAACTGTTGCATAATTTGCTGTTGCATTACTCCCAAATCCACCACTAATAGTTGAAAGATCACCACTGGCAATATTACTGCCTCCTCCACCAACGGTAGACTGATAAACTGTGGCTGAATTTCCTGCACCACCACCAACACTAGAGTACTCGCCATCAGCTGAATTGTTATAACCACCCGCAATGGTTGAAAAGTCACCCACAGCATTATTAGTAGCCGTAGCTGCACCACCCCCACCAACGGTTGCACCAATTCCAGTAGCGCTATTTCCAGAATAACCTGCAAGGAATGAATCTGTTCCAGCCCCTGCATAACCACCTCCTCCACCAGACGCTGTTTGCCAAGTTACACTACCCGAACCATCCGTTGAAAGGACTTGCCCTGCAGTACCGTCCTGTCCTGGCAATGTAAAACCGGCAGAACCTCCAACGTTATCAGCATCGATGGTAAGTTGTCCGTGGATATTGGTGTTACCATTTTTAAATACCTCAATAGCGTTGCTTCTTGCAGCATTGCTAGTACCATTACCAATGGTGAATATTCGATCAGTAGCTATAAATGTTGTTGCGTTTGGAGATGTCGCATAGGCTGTATAAAGGCCGGTTGCAAATTCACCAAAGGCTTGCGCATCAACTTCTCTCCCTCCACCAACTGTGGAAACAGTACCAGCAGCTGTATTCCGCTGACCTCCTCCAATAGTTGCTAAGGTGGCAGAGGCAATATTATCAGATCCCCCTGAAATAACTGAAGAATACCCGGAAGCTGAATTACTTTTTCCTCCACTAATCGTAGCATAACGGTACGAAGCGGCATTTTGTCTTCCTCCACCAACCGTCGTATAATAACTAGATACAGCATTTCCTAACCCTCCACCAATCGCTGTCTTTTCACCTGAAGCCACATTGTCAGTACCTCCAGCAATTGTAGACATGTATCCTGTGGCATTGTTGTTCCTTCCTACTGCAAAAGAATAGTTACCGGGGCTATCCCACTGTGTAGCTTGTGCTCCTCCAGCTCTAAATGCACCACTTGATTTATCAAAGAAAATGCGTTTGTCCTCAGATGTGTTGCCTGCATCAGCTAGTTGAGCAGATCCAAATAAGAAATCATCGTCGGCATCACCTGCGGAGACGAGGTTGGAAGCCAATGTAAAGGCTCCACCACCAGCAGGATCCCCCCAGCTCACAGCTCCACTACCGTCTGTTGAAAGTACTTGTCCGGCAGTTCCGTCTTGCCCTGGTAAAGTAAATCCATCTGAACCACCTGTGTTATCAGCGTCGATAGTCAGTTGGCCATTTAGCGTTGTGTTTCCGTTTTTGAGTATTACCAATGCATTGCTTCGAGCGGCACCGGATGTACCATTACCTATTGTAAATATCCGGTCTGTTGAAACGAAGGTTGTGGGATTTGGAGACACTGCATTTTGAGAATAATGTCCAACTGCAAATTCAGCCAATGCTTCTGCAGATACATTCCTACCACCAGCGACCGTCGAAAAATTTCCTGAAACAGTATTTGTAAACCCCCCAGCAATGGTTCCGAACGTTGCTTGAGCATTATTGGTCCCTCCTCCGCCAATTGTTGAATGAACTCCGGATGCGGTATTCCCACTGCCTCCACCAATGTGTGAAAAACTAGTCGATATGGTATTGTACTGTCCGCCTCCAATACTAGTAGAGCTGGCGCTTGAGGATACGTTTCTGTAACCGCCACCGATAAATGACAGATAACCCACCTCATTGTTAAATCCTGAAGAAAAAGAATACGCCGTCGGATTATCCCATTGAGTAGAAGTTGCCTTGCCCACCCTAAACGCAGCATTTGATTTATCAAAAAACATCCGATTGTCCTCGGCAGCATTTCCAGCATCTGCTAATTGCGCTGACCCGAAAAGAAAATCATCGTCTGCATCTCCGGCAGAAACGAGGTTGGATGCCAATGTAAAGGCTCCACCTCCAGCAGGATCCCCCCAGCTCACCGCACCGCTACCATCCGTGGAGAGTACTTGTCCGGCAGTCCCGTCTTGGCCAGGTAAAGTAAAACCTGCTGACCCGCCTATATTGTCTGCGTCGATGGTTAGTTGACCGTTTAATGTGGTATTGCCATTTTTTAGTATGACCATGGCGTTACTTTCTGATCCAACTCCAGTGCCATTTCCAATTGTGAAAATTCTATCAGAAGCCGCAAAAGTATATGGATCGGGAGACACTGCATCCTCAGTAAACTGGCCTATGGCAAATTCGGCGAAAGACTGCGCGTTAACATTTCTCCCACCCCCAACACTGGAATAAATTCCAGAAGCTGTATTGTTGACTCCACCAGAAATGGTACTATAGATCTTAGAACTTGAGTTGTTTTTTCCCCCACCAATAAAGGAGTATTGAGCAGTTGCAGAGTTAGTACGACCTCCTCCTATTGTAGAAAATATTCCGTCTATTGAATTAAATCCACCCCCTCCAATAGTTGCATAATGTGAATTAGTTTGGTTGTTTCTACCACCTGAGACAGTTACTGCAAGCTCGCCTGCTACATTGTTTCTACCTCCGCCAACCATTGAATAGTTACCAGTAGCCAAATTACTGGAAGCACCTGCTACAAATGAATCTGTTCCACTTCCCGCAAAAGAGGGTCCCACATCATCTCCATCCGCTAAATCAGAAGGAACGTCCGTCAAGTCAGTGAACGAACCAGAAAAATCATCCGTTGCGTCTGTGTCAATATTAGTAGGTACGTCAGCCAGGTCATTGTATGAACCACTAAAGTCGTCAGTGGCATCCGTGTCTAGGTTTGTTGGTACTCCACTCAAACTGCCAAAGGCACCATCGAAATCATCTGTCGCGTCTGTGTCAAGATTAACTGGAACCCCGGTAAGACTGCCAAATGCACCATCAAAGGAAGAACCATTCAGTAGGCCGTCCGTATCCGTAAGTTCCTTTATGTCCGAAGGTATCGCAGGCTTATTCTTCACAAATGCGTCTGAGGTGTTATCTGTTACTGCCCAATCGGTCTGTACATTCACCTCCGCATCTAAATCAATCGCGTCAAGCTTGGTGGATTGTGCGGCTGTTAGTCCATTCTTCGCATGATTGGCATACGGGACACTTTGCAGCGCGCTTGTTCCCAAATTCACAAAGCCACTACCAGCGTCCACCTCCACCTGCACTGAAACATCATTTTCCCAATCAATAGCTGCAAAGGCTGTAGCACTTCCCCCAGTTTTTGTTCCATTTCCAATGATGAGCGTAACCAAACCATAGACGTCAGTCGTTTTTGTATGCGTTTCAACCCAAACGTTTCCACTGGTATTTGAAAGGGTAAACCGAAGGGTCACCGCACTTTCATCCAGCACTTTTCCTTTGTCATCGCGCAGCACGGCCTGATAATTAATCCCATCTGGGGGACTATTGGTGCGTCGTGCCAGTTCTTCTAGCTTGGGATCGTCAATGTTTGCCTTTACTCCGGTGGTTGGAGTGATCAGGATGAATAAGGACGCAGCGAAAATGAAAAAATACCTACGAATCATAGTTTAGGTGGATTAATTGATTTTTAATAGCTTGAAAATGGCGAACTGATCATTCCTGACCAATCGAATGAAATACTCTCCCTTAGCCAGAGAACGTATGTCTAGTTGAATTTCTTGATTTATGGTTACAGGAACGACCTGCACCTGACCTGTTAAGTTGTAAACACGCAAACTGCTCTCATCCAAACTCTCATCAATCCTTCGCAAGTTCACAAAATCTTTTGCCGGGTTGGGATATACCTCAATAAGTATAGAGATATCCTCCAAGCCCAATGCAGGAACTTCATTTGTTAGAAAGGACGGTTGTTGAAATCCCTGCGTTACGATTAGGGAAGTCCCATTTTTTGTGCCTGAAAAAGCTTCCCCAATTGAGGATGAAATATGAATGGTTCCAACGTCGACGGATTTTCCACCAGCGTTGATTGTGCTTCTCTCAATAGACTGCGCATGCACGGACGTCGATAACAAAACGAAGAAAGCGAGGTAAATTGGGCGGCACATGGGCTTTACATTAGTCAAAAAAATAGATTTACTGAGATGATAAAATTCTCAGAATTGGTATAAGGTTAAGCTTTATCTTGAATTGGTCAAACTCAATTTTCATGAGTAACCGATTTTCTTTGTGAATGATAATAGCCGCTTAAGGCACAAAGACAAATCGAGCCATTAATCAGTGCTTTCTTGATCCGATCAAGACCCTGGTTGAAGACCCTGGTGATCCTCAATGAGTCAAAAATGAGGTTAGATTTCAGGATTGAAAACAAAAATCAGCTCCTATCCCAGCAACTGGTTGTCATTACGAATGACAATACAAATCGGAAATATCTGTTCATTTTTCGGTTGCATCAGTTCTGGAAAAAGCACTCCTTTGCTCACGACTAAACCAACTAGAAATGACTGACACCTTCAACACTTTCAAAGAACTTCATCATCAAGATCAACCCTTGCTCATCGGTAATGTATGGGATGTCGCAGGGGCTCAATTATTTGAAAAACTTGGCTTCAAAGCTATCGCTACATCCAGCTCTGCGATCGCAGACACTCTTGGCGAAGCGGATGGTGAAAACATCTCGTTTGATGACTATTTAAGCGTAGTGAAACGAATAATAACACACACAAACCTTCCCCTCTCCGTAGACCTGGAATCAGGATACGGCTCCACACCGGACGAAATTGCCGATAACATCAAAAATCTTGTTGATTTGGGTGTTGTCGGAATCAATCTTGAGGATTCGAAAGAGGTCGATGGAAAACGAAGTCTGGAAGATGTCGACCTGTTTGCCGAAAAGCTGAAGGCAATCACTCAGCGATTGAAGGATGAAAACATCAACTTGTTTATAAATCTTCGATCCGACCCATTTTTATTACAGATTCCAAATGCACTTGAAGAATCCCTGAAGCGAGTTGCGCTCTATGAAAATTATGTGAGTGGGATTTTTCTGCCTTTTATAAAAGAAGCAGCAGATATAATGGCGGTCACAGAAAAAACCGATCTTCCGCTAAATGTTCTTAGCATGCAAGGTCTTCCGCACTTCGATACGTTGCAAGAATTAGGAGTCAAAAGAATCAGCATCGGAGGCTCCATGTATAATCATCTTAAAGGAAAAATGGAAGAATTGACCCAGTCGATTCAGGAAAATAAGAGTGTCGACATTTTGTTTCAATAGTCACTTTCAGAAAGTACGAATTGAGATAGTCAAATGACTCTAGTGTCGTATTTCACTAAATTGTGAGTTACAAATTGAAGATGAAGGAATACAGTACTATTGACAGTCTTGCACAAATCGTGCTCTCAACATCAGACCTCACCAAGGACATGGAGTTCTTTTCAGTGATTGGATTCAGATTGGATCAGATTTTCCCTTCTGACGACCCTACAGTTGCGGTTATGTCGGGACATGGTCTCACGCTACGGCTGGACAGAGAGGTGATAGGTGCCCCAGCAACGCTGCATATACTTACTGATAATCCAGAAAATATCGCCGAAGGCAAATCCGAAGTAGTTGCTCCGAATGGTACGACGATTAAGGTTCTACCAAAGACCTACTCTCTTGACACCCCGCAGACACAGCACAAATTTGAAGTACGGAAATTGCAAAACAACGATCCCTGGGTGATTGGTAGGGCTGGCATGTTGTATCGAGATCTGATTCCAGATAGACTTGGTGGAAGCATCATCGCATCTCATATCAATATACCAACGGGAGGGCCAGTTCCTGATATGGTGCACTACCACACAATTGGTTTTCAACTGATCTTCTGCTACCACGGCTGGGTGAAATTAGTGTACGAAGATCAAGGCTCACCTTTCATTTTGGAAGCAGGTGATTGTGTAACGCAGCCTCCCGAAATACGTCACCGGGTATTGGAGTCCTCGGACAATCTGGAGGTGATTGAAATCGGTATACCCTCCGATCACATGACCACCATCGATCACGACATGGAACTCCCAACAGAATCCGTCAATCCAAATCGAACCTTCCAGGATCAGACGTTTTGCCATCATATCGCAAGCAAAGCAGATTGGAAGGAATGGGGAATTCCCGGGTTCGAATATCGCGACACAGGAATCAATATATCAACCAATGGAGTGGCGAGTGTGCACATAGCACGAGTATTGAATCATGATTACAACAGTGCAACGATCAGCCACAAAGCGGACATTTTATTCACGTTCGTAATGAAAGGGTCCTTTGAGCTTATTGCCAGTGACTATCCAGTCAGTGACTTGAATGTTGGAGATGCCTACGTCATTCCACCAGATTTGACATATCAAATGCAAAACTGCTCGGCTGACCTGGAGCTACTACAGGTGTCCTTGCCCGGAGATTCCGAAACCAGCATTGAAAGCTAACTAGTCTCCTACTGCGTATTCATCACCGTAGTACTTGCTAGTGATTCCTGTGTGGAATTTAATGGCTGAAATTGGTTTATACTTTACAGGCTCCAAGCCTGGCAATACGTCTAATATTTCATCCTCCCACACATACACGGCCATTGGAATGGTGATTCGTGGTTTGCCATGAAGGCGAGCCTCTTTGGGCTTACTCACACGATGCGTGGTTGAAGGTAAACGATCGTTCGTGATTCGCTGCATGTAGTCGCCTGTATTTAGAATTATGGTCCCTGGATCTGGGTTCAAACGAATCCACTTACCATTGGCGCGATTGAACACTTGCAGCCCATCGACGCTCTGGGCCGGAAGGATTGTGAAAAGGTCCACATCTTCATGTCCTAGCATTCGACCAGCTCCTGACGCTTCATCCTCCTTCGAAATGGCTGGGTAGTAATTGAGCCTAAAACCAAAATTAGTAGCCGCGAGCTTCTCATCGTACATGCGGGAGTCGCAGTCCAGGTACGCAAGCACACTTTGCATGATTGGCAAGATCAACTTTTCGTGCGATTGCACAATGGGTCGGAAGGCCTTTTCGTAGTCAGGGTTGGGCCAGAAATTTGCTGCCTTGAAATTAGGATCATTCTCAAGATCAAAAGCTCGTCGGCAAAAGACCCACCCTTCCACTAGATCAGGATGGATAATCGTTGTCTCTTTTATAGGAAAGTATCCTTGATTCACCGAACCCTGACGCTGCGCCTCGAATTTCATTCTTTCGTTAAGTGTGGTGTTCTCAAAAATCTCAGCGACTTTCTCCTCTGCCATACTGTATAAGCTTGTGTCAACACCATGTCCTGATAGCACAGCAAAACCTATTTCCTCCAGTGCTTTTCCAAGCTTATCGCTAAATGCTTTCTTGCCTTCTTCACCTCCCTCAAAAAACTCACGCATGTCACAGGTTTGGATCACAAAATCATCATCAAACTGGTCGGTTTCTTGGTTCTCTACCAAATGATATTCCTGCTCTTTCTTTACCCCTTCGTACTTTTTAAACTCCTGATTTACAGCATGAATTCCTTCTTCTTTACTTGCGGCCATAGTGCATTGTTCGTTATGTCATAAAGGTAGGCAATGTCACAGAAAATTTTCATAGAGGTAGCCTATCAGAACCGCAAACAAAGTAGTTGGAATAGCCCACCGCAGCCAGAACTTTGAAATGGTTGCGAAAAGTCCAGATGGATTCTTAAAAAGTAGTTCTAGGTAACCCTTGTTTTTCACACCCCACCAGACACCAACAATTGCCATCATACTGCCAAAAACCTGCATTCCAGAGCCAAATATTAAATCCAGTGTGCCAATTATTTCTGGATAAAAGGCGCTGGGCAATGTCAGGAGAATCTGAAGCATCCCAAATCCAACAATCATTTTTTTCTTGGAAAATGAATTGATTTTCAAGCTGGACAACGGCACTTGAAATGCAGCAATCAACGAGAGAAATGCAACCAAGCTGAGAGACACCAAAAACAAGGAACCAATAAACCTTCCAGCTGGTAATGTTTCAAAGAGCGCAGGAAGTGTATTGAAGATGAGTGATGGACCTGCGTTCATTTCAAGTCCGAAAACAAGAATGGCTGGAACAAGAAACAAGCTTACCAAAACAGAGGAACCCAAATCGCCGAGACATGTGAAAATGGCTATCCGAGGTATTTGACTGCTCTCTGCAATATATCCAGAGTAGACGATAACAAATGTTCCACCCAAGCCGACCGAGAAAAATGCTTGACCCAAGGCGGCAAAAATTTCTGTAGAACCTACTGAATCAAAGTCGGGTGATAGAAAGGCACGAACTTGATCGATTGCTCCAGGCAACATCCAGGCGTGGATAATCATGTACAGCATGGCCAACACGAAAAGCGGCATGATAATCATGGATATGCGCTCAATACCTTTCTTCAACCCGAGATAGACAACCGTAAGCGAAACAATGATCAGCAACGTGGTAAATGCATATTGAAGCACACTGCTACCAAGTGCTTCCTGATACTGAACGGAACTTTCGGGAGAGAATCCTTCAACAATGGAAAAAAACGCTGAGTACCAAACATTGGCCACAACCACGGCATAATAAGAGCCTGCAATTGTCACAACAGCAACCAATAAGTAGCCTAGCCCTTTACCAAAACGATCTCCAAAGATCGAAGCATAAGCAGCGATCGTTCCTTTGCCACTCATTTTCCCAAGAGATATTTCTGTTACCAAAGCTGGAAAAGCAAATAAAACGGTGAATATCAGGTAGATAATCAGAAAAGCACTCCCACCGTAGCTGCCCATCATATAAGGAAACCGCCAAACATTGCCCAATCCAACTGCTACTCCAACCATCGTGAGAATGGCTCCTAGCCGAGACGTATACTGCGTTTTATTACCTGACAACTTCTGAATTTTGATGCAAAATGAGGAATCTTATTCAATTCAGTGGTTCTTCTTCTATTTAAATTCTAATTTTTAGATTACTCTAAAAATTTGTTTTGGTTAATTATATTAATAAATTTGAATGATCTTAAAATAACAAACCATCCCGCAGTTGAATAGAGTTCTCTTTCCCATACTCCTCCTCCTCCTCCTCTCCTGTGAAGATCTGATCCCAGCTGCTCCTGAGGAGAATGAATTGCTAGATGGTCCAACCGAGGGACTTTCTGAGGCTGAAAGTGCCGTTTTTCTTGCAGGTGATATTGCCTTCAACGATGAAGTGTTTACCACAAAAACGGGATTAGGGCCATTGTTTGTTGCCACCTCTTGTGGGAGTTGTCATGCAGGTGATGGAAAGGGACATCCATTTACAACATTGACGCGATTTGGTCAAACCGTACCAAATATTACTCCCGATATCTCGATAGGCGGACCACAATTGCAAAATCGAGCAGTTCCGGGTTTTGAACCTGAATCTATTCCAGCTGGGGCTCCTTCGATGCGAATCAATCCTCCGGCGGTAACGGGGCTTGGGCTACTTGCAGCGCTTACGGATGCACAAATTTTATCCAACGCTGATCCTGCGGATAGCGACGGTGACGGTATCTCAGGGGTTCCCAACTACATCACGCCTCCTTCCTACTTTGTTCCCGAACCACATCATCAGCCTCTTGCTGGCCAGTACATTGGACGCTTTGGGAAAAAAGCAGTCGCAATTGATTTACTTCAACAAACGGTGAACGCCTACAACCAGGATATGGGCATCACCTCTTCTTTTGAGCCCATAGATACGTTCACTGGACTTGCAACTGATCCTGAAGTCTCCGATCAGACGGTTAATGAAGTTGTGTTCTATCTGAGAACTTTGAAGGCTCCTATTCAACGAAATCCAGATGATGGGGAAATTATAAATGGAAGCACTGTTTTCACTTCTCTTGAATGCGGGTCCTGCCATACACCTCAATGGACAACCCTTACCACGGACATATCTGCATTATCAAATCGCACTTTTTATCCGTACACCGATCTTCTCCTTCATGACATGGGTCCAGCTTTGGATGACGGTGTTACGGAAGGTGCTGCTGAAACGTTCGAGTGGCGAACACCTGCACTATGGGGGCTAGGGCTATCCCCCGACTCACAAGGTGGAGAATTTTTCCTGATGCACGACGGACGAGCCCAGAGTATTGAAGAAGCAATTCTACTGCATGGAGGTGAAGCGATGGACAGTCGGATGGCCTATGAGTCGCTTTCCTCCACAGATAGAAAGGATTTGATAAAATTTCTGAAGTCACTATGAGAACCATAGACAGAAAGAAGTTTATAAAAACATGTAGCGTGAGTTGTCTCGGGCTTATGACAGGGGCTTCCATTTTAGAAAGCTGCGCAGGTGTCCGATACGTATCTGCACCAATTCGAGACTCTTTTCTGGAAATCCCGCTGAGTGAATTTCAAACAAAACAAGGCGACCAGACCATGTTCCGGAAATACATAGTGGTTCAAAATGATAAACTAGAATATCCGATCAGTGTGTTTAGAAGCGACAATGGTGAGTACAATGCCTTATACATGAGGTGCACGCATCAAGGCACCGAATTACAAGTTTTCGGCGATCGCCTTCAGTGTCCTGCACACGGCAGTGAGTTTACGAAAGATGGCAATGTACAAAATGGACCAGCCGATCAAAACCTGCGATCCTTCCCAGTTACAACCACCGAACAGCTGATAATAATAAACCTATCATGAGAGGTATACTGATCGTTCTATTATCAATACTAGCCTTTACTATTAAGGCTCAGGTAGATAGCACGTTGCTAAGACGAACCGCTGTAGATACCACGCTTTCAAAAGGGCTTAATATGGATGCAGTTTACAATAGGCCTTTTCTACAGATGGGTAAACTACCTGTTTCACTTGGAGGTTACATCGAGGCTGACTATCAGTACATTGGTGAGGATGGTGTCACCGAGGGGAGTTCGTTTCGGATTCCACGAATGACACTTTTCGTGGCTTCCACTATTCATCGGAAAATCAAATTCTTATCAGAGATCGAGTTGGAAGAAGGAGGAAAAGAGATTGCAATCGAATTCGCTGCAGTGGACTTCAATTTCCATCCCCTATTCAATCTCCGTGGTGGAGTGGTCATGAATCCAATAGGAGCATTTAATCAAAACCATGACGGCCCCAAATGGGAGTTCGTCGATCGTCCAATTGCCATGACCCAAATGCTCCCTGCAACCTGGAGTAATGTTGGATTTGGCTTGTACGGAAAACAGTTTAACAAAGACTGGGCATATGGATACGAGATGTACCTCACGAATGGGTTCGACAATGCTATTATCGATAATTCTGAGAACCGCACTTTCCTGCCAGCCTCGAAGGCCAACGCAGAACGATTTGAGGAGAGCAGCAATGGGGAACCACTCTTTACTGGGAAAATCGGCGTTAGAAATTCAAACGTTGGAGAGCTTGGTTTTTCCTACATGGGGGGCATTTACAACAAACATCAAGATGACGGTATCGCGTTAGATGAAAAGAGAAGAGTGGATGTGATAGCAGTAGACTTCAACACCACGCTTTCCTGGTCAGACACCTACATTGTTGGGGAATGGGCGTGGGTCTTTGTAGACGTTCCAAGTACTTTTAGTCAGCAATTTGGTGATAAACAAAAAGGAGGATTCATCGACTTTGTTCAGCCGATAAAAAAGGGAGAATTTTTCGGCTTTGAAAATGGCGTGTTGAATGTATCCTGCCGATTTGAATACGTGGATTGGAATGTTGGGACGTTCAACGAAACGGGTGACAATATTTCAGATGATCTTTGGGCCATCACACCAGCTGTAAGTTTCCGACCTACTTCCCAAACCGTGATTCGATTAAACTATCGAATCATGAGACAGCAGGATATTCTCGGAAATCCACCAGCGAAGATCGGAGGCATCCAATTTGGAATTTCTTCCTACTTTTAATTCAGGCCGAAAGATGCCCCAAAACCAAGAAAAGAATCTGGTGAGATTTTTGAAACTCCGGAACCAAACGAGATATCAAATTGCAGGTTTGGCTTTGCAAGATAAATCAAGCCAGCATTGATTCGCTGGTCTGTGTCATCGCCCAGAAAACCATAAGGTTCAACAAAAAATGACCATCCATCAACTAAGCCAACACCGAGCACCACCGAATACAAAAGATCATTAAATCCTGCATCCACGTATCCAAGGTTGTAACCGAGGCTCACCTTCTCAGATAATGTGTTTTGGAAGTTTAACCGGACTTCACTCACAGATGATCGAGGCTGAAAACTCTTCCTTCCCGTTTTCAGTGTGACCTGTCCTATCACACTCATCTGTGGTTTCCATCCATCCTCATTCATTAGGTGAATCTTTGTTCCCAATGTTAAGGGACTTAAGCCAGTTGTTCTATCTCCCAAAACCTTGCTTCCAACAAAGTTTTGCGTCAGTCGAAGTTCAACTCCTTCTATCAGGCCTAAACGCAAGAGTGCATTTAGATAGGTAGTATTTGTGAAGCGTGAGCTCACTTTTTCACTTTGAAAACCCGTTTCCAGTAGAAATTTGCCTTGCGGAACAACAAACGCAGACGCTGATTGTGTAGGTCTGTCTGTTACGATGGATTCACCTTGCTGAGCAATAGCTGCAAGACCATTTGTCGCAAGTAGAAGAATTAGTAGTTTTTTCATATTCGGTGTATATCAAATCAAGACCTGGTCACGGCTCTCACAATCATTACAATCACTGCCATCAAAAATATAAGAATGGAGATCTTATTTATGGTGTGCATCGCCTTGAGATTAAAGCTCTTCGGACGGTTGGGGTCTTTTTTTCTGAAGAAATAGGTTAGCACCTCACTAAAATCAAAGTAGTTGGTTTTTTGCTCTTTTTCTTCCTCAGCCATGGCGTTAAAAATTGAATTTCGTTCCAATAAAAATGTTCCTTCCTTGATTTGGAATCCCCTCTGGTTTTAACCGTGAAAGGTGATCAATATACCTCGTATTTAAGACATTGTTGATTCCAGCTTCAAACATGAAAGAACCCACTTCAAAGGTACTTCCCAGATTTAACAAATGGTAAGAATCCGTAGTTTCTTCAAGTGAAGAAACCCGATCTTGATCAAGCTTATACAAATGCTCAACGTACAGGTTTCCGTCTACTTTTTTCTTCAAGAAGATCTCTGCGCTGAGTTTTGATTGAATTCTATTGGCTGGAATTAAGGGCAGGGGCTCAGACAAATCATCCTCGGCATACACACTCGCAAAGTTTGTTTCAAGGTGTAGCCAGTGAATCGAGTGAGGATGGAAGTGGATCCCAATCTCTGCCCCATACAGCTTTGCATCTACCTGGAGGTACTCATATACTTCACTCCCATCGATCAGTGCTCCGGTTGGAGAAATGTAGATGTAGTCTTTGATTCTATTGTAGAAAGGATTCACACCAATGGTCAGGTGTTCATTTTCAAATTGAATATTTAGATCTGTCTGAATTGCGCGCTCATTCTCCAACGATTGATTTCCTATTTCATACCTCAACGTACCTTCATGTTCTCCATTGGACAGCAACTCCGCTGTATTGGGAGGCCTAAATCCGGTGGCAACGTTCGCTCGAAAAGTCAACTTACTCAATTTATAAATTCCCCCAGCGGAAAAATTAAAACTTGAAAAGGTTCGTTCCAGTTCGGGTATAGTTTTTTCGATATCACTAAATGCAGTGGTGGAAATTTTGCGGTGATCCACTCGGAACCCCGACTGGATATTAAGGCGCTCCGATAACGACGAGTTCAACATCGAGTAAAAACCAACGTCCGTTGTTTCAGAATCTGGAATTAGAATCTCTTCCCCTGCGTTGGAATTCTCCCTTCGCATACCCTGCAAACCAGAAATCAAGGTTGTCTTGTCACCCAAGGGAATAGAGGACTTCAAATTATACGTAATAGTGTTCAGTTCCATATCGAGTACCGGTACATCTTCATCATCCTCAAACTCTTTCCTTCGATTTGAACTCAATCCAAGTATCAATGAAAGTTCGCTATTGCCTGCAAAATAGACATTTTCAAGACTTAGGTTGTTTTGGACAATCTTCTGAAAGGGGACTTCTGGCTTTCTGTTCTTTTCATCACCCAAAGTCCCTTCGGGAATTCCGAAACGATTTTCAAGGTGCCCAAAACGGACATTGCCTACCCAGTTGTTCATATTATAGCCCAATGAGCTTTTAACAGAAGTCTCGTCGAAACGTGTGTTCTCTACCCTTTTCCCATTTGGTATCTTGTAATCCCTGTTTGAATTATGCGCTCCAAACAGGTTCCATTTTATCCCGTTCTTATTGATCTTCAAACCAGCTCCGCTGTTCAAAGCACTGGTATTTGATAAAAATTGACTTGAAATGAACCCTTCTGTTTTGTTCATGGCAGCATATCGCTCATCAACCAGATACAGTACTCCACCAAGCGCATCAGCTCCGTAAAGCAACGATGCAGGACCTTTTATGACCTCAACCCGAGAGACTCCTATCGCATTTTCACCCAAACCATGTTCATCGCCAAACTGTTGGTTCTCTAGCCTAATGCCCTGCGTATAAGTAACAATACGGTTGCCTGTCAAGCCACGAATAACGGGTTTCCCAATACCGGAACCCGTGGTAACTTGATCAACACCAGGCATATTGGCCAGCGTTGTGGCAAGATTGATTGACCTACCGCCGTTCAACGGCGAAAGGGGTATCTTCTCGACCTCCACCACATTTTCATCACTCAGTTTTCCTGCAGGAAACGAGATAATAAGCTCCTTTAGCTCAAAGTGGGAAGGTTTAATTCGGAATTCTCTTTCATTTACCTTCGAAGCATCTATTTCTTCCAACAGTGACTCATATCCAACACTTGATATTTGTAATCTGATAATAGATCTTGGATACGAAGTTATCTCAAATCGACCCTCCGCATCCGCGATAACTCCATTGTCGGTGTCCGGTAGATAGATGGTTGCATATGGGAGCGGTTGATTTGATTCAGCATCCAGAACCCTTCCTTTAAAAGATTGTCCGATCGTATGAAAAACGATGGTGAGCAGTCCGATGAAAATTAGTGATCTCATTTTAATTAGCTTATTATTGCAACAGTGTTGCGAATATAGTAATGAAATATTAACATGCAACAGTGTTGCATATATGAAATGAGAAATACGCAGGCGAAACGGGCAATAGAAGATTTGATCGGCACCTCAAAGCAGGCACTGTCCCATCACGACCTTCAGGAAAAATTGGGAGACCTTTGCAATCGGGTAACCATTTATCGTGTTCTGAGCAGACTTATTGATGATGGGGTCATCCACAAGATGGTGGACATGGATGGGGTAGTCAAGTATGCACCCTGCCACGATTGCGAAGACGATCACTCACACAGCCATTCTCATGTGCATTTTAGTTGTACAAAATGTCAAACGGTAAGTTGTCTTGAAGAGATTCAGCCTGAGTTCAAGCTTCCAAAGGCCTACAAAATAGAAGAGGTAAATTTCACCATTTCAGGAGTCTGCCCAAATTGCAGCTAGTCAAGTTAATCGTACTCCTGATCTCCGCTTGATGTCACACCAACCACTTTAAATCCTCCGCGATCAATATAGAGTTTTTTTTCAGCAGACCGATTGCCCACATCAAGATCGCCAGAGGTAGCAGTCAGATCAAAGCTTAAGTCGCTCAGATCATTCTCAAATTCAATTTCAATGTTGCCTGAGGTTGCTTTAAAGTAGGCATCTCCAGTAAGTTCAATATCATTCCCATCAATGTTGCCAGAAGACGTTCGTACAGACACTGTACCTACCCCACCCCTAATATCTATGTCACCTGAGGTTGCTTCTAAAACCAACTCGCCACGAAAATCAGAAACGGTCAAATCACCAGAGCTGGCACGACTATCAATATTTCCGTTCGCATTGTAAATTTCCTGATCACCACTTGTTGATTCAATTTCCAACTCCCCCACCAGTTCATTAATTGAAATGTCTCCTGATGAGGTCTCTACTTCAAGGTTTGCAGTTATCCTTTTTAACGTAATGTCGCCACTCGTCGCTTCTATCTCAAAATCCTCAGCTTCCAAGCCTGTGACATACACATCACCAGAGGAATTTTCGATATCCAACCGAACACCATCTTTTACTGTTAATTCGATTTTGGCATCTGTCATGTTCCAACTCCTCCACGAAGAGCGATCTCTTTTGACAACTTTCACAATCAAGGTTGATCCAGAGATGTCCGTATCAAATTCGTAATCACCTTCCTCTCCTTTCCCGCGAATAATTGCATCAAGGTAATTCCGATCACCTTTCTCTACATAAACATCGCAGAAGGATCCCTCTACACGTACTTCTTTGATATTCTTAGCCTCTAGTTTTGCAGAAGCAAGAATGGTCTGTCCAAATGATAGACCGCAGCTTAGGGCCGCAGCTATTGCTAGTAAGTTCTTCATGTGATCTATTTACTAATAAGACAGGAAAAGAAGTCTAAGGTTGCTTAACCGATCTTCTTTCTTGCTATTTCCGCGAGTAATCTTAGTCCCTCTTTCAAGTATGGATCTTCTTTGAATTTCTTTGCCAACGAGTCATCTTCCTCAACGTCATCCTGACCTACAGAAGCTGACAATCCTCCCTGTGTTTCACCACCAGTTGGCGCTTTTCGCTCTTCGTAGTTCAATGAAATGGTTGACTCATTTCTTCGTGCTTTAGCCTTCTCAATATCCTTCATCAATTTTTGAAGATCGTCGTCCGTATTGAGGTGATCACGATACAAAGCATTCAGATTATCCAGTAATTCTTCATCAATACTGTTTGTCGGCTTAAAACCTGCATCCGCTATTTCGTCCCATGGAAGTGAATTTGGCCTGCTTGCCTCCCCGTACTCGTCTGCATCATAGATAGACGGAAATTGAACATCAGGAGCAATTCCAATTCGCTGATTACTGCTACCTGTGACTCGATAGAATTTTGCCAAGGTCATTTTTAGTTGGCCGAGTTTCATTTCTGGATTTCGAATGTATTGATCCAAGTCAATAATATTTTGAACCGTTCCTTTCCCAAATGTGCTCTCGCCAATAATCACACCTCTCTTGTAGTCTTGGATAGCACCAGAGAATATCTCTGAAGCGGAAGCACTTCCTCGATTCACCATTACAGCAAGTGGTCCGTCATAAAAAACATCACCACCATCTGTATCATCCATTTTATCCACAGATTGATCTGTATTCCTTACCTGAACCACAGGTCCATCTGGAATAAACAATCCTGTCATATCAATCGCCTCTTGCAGAGATCCACCTCCATTAAATCTGAGATCTATTAGAAGTCCGTCCATTTCTTGTTTGTTCAGGTCTTCTATTAACTTTTTGACGTCACGTGTTGTACTTCGGTAGTCTTTTACCCCAGCATTTAACTCATCAAAATTCAGATAGAAACTTGGCACAGTAATCACACCCAATTTGTAGGTTGTATTTCCTTCAGAGATAGGTATCAATTCTGACTTTGCCGCTTGCGATTCCAATTTTATCTTGTCTCTAACAAGCCTCAGGGTATCGGGAAGTGCATTCTGTCCTTCGCTTGCTTTCAGGATTTGTAGTCTCACCACACTTCCTTTTGGACCACGGATTTTGGCAACCACGTCGTCTAGTCTCCAGCCGATAACATCGAGAAACTCGCCATCATCTCCTTGTGCAACTCCAACGATTCTATCATCCTTTAAAATTTCTTTGCTTTTGTATGCAGGTCCACCGGGTATTATATCCGCAACCTGCGTATAGTCAAGATTTTGCATCAATCTTGCTCCAATTCCTTCAAGCGACAAGCTCATATCGATCTGGAAATTTGCCGCATCTGGTGGTGAGAAATAATCTGTATGCGGGTCATAAGCATTGGTGTAAGCATTCATATAGCTTTGGAAGACATCCTCGCTATTGTATTGATAAATCGCCTTTTGAATTCGTTCGTATCTTTTCTTTAAGCCAGTTACCGTTTTCTCCCAGTCGCTCCCAGACAACTTATAGGTTAGCGCTTGACTTTTGATGATTTTTCTCCAAACCTCATCCCTCTCGGACTCAGTTTGTGGCCACTCTACATCGTCTCTATCAAACGCGTAAGATTCATCTTTTGAAAAATCAAATTCGGTTTCCAAAAGTTTGAAGACATAGTCAATTCTATTTAGTGCCCGTTCACGATACAACTCAAAAGCTTGATATGCAAAATTCAAATCGCCTTCAGGTATTTGCGTATCGAGCTCATATCTTATATTCTCAAATTGCTGAATATCTGCCTTGAAGAAATAGGCTTTGTTTGGGTCTATCGATCCAAAGTAGTTGTCAAAAATGACACTTGATATTGAATCAGATAGGGGAAGTTTTCTATAATGATAGCGCTTCAACAAATTGGTAATGACATAGGCTTCGCTTGCATGCTCCTCCTTTGGTTCCAGTACTTTCAGGGTATCTCCCGCACTTAGAAGAACATCGTTGTCGGATAATCCTGTAGAAACTCCAAAGGATGTCAGAATGGCAAACGCCGCTATCAACAATAGTTTGTACATAGTCTAGATATTATTTGTCTCTTCAACGCAAGATCGTGAAGATAGATTTTAAAAATAGTCGATTTTTTATCAGTGGTTGTAAAGCAAAGATCAAACCATTACTTTTAACTACTAAGTATGAAGGAGTTTTTTAGGTATGTAGTTCCATATTTGTTGCTAATACTTGTGATTTTAGGGGTTCGAACACTTTGAGGCCATTCCGCCTCGCGTGGAAGCCACGAAGCAAAGTGAAATTGCAGTGAGGAGAGCCGCTGAGGCAGAAGAAGCGCGAGCGGAACGAAGGGAATGTCAAAAACAAATAATCTATAAAAAAGAACATAATCATATTTAAACTACTACTTGCTATGGTTCTACTCGACTTTTATGAATCAATTAGCACCAATTAGCTCACGATGAAAGACACAATAATATATCAACAAAATCCACTTCAATTAGAAAATTTGGGTGACTCATTAGTGCAAATAATTAATCGAATTGAACTTATTTATCCAGATCCTTCTGAGAATTTGATATTTGGAATGCCTCCTGAACTAGCCAGTATTTTGATACCAACAATAATATCACTTTTGGTATTTAGCTTGGGCTTATTTATTCAATGGAGAGGTAAAAAAAATGACAGATTACAAGTATTAAAAAGCTATAAAACTATTATTGTTGAGTGGACTAAGTTAACGGAAGATACGATTTCAACACAAAATCTATTGTATCAAAAATTTGCTCAAGACCTCAAGCAACAAGAGAATATTTCACCTATTTCATTTATTCGTGAACCCTTTTTAATTGATCGACTTAATGAGTTAAACTTGAAGGAATTTGTTGATTTAATTGTAATAAATCATAAGGGGGATAAAACGACAAATACCCTAACTCTTCTTGGTATTGTGTCACACATACAAAAGTTAACTAACCTTGAGAATACTGTTACAGAAAAATATCTGGAGTTCTCAAAGTATACTATTTCTCTTGCGGAGAGCTGGAATGCTAATTTGACACAATTGAACAACTATATTACAGCTTTGGCAAGTAGAACGGCTAGTTCTAAGAATAAGGATGAGATTGAGTTTTATCAACAATTCAGTCAAGTTTATAACGAGTTTAATTCACAAGCTAATAGCACAATCACTTCAAAAACCAGAGTAGAAAAACAAATTTCTGAACTGGAAAAGGTTTGTATCGAATCAATTAAGAAAGAACCAACTTTAACCGAACCAAACAACATAACGCCAATATTAATTGAGTTACAACTCATAGAATATAAATAGACTATTTACAGAAAGGGGATTGTACAATACTTTTTGGAAGCAAGTGAAAATACAAGGCATGTATATTTTCTTCTTAAAGAGAAAGTAGATCAACTAGAAAATATGGAGTTTAATAGGTGGTTTAGGATACAATAACTGCTGCTAACAATATGTTTGAAATTATGGTGAACTGGCAGTAGACGCGCGAGCGGAACGAAGAGAATGTCAAAACAACAAGAGCTGTTGGAGTTGAGGAAGCACTCGTGATGGAGGATAAAATGGCCGAAGAATTAAGAATTTGCCAATCTCGCTGACTCACCCTTTCGGATGATTTTGCAAATAGGTCTTGATTCATAGCTCAAGATGCCATTGATTTGGTACAAAAAAAACGATGAAACGAGTAACAGGAATCGGCGGGATGTTCTTCAAATCTGAGGATCCCAAAAAGATGCAGGATTGGTACAACAAACATCTTGGTATAGAGATGAATGAATGGAGCGGTCTTTTCAAATGGCGAGATCTCGATAACAAAGAAAAAGTGGGCACTACTATCTGGAGTCCTTTCCAGAAAGATACCGATTACTTTGGGCCAAGCGAGAAAGACTACATGTTTAATTACCGAGTTGAAAATCTCACCGCCCTATTGGCGCAATTGAAAAAAGAGGGTGTTAAAGTCATCGATAAAGTGGAGGAGTATGAATATGGAAAGTTCGGCTGGATCATGGATCCTGAGGGAAGAAAGATCGAACTATGGGAGCCCGTAGACGAACCTTTCTTGTAGGGATTCACTATCTTTCTAGGGTCAATTAATCCCCATCACCATGCATATCAAAGTATTGGCCTTGCACTGTACCCTAAACGATGAAATCGATAAGGACGAAGTTTTTCTGAAATATGAAGGAAAGAAGCTATGGCCTAGTCGACCGTACAAATCAATAAACTCTGGAGAAAAGAAAGAGGTTCTGAAGGAATTTGTTCACAAAGCAGATCATGATATGGTTGTCGAGCTTTGGGATTTCGATTTTCTTAGTAAAAACGATCTTCTGGGGACGTTCACTATGCATGTAGAAGAAGAGGATCGGGCATCAACCTACTTTACGACTATGAAGTTGGCCAAAGAGGGAAGTACCGCCAGCTACATGCTTGAATGGGAAATTATCAAACGAGTTGTTTGAACATTTTGTCCTTCACAAGCTTTTTATCTAAATATTGGATACCTGCAACCAAAGCGCCGATTAGCACCCCTAATGGCACTATTTTCCCAAGATCAGCAAATGCTGAAAGGTCTGCGAAATAGAGCACCACGCCAAAGCCAGAGCCGAACATGGCAATAATGCCAAACGCAATCAACATGTAGAATTTTCGCTGCGATACGCGCTCTCGCTTACGAATCAGTTTTGTGACCCTGTCCTTAAAGTCAAGCCCTAGCTTGAAGTCAGGCTCCATCTTTAGACCATCCTCAATGATTTTATCAAAATTTTTCATACCAGTTCTACCTCCTTTCGTGCGTGTTCTTCAATTATTACTTTCAATTTACTTTTTGCTCTGTGTAAATAATTTTTAACGGTTCCTTCTGGCATACCTGTTATCTCTATGATTTCAGGATAGCTGAAGCCGTCTAGATAAAACAAAGTTAGTACCATCTTGTAGTTGGTTGGCAACTGTTGCACCAACTTCACTACAAATCTGCTTAAGTCCTCGTCCTCGTAGGATCGCGCATTATCAGGTATCTGAAACTCAACAGAATCAAAATCCACTTGATCCAATTTTTTCTTCTTTGCAAAGTTCACCGCCATTCTAAAGGCAATCGTGGCAATCCATGTAGATAACTTGGAATCGAAATGGAACGTACCAAGCTTTTCATACACTTTTATAAAAACATCCTGACACAATTCCTCTCGGTCCAGGTCATTCACCACAACCCTGGCGACCATATGCGCAACCAACCGTTCGTACTTTCCTATGAAAATACGCAAGGTTCCATCATCGCCCGAAAGTACGGACGCTACAAGTTGCTTTTCATCCATTCAATTCTGTATGTCAGTACTAGAGTTGGAAATGTTGCATTCTTCCAAGTTAATTTTTTTATTTCTTAATACCTGCAACCTTTCGCAAGAAGAGCGCTGTCAAACGAGGAAATGATGTTCAATAAATTAAACAATGTATCATGGACGATTTAATACCAATAGTAGCAATTATTTCAGTGTTTGGTTCGGTAATACTCTTCGTATCAACGCTCACTAACTATTCTCTAAAGAAACGATTAATAGAAAAAGATATGGTCACAGAAGAAACTGCCAACATGTTCAAGTCGATGACTTCCAAGCAGAATTCATTGAAATGGGGTTTGATTGTACTTTTTGCTGGAATCGGGCTTATAATCATTGATTTTATGCGTTTGGATGGAGATGATCCAATGCCTTATGGAATAGAAGCTGTATGTGTTGCACTGGGCTTTCTGGTCTACTACTTCCTTGTAAAAAACGAGGACGACAAGTAAGAAAAGAGGCGCAGGGTCAAAACTCAGACTAAGGATAAATTCTGCGCCTTTTCTTTTTTCTAAAAAAACAGATTTGGGTTTAAACCTTTCCACCACTTAGTGTGTCTTACTATTCATGAAATGGAAAATCCTAATCAAGTTTCTGTACCTAATCATCCTCTTAGCCTTCGTGGCCCTAGGCGATGAAAAGGAACCACAACTCATTGATTCGGATCCTACAGTAGACCAGCCATCGCTTTTGCACGCTTCTCTGCGTGACTAAAATCACATTTTCTTTCGAGGTTCTTGAAGTTATATTTGCGGTACAATTTTCCGTAAATAACATAATAGGACTCTATGAAATTTAAACCTGGTGTACTTTCAGGACAAGAAGTTACTGATCTTCTTAACTACGCAAACGAAAACAAATTCGCAATTCCAGCAGTCAACGTAACTAGTTCTAGCACGGCCAACGCAGTTTTGGAAACTGCCAAGGCGCTAAACTCACCAGTGATGATCCAGTATTCCAACGGGGGTGCAGCATTCTTCGCTGGGAAAGGACTTTCGAACGATAATCAGCATGCCGCAATTGTCGGTGGAGTATCGGGAGCTTATCATGTACATCACATGGCAGAGGCGTATGGAGTACCAGTTATTTTACATACGGACCACGCAGCGAGAAAGCTCCTACCCTGGATTGACGGACTTTTAGATGCAGGCGAAAAACATTTCGATCAGACGGGCAGATCATTGTACTCTTCCCATATGTTGGATTTGTCTGAGGAACCGATCGAAGAAAACATTGCCACCTGTGTTGAATATTTCAAGCGCATGGCAAAAATGGGAATGACCCTCGAAATCGAATTGGGTGTGACAGGTGGTGAGGAAGACGGAGTTGATAATTCACAAATAGACAATTCAATGCTCTACACTCAGCCCGAAGAAGTAGCATACGCCTACGAAAAACTGAAAGAAGTGAGCGACAATTTCAGCATTGCCGCAGCCTTTGGAAATGTGCACGGTGTGTATAAGCCAGGAAATGTGAAGCTTACGCCAATCATTCTTAAGAATTCACAAGATCACATTCAAGAAAAGCACAGCACAGCAGATAATCCAGTAAACTTCGTTTTTCACGGAGGTTCAGGTTCTTCTCGTGAGGAAATCAGAGAAGCTATTTCTTATGGAGCAATCAAGATGAATATCGATACAGACATGCAGTGGGCATACTGGGATGGCATTAAGGGTTACTACAAAGGAAATGAAGGATACCTGCAAACACAGATCGGCAACCCTGACGGTGACGACAAGCCTAACAAGAAATACTACGACCCTAGAGCTTGGATAAGAGAGGCTGAGAAAACGTTTGTTGATCGCTTGAAAGTGGCCTTCGATGACTTGAATTGTATCAATAGAAATGCTTAATCAATAAACGTCATCACGAACGAAGTGAAGTGATCTTAACATAGATTGCTTCCCTCACAATGACGTGATCAAAAACAGTATAGATGAAGAATATATCCGTAATTGGAAGCGGTACCATGGGAAATGGTATCGCTCACGTATTTGCTCAAAATGGATTCAACGTTTCTCTCATTGATATCTCGCAAGAAGCACTTGACAAAGCACTTGCAACCATCGGTAAGAATCTGGATCGACAGGTTCAAAAGGAGCTGATCTCCGAGGAAGACAAAGTAACTGCTCTTGGAAACATCTCAACGTTTACCTCCACAGAAGAAGGAGTTAGATCGGCTGATTTAGTGGTAGAAGCTGCTACCGAAAACTTTGACATTAAGAAAAAAATCTTCGAAGTAATGGATGCAAACTCCCCAAAGGGAGCCATTCTTTCCACAAACACCTCCTCCATTTCCATAACAAAGATTGCGGCTGCAACAAGCCGACCAGATAAGGTGATTGGGATGCATTTTATGAACCCCGTACCTATCATGAAGTTGATCGAGGTAATTCGAGGATACGCAACCTCTGATGAAACTACCTCGACTATCATGGAGATGAGCAAGAACCTAAAAAAGGTTCCTGTTGAGGTTAATGACTATCCTGGTTTTGTTGCAAATCGTATTTTAATGCCGATGATCAACGAGGCAATCATAACGCTTCATGAAGGCGTGGCTGGCGTTGAAGAAATCGATACCGTCATGAAGCTTGGCATGGCTCACCCTATGGGACCGTTGCAATTAGCGGACTTCATAGGTTTGGACGTATGTCTCTCTATCATGAATGTGTTGTATGATGGTTTCGGCAATCCAAAGTACGCACCCTGTCCCCTGCTTGTAAACATGGTAACCGCTGGATACCTAGGTGCAAAAACGGGTGAAGGATTTTACAAATACACTCCGGGAACAAAGGACGTGGTTGTTAGCTCGATGTTCAACTAAACCGGGATTCCTTGTTTATTACGTCCTTGAGCCGGACGGGCTCTTCATTTTTGGCTTAGCCGCAACGGCGAACCGTCAAAAAACCCAAGGCTGTGATCGCAGCGGCGAAGCGTTAAATTCCTAAAATTCAGACTGTTAGCTGCATTGAAATCCAAACTCGCTACGCTCAAACAGTGGATTTCATCACATTCATCATGTCCTGAATTTTTGATCGGAATTTTTTCAAGGCCACTACTGAACCTCAGGATTCGGTTTTTTTGTTCAATTCTGAGGTTTCAATACAATTAATTCTCATAAAATACTTCGAAATAAGGTTATATGGGTTGATTTTTGTTCAAAAACAATTATCAAAGATCCCCCAAAACCATAGCGATACGAAGGGTCGTCTGCTTAACGTAATTTACTAACTGAACTACTTTTCGGTGCAACAGTTCCTTTACCTACTTCAATCGACTTAGCCCCTCCTTTGCTTGTTTCAGCTCAGGGTCTTCATTAAGTGACGACTGGTAATGCTTGATGGCATCTGATTTCTTTCCCATTTTTTCATAAATCATACCTAGTCGCATCAGCGCACCTGCATGTGAAGGAGTCCCTTCTTGCCATTCTTGCGATAAGTAGTTCTTTAAACTTTCGATCCCTTTGCTGGTCTGCTTTCCAGAAAGCGCACTGGTCCTCCCAATTTGATAGAGTGCTCCTAGATTGGTCGAGTCATTCGTGTAAGCCATTTCGAAAGAGGAAAAGGCCTGTTCGAATTGCTCTCTTCCCTGGTAGTAGAAACCTAAGTTTAGCAGCCTTCTCTTATCAATTTTTGACGCTGCGATATATTCCTTTTCAGCCTCCTCAAATTTTTCTTGCCTTATGTAAACAGTCGCTAAAGCATCGTGCCCTTCCAAAATATCCAGCGACTTGATTACTTCCGCTGTAGCTTCAGCTTTCTCCCAACTACCACCAAGGATACCTGGCGCTTGCGTGTAATATTCAATCAGACCCCACTGCGCATCAATGTTCTTTGGATCCAGTGAGACTGCTTGCTCATACGCTGCCTTGATCTTAGGTGCCAGGATTCCCTGTCGGAAGAAATTAACCTCTCCAGCATAACTGCCTACAGCATTCCCATACCAGGTATGATAGTCCGACTTTTTGTCATTTAGCTCGATAGCTTCTTCAAAATAGTCTGCGGCTTTTCGGTAATCCTCCTCATCAAAGGAGATTCTTCCCAGATAATAGACTGCTTCTGCGCTACCTGAATTCTTCACAAAGAAAGCCCTTGCAGCTTCTGAATTACCATTTTGATAGAGATCGACCCCCTTCGTAAGTGATTGAGCCAATACTGCTCCTGAGAGTAGAAGGAGTAATCCCGTTAGCTTTTGTCTGTACATATGTTCAATGTTTTTGTTGCTGATTAACAGTACATTTATCCGACTTAGACTAAAGATGCGCGCAAACCAATGCCAGTTGCATGAGCCCATCGGCATTAAAATTCTCCAGAAGCCAGTTGTACAAAAAGCGTTAGGAAAATATCCCACGATGTGGGAACTTGGCGACTCAATAGATGATTATCATGATTAGATCAAAAACTTTGTGGATACTTGCGGGAATTTCACTGGTAGCAGCCTGTACAACCCAATCAAATAAAGAAGAAACTCCTATGAGACAAGACGCACCTGTTGCTGAAAAAGCAGATACGTTGTTAAATGAACACGGTCAAGCGAGAGTCGATCCATATTTCTGGATGAGATTGACTGATGAGCAAAAAAGTGCGGAAACCCCCGATAATCACACGAAGAAGGTACTTAACTATCTCAACGATGAGAATGAGTACACCAAAAAGAAACTATCTCATACTGAGGGCCTGCAACAAAGTCTATACGACGAAATCGTAGGCAGAATCAAGAAAGATGACGAGTCTGTTCCTTATTTTTCCAATGGCTATTGGTACTACACCCGATACGAAACAGGGGGTGAATACCCTATTTACTGTAGGAAGAAGGAGAATTTGAGCAGCAATGAAATTATCCTGTTGAACGTGAATGAACTAGCTGAGGGCTACGACTACTATGCTGTTGGTGGTCTAAGTGTGAGTCCTGACAACAAAATTCTTTCGTTTGGAGAAGACACGCTGAGCAGAAGAATCTATACCGTCAAATTCAAAAATTTAGAGACTGGTGAATTTTACGATGATGAGATAGAAAATACAAGCGGTGGGGCTGCCTGGGCAAACGACAATAAGACGGTCTTTTATACTACGAAGAATAAGGTTTCCCTCCTATCTGAGAAAATTTATCGCCACGAACTAGAGACCGCAACGTCCACGGATGTGATGGTCTATCACGAAAAAGATCCTTCGTACTACATCGGGGTATACAAATCAAAATCTGAGGACTTCATTATCATTTGGAATTCCAGCACTTTGGTGAATCAATTCCATATTCTTAACGCAAACAATCCTACTGGAAAGTTTCAGGAATTCTCACCAAGAGATGATAAGCACGAGTACAGCATTGATCATTTCAAGAACAAGTTTTACATTGTTACCAACTGGGAAGCGCAAAACTTCAGACTGATGGAAACTTCTGAGAAGTCTACATCTAAGGAGAATTGGAAAGAAGTGATTCCACATCGAGAGAATGTCCTCCTTGAAGGACTAGAGTTGTTTGATGATTACATGGTGGTAGATGAACGAAAAGAGGGTTTGACGAACCTGCGAGTTATCAATCAGACTTCGGGAGATGAGCACTACCTCGATTTCGGAGAGCCTGCATACGCCGCTTACATTTCAACAAACGCAGAGTTCAACACGAAGACACTTCGATTCGGATATACCTCTCTCACCACGCCAAATTCCACGTTTGACTACAACATGGAGACCAAAGAGAGGACGCTGCTAAAACAACAAGAAGTAGTCGGTGGGCATAATCCGGAAGATTATCAGTCAGAAAGAATCTGGGCTACTGTCAGAGATGGAGTCAAAGTTCCGATATCCATTGTCTACAAGAAAGGGTTTAAGAAAGATGGGACAATGCCAGTGCTTCAATATGCATACGGTTCTTATGGCAGCACGGTCGATGCTGGATTTAGCTCAACAAGACTGAGTCTGCTGGACCGAGGATTCGCCTTCGCTATTGCCCACATCCGAGGTGGTTCCATGATGGGGCGTAAATGGTACGAGGATGGCAAGATGTTCAAGAAGAAGAACACATTCAATGATTTTGTTGATTGTTCTAAATTTCTGATTGAAGAGAAATACACCTCTGCCGAACACCTGTATGCCTTGGGCGGAAGTGCTGGTGGTTTACTTATGGGTGCGATCGTGAACATGAATCCGGAATTGTACAACGGAGTTATTGCTGCGGTTCCATTTGTCGATGTGATCTCTACGATGTGGGACGAAACGATTCCTCTTACGACCAATGAGTTTGACGAGTGGGGAAACCCCAAAACGCTGGAGTCTTACGAATACATGATGTCCTATTCTCCATATGACAACGTCAAGGAGCAGGAGTACCCCAACCTACTGGTAACAACCGGACTGTTCGATTCTCAAGTACAATACTGGGAACCGGCGAAGTGGGTAGCCAAGCTGAGAGATAAGAAGACCGACAACAACCTCCTCATAATGGACACCAACATGGATGCTGGTCACGGCGGAGCTTCTGGTCGCTTCAAACGCTATAAAACAACAGCCTTAGAGTACGCTTTCATGTTGGATCTTGAGGGCATTGACAAGTAAGAAGCACTTAAACCTTAAGCAACTCCACTTGCCTAGGCAGTGGAGAAACGATGCAAAAGCATAAGACCATTTTCAACTGGAGTACTGGGAAGGATGCGGCATTGGCTCTATACCATTTACTTAAGAACGAAGATTTCCAAGTTGGTCATTTATTAACTGCAGTCAATTCTCATTACGATCGTGTCTCCATGCACGGTCTTCGACGCGAGCTAATGCAGTTGCAGACACAGGCGGTCGGTATTCCTTCCTCCACGATGGAGCTACCTGAACAACCGACCATGGAGGAATACGAGAAGATTACCGAGGATACCATTCTCAAACTGAAAGATGAAGGGTTTACGCATACGGGATTTGGGGATATCTTTCTTGAGGATTTGAAAGCATATCGAGTCGATCAATACCAAAAAATGGGAATGAGTACCCTCTTCCCTATCTGGAGAAAGGACACTGCTGATCTTATACAAGAATTTCTAGACTTGGGCTTCAAGGCCGTGGTTATCGCAGCAAAAGGAGAGTTCTTTGATAAATCATTTGTTGGCAAAACAATCGACCAGTCATTTATTGAAGAACTTCCAAAAGAGGTAGACCCTTGCGGGGAGAACGGCGAGTTTCATACATTCTGTTATGACGGCCCCATCTTCAAGCATCCAGTGGAGTTTAAAATTGGCGAAAAGACATATCGGGAATACGAGGCACCTAAGCAAGATGAATCTCCAGACGCAAAACCAAACGTAGGATTCTGGTTCTGCGATCTACTACCAAAACAACCTCTTCCTGATTAACTTGAGGCTCTATTGCTTGGAAAATGCTTGATCCCTTCAAAATATACAAAGACCTAAAAGACCAACTGTATGAATTGGACAAGGAGCGAATCAAATGCTACAACAAGGTTGAACCTTTCAAATATGCTTTCTGGAGTGTCTTCATTCTTGGAGGTTCCTTCCTGATTGCTCGCCTAAATGTTTCACGACTGGATGGTAAATTAATCAGCGAGGACAACCTGGCTTTTGTGATAATGGGATACGGTGCAACTGTCTTCATCACGCTGATTGCTTTTCTTGGTATTAGACATCATTACAAAGAAAAATTCAAGAAGATGTTTGTAGCAGAAATAGCTCCTTACATCATCCGTGGACTCGACCCTTCTTTCAAGTATGACTATGAAGGTCAAATACCCAGGATGGAAGTAATATCAAGCCTGCTTTTTGGCCCCTTCAATACGTACGAGTGCCAAGATCTGGTTATGGGCGTAATCAACGATGTTCCTATAAAGTTTGCAGAAATCAAGCTGCAGAAAGTGATTGTAAAGAAAAACTCGAAACGGTACCATCATGTATTCACAGGGCTCTTCTATCGAGCTGACCTGCAAGTTTCCTTTCCCACAGACATCTGGATGGTTCCAGCTCGACATAGTGTTTCGGCGAAAGAGGAAGGTAAGACCAGAATCAAATTGACTGATGAGACCGTACGTCATTACACGATTTTTGCAGACGATAAAGAAAAGGCCAAACTCGTTCTTCAGCCATTCATTCTTGAAAAGATCAACGATCTCAACAAATCTTTGAGAGCAAAGAAGGTTATCACTAAACCGCTATCCTATCACTTTGGGCAACATTGGATACAAGTTGCTATTCCCACCAGAGGCAAGTTTATGGAACCTCAACTATCGAAATCTATTGACCAAGTTTCCTTCATCGAACAACAAACAGTCGTTTTGAACGCGATTGCTCCACTTTTGCAAGACCTGACTTTAAAGTAAGCCGAGCACACGGGCGGAAGCACATATTAGGCGCTTCCCTATGATTCTTCTTTCTGATTTCCTATCTTTAGTTAGCCGGATGGTTGATTTGACGGGTAACGCTAAAACTCATAAATAATGAAACGAAAGATCCAGGTAAACACTCAGAAAGAGGTCGATGACATCTTATCGACTCTGGAAAAATCTCAAAACATTTTCAAGGTGAATAGCTCATCCTCCGAGGTGGATGTTGAATTCGAAGATCGCTACTATCAATTTCTGGTAGACAAGATCGAGATGTTGGGATATTCCAAAGGAGATCTGGTCGAGGGTTAATCCCCTTCCACTGATCCAATACATCAGACAGACAAACCCGAAACTCACTAGCGTGAGCTTTGGAATTCCTATTGTCTCTCAGTCAAAATGCTGCCTGCAATACGAGTAGCATCAAATTCAATGCGCACCAGTGATTTCCCTATTCTTTCTTCATTTACTGGAACTGTCATTTTATTTGTGACACAGTCAAATGTGGTATGTCATAATGGCCATTTTCTCAATTTTAAGGGCGTTAGCGTACATTGGAGAGATTTGGAGCTGAAATTGGTGAAGAAAAACTACCAATTTCATCTTTTCCAAATTGATTTCAGAAGCTAACGGTTAAGCACTGCCACTTTCATCACTATTTTCGCTGCATGCCCTTTGCA
>Ga0316189_10000624_pt1 | contig 35291 bp, 34 predicted proteins | sample LowCovwburrow_MG_FD_204930 | JGI IMG/M metagenome (GOLD analysis project Ga0316189, IMG submission 204930) | Coastal sediment microbial communities from Maine, United States - Lowes Cove worm burrow | ecosystem: Environmental > Aquatic > Marine > Coastal > Sediment | place: USA: Maine...
AGAGAAACCATCATTACGTTTGGAGCTACTACCTCAAAAGCTGGGCAAACGGCAATGACTTATTCTATATATCTAAAAAAGGGAAGATTTCTAAAGATAGCGTTAAGGGACTAGCAAAAGAAACTGACTTCTACAAAATAAGTCCTCTGAATGAAGAAGATGTAAATCTAATTCGGAGATTCTCAAGGCTGTCGCCTCCATTTCTGCAAGAAGAGCATGAGTCACAATTAAGTCACTTTATAAGGTTATCTAATATTTCTAAATTCATTAATTCATCTGAAAAACGCACAGATGAGTTAAATAGATTAGACAAAGTCATTAAACATAATAGCTTGGAAAATATGCATTCATTTTATGAGGATATGAGTGTAAAGGTTATTGGGGCCTTGCGTGGCGGCGATAGAAGCATTCTTGATAATAATCAAAACATGATTGCTTTTTGTTCATATATAGGGCATCAAATGTCTAGAACGAAGAGTTTCAAAGATAAAGCAAAGCAGGCATTAGAAGGTAACGTTGCTTTAAGAAGCCAGTATCCTAAGGAATCAAGCCTTCTGGAAAAGAATTGGTGGTTTATAAGCTATATGTTGGGAATAAATATTGGTTTCAGCCTATATGAATCAAAAGACAGGGATAAGCATATACTTATCGAAAATAGGACTGAAACACCTTTTATTACAAGCGATCATCCAATAATTAATCTGCATCCAGATAGTTTAAGTAAAGCAGAAAATGACGTACCAGAAAGTTCAGATTTTTACTTTCCAGTATCACCCAAGTACGCATATATGATTAACCATTCCAGTGAATACGACAGCCTTGAAGAAAAAATAAGCGAGGAAATGGTTAAAAAATTGAATAGATATATTCATGAAAAGTCATACAGAAATGTCTTTTCTAGTAATATCGAATCATTAAAGGAATTGAATGCACATAACAAAAGCAATTGAGCGGGACAAACCTCCGCGGCGCAAATTTTTGTGCTTGAATAGCACAAAAATTACGCCACTACGGTTTGCCCCTCATTGCTGGCGTTATGCGCTATGACAGATTTTGACCCAATTAAAGCCATCGAGGATAGCCATCTAATTCTTGATCACGGAGGTTGGCCAAATTTTCATGACGCAGAAGTGGATTATCTGAATATTTGGCGTGGTGATGTACGCCCTGATGATAATGTTTGGATAGGACCAGTTATCGAAGCATCATTTGAACTATGTGCCCTAGAAAAGCCGTTTATTGCAGTTCTGAAGTTTCATGATTGTGAGTCTATAAGGCTTGAAGAATTCAATCATCAAAATGCAGTCTACGACCTTAAGTTTACACTCGAACCGCGTGGGAATTGCACCGATGGTTCGCCATTATCACCATGTATTTCTGTTAGTTTTGAGCAAGCTTTTGGTGTCGAGCTTTCCTTCAAGTGTTTTCGAATACAGGCATTGGAGCGTAGAGAAATTGACAACTCTAGAACTAGCGCATAACAATCGCATGCAGACGGACTTCGGTGAGCTGATGCGAGGCGTTAGGTAAGAAAACATGAATGTACTATTCCTACCGTTCAAGGCGTTACTTCGACTTTATGTTGTTATTACAGGTTGCCTTACAGCATATACAATTGGAATCATAGATAAGTATACGCCTGAACATAAGCGTTTTTTAACATCTGGTTTTATCTGCGCTTCATGCAAGGGCTTTTTGTTGAAGAAGACGATGGTAGCCGACGTTATTATTAAAGATGCAGAAGGAAATGAGATCCCAATGTTAAAGACGAGATCTAAGGGAAAGTATTTTTGTTGTCCTAGGTGTAATCATAGTTGGATGTTTAGAGATGAAAAACATGTATCGAAAAATACCTAACAAACGGCTTAATATCGACGCGCGAAAAGCGCGCGCATCTTATCCGAGCCGTTAGGCAAGTATAGAAATGGATAGTAAGTTTTTAGCCAAGTCATTTGTCGAGTGTTTTTGTAAAGCAGATATAGAAGGTATTGATTCGTTACTATCTATACAATTTAATCTTAAAGGGCCATTGTTCGAGTTTGATTCAAAGCAAGATTATATAGAATCACTGAACGGTAATCTTGAGGCTGATCCAGAAGCGGAAATATTGTCGGTTATAGGAAATACAGAAGAAGCAACAGCATTCTACAAGTACAGGGGAAATTTGATCGGTCAGCTGTTTCGGTGCAAAGAAGGAAAAATATATGAAGCCATGCTTGTGTTCGATACTAAAAATATTGCCTAACAAGTCGTTCGTGTGGGACCGTCTAAAGCGCTGCGCGCTTTTCCCGCCCTCACAACTCTAACGTTAGGTGGCTTTGATAATGAAGAAATGTCCTCATTGTTGTGCAGAGATAATGCTCAAAGAGCTTCCGCACCAAGGTTTCTTTGTTAGCTATAGAATCTGCCCTAAGTGTGATGGTTTTTTCACAGCTGATACTGATACAAAATATAGGCAAGCACTTTTAATTGTCATAATGTTAATTTCGTTGGTTTTTACTATTTTTTTGTATTTTGGTGAAAATGAGTGGCTAACTCCGGCAATAGTAAGTTATGTAGCTTTTGTACTTATTCTCTATTGGGGTAATAAAAAAATATATTTTGTGCCTTACAAAAAACCAGAGAACAAATAGTGGCGCCTAAGAAAAAAAGGGGATAGATTTATTTACTGACTTATTTCGGCTAAGGCCGAGTTAAGGAAATATTCACCACATCTCTGTGGTTCACCTCTAACGAGGCTGCTTCGCATTCAAATTTGTTCCAGACAAATTTGTGGGCAGGCAAAATAAATGAACGCCTTCGCGGCAGCGAAATCAAATAAACCAATAAAGGTGATACAAATCAGTAGCTATCCCTGCTATGCAGATCCTAATAATTCTTAGTCTTTATATTGATAAAGCTCAGATGGTATTTATTGTTAAACTTATAAAATGGATATAATTTTACGGGAATACTGGCGAGTCATTTGGCATAGGAAAGGGTATTTCTTACTGGTTATTGTGGCCTTATCCAGTGCGACGGCGCTCGATTATATTGCCCCTATTTTTTATAAGAATATTGCGGATGGTTTTGCACAACCTTTTTCGGCTGAAACCTTAACGATCTTACAAGATAATTTCTTTTGGATTGTGGTGTTTTATGCGGGTATTTGGTGCTCTTGGCGTGTCTTGGAAGTGGGTATTATTCCATTAGAAGCGGGTGGGATAAACCTACTTGAGAAACGTTGTTTTGATATTTTAAAAAAACAGAAATATGATTTCTTTGAGAACAGTTTTTCGGGCAGTTTAGTTAAGCAAGCCAACCGTTTTTCTCGTGCTTTTGAAACCATTATGGATTGGTTTCTATTCCAGTTTTACGCCAATATTCTTGCGATTATCATTGCATTCACACTCTTTTTTCAGCAACACCCCGAATTTGCTTATTATTTTTTGATTTGGGTGGTGATGTTTATCAGTTGGAGTGTTGGGTTTTCGATTTGGAAGCTTAAGTTTGATAAGGCAGTATCTCAAGCTGATTCTGTCGTAGGTGGCGCGTATTCAGACGCGATTACCAATATGTTCATTGTTAAAAGTTTTGCACTTGAACAGGCCGAACAAGGACAGATCAATCGGGCTGCGGATGATGTTTATCGTAAGAAGAAGCTTGCTTGGATTTTAATGTTTTTTTCTTTTGCTGTGCAATCATTGATGACCTTTGGTATTGAACTGTTTTTATTAGATCTGATGATTGAAAAATGGCAATTAGGCAATTTCTCAGTCGGTGAGTTTGTTCTTTTTCAATCGTTGCTTTTATTGTTGATCCATCGACTTTGGGAGTTTGGTCGAAATTTCCGTAATTTTTTCACGGCACTGGCAGATGCTTCTGAGATGGCTGAGATTATTCGTATCGATGAGGTTGAACAAGAGTCTCCCGGGGCGAAGGCACACAAGATAGTGCGCGGTGAAATTGTGTTCCAGGACGTGTGTTTTAGCTATGGAAAAGGGCAAGATAGAGCGTCTCAAAATAATTTATTTGAAAATTTCTCACTCAACATTCAGGCCGGTGAAAAAGTTGCATTAGTCGGTCAATCGGGTTCAGGAAAAACATCATTAACAAAATTGTTATTTCGTTTTTTCGAGCCACAATCAGGACAAATATTGTTTGATGGTGTGCCAGCAGGTGAGTTTACTTTGGCATCCTTACGCCAGCAAATCTCGTTAGTGCCACAGCAGCCAGAGTTGTTTCATCGATCTTTACGAGACAATATTACGCTTGATAAGGTTGTCAGTGAACAGCGGCTTGAGGAGGTGGCAGAGCGATCTCAATCGTTGGACTTTATTAATGCTTTGCCAGAGGGATTTGATACCTTAGTTGGCGAGCGAGGCGTTAAGCTTTCTGGCGGTGAAAGGCAGCGTGTTGCTATCGCTAGAGCCTTTTTGGAAGATGCATCAATTGTTGTTTTGGATGAGGCAACGAGTGCTTTAGATTCCCTTACTGAGCAACAAATACAAGAAGCTATCTTTGAGTTAATTCAGGATAAAACGGCGATCGTGATTGCTCACCGTTTATCCACTGTCTTGAGAATGGATCGCATTATTGTGATGGATAAAGGTCGGATTATCGAGCAAGGTAATCATCAGGAATTGTTAGCGTTCAAAGGTAAATATTTTGCTATGTGGAAGCACCAAAGTGGTGGCTTTCTCTCAGAAGAAATTTAAGTGGCTTATTGGAGATAGGATGACGTTATTAAATGAGAAAGTCGTTAGCTGTCCTTACTGTGGCGAGTCAATTGATGTGCTTATCGATTCTGAAGAAGTGGATCAGCAATATATTGAAGATTGCCAAGTCTGTTGTAGGCCGATTACGTTTGTCATTACTACAAGTTTTAGGGGTGATATGTCAGTCGCAGTCCATGCCGAAAATGAAACATTTTAAATGATCAGTTCTAATCCAAGTGGCGAAGGTTTTAATGGCTAGTGGTGTCACCCACTGGCGTGGCAAACGCATCAGAAATCAGTTCAGCCATATTGTCACCATTGAGCGTATTGAGAAAGGCGACAAGGTCACTACTTTCTTGTTCGGTTAACCCTAGAGGTTTGATTAAGGGGGACTGGGTGACATTGGGAACACCATTTTCATTTTGACTAATGCCGCCCTGATTATAAAAGGCGATAACCGTTGTTAAATCGTGCATGGAGCCGTCATGCATATACGGTGCTGTTAAGGCGACATTACGCAGAGAAGGGGTGCGATATTTCCATCGGTCATCTGGGTTTTGGGTGATTTCGTAATACCCCACATCAGGGAGCGGTGTTGCGGCGACGGTATCGCGGAATGATTTAGCTATATCCATGTAAAGACCGGGGGCGACTAGCATGGTCTCTTTTTCAGGATCATCTGCACCCATCGAACGGATAAAACCTAAGCCAACATTGTGTAATTTGTTGTCGGTGAATAGAGCTGATTGCTCGCCAACGCTATGGCAGTTAATACATTGTGCTTTGCCTTTGAATAATTCAAAACCACGTATGGCTGGCTCTGGGATAGCCTTATCTTCTTTGCCGTAATACCAACGATCAAAAGGCGAGTTGCCGGAGACAAGGACCCGGTTATAATTTGCAAGGGCTTGGCCGATGGTCACGGCGTTGGCTTGCCTGCCATCAAAGGTTTGCTCGAATAAGCCTTGATAATCTGGCAGACTTTCTATTCTATCGATAACTCGGCCCATGGCAGGCATTGCCATTTCATTGCGGGCTAATAAAGGGCCCCAGATCAGAGTTTCTAGTGATCGTTCACGGCCATCATGGAACAGTCGTTTTAAGTATGCGGTATTGTAGATGGTGGGCGCGTTTCGGCGGTGTAATCGACCTTCCACGCCAACGGCTTTCTCTAATTCGTTATTGGTGAAACCTTGTTCTGGAATATGGCAAATAGCACATGAGAACGTATTGTTGATGGAGAGGCGACGATCAAAAAATAGTTTTCGGCCCAGATCAATTTTTTGTTCTGTTATTGGGTTATTTGCTGGGACGGGGATCTTTGGTAGGCCAAGCGGCGGTGTGTCGACAACGCGAATTAAATTTGCTCTTACGCCTTGTCGCGATTCGATAGCGCGTGAATCGGTTATGTAATGCTCGGTATCGTAGCCTGTTTTACTGTCACCTGGGCCGATACGAATATTGCTGTGAATATTGGTTTCAGCTTGATTTTCGTTGTCTGGCTTAACAGCGCTATTGTCTGAGGTAAAACCGGTGCCACTGTAGAGGCTGAGCGATAATATTAAGCCAAAAGCGGTTTTTAAATGGACGTTTGAAAGTATCATCTGCTTGTAGGCTAATGCTCAGTATTAGATGGGTTTCATTCTACAGGAGTTCAGTTTCAAAATAAGCTCCGTGTATATACCAGTACTTTTAGTATGGGAATGTTGCTGGTTGTTTAATAATGATGTTGCCAGTGCAGAGACACGGTGCTTTTACTGTCCGGTAAAACGTCGATTGCACTCTGCCAAGTCAGCCGCAGGCTATTATTTTTATCTAAATGATATTGACCTTCGAGTTGAAAGACGGTGTGTTCAAAAAGTGTTCTTTCTTTCCAATAGAGTTGCTCAACGTCGGCACTGGCACTGAACTTTTCGCCTTGATAGAGCAGCCCTGTTTTCATGCCTATTCCGTAGTGCAAACTCTCCGCTAGTGGCTGTCGGAGTTGTGCCTTAGGGATGACATACCATTGCAGATTTTGGATGTTATAGGCGACACCGATGCCGCCTTGAGCGTAAAAATGTCTAGCGTCGCGGTCTTGGTTGGTATCTAAATAACCGGCTGACATTTCCCATGAAATGGGTTTAATCAGTGTGTTTCGCGGACTGATGGATTGGACGTTTAATAATTCAAATTGCTTGAGCCAGGCTTTGTCTTCGTTGAGTGCGAGATTAATATTAAAGACTTCTAAGCCAAAGCCTTTAGAGACACCGACATTATTATCGAGTAGATCATGGTAGGCATAGCGCCACTGCAAGTCTAAGGTGTGTTGATTATCGTGTACTGACCAGCCTATTGAGGTTTTTTTTACATCATGGATTTCATCGGCCTGTCGTGGCACGGGTGTGTGAAGATTGTTGTCTGAAGTAGTATCGCTTAATTTAGCACGCGCTTTGAGCAAGTCTAAGCCATGATGAGATATATCGGTGTCTGACCAATCTTTACGATGATTAAAACGATAGACAGAATAAGCGGTTGATAGGGTTTGGGCTTGTTGATCGACGTTTAAGTTTTCAAGACTGATAAGCTCGGTTTGCAGTGATGCTATATGGGCAATGCGATTGTCAGATAAGGGGGCAAGTTGTTGGCGTATTTGGCTTAACACGGAAGGTCGATATTTTACTTTGGCGATCAGGCCTTGTTCTTTGACTTTGCGAATGGTGTTAATGGGGATTTCAGCAAAGCGTAAGTCGGTGGCCCAGTCGGCCTCAGGTCTTAATACAGCTAATAGCTCGAGTAATCGATAAGAGCAGTTTTCATCTAAATAATAATAATCAAATTTGATCTGGTTGAGTTCCCAGAGATGTTCGAGTAAACGGGTGATTTCTTCGGGTGTGAAGTTTAAATGGTATTCCCATAGATCACGGCTTTCTTCATAGTTGTATTCTTGTATCTTGGAAAAATAGGGCATGAAAATATAAAAGCCGGGAAAGCCGCCAAATAAGCCATTACCCATATACCGCATAGGATGGACGTCTACGGGTACATCGGCGCCAAAACTGATTGCCAGACTAAATAAATCATTTTTCCCTCGGATGCCTTCGCCGCTCACGATCCTAAATAAAGTATGGCCGAACATAGAGGAAGGGGCATTTAAATAAGAGCTGGGGAAAATAAGATCCAGTCGTTGTGGCTCTAGATTGGTTAACAGTTCTTGAAAATCGCTACAACTTTCGATAGCTTGTTGCCATTGGGTATCACTGGTTGAGACAAGATTTTCAAATAAAAAGTGATAGCGTGAAAGATAGCGGCAGGGTTTTGCATCATCAGCGAATAATACTTTGATAGCAGCTAACATTTCCTGTTTCGGATCGTGATGTCCTTGCTTAGAAAAGAAAAACTTGGCGGAATCGATATAGCTTTCTGAGCGATTGCGCCAAGTGCCGCCTTGGTTGTAATGCAGTAGTGCCGTCCATAAAGGCTGTGTCCATAATTGTTGTTCAATGGCTTGTTGTTGTAGTTTCTCAACATTATGGGCGTTTGCTTGGCCACTTAATAAGCAGCCAAGCAAACATAAAAAAACCCGCGTTAGCGGGTTTTTTATTAAAATAACAGGCTTAAAGTTAAGCAAGGTACTTTTGTAATTCTGCATTGTTTTGCATAACGAGTTCTACGTTATGTAAAAATGCTTGGCTGCTGATATTTTCTTGATTAAAGACTGATTCAAAATTTTGTTGCATTGCTTTGGCAAAGACAGCGTTATCTGATTGGTCTTTGATACCGTAAGCTAGAGCAAGGGCATTTAAAGCTTCGCCTTCACCTTTAGCCATATCATGTGCCACAGTTTCTAAGAATCCAGGTGCCGCAGCAAGTGATGTACCACTGTATGTTAGTCGATCTGATGTGCTACAACCGTTAGTCCCTGAAGTCATACCAAAGGTCGCATTACCTGAAGTACCATTTGTAAGCGATGCACCTAAGTGAGAACCTAAACCTGAGTTCCCTTCAAAAACCATATTACCCCAACCACAGTTAGGTCCGCCCGGGGCTGCTGCAAAGGATGCTGTAGATGTCAAAAATAGAGCAAATGCGATTAATAATTTTTTCATTTTTCTCTCCTTGGGTTAAAAACTCTAAAAATTTAAGCTTAAATGTATATAAATATTTTGTGTAAGTCCATAGGCAAGCTTAGATTTGGCTAAAGCTGTGGGCCAGTCCATATTTTATAATTTATAGTATGGCTGCTTTAGCGCTTAAGAAACAGCGTGGTTTTTAATGTTAGTCTAAAATAGAGGCTGAAAAAATTATCAAGGAGTTAGATAAATGATTCAAACAATTAAGTTATTTGTCGGCGTGGTTTTAACCAGTTTGTTGTTGTCTTGCTCGGATGGTGGCGCGGATAAAAAGCCGAAAGATGATCGTTATCAAGCTACTCATGCAACACAGGTGGTTAAAGGGATTGATGCGTTTCTAGGTAAAGGTTACAAAGGCTATCAATTTTATGCCAACCACCGGAGTTGCACTTTACCCTTGTTTGATTTGTCTGATCATGAGGTGGTCGATATTCAGCAGGGCACAGATTATCAAGGCCGTTTTGCCAGTGGTGAAACCAAGTATCAATTTTATGAGCAGTTTTCGGCCAATGTTTCTGCCAGCGGTAGTTATAACGGTTTTTCAGGCGAGATAACCTCGACTTTTGATGACAATACGCTGAATAATCGCCACCATAGTTTTGCTACGGCACATACAACACATAGTTATTATCGTTTAACCGTGTCAGATGGCGCGCGCTTGTTACCGACGGTGGCGACTGACATAGCCGAGATGGATCCGGCGGCCTTATTTGATAAATATGGCACACATTATTTGAAGTCGATCTATATTGGCGGTCGAGTCTCCTTTAGTAGTCATATGGACCGCACGCAAGTGACAAAAGGGTTGAAGGTCGAGACGGCGATGAAGGCATCTTATGCTAAGGCGGTCGAAGGATCTGCTTCGGCCAAGGGCGTTGAAGAATCAGATATCTCGCATATTATTTTAAATAAAAAGGTAGATGTCATTGGCGGCGATACCGCCTTAGCCAGTCAAATAATGTCAGGTAGTGGTGAGCCTTCTGACAGTTACAATGCTTGGGCCGCAACGGTGCCCGATCATATGTCGATTGCTGATTTTGCTGATGGCGGTCTAGTGCCACTCTATCTATTAGCGGCTGATGAGACGCGTCGCGCTGAGTTAGAAACGGCTTGGATAGCGTATATGGCGGAGAAGACAGCCAAGGTGTTGGATGGTGACGAACCGATGGCTGTTAAGAAAAATAGCCGCTTTGTTTTATATAGTGAAGAAGGTCAGTATATTGGCAAAGCACCTTATGATGTAACATATGATTTTTATTACCCTAAATTATCCGGCACCGCTAAGAAGTTGCAGTTTGGTGGTAATAAAGAAGTGCTATCGGACGGTCATGTTGTGAAGATTAAAACAACGGAGAAATTTAAGGATCACTGGTGGACTGGGCCTTGGTCAAAACGGATCTATTTGGGCGCTTTTAAGCTCAAGCATAATTTGTATTATTGGGAAGATTCGGATGGTTACAATGCCAAAATGAGCTGGAAAATTAACAAGGTGGTGCCGTCTGGGGATAAGGCTATTCGATTTGGAGATGAGGTGTATATCAAAAATCAGCATTTTGAAGGCAAGACCTATTTGGCACCAGCAAAAAATGGTTATTTAACCACGGTTAAAACACCGCATATCTGGACAATTAAAGCGAAATAGATGAAGTCGATTCAGTTTGCAAGTGAGCGGGTGTATCCATCAAAAGTCGTGTGTGTAGCACGGAATTATCTGGGCCATATTCGAGAGTTGGGTAATGCTATTCCAGAACGACCAGTGCTGTTTATCAAGCCAAACTCTGCGATCACAGATGCGCTTGTGTTGCCTTCGGATGAAACCATGGGTTATGAAGGTGAGATTTGTTTTTTAATCCGAAATAACACTTTTTGTGGCGTGGGGTTTGGCTTGGATTTGACCAAAAGGGCGGTGCAATCTGAGTTAAAACAAAAAGGCTTACCGTGGGAGCGGGCAAAGGCATTTGACTGCTCAGCCGTATTAAGTGAGTTTGTCCCTTTTGAGGGAGAGACTGCTGGATTGTCTTTACGCTTAACGATTAATGGCAATATCGTGCAGGCAGGGGGTGTTGAAGGGATGATTAATTCGCCTAAGGCTGTGCTGGCAGAGACGTTGTCTTTTTTGTCTTTAGAAGAAAATGATGTGCTGATGACGGGTACACCGGAAGGTGTGGGTACTGTGAAATTGGGCGATATGTTTGTGGGGCAAATCTTTTTGGGAGAGACTTTGCTGGTGGAGAGGCAGTGGTTAGTCTCTAGCCTATAGCCTGCTCTAGTTCAAGTAAGCCTTGTTTAGCTGCTAAGCCCCCTGCATAGCCGACAAGTTTGCCATTGATCCCGATAATACGGTGGCAGGGGATAATAATGGAGATGGCATTGGCAGCATTGGCATTGGCGACGGCGCGTACGGCTTTTTTATGGGCTATATTTTGAGCGAGCTGTTGATAGCTAAGGGTTTGGCCGAAAGGGACTTTGAGTAAAGTTTGCCAAACTTGTTCTTGGAAGTCGGTACCGGCCATGAGTAGGGGTAATTCAAATGTGGTTCTTTTGTTAGAAAAGTAGTCATCAAGCTGGCTTATTGTTTGCATTAAAACGGGGCTGTCACCTTCAATAAACTCGGCATTGAGGTGCCTTAATAAACGATTGTTGACCGCGACTTTATTCTTTTTATTTTGCCAATTGCATAGACATAGTTTGTTATCAAAACTGCCTAAGACTAAGTTGCCATAAGGGGAAGGGTAAAGTCGGGTTGTAATATACGCCATGATACCACCTAGTGCATTTTGTTAATCTAGCTATGGTTTTGAGGGCCATAAATCGAGATAAGTTCATCAGCGGGTAAGGGTTTATTAAAATAATAACCTTGGCCTATATCACAGGACATCGCTTGTAGGATTTCGAGTTGTTCTAGTTTTTCTATCCCTTCTGCGACCACAATGTAGCCTAGGCTGTGAGACAGGGCTAATATGGCTTCAACTATTTGTAAGTCATTGTTATCATGGGGTATTTCATTAGTAAAGGATTTGTCAATTTTGATGATATCTAGGGGCAGGGTTTTAAGATAACTCATGGAGGAGTAGCCGGTACCAAAATCATCGACAGAGATTCTAAAACCGATTTCACGCAGTGATTGCAGGAAATGGTTATTTTGCTCTGTATCGGCCATGATATAGCGCTCGGTAATTTCGATCTCGATGTTTTTTGCTGGAATATTAAATTCATCAATAATGGCGCTAAACGTGTCTGTGACATTGGATTGATTAAATTGTACACTTGAGACGTTGATGGCTAAGCTGTCGAGCATAAAACCAGATTTTTGCCATGAGGAAAATGTCTGACAAGCGTTACGAAATACCCATTCCCCAATCTCAACGATGAGCCCGGTTTCTTCTGCAATAGGAATAAATTCTGAGGGTGAAACAAAGCCCAGCTCAGGATGCAGCCAGCGAACAAGCACTTCGACACCGACAATCTGCTGTTGTTTTAATTCTATTTGAGGTTGAAATAGAATGGAAAGTTGTTCATTTTTGATGGCATTACGAAGCGCATGTTCAATATATAGCCGACGTTGTATTTGTTCAGACAATTTCTGGGTGTAATATTGGTAGCTATCCTTACCGTGTTCTTTTGCAAGGTACATTGCACTATCAGCACATTTTATCAGTGTGCTTGCATCCTGACCGTCACCAGGAAATAAGGCGATCCCGATACTGCCGGAGTTGATATAGCTATGATCGTTGATATAGATGGGTTTGCGAATTTCAGCAAGGATATTCTCAGCAGTGACTGCCGCATCTTTAACGTCTTGATTAGTTTCGAGCACAATTAAAAATTCGTCACCGCCTATTCGAGCAATGGTATCGGAAACACGGAGCCGTTTTTTTAGCCTTTCTGCCGTTTCTCGTAACACGTCATCGCCGACATGATGACCAAAGCTATCATTGATATTTTTGAAGCGGTCTAGGTCGAGAAACAGGACGGCGATTTGCTGTTGTTGTCTTTTCGCAATTTGAATGGCGTGGTCTAATAATTCGTTGACTTTTTTTCGGTTGGGTAGGCCGGTCAGAAAGTCATGATCAGCATGATGTTGCACTTCCGTTTTTTGGGCTTGCAGCTGCCTATTTATTTTAGCCAATTCATGATTCTTTTGAGCAATCTCAGTTTGATGCATGATCAAACGTCTATTTCTGAAAAAGGTGGCGACAAGCAAGAGAGAGAAGGCCGCGACAATCTTCCACATTAGGTTATAGTCAAAAGTTTGAACATATTCAATGGGGGTCCATCTATTGATGATTTCTTGTCTGGCTTGGGTAGATATCGTGGCCAATGCTTGCTCAAAGATCTGGTTGAGTATTGGTTCATCCTTTCTAGTGGCGATGCCTAGATCCCAATTTACACCTAATTTACCGCCAATTTTTAATTCGCCGTAATGATGTTTTTGAATTTCATGACTTAATGAATATAAATTATCCATCATGCCAAATAACTCATCATTAGCCACCATTTCTAGACCAAGTTCTTTTGATGGCACCATGACAAAATTTACGTCGGGGTTGGCTTGCTTTACGCTATCAGCCAGTGCGCAGCCTTCTAGAATACCGATTTTTTGGCTAGCGACTTCTTCTAGATTCGAAATAAAAACAACATCGAGTTTGGTGGCGATGACGACAGGTAACTTAAGATAAGGTGTTGTAATATCCATGTAGCTTTGTTGAGGTTGAATATCCATACTAAGCACAAAAATATCGCATTGTTTGTTTTCTGCAATATCAAGAGATTCAGCCCAATCTTTTGTGGGTAAAACATCTATTGGGACACCAATTTTTTGTTGAAGTAATTTTAAATAGTCTGCCCCCATACCAATATATTTTCCCTTTTCAAGACGTTCGATTGGCATCCAGTCAGGATCGATACAGGCTTTAATAGTCTTTTTTTGTACTAAATAGCGTTGTTGTTGTTCAGACAATACTATTTTTTTCGGTGTTAAGGGAGCGTTGTTTGCATTGTCGAAGGTTATCCACTTATGGGCAATTTTGTCACTTTGAGCTTGTGTTATTTTGTCTAAACCTTTTTGGATGATATCTCGCAAGCGTGGCCAATCTTTTCTTGTGGCCATATAGAGATCATGAATGCCGATGTCTGTGACGAAGGCTGCTTTCAAGCCCTGTATATTATTTTCTTTTTTCAAATAACTGATCATCGCCGTATTTTCGATGAGGCCATCAACACGTTTGGTGATCACTGCATCGATGGCCTCTAACGGCGATTCTACTTCTAAGATGTCGACATTGGGGTATTGAGATTTGAGTAATTCTATTTGGGCAAAACTTTTGGGAATAGCGAGTGTTTTGTTTTCAAGGTCAGTCATTGATGTGATCATCTCGGTATCTTCGTGAATAAACACGTAGTGTCTGATCATTAAGAAGGTATCAGTGTAGTTGAGATACTCTGTGCGTTTTTGGCTCCAAAAAATCATGGGCAGCAGGTCAATTTCTCTACGTTTTATACTTTGCAGCAAGCTATCCCAGCTAGGTCCTGTTTTGATTTCGAAGGTGAGCCCAGTATTTAGGCTCAAGAGATCTAGATAATCTTTAGCGGCGCCGGTGTATTCACCATTTTGAACAAAATCGAAGGGCGGCCAATCTTTTTCCCCGCCAACACGGATGACAGGATGTTGTTCGATAAAACGTTGTTCTTCTACTGTAAATTCGACGTTAGGTTGGTGGTGTTCTTGTGCTGAAACAGTGCTAAAGGACAGTATTAGAAATAGTAATAAAAATGGACGTACCATGTATTCTGCTCCTTATACACTGATTATTGAGTGAATGAATATGTGCTGGCCGGCTATTGTAGTAAAAACGCACGCTTATGTGGGAAATATGTTTATTAACAGCAGGCAATTTTGAGAACAACAACAATATGTGGCTTAATAGTCTCATTTTTTAGACCCTGAATTTGTTAGTAAAGATGCGTCGGGTCTTATAATGCGATTTTTGAAAAAATGAAAGGTTGAACATGGAGATTACAGCGGTTCCCTTTGCGGCACATAATGGGATTCAAATAGATGATCAAAATAATTTGGTATTGCCCTTCGAGCAGACAGTACAGAATCACCTTTCAGGGGTCCATGCTGCGGCACAGTTCTTATTAGCAGAAAGTGCGGGCGGTTATTATTTATTAACGGCTTTTCCAAGTTTGCAAGGCAAAGTCATGCCATTATTGCGTGAGTCCACGATTCAGTTCAATCAACAAGCTTATGGTGATCTGTCTTCAAGTATTTTAGTGAGTGATGAGGCGGTTGAGAAGTTTTTAAGAAGTATGGATAAACGGGGTCGAGCAGTGATGGATGTTGTGGTTGATATTGCCGATGAGAGTGGTAATATCACGTGCCGAGGCTCATTTCGCTGGTTTGTTCAGATGGAGACTGTTTAAAGGTAGAACATGACTTGATGACCCGCTTTAAAATGTTTTTTGGCGTAATCAGTCAGCCATGTGAGGTCAATGGTTTTACTGTTAATAGTGCTTGATTTGGCGTGGTAGTAGGCCAGCATAAATATTTCACTTTCACTACTTAGCCATTGTTCCGCTTTGGTTTGTACAGCCACAGACTCCCGCCTAAAGAGCTCTTCAAAGACGGCATCGACAATCAGGTTAAAGCTAGCTTGGCTGAGCATGTTGGCTTCGGCATAACCACGGCAGGCGCCTAATATGGAACCGGTGATTTCCTGACTTGATTGCATGCTTAGCGGGACGTTACCCAGTTCATCTGTCATCGAACGAAAGCACATTGAAAATGCGCGCTGCAATAGTCGTTTATGTTTGCCTGTGGTTAAGTTAAACATAGTGCTAGGTTGAGTGGTTAACCTCAAAAGCGGTATCGAAATGAGATTGGGCATACCTTTGTAGCCAAGCTAGATCAATATCTTTTGAAGCCTTAGATTTTGCGTTGTAATAAGCCGCCATAAAAACGTCGTCATTATCAGCTAGCCAAGCTTCAGTGAGTGTTTGTACGGCAATGGAGTTTTGGCGGTAGACTTCTTCAAATACGGCATCAACGATGGAGGCAAATGTTTTTTCATTAGTTTTGACGGCTTCAGCATAGCCACGGCATGTGCCTAGAATAGAAGCGGTGATATAACGGTCTTTTTGCATGGGAACAGGCACATTGCCTAGTACACTTTTTAATGGCTCGAAACAGTCTGAAAAAGCTTGCCTTAATTGTCGTTTGTAGGTGAGGGCTTCAAACATGATCGCTATCCGTTTGGCTATTGATGACTATTCTACAACGGATGTTGCAGGGTACGGGCTTTTTTAAAACTCGCTTGAGCATATTCGCTCAGCCATGATAAATCGAGCTCGCTATGCGTTCTGGCTTTGGCTTCATAATAAACCGTCATAAAGTCTTTGTCATCTGATTGTAGCCAGGTCTCGGTTTTACTTTGCATGGTTATAGATTCGCTGCGAAACACTTCTTCGAATACGCTATCAACAAGTAAATTAAAGATTTTTTCATTAATTTGATGACTGTCGGCATAGCCTCTACAGACCCCAAGAATAGAGGCTGTGATATAACGACTTTGTCTCATTCTTGGGTGGACATTTCCTAAGTCACTTCTCATGGGGTCAAAACAATCTGAGAAGGCTTGAAGGAGGGTGGCTTTGTGTTTGGCAGTTTCAAACATAATGTGATTGACGTTTTCAGTTACAGCATTTTTCCAGTTGCGGGCTCAAAATTATCAGTGGCAAAGTCAGTTAGCCATGTTAAATCTAGATCGGCACTGGTTTGAGATTTGGCCTTTTCATAGGCCTGAATAAAGGCGGTATTGTTTTCATTTTTCCAGACGTCAACGCGCTCTTGCACATTATTAGATTCACGACGATAAAGCTCTTCAAATACAGCATCAGCAATCACAGCGAGATCACTGGGTTTTTTGATATTCTGTGATAGCGCGTAGGTTTCGCATGTGCCTAAAATGGCCGCATTGATCGCGGGGTCTGTTTGCATCGGAATAGGGACGTTACCTAGCTCATCCTTGAGAGGACTCAGGCAAGCTGCAAAGGCATACATCAGTGTCCGTTTGTGTTTTCCAATACCCATTCCAAACATGTTCTGTCCCCGAAATTTAATATTATGATGATGTGAGATAAATTTAATAAAGTAGGAATATACAGCAGTATGGTCTGAAAAGGCGTCTTTTTAGTTTGGAAATAAGGCTTTTAATCATTGACTCTAGCGCGTAGTGACTTCGTTTTGGCGCGACGAATTTTATTGTCGAGCCGTCTCTTTTTTGCCCCCTTGCTGGGCTTAGTTGCGCGCCTTATTTGCTGTGTTTTATTTTCATCAATAATCAAGCGACGTAGTCGTTGCAAAGCATCATGGCGGTTCTTTTCTTGGCTACGCCATTGTTGGGCTTTGATGACAATGACACCCTCGTTGTTGATTCGACTATCTTTTGAATTGAGTAAACGTTGTTTGTATTGCGCTGGTAGCGATGATTTGCGAATGTCAAAGCGAAGGTGAATGGCGGAAGAAACCTTATTAACATTTTGGCCACCCGCACCTTGGGCACGAATGGCGCTGAGCTGAACTTCATGTTCTGGAAGGGTAATTGTCTGATTGATGATTAACATAGGGTCTTTCTATCACTGGGTCACAGTGCTTACATTGACTTTAATTTTATTTGTTAGTGTTTAAGTTTAACGACTAGATGTAGGTGATGTCACACTTTTGACCAGCTTTGCCTCTATAATAACTTCATTAGGACTAGGGTTTAAGTATGAAAAGAATCACCAGTGAAAGCATAAGAACAACCATAGGACATATTGTTAAGTTCTTTGTGAGCCTGATTTTTGTCGCTGTTATTGCAGCGGCTTATGCCATTTTCAATATAGATTTGAATGATTATAAGAAACAGATCGAAACGGCGACGGCTGATGCAACTGGACGACAGTTGACTTTGGAAGGTGATGTATCTTTAGCGTGGTCATTAATTCCAACGCTGCAAGTCGAAAAAGCACAATTTGCCAATGCCAAATGGGGAACAAAGCCTGAGATGGTTTCCTTAAACAGTCTAGAGGTGAGACTGGCTTTATGGCCCTTATTGAAAAAGCAGGTTCAGGTGACCAAGGTTATGCTAGATCAGCCTGTTATCTGGGTTGAGACCAATCAATCTGGCAAAGGTAATTGGGAGTTTGAACAGCCAGAGCCAGCACCGTCATCCGAGCCAGAAGGTGAACCTGCCATTCAGTCCGTAATTGTGAACGAGCTAGATATTAGTCAAGCCCAGATTGTCTACCTTGATGGTGTGACAGGGGAAAAGCAGCAGTTTGTTATTGAGCAACTGTCGATTGATGTGGCTGACTTGAAACAGCCATTAGATTTGGTTCTGAAAGCGGTGCTGAATGAATTAGCTGTATCGGTAGATGGCCAGCTCGGTGGCGTGCAAGCATTAATGGATAATGCAAACACCATGGTCGATTTAGAAGCCAATGTGGCGGGTATTGATCTCGCGCTGACAGGAAATATTGCTAAGCCGCACCTAGGTAAAGGCGTGTCGCTTGATATTGATTTAAAAACGAATGATGCGGCATTAGTCGCGTTATTAGGTGAAGACAGCGGACTGCCTGAGTTTGGCGAGCTGCGGGTGACGGGGCAGATTGCTAATGATATAAAAACCGAGGCTTTGAGCTTAGACTTGGCTGTCTTACTAGAAGGGTTAGAGCTACTTGTTAAGGGCCAGGTTGCCGAGCCACAGCAAGGACAAGGGATTGCTTTAAACCTTGATTTGACGACCAGTTCAACAGTCATTGCTAATATAGCGGGCACGGAGATGCCACCAATAGGTGATATCAAGCTGACGGGATTATTAGCTGGCGGACAACAAGCTTATAAGCTAAGCAAGTTGTTGCTCAAAGCGGGCGAGACAGATTTATCCGGTGATGTTCAGGTCAAGTTGCTTGAAGACAAACCGGCTGTTGAGGTGAACTTAAGTTCAAACCTTGTAGACTTAACCGCTTTGTCGAGTGGCGAGGACAAAGGAGATGACAAAGCGGTGAGTTCAGACAAGCTGTTTTCGGATGACCCTTTGGTACTTGATGCACTCAAACAGCTTGATGCGAAAGTTAATTTTGATGCTAAAACAGTTAAAACAACGGGTGCAATATTACAGGACATCAGTTTAGTGCTTGATTTGAGCGATGGACACTTACGTGTGCTGCCGCTCAAAGCCGGTTTTGCAGGTAGTCAGATTAATGGCGAATTTGATTTGAATGCACGAAATGCTAATGCCGTGCTAGCGACGAAATTACAGGTTAATGGCTTTAAGTTGACTAAAGTTGATGCTTTAAAAGAGGCCATCTCGGGCGGTAATACGGATGTGTTTATCCAAGCAAAAGGGCAAGGGAGCAGTGTCAGACAGCTGATGGCAGGGTTGAATGGTAAAGCGATTGTCAAAGTGGCTGAAAGTCAAATTGCAGATGGGACTTTAGATATTTTAGGTGCCGACTTTGTAACAGAACTGGTCAATTTGCTGAATCCGTTTTCTAAAGAGGAAAAGGGGACGGAGTTGGCCTGCGCTGTAGTCAACTTTAAAATCCGCGATGGTATTGCTACTGCTGATAAGGGCATAGCCATTCGTACTGGGAAAATGAATATTGTAGGTGATGGTACGATTAATTTAAAAACAGAGAAATTGGATATTGGCATTACACCGGAGGCAAGAACTGGGCTCGGCATTAGTTTGACTGATTTGGTTGGTCTTGTTCGGGTTGGGGGGACGTTAGCTGAACCATCAGCCTTGGTTGATAAGGCGGCTGTATTAGGAGCAGGGCTTTCAACAGGTGCAGCTGTTGCAACCGGTGGTTTATCTGTCGTTGCAGAGGGATTAATCGACCGCGCCGTAGCGGAAGAAAACCCATGTCAGGTCGCATTGGGAATCAAACAGTCACCTTAAGCGTTGAGATCATTGCTGGCGTATTAAATTAATCACATCTTGTGTGTCCGGTTTGACACCTCGCCATAAGTAAAATGCTTCAGCGGCTTGTTCAATTAACATGCCTAGGCCATCGATAGTGTGTATAACATTATGTGCCTTTGCCCATTGGGTGAAGGCAGTATCTCCTTCGGCATACATCATATCGTAGCAGCAGGTATTCGGTGAAAGCACTGATGAGGGAATGGGTGGAACTTCGCCATGAAGACTCGCAGCCGTGGCATTAATAATGATGTCAAATTGGCCTGTTATGGCCTCAAAAGGGCTTGCTTCTATCGGGCCAAAATCAGCAAATAAGGTCGCTAAAGTTTGTGCTTTGCCAACGGTACGGTTTGCGATGATGAGCTCACTAGGTTGATAACTCAGTAAAGGTTGGATAACACCTCTAGCAGCACCGCCGGCTCCAAGCAATAAAATGCGCCGCTGGCTTAACGCAACACTCTGATTTTTGATTAAGTCACGGCATAACCCTATGCCATCAGTATTATCGCCATAGATTGAACCATCTTTGTTAAAGATGATTGTATTGACGGCACCCGCTAATTTAGCTCGCTCGCTCTTATTTTCAATGTATTGCCAGACTTGTTCTTTGAATGGAACGGTGACATTTAGACCTTTAAAGCCCTGCTGTTGAAGATGTTTTATCCTTTGAATCAGATCATTAAGTGGAATTAATTCAGCAATATAGGACAAGTCTTGATCGCATTGTTTAGCAAAGGCTTGGTGAATAAGGGGGGATTTGCTATGGGCAATGGGATTACCAATCACCGCATATTGGTCGGTCATTTTTGCATGGCCAATTGTTGGGCAACGTCTTTAGCAAAGTAAGTCAAGATGCCATCAGCACCAGCCCGTTTGAACGCAAGTAGACTTTCCATGACGGTAGCTTGCTCGTCTAGCCAGCCATTTTGTGCCGCCGCTTTCAGCATGGCATATTCGCCGCTGACTTGATATGCAAAGGTAGGTTTTTGGAACGTGTCTTTAATACGTCTTAATACATCAAGGTAGGGCATGCCAGGTTTGACCATGATCATATCGGCGCCTTCATTAATATCGAGTGCGACTTCATGCAAGGCTTCATCACTGTTGGCTGGATCCATTTGGTAACTGTATTTATTACCAGCGCCTAAATTAGCCGAAGAGCCAACAGCATCACGGAAGGGACCGTAGAAACTAGAGGCATATTTGGCTGAGTAAGCGAGAATACGGGTATGAATATGGCCTTGTGCCTCGAGTTGTTGGCGAATGGCGCCAATACGGCCATCCATCATGTCGGACGGAGCCACAATATCGACACCCGCTTCGGCATGCGACAAGGCTTGTTTGATAAGCACTTCAACAGTTTCATCATTGATAATATAACCCTTGTCGTCGATTAAGCCGTCTTGGCCATGCGTTGTGAAGGGATCAAGGGCAACATCCGTGATAACACCGAGATTGGGAAATTCTGCTTTCAAAGCGCGAACTGTGCGTTGTGCTAATCCGTCTGGGTTATAGGCTTCACGGGCATCCAGGGTTTTAACCTCGTCGGGAGTCACGGGAAATAATGCCATTGCGGGGATACCGAGTTTATGAATGGTTTCCGCTTCTTTCAACAGTAGATCAAGACTGAGCCTGTTGACGCCAGGCATTGAATTAACAGCTTGTTTTTGTTGTTGACCTGCTAACACAAAGCAGGGATAAATGAGGTCATGGACGGTCAGGTTATTTTCACGCATTAGATCACGCGAGAAAGCATCTTTTCTAAGACGCCGAGGCCTTTGTATTGGAAAACCGGTCTGGCTAAAAGGATTAGTCACTATGATTCCTTAGGTTGATTTGTGTTAATTTTAGCAAACTTTGCTATATACGATGAAAATTATAAATGCAGATCTTTAGGCGTTTATCAATACGCATCCTGAGCACGAGTTAGTTATTTAGCGTCACTATATTTTATGAGTCTGTTCTTGCACAGAAGACAGCATCGGTTTTTATCTAACTGTCGCATTTTTACGTGGACTTGGAACCTATTTTTGAGCTAAAATTGTCCGGATTTTGTGTGGGCGAAGCGTTCCGTTAGGCCCTGTGTTTTTATCTGTTGGAGGTTTCCCTTGCGAACAAGCGCTCTACTCGCTCTTGAAGATGGCACGGTATTTCACGGTGAATCAATTGGTGCTATTGGGCAATCAGTTGGTGAGGTTGTGTTTAATACATCGATGACTGGCTATCAGGAAATTCTGACAGACCCTTCTTATTGTCGCCAAATTGTGACATTGACCTATCCGCATATTGGTAATGTGGGCGTCAATGTGGAAGATGAAGAGTCTTCACAGATTTACGCGAGTGGTTTGATTATTCGTGAACTGTCTCCGGTGGTCAGTAGCTGGCGGAGTGAACAGGCATTAGATGCTTATTTAGAGCAACAGAATATTGTGGGCCTTGCTGAGATTGATACCCGAGCTTTGACCCGTCTATTGCGTGAAAAAGGCGCGATGAAAGGCTGTATTGTCGCTGGCAATGATATTGGTGTTACTGCGGCAATAGCCGCAGCACAAGGCTTCGATGGCCTTAAAGGCATGGATTTGGCGAAAGTTGTGTCGACACAAGACAGTTACAACTGGGATAAAGGCTGTTGGCATTTGTCTGGCGAGAATAAAGCGGCTGACGAACGTTTTCATGTGGTGGCTTATGACTTTGGTGCTAAAAGTAATATTTTAAGAATGTTGGTTGAGCGTGGTTGTCGATTAACGGTTGTCCCTGCTCAAACGACTGCTGAAGATGTATTGGCAATGAATCCGGATGGGGTGTTTTTGTCTAATGGTCCGGGTGATCCTGAACCTTGTGATTATGCGATTGCAGCGATCCAACAATTGCTTGCAGCGGATTTACCGATTTTTGGTATTTGCCTAGGTCATCAACTTTTGGCACTGGCCTGTGGTGCCAAAACGGTCAAAATGAAGTTTGGTCATCATGGTGCCAACCATCCCGTTCAAGACAGTTCGGCTGGTGTGGTGATGATTACCAGTCAGAACCATGGTTTTGCCGTTGATGAGGATTCATTACCTGAAACATTGGAAGCGACACATGTGTCACTGTTTGATGGCACATTGCAAGGTATACACCATAAAACGAAACCGGCGTTTAGTTTCCAAGGACATCCTGAAGCAAGCCCAGGTCCACAAGATGCAGCCCCTCTCTTTGATCACTTTATTGATCTTTTAGCTCAAGCGACAGGTAAGTAAACCCGATGGCAAAACGTACTGATATACACAGCATCTTAATTTTAGGCGCAGGCCCGATTGTCATTGGTCAGGCTTGTGAGTTTGATTATTCAGGTGCGCAAGCCTGTAAAGCGCTGCGTGAAGAGGGCTACCGTGTTGTATTGGTGAATTCGAATCCGGCGACGATTATGACCGATCCGAATATGGCGGATGCGACCTATATTGAACCGGTGACTTGGCAAGCAGTGACGAAGATTATTGAAGCTGAAAAGCCTGATGCGATTTTACCGACGATGGGCGGGCAGACGGCATTAAATTGTGCCTTAGATTTAGAGCGAGAAGGCGTGCTAGAAAAGTTTGGTGTCGAAATGATCGGTGCCGATAGCGAAGCGATTAATAAAGCAGAAGATCGTGATTTATTCCGTGCTGCAATGCGAAAAATAGGCTTGGATATGCCTAAATCAGCGATTGCCCATACGCTAGAAGAATCTTTAGAAGTACAGAAAGAATTTGGTTATCCGACGATTATCCGCCCTTCGTTCACCATGGGTGGCAGTGGCGGCGGTATCGCTTATAATAAAGAAGATTTTATTGATATTTGCCAACGCGGTTTATATCTCAGTCCGACCTCTGAATTATTGATTGAAGAATCAATAATTGGTTGGAAAGAATATGAAATGGAAGTGGTGCGTGACCGTAAAGATAACGCCATCATTATCTGTTCCATTGAAAACTTTGATCCGATGGGCGTGCATACTGGTGATTCGATTACCGTTGCGCCTGCCCAAACGTTAACGGATAAAGAATATCAAATTATGCGTAATGCCTCTTTAGCGGTATTGCGTGAGATTGGTGTTGAGACTGGTGGTTCAAATGTGCAGTTTGCGGTTAATCCGGAAACAGGCCGCTTGATTATTATTGAGATGAATCCACGGGTATCACGTTCATCAGCCTTGGCGTCAAAAGCAACGGGCTTCCCAATTGCTAAAGTGGCGGCTAAATTGGCTGTCGGTTATACGCTGGATGAATTGCAAAATGAAATTACCGGTAATGCAACGCCAGCTTCGTTTGAACCGACGATTGATTATGTCGTTACAAAAGTACCGCGATTCACGTTTGAGAAATTCCCACAAGCGGATAATCGCTTAAGTACCCAGATGAAATCAGTCGGTGAAGTGATGGCGATTGGCCGTAACTTCCAAGAGTCTTTGCAAAAATCATTGCGAGGTTTGGAAATAGATCGTGATGGTTTGACAGAAGTGATTGATTTAGAAGCCGATGATGTGGCAGAAACGTTGCGTCGAGAGTTACGCTTACCGGGTTCTGATCGCCTTTGGTATGTAGCGGATGCATTTCGTTATGGGTTTAGTTTTGATGAAGTTCAATCTTTGAGCCGTATCGATCCTTGGTTTTTAATCCAAGTCGAAGAACTGGTCACGATTGAAAATGATTTACGAGACCGTTCTTTAGCTGAGTTAGATGTCACTGAGATGCGTCGTTTAAAGCGGAAAGGTTTTTCAGATTCTCGTTTGGCAAAATTATTACAAAAAACAGAAAAACAAGTACGCGAATACCGCCATGATTTAGCGGTACGCCCTGTTTATAAACGGGTTGATACCTGTGCGGCTGAATTCGCCAGTTCTACGGCCTATATGTATTCAACTTATGATCAGGAATGTGAAGCGAACCCAACTGATCGTGAAAAAATCATGATCTTAGGGGGTGGCCCAAATCGTATTGGACAAGGTATCGAGTTTGATTATTGTTGTGTTCATGCGGCCTTAGCACTACGTGATGATGGTTATGAAACCATTATGGTGAACTGTAACCCTGAAACTGTGTCGACAGATTATGATACTTCCGATCGTTTGTATTTTGAGTCGTTAACTTTAGAAGATGTACTTGAAGTGGTGGCATTAGAGCAGCCCAAGGGCGTGATTGTGCAATATGGTGGTCAGACGCCATTGAAATTAGCCCGTGCTTTGGAAGCGGCAGGTGTGCCGATTATTGGGACCTCACCTGATGCGATTGATCATGCAGAAGATCGCGAACGTTTCCAACAAATGGTAGAGAAGCTCAATTTATTACAACCGCCTAATCGTTTGGCTTTTTCAGCAGACACTGCGGTTGCCTTAGCGGCCGAAATTGGTTACCCATTGGTGGTACGCCCGTCTTATGTATTAGGTGGGCGCGCGATGGAGATTGTTTATAACGAAGATGAATTAGATCGTTATATGAAAACGGCAATCCAAGTTTCCAATGATTCACCAGTATTGTTAGACCGTTTCTTAGATGATGCGGTTGAAGTGGATGTCGATGCGATCTGTGATGGTAAAGAGGTGTTGATTGGTGGCATCATGGAGCATATTGAACAAGCGGGCGTACACTCTGGTGACTCTGCCTGTGCATTGCCGCCTTATAGCTTAAGCGAAGACATTAAAGATCGTATGCGCGAACAAGTGCGCCAAATGGCAATGGAACTGGGTGTGGTGGGTTTAATGAACACACAATTTGCCATTCAGGGCGACAATATCTTTATTTTAGAAGTCAATCCACGTGCCTCTCGGACGGTCCCTTATGTGTCGAAAGCGATTGGTGTGCCATTAGCGAAAGTAGCAGCGCGTTGTATGGCGGGTCTTAGTTTGGCTGAGCAAGGTGTGACGGAAGAAGTGATTCCTGATTATTATTCGGTCAAAGAAGCGGTGTTCCCCTTTATCAAATTCCAAGGCGTTGATCCGATTCTTGGTCCTGAGATGAAATCAACCGGCGAAGTGATGGGCGTGGGTAGAACGTTTGGTGAAGCCTTTGCAAAATCGCAGCTGGCCGCCAGCGTAGCATTACCAACGGGTGGCAAGGCGTTTATTAGTGTACGTGAAGTGGATAAGCCTGCTGTTGTGGCGATTGCCAAAAACCTAGTAGGCTTGGGCTTTGAATTATTGGCAACACGCGGCACTCAAAAGATATTAGCCACAGCCGGTGTTGCTTGTGAGCAGGTGAATAAGGTGGCGGAAGGTCAGCCCCATATTGTCGATATGCTTAAAAATGACGAGATTGCATTGATTGTCAATACGACAGAAGGCCGACAATCTGTCGCTGATTCACGTGAAATCAGGCGGGCAGCATTACAACATCAAGTCAATTATACGACGACGTTGGCGGCGGCGCGTGCGACCTGTCAAGCATTAGAAAGTACAAATAATGGCTCGGTGAATTGTCTACAGTCATTACATGGAGAATTGCAATAATGGCGGTACCAGTAACAGCACGGGGTGCGGAAGCACTTAAAGATGAATTAAAGCAGTTGAAGTCAGTTGCTAGACCTGAGGTAGTTGCGGCGATAGCAGAAGCGCGCGCGCATGGTGACTTGAAAGAAAATGCTGAATATCATGCTGCGAAGGAGCAACAGAGCTTTATTGAAGGTCGAATTAATGAGCTTGAAGGGGTGTTATCCATTGCAGAAGTGATCGATATATCACTATTGTCTCAAGATGGTCGCGTGGTGTTTGGCGTGACGGTTGATTTGTTAAATATCGATACAGATGCAACAGTGACTTACCAGATCGTGGGTGATTATGAAGCGGATATTAAACTGAATCGCGTGTCTATTAGTTCTCCAATTGCCCGGGCCCTTATTGGCAAAGAAATTGATGATATAGCGATAGTAAAAGCACCGAGTGGCGCGATTGAGTATGAGATCATTGCTATTCGCTATGATGCATAGGTGAAAAGTTGACTGCGGGCCTAGTTGGAGAACGCTTATTGCTCACACTATGGGTGGGTAGCCTATGGGCGATAGGGTATATCGCAGTGCCTTTAGCCTTTATTCATTTTGATGATAATGTGGTTGCAGGTGTATTTGCAGGCAGGTTATTTACCCTTGTTAATTATTTAGGGTTGGCTTGTGGCAGTGCATTAGTGGTGCGTTTTGCATTATTAGGCCAGTCTGTGACAACGTTGTGGCGCTTTTGGGTAACATTAGCCATGTTACTGCTGGTTGTTTTTTTGCACTTTTATTTACAGGCTGAGATGGCGGATATTAAAGCGTTAGATTGGCGGGAAGACAGCGCATTGTCAGGCCGTTTCGACTTTTTACATCACTTGAGTACGGGTGTCTATATGGTGTTGAGTGTATTGGGTTTAGCGCTGGTGGCGACACAGGATAACACGACGGGTCTAGCGCAAGATTATAATGGCGAAAAGTAAATCAAGCAATGATTGGCTGAGAGAGCATTTTGACGATCCCTATGTTAAAAAAGCTCAGAAAGCGGGTTATCGCTCAAGAGCGACATTCAAGTTAGAAGAAATTGATAAAAAAGATAAATTAATTAAGCCGGGCATGTCGGTAGTTGATTTAGGTTCGGCACCCGGTGGTTGGTCAGATTATGCCTTGCGGAAATTAGGGGATAAAGGGACGGTTGTGGCATTAGATATTTTGCCGATGACACAGTTATCGGGTGTACATTTTATTCAAGGTGACTTTCGGGAAGATGATGTACTCGATGAACTTAATTTAGTTTTAAATAGTCAACCTATAGACCTTGTATTATCCGATATGGCCCCCAATATTACAGGTGTAGGCTCGATAGATCAGCCGAGTAGTATGTATTTAGTGGAACTTGCTTTGCATTTTGCGGTAGAAAATTTAAGCAAACAAGGTGTTTTTCTGGTAAAAGTATTTCAAGGAGAGGGGTTTGATTCTTTTCTGAAAGCCATGCGAGATAGTTTTCAGAAAGTAGTCACAAGGAAACCCGACGCATCACGAACAAGAAGCCGTGAAGTGTATTTGCTAGGTCGCGGTTTGAAGTGACGTAGGATTGAAAATAGTTATTTAGAGGTAGTAAACGTTGAATGATATAATGAAAAACATCGTTTTGTGGGTAGTCATCGCTGTTGTTTTGATGTCGGTGTTCAATAATTTTGGACCGAGACAAATCAAACAAGATGAGATTGACTACTCTACATTCATATCTAATGTTAAAAATGGTGCTGTTTCCTCCGTTGACATACAAGATAGAGTAATCAAAGGCACATTGACTGACAATAGTAAGTTTACGACTTATAGCCCAAGTTATGATCCTGGTTTAATGGGTGATTTGTTGAATAATGGTGTGACGGTTCAAGCCAAACCAGCTGAAGAAACCAGTCTATTGATGCAAATCTTTATTTCTTGGTTCCCAATGTTATTGTTGATTGTGGTCTGGGTTGTGTTTATGCGTCAGATGCAGGGCGGTGGTGGCGGTAAAAACCCAATGTCATTTGGTAAAAGTAAAGCCAAGATGTTGAACGAAGACCAAGTCAAAGTGACTTTTAAAGATGTGGCTGGTGTAGAAGAGGCCAAAGAGGAAGTCGCGGAACTCGTTGAATTTTTACGTGAACCCAGCAAATTCCAAAAATTGGGAGGCAAGATCCCGCGTGGTATCTTAATGGTCGGTTCACCGGGTACCGGTAAAACGTTATTAGCTAAAGCCATTGCCGGTGAAGCAAAAGTGCCTTTCTTTACCATTTCAGGTTCAGATTTCGTTGAAATGTTTGTGGGTGTGGGTGCATCACGGGTTCGTGATATGTTCGACCAAGCAAAGAAACATGCACCTTGTATTATCTTTATTGATGAGATTGATGCTGTCGGCCGCCATCGTGGTGCCGGTGTCGGTGGTGGTAATGATGAGCGTGAACAAACGCTTAACCAACTTCTAGTAGAAATGGATGGTTTTGAAGGTAATGAAGGCGTGATCGTCATTGCAGCTACTAACCGTCCTGATGTACTTGATCCAGCTTTATTGCGTCCAGGTCGGTTTGATCGCCAAGTTGTGGTGCCACTTCCCGATATTCGTGGCCGGGAACAAATTTTGAATGTTCATCTAGGTAAAGTGCCTGCGTCAGATGATGTGAAAGCATCATTAATTGCACGTGGAACGCCAGGGTTTTCTGGTGCTGATTTAGCTAATTTAGTTAATGAAGCGGCGTTATTTGCTGCAAAATCAAATAAACGTTTAGTTAGCATGGAAGATATGGAAAAAGCCAAAGATAAAATCTTGATGGGTTCAGAACGTCGCTCAATGGTGATGAATGAGCAAGAAAAAGAAATGACGGCTTATCATGAAGCGGGTCACTGTATTGTGGGTCGTATAGTACCCAACCATGATCCTGTCTATAAGGTGAGTATTATTCCGCGAGGGCGTGCATTAGGTGTCACCATGTTTTTACCGGAAGAAGATAAATACAGCAATAGTAAGCAGCAATTAGAAAGTCAAATTTCAACTTTATACGGTGGTCGTATTGCCGAAGAACTTATCTATGGTGCAGAAGCGGTTACAACGGGCGCGTCAAATGATATTCAGCGTGCGACAGAAATTGCACATAGTATGGTTACTAAGTGGGGCTTATCTGACAATATGGGTCCAATGGCTTATGGTGAAGATGAAGGCGAAGTGTTTTTAGGTCGTTCTGTGACACAGCATAAAGCGGTATCTGACTTAACGGCTAAAAGAATAGATGAAGATGTTCGTACCTTAATTAATCGTAATTATAAGCGTGCTGAAGATATACTTAATGAAAACATTGATAAGCTTCATAAAATGACAGCGTTATTAATGAAGTATGAAACGATTGATAGTGATCAGATTGACGCTATTATGGAAGGCCGTGAGCCAGGCGAACCGAAAGATTGGACGGATAGTTCTTCGACGCCACCGCCATCATCTGAGCCAACGGACTCTGAAGTTTCAGGCAAGCCAGCTGACTTATTGCACTAAGGTGCTAAATGATCATTGACTGTGCGGGCAAGCAGCTCGATCTGACTTGCCCGCAAGTTATGGGTATTTTGAATGTCACCCCAGATTCATTTTCTGATGGTGGCCAATTCTTGGCTCAAGATTCTGCGTTAAAACAAGCTAAGCAGATGGTCGCTGATGGCGCTGCCATTATTGATGTGGGTGGTGAATCAACCCGGCCAGGCGCTGAAATTGTTGCCATTGAGCAAGAGATAGCACGGGTGATTCCTGTTATTGAAGCCATTCAATCTGAGCTTGATATCCCGATTTCTATTGATACCAGTAAGCCTGAGGTCATGCGTGCAGCGGTACAAGCTGGAGCAGGCTTAATTAATGATGTACAAGCTTTACGTGTCGACGGTGCATTACAAGCTGCTGCAGAACTCGCGACACCCATTTGTTTAATGCATGCTCAGGGGACGCCGCAAAACATGCAAGATAATCCGCATTATGATGATGTTGTACCCGAGGTGATTGATTTTTTGATGCAGCGAGTGGAAGCGTGTAAGCAGGTTGGTATTGCTAGCGAAAAATTAATCCTAGATCCCGGTTTTGGTTTTGGTAAAAAAGCTAGGCACAATCTCCGACTAATGAAACATTTAAAACAGTTTGTCGATACAGGGCTGCCTATTTTAGTAGGTGTGTCTCGAAAATCGATTATTGGTAAGTTATTAAATGTCACAGTGGAAGAGCGCTTGGCGGGAAGCTTGTCTTTAGCCTCTTTAGCGGTATGGCAAGGGGCTAAATTAATTCGAACTCATGATGTCCGTGAGACGGTTCAAGCAGTAGCTATTTGTAATCATGTTATGCAGGTAAATGATTTTGACTGAACAAAAACGACGTTATTTTGGCACAGATGGTATTCGCGGACTGGTGGGCGATGGTTCGATAACGCCGGAATTCGTGCTTAAATTAGGCTGGGCTATAGGGCGAGTATTAGCTAAAGAACGCCATAGCAAAGTATTGATTGGTAAAGACACCCGGATTTCCGGCTATATGTTTGAATCTGCATTGCAGGCAGGCTTATCGGCTGCGGGTGTTGATATCTATTTATTAGGTCCAATGCCAACGCCAGCGATTGCCTATCTGACCCGTACGTTTCATGCCCAAGCTGGTATTGTCATTAGCGCTTCTCATAACCCATACCATGATAATGGCATTAAATTCTTTTCAGGTGAAGGCACCAAGTTACCTGATGCCATTGAATTAGAAATTGAAGCGATGCTGGATCAGCCCTTAACGACAGTCGATTCGACCTTATTAGGTAAGGCTCACCGAGTTGACGATGCGGGTGGCCGTTATATTGAATTTTGTAAAAGTACGGTGCCATTGAAGATGGATTTCACTGGGCTTAAGTTTGTTGTTGATTGTGCCAATGGTGCAACCTATCACGTTGCACCGGATGTGTTTAGAGAGCTGGGTGCTGAAGTGATTGTGATGGGGGCGGAACCAGACGGCCTGAATATCAACCAAGACTGCGGTTCTACTGAGCCACAATTATTGCAAGCTGCGGTACTAGCACATCAGGCTGATTTAGGTATTGCTTTAGATGGCGATGGTGATCGTTTGATTATGGTTGATCACTTAGGTGAATTAGTAGACGGCGATACCTTATTGTTTATTATCGCTCGTTCCCTGAAGTTACGTGGTAAGGGTAGCGCTGCAATCGTTGGTACTCAGATGTCTAATTTGGGTCTAGAGCAGGCACTGAATCAGCATGACATGATATTACACCGTTCTAAGGTGGGTGACCGCTATGTCATCGAGAAGTTACGGGAGACGGGGGGGGTTGTCGGCGGTGAATCTTCAGGACATATTATTTGTTTAGATAAGACAACAACGGGTGATGGTATTATTGCTGCGCTTCAAGTGTTGTGTGAAATAAGACGCACAGGCAATAGTTTGCACGAATTACAGTCATTAGTAACGAAATACCCACAAACACTGGTTAATGTCAGAATTAAGAAGATGATTGATTTATCGAAGGATGAGACGATCTTATCTGTTGTGCGATCGGTTGAAGCACGCTTGGGTACTGAAGGCCGTGTATTATTGAGGCCCTCTGGTACTGAACCCGTGATAAGGGTCATGGTAGAAGGTCGTGATTCGGTATTGACTCGAAATTTTGCCAATGAAATAGCCCGTGTTATTGAAACCAGTGTGGCAGGTGATTAATACGTTTTTGTTATCAGTTTAAAATAAAAACGTTCACCTAAATTTAGTATTGAGCCGAGAGGCTGTTTAATTGAGTTATTTGTATAGGATTAAAATTGATGCGTAAGCCTTTAGTTGCTGGCAACTGGAAAATGAATGGAACCAGTGCTAGCAATCAAAAATTATTAGAGAATATGCTCGCTTCTGCTGCTGACTTCTCTGGTATTGATGTTGCTATTTTCCCTCCTGCGGTTTACCTATACCAGGTTAAAGAGGCGTTAACAGGATCCGGTATAAAGTGGGGAACGCAGAATGTTTCTTCATATTTAGAAGGTCCTTATACAGGTGAAATCTCTGCTTCGATGCTGCCAGACTTTAATGCACAGTACACGCTGATTGGTCATTCAGAACGGCGGTGTCTATACGATGAATTAGATATTGATCAACTGGTTTTAGATAAGCTGGTTGCGGAAAAATATCAAAGGGCCGCGGCATCAGGTTTAACACCGATTATATGTATTGGTGAAACGCCACAAGAACATGATCAAGGTAAGACAGAAGAAGTTGTTTTACGATTATTAGATACACTGATCGCACATCAAGGTGCAAAAGCGCTATCGCGCACAGTCCTCGCATATGAACCTGTTTGGGCAATTGGAACTGGGAAGTCAGCTTCACCTGAATGGGCCCAGAACGTCCACCAGTTCATGCGTGAACGTGTGGCGAAGGATGATCCTGAGACAGCAGCAAATTTACGAATACTTTACGGCGGTAGTGTTAAAGGTAATAATGCCGCCTCATTATTTTCAAAATCGGACATTGATGGTGGACTGGTGGGTGGCGCATCATTGATTGCCGATGAGTTCATTAAGATCTGTCAGGCGGCAGCACAACAAATTTAGGTTAATATAAAGATGGATACAATAATTCTTGCGATACATATGGTCATATCAGTATTACTGGTTGGATTGATTTTAATCCAACATGGTAAAGGTGCTGATGCTGGCGCAGCAGCTCTTGGTGGAGGCGGTGGAGGCGGTGGTGCTTCATCCAGCCTATTTGGTAGCCAAGGCTCTGCCTCATTTTTATCAAGAACAAGTGCTATTCTAGCCATGCTGTTTTTTATTAGTAGCTTAACGTTAGCTTATTTTGCCGGCAGAACTGATCGTGTGGAAAGTGTGACTGAATTACCCGCGGCACCAACAGCTGTCATTAGCGAGCAAGTTGAGCCTAAGCCTGCAGCCCCTGCAGATTTGCCAGACTTACCGTAAAACAGATAAAGCCGACGTGGTGAAATTGGTAGACACGCCATCTTGAGGGGGTGGTGGACGTAGTCCGTGGCGGTTCGACTCCGCCCGTCGGCACCAATGTTTAGCTATAAAAGAGTCTGTTCGATAAACGAATAGGCTTTTTTTTTACCTTTTTTCTTTGTGCGGTTAGAGGAAGATTGTTTGTAGGTGCTGTTGGAATTGAATGCTATAAAATAATGATGTTTTTCAGTATTATAAGTTGAATTGAGTTGTTGTTATTACAGAGATTGTTGTTGGCTAAACCATTCTTAGATGGGCGGTGAGCACTATTTTGAATTACTTGGTGACTTCTCTTTCTACATTATTCTGTGTAGTATTACGACATAACCATTTAACTAAATTTAGTAAGCATTTTGTGGCTGTTTTGTATGTTGGATTGATATTGCAAACTGTGTTTATTAGAAATTTATAAAGAAGAGCCCGTATGTTGGCGGATTATCTCCCCATTTTAATATTTATCGTGATTGGCATCGGCTTCGGTGTCATGCCATTATTAGCGGGTTTTGTACTCGGTCCTCATCGCCCTGATGATGAAAAACGCTCTCCCTATGAATGTGGTTTTGAACCTTTTGAAGATGCTCAGATGAAATTTGATGTGCGTTTTTATTTGGTTGCTATTTTATTTATTATTTTCGATTTAGAAATTGCCTTTTTGTTCCCGTGGGCTGTTGTGTTGAACGAGATCGGCATGTTCGGTTTGTTAGCGATGTTTTTATTCTTGGCAATTTTAGTTGTTGGTTTTATTTATGAATGGAAAAAAGGTGCGCTCGAATGGGAATAGAGGGCATTTTAGAAGAGGGTATCGTCACCACTTCTGCTGATAAATTGATCAACTGGGCCCGAACGGGTTCCTTGTGGCCAATGACTTTTGGTTTAGCCTGTTGCGCTGTCGAGATGATGCAAGCTGGCGCATCAAGATATGATCTTGATCGCTTTGGGGTTGTATTTCGCCCGAGTCCTCGCCAGTCTGATGTGATGATTGTGGCGGGTACCTTAGTCAATAAGATGGCACCAGCTTTACGTAAGGTCTACGACCAGATGTCAGAGCCACGTTGGGTCATTTCGATGGGTTCGTGTGCCAATGGCGGTGGTTATTATCATTATTCCTATTCGGTAGTACGTGGTTGCGATCGTATTGTGCCTGTTGATATTTATGTGCCAGGCTGTCCACCAACTGCAGAAGCCTTGCTCTATGGCATTATTCAGCTGCAAAAGAAAATTCGTCGTGAAACGATAGCAAAACCAGCGCAAGTCACGATAGGAAGATCATGACCCAAGCGTTGAAATCGAAACTAGAATCTGAATTAGCTGATGTATTACTGGATTGTGAATACGTTGGTGGTGAAGTGACGATTCATATTGCAGCTGAGCATGTGTTAACGACGTGTCAAACATTGCGTGATAGTTTTGGTTTTGAGCAGTTAAGTGACCTTTGCGGTGTTGATTATTCAACTTATGGAAGTTCTGCTTGGGTGACAAAAACAGCAACAGATATGGGCTTTAGTCGAGCAGTCGATGGTGCCTGTCATTCTGAGTCCGTCGATGAAGGCTTTCGTTATGCGGTGGTATATCACTTATTGTCTATCCAACATAACCAGCGTTTGCGGGTCAAAGTACGGTTAGATGCAGCACAGCCACTTGTTGATAGTGTGACGTCGATTTGGGAAAGTGCAAATTGGTTTGAGCGCGAAGCTTTTGACCTGTTCGGCATTTTGTTCAACGAACATCAAGACCTTCGTCGTATTTTGACTGACTATGGTTTTATTGGTCACCCATTCAGAAAAGATTTCCCATTGATAGGTAATGTTGAAATGCGTTATGACGCGGATAAGAAGCGTGTTGTTTATGAGCCTGTCAGCATTGAAGAAAGAACTTTAGTCCCGCGGGTTATTCGTGATGATAACCGCCATAACAAGAGCCAAAATTAATGGCTGAGATCAAAAATTATACCTTGAACTTTGGACCACAGCATCCTGCAGCACATGGTGTATTGCGTCTGATTTTAGAGTTGGATGGCGAGGTTATTCAGCGTGCAGATCCGCATATCGGCTTATTGCATCGCG
>Ga0316189_10000625_pt1 | contig 35291 bp, 30 predicted proteins | sample LowCovwburrow_MG_FD_204930 | JGI IMG/M metagenome (GOLD analysis project Ga0316189, IMG submission 204930) | Coastal sediment microbial communities from Maine, United States - Lowes Cove worm burrow | ecosystem: Environmental > Aquatic > Marine > Coastal > Sediment | place: USA: Maine...
CCGTCAGGCAGGCCGTCAGGCAGGCCGTCAGGCAGGATCTAGGATGGGTCGTCGGTGATCTTGGCGGAGGCGGAGGTGTGGTCGTGGACGATCCGCCAGCCTAGGGGGCCGCGGCGTAGCCCCAGGGAAAAGATGCCATCGCCGGCTTCGGGGGTGTCGAGGAGGGTCCAGCGGCCGAGGACGATGGCTCCGTCAGCGCCGAGCTCCTGGATCTCGATGAGCTCGAACTCGAGGGCGCCCATGGTCTCTCTGTCGGCGCCGTAGCGTTCGCGGTAGCGGGTGCGGGTGGTCTCCCAGCCGCGGCGGACGACGGCCCCGGAGGTGAAGACGAGCTCTTCGGTGGGCTCGTAGGCGACCATAAAGGCGTCGAGGTCTCCGTCATTCCAGGCGCGGCGCTGGTCGTCGAGGAGCGCCGCGATCGCGCGATGATCGTCAGCGCTGAGCCCCTTGGGCGCTCCGCAGGCGGTGCCAAGGAGGGGAGCGGAGGTCGCGAGGGGGAGCGCGAGGAGCTGGGCGAGGGCGCGAAGGCGAAGGCTAGGGGACACCGCCCCACAATAGGAGCGGGCGCGGCGTGTCGTCGAGGTGCGGTTCAACCGTCGGCCCTACTGACGGCCTCATCGGCCTCGATCATCGATGTGTCGGGGAGCGCACCGAGGAGCACGCCGCGCTCGGAGAGGTCGGCGAAGAGGTGCGTCATGCCGGCGAGGAATTCGTCGCCCAAGGTCTCGCCAGCGGCGATGGCACCCTCCTGGAGGGCGGAGACGACCGTGCTCCCGGCGAGGAGACGTTCGAGCACCTCGGTCGCCCTCTGGGTGAGGGCGATGAAGCGGACGGCGTACTCTCGATCTCGATAGGCGAGGAGGGCGCTGGGGATCGCCTCGGGCTCGCTGCGATCGTCGACGTCGAGCGGGAGGCTGTGGACGGCGTAGTCGTAGCGCCGCAGCCGGCAGGTCCCGTCGAAACGAAGCGGTCGATCGAGGGCGAGGGGGAGGCCCGTGGCGGGCTCGCGGCCGCCGAGCGAATTGCGGACCTCGAGCGAGAGGAGCTCGTGGCTCGCGAGATCGCTGAGGAAGTCGGGCACGGCCTCGGCCTCGGCCCAACGCTCACGGCAGAAGCTGGTGAACTCCGCGGGGACTTCGCGGAGGATCACGGTGTGCGAGCCGGCGTTGTCAAAGAAGTCGGCGAAGTCAGCGTAGAGGCGCTTCTTTCCCAGGCGGGCGACGGTCCGCGGGAGGAGCTCGCGCAGCACCCTACGAAGTCGACCCTGGACCATCTGCCGGTACATCCGCAGGCGTCGGGGGCCACGCTCGAGCATCAGCTCGAGGGTCTCGCCGTCGACGCCGTGGGCTCGGTAGAAGCTCGCGAGATCTGTCTTTAGGGACTCGTCGACGCCGCGCTCGCGGATCGCCGAGGTGAAGGCGTTGATGATGAGGATGTCCCTCGCATCATCCTCGCCCCGTTGGATGTCCTTTGGGTCATCCATGACGTGCCTCCTGGGGGGCTTCCCCGGCGCCCTCGTGCCAGCGACGCAGGGCCCGCTGATAGACCTCGTCGAGCTTGCGTACTTCGGCGAGGAGGTCGGCGAGCGGCGGGATGTGGTTGTCACGCTCGAGGAGCACGGGGAGCGGTCCTGTGCGCTCGACGACCCAGGCCATCATCTCGTAGACTTCATCGCGGACGTCGGCCCCGTGGGTGTCGATCAAGGTCTGCTCGTCCCAGGACTCATGGCCGGCGACGTGGAGCTGGCGGACTCGTCCTAGGGGGATCCGCTCGAGCCAGGCGTAGGGGTCAAAACCGTGGTTTTGGGCGTTGACGAAGGCGTTGTTGACGTCGAGGAGGAGGCCGCAGTCGGCCTGCTCGAGGATCTCGGCGATGAACTCGGGCTCGTCCATCTCGATCTCGCCGAGGGCAAGGTAGTAGGAGACGTTCTCGACGAGCATCGGCCGCTCTAGGCGGTCAGAGGCCTCGCGGATCCGGGCCGCGACCCGCTTCGCGGTGGAGCGGGTGAAGGGCACGGGCAGGAGGTCATGGAACTCGGCGCCGTTGTTGCACAGGCAAAGGTGGTCCGAGTACCAGGGGGTCGGGTTGCGGTCGAGGAAGCCCTTGAGCTCGGCGAAGAAGCGCTCGTCGAAGGGAGCGAGGCCGCCGAGGTTCATCGTCAGGCCGTGGCCGAGGAGCGGGAAGCGCTCGCGGATCCGGGCGAGCTGATCGAGGGCGAGACCGCCGCGCCAGAGGTAGTTCTCCGGGGATACCTCGACAAAGGCGAGGGCGCCGTCGGCCTCGCCAGCGTCGATCTCAGCGATGATCGCAGAGCGCAGTCCAAGACCGATTCCGGTCGGGTGGGAGTCCATCGCCGTCAGCCTAGCAAATGGCCTGGCAAATGGAGAGAGCGCAGTTCTCGGGCGCAGATCGTTCGTCGCGGAGAACGAGAGAGCGCCCGCTGTCATGTGACAGGGGCGCTCTCCGAAAGCGATCGCGTTGTCGCGGGGTAAGCCTGCGGCTTACTCCTCGGCAGCCTCGTCGGCAGCCTCGGCCTCGTCGCCACCCTCGGCCTCGTCGCCGCCGGCCTCGTCGCCGCCGGCCTCTTCGCCGCCGCAGGAGGCCTCGGCATCCTTGTCGCCGCCACAGGAGGCCTCGGCATCCTTGTCGCCGCCGCAGGACTTCTCGGCGTCAGCCGAGTCGCCAGCCGGAACCTCGGTTCCCTCGTCCTTCTTGCAGCCGCTGACCATGAAAGACACCGAACCCAAAAGGGCGAGGGTTGCGGCGATGTCCTTGAGATTTGCCATGATTCGTTCTCTCCTGATCCGTTCGGATTGTTTGTTCGCGTCGTGGGACTTTAGCGATGAGCCGGCGGGCGTCCTTCATTGGTGCCGTTGGGATCATCGAGGAGTCTGTAGAGGATCACTGATGACTCGCTGTGCTCGTGGGTGCGAAAATCGCGCTTCTGAGGTGAGTGAGGGCAGCAGTGCCGTCTAGCGTCAGGTCCCCGTGTACCATATCGACGCCGAGCTTCCTATAGAGCCGCGGGAGATCGTCGAAGCCGCTGGTCGCGAGCAGACGCCGACAGAGCGGAATGATCCACGCCTCGCCGCGCCATCGATCGAGCTCATCGAGGATGTCCTCCGCGGTCCAGCGCCGGGGCGAAGTTGCGCAACAGCGCCAGAGATGGCGAAGGCCGTCGTCCAAGGCGAGCGAGCCGTCGCTCGCTTGCCGCAGGGCGACGTCGCTGAGAATGGCGACGGCAGCACCGCCCCAATAGACCCACGAGTAAGCGTGGAGATCGTGCATCGATCGGCTCGCGTCGTCGAGGGAGCGATCTCCCCTGACGTCGCGCGCACCGCGATCAAAGCCAGATAGCAGGGCTCTCCAGGCGCTCTCCTCGCTGCGCAGCCCGGTCCGGGCGCGGACGACCTCGGTGTAGTAGGTGACAAAGCCCTCCGGGAGCCAGGCGTCGCGCCGTTGGACAAAGGGCATTCCGAGGTGGAGGAACTCGTGGATCGAGACCCACTCGCCGATGAACTCATCGTCCCCCGCGCCGCTGTCGATCAAGAGGAGGATCGCCGGTCCGCCGCGCTCGACGAGGCCGAAGATGACGGGCGATCCGTAGCCCTGCGTGGGGATGATCAAGACCTGAAGATGAGGGACCGGAAAGGCGCCGTAGAGGGCAGCTACGGCCTCACCTGCGCTCTTCATCCAGCGGCGGATGCCGTCCTTGGTCAGCTCGCGCGCGCCGCCCATGACGACGATCTCGAGCTCGGCGCCGGCGACCTCAAGGGTGTCGAGATCGAGCTCGCCGACCGCTGTATAGGAGCGCCAGCGGAGGCCGACGAGGGGGATGACGAAGCGCGCCTCACCCTCGCGCTCCCAGGGAGATGAGACGCGGGCGCCGTCGAAGGAAAAGTCGACGGTGATCCTCGGCGCGGAGGCGACCTTGGGCGGATGCCAGAGCCACAGTTGGTTGTCGACGAGGAGATCGTCGTCGACGCGCCGCAGGTCCTGTCGCCAGCCGTCGCTCGCGCCGAAGAGATCGACGCCGTAGGTGAGACAGGGGCCGGTGAGGTTGGCGAGGTCGATCCTCGGCGCGTCGCCGCGCGTGAGCTCCAGAGCCTGGCCGCTCGCGGAGTCGCGGGGGTCCCGGAGGCGCTCGGCGGCGGACTCGGAGCCGAGCAGCGCGGCCGGGCGAGCGTCGCCGAAGCAGAGCTCGACGTCCCAGCGCTCGAGGTCGCCGCTCACGGAGTAGGTGATCGTCGCCGGCGGTGAGCTTGTCTTCGTCCGCGCTCCGTGGGCGCAGGCGCTGAGCGCTAGTAGTAGGAAGAGGCCCGCGTGCGCGATGATGCGGGGGGGCGAGGCCGCGCGCGGAGGTGCTCGCCCGGAGGCCGCGCTGCGCGACCGCGGCCGCGTCAATCCCGTCAGCACGGGGATGATGATGCGCCTGCGTCGACGGTCGCGCCAGCCTACGCGGTGAAGGAGGGTCTTCGTCATGGTCGAGCGGGCCGCTGCGAGATCGTGGTCTAGCGGCGACAGTCTCGGACGCGGACGATGGGCCGCGATAGGTTGGCTGCAATGGACACTCGTGGTCGCCCTCACGTATCGTGGGCCCACTCAGGGCGCTCTTCGACCGCAAGGCGGGAGCTCCGTGAACGAGCCAGCCAAGCTGGCTCCCTGACCTATTTTCTGGAGACCTAACTATGAATTCTCGCGCCCTCCTCGGACTCCTCGGTTCGGGCCTTTGCCTGACCCTCTGCGGCTGCATCTTCGACGCGACCGGGCTCGGTGAGACCGGGACCGGAGCGAACTCCGTGACCGAGTCGACGACGGCGTCGACGACGGCGTCGACGACGTCGACGAGCCCGACCTCCGGGACTGAGTCGATGACCGAGGGGGAGATGGGTTTTTGTGGCAACGGCAAGACCGAGCCGGAGCTCGGTGAGGAGTGCGATAACGGCAGCGCCTTCAACAGTGACACCGGTCAGTGTACGTCGATGTGCAAGAGGGCGATCTGCGGTGACGGCCTGCTCAACGACGGCGTCGAGTCCTGCGACGACGGCAACCAGATCGACGACGACGAGTGCACCAACACCTGCAAGCTCGCTTCCTGCGGCGACGGCAAGCCCAACCCCGGGGAGGAGTGTGATGACGGCAATCTCGACGACACCGATGGCTGTCTGAGCACTTGCCTAGAGCCGTCATGCGGCGACGGATTTGTCCAGGCTGGGGTCGAAGAGTGCGACGACGGCAATAAGGTCGATACCGACAGTTGTCTGTCAACGTGCGTGGCGGCGAGCTGTGGCGATGGTTTCCTTCAAGAGGGCGAGTTCTGCGACGACGGCAACGATGTTGACGACGACGCCTGCAACAATGCCTGTGCCAACGCGAGCTGCGGAGATGGGGTTGTCCAAGACGGCGAGGGGGAGGAGTGCGATGACGGCAACGACAACGACAACGACGGGTGTTTGAGCACCTGTCTCATCGCGAGCTGCGGTGACACCAAGGTCCAGGATGGGGTGGAAGAGTGCGACGACGGCAATGACGTCGACACCGACGAGTGCTTGAGCACCTGCGTCGCCGCGACGTGTGGAGATGGCATCGTCCGCCAAGGGGTGGAAGAGTGCGACTTGGGCGGGATGAACGGGCAATACGGCAGCGGCTGCGACGAGACCTGCAATGTCGGGGGGCCGAAGTGCGGTGACGGCGAGCTCCAGGGTGATGAGGAGTTCTGCGATGACGGTGGCATGAACACCGAGGACTACAGCATGGGCAAGGTCTGCAACACGAAGTGCGATGGCTATGCCCCGTACTGCGGCGACGGTACGAAGGACGATGGCAACGAGGAGTGCGACGGCGACGACGGCGTAAAGGCGGGTCATCACACGCAGTGCGAGAATGACTGCACTCTTCGATGCGCAGAGTCGTTGGCTCAGGGAGAGGAGTGGGCTGACTGCAAGAACGACATCTTCGAGGACGGTTGCGAGACCGACGCGACCGTTGACACCGCGTGCGGGCCCATGTGCGAGGACTGCACGATGAACATGGACAACAAGATCTGCGGCGGCTGGGACCAAGGGGCGCACTTCTGCACTGTGTGAGGTCCGAAGCTGTCCTGTGCGCGAGAGGCTCGCGGTCGAGGTCTTGTGTGTCCTATCGTGCAGGTCATGATGTGCGGGAGGCGAGAGCGAGGCGTGGCGGTTCGAGGGCTCGTCGGCCTTGCGCGGGGCGCTCGTCTTCGTCACCATCGGGGGGTGTCTGCGCCCCGCTTTTCCGTCCTGCTCTCGGCGTCGCTGGCCCTCGTCTCGAGTCCAGCGCTAGCCGCTGAGCTCAGCGACGTCGAGCCGGCTCCGCAGTCGATCCACGGTGGTCTTGACGCCCAGGTCTGTCAGTTCCCGTCGGCGGTGGCGATGCTCGACGCCCAGACCGACTCGCTCTTTTGCACGGGGACGCTGATCCACCCCCAGGTCGTGCTCTTCGCGGCGCACTGCATGGACCCGGAGCTGTCCTGGGCGACACCTGGATCGATCGGCCTGGGCGAGAACGCGGGCGCCCCGGTCGCGCAGATCGACGTCGTCGACTGTGCGATGCACCCGCGCTGGCAGACTGACGACTACGACCTCGCGATCTGCACCCTCGCCCAGCCGGTCACCGCCGTCCCCCGCGTGCCCCTATTGATGGGCTGTGAGGTCGAGCAGCTGGTCCCGGGCGCGCAGGTGACGATCATCGGCTACGGGGCGGACAGCGCGACGCTGGAGGGCGGTGAAGTGTTCGCCGAGGGCTCTGGCCCGAAGCGCTACACGACCCAGACGATCACCGAACTCTTCCTGGACTACCTCGACGTCTGGATGGTCGGAGCGGACACCGGCGGCTGCTTTGGCGACTCCGGCGGGCCGGCGATGCTCCAGCTCGCTGACGGTACTTGGAGGGTTGTCGGCGCCGCGTCGACGATCCACCCGGAGGCGCCGCAGGAGGAGGGCGAGGAGCTGTGCGACTACGGGACCGTCTATGACGCCTACTGGCCCGAGGTGGAGTGGCTCGAGTCCTTCGCGGGGGTCGACCTGACGCCGTGCCACACGAGCGACGGCACCTGGGCGGCGAGCGAGTACTGCGGTGGTTTTCCGACCGCGCCGGGGGTACCCGGCAGCTCGTGGAACCAGGGCTGCGCGACGGCGGACCTCGGGGCCTACAGCGCCAGCTGCGGTGAGCCCTACAGCCAGGGACCGTGGATGGAGCCGGAGCCGGAGCCGGAGCCGGAGCCGGAGCCGGAGCCGGAGCCGGAGCCGGAGCCGGAGCCAGAGCCAGAGCCAGAGCCAGAGCCGGAGCCAGAGCCGGAGCCAGAGCCGGAGCCGGAGCCGGAGCCGGAGCCGGAGCCGGAGCCGGAGCCGGGGGCGAGCGACGTCGGCACCGGCACAGGCGGTGACAGCGACTCAGGCCTCGGCACGGACACCGATACCGATGCATCGGCGAGTGGTAGCGCCGGGTTCAACAGCGATCTTGTCGGGCGCGGCTGTGTTTGCGGTGTCGACTCGGGCGGCGCCCTCGGGTTCGGCCTGCTCGGGCTCCTGCTGCCCGCCCTCCGTCGCCGACGCCGCGGTTGAGCCCGGTAGAGGAGGTCGAGGCAGAGCCCCTCGGCGCAGCGCGGGCTGGTCCATCACCGGCCGGGGGGGGCGGCCGTGCGAGAGCACGCGGGCGCGGGAGCAAGGGCAGATGATGCTCGAGAGACAGGGGCGAGCTCGCCTGAGGTGCGCAGCTCGGAGGCCTGAGGAGGCCCCCATGGGGCCCGTCCTTTGTTACCCTTGCTCGCCTATGGAGACGCCGACGATTCGCGCCCCCCGCGGGACCGATCTCTCGTGCAAGGGATGGCCGCAGGAGGCCGCCCTGCGGATGCTGATGAACAACCTCGACCCTGACGTGGCCGAGGATCCTGCGAACCTGGTGGTCTACGGGGGCACCGGAAAGGCGGCGAGATCGTGGCCGGACTTCCACCGGATCGTCGCCTCGCTCCGCGACCTCGAGTTCGACGAGACACTGATCATCCAGAGCGGTCGGGCTCAGGGGATCTTCAAGACCCACGAGCAAGCGCCGCGGGTGCTGATCGCCAACTCCCACCTGGTCCCGAAGTGGGCGACCCTAGAGGAGCACAACCGGCTCGCGCAGATGGGCCTGACGATGTACGGTCAGATGACCGCGGGGTCGTGGATCTACATCGGCACCCAGGGGATCCTTCAGGGCACCTACGAGACCTTCGCCGCCTGCGCTCGTGAGCACTTCGGCGGCGACCTCAGCGGGCGGCTCGTGGTCACCGGCGGCCTCGGCGGGATGGGCGGGGCTCAGCCGCTGGCGGCGACGATGAACGGCGCCGCGATCCTCTGTGTCGAGGTGGATCCCCAACGGATCGAGCGTCGCCTTGAGACCGGCTACCTGATGCGCAAGAGCGAGAGCCTGGACGAGGCCCTGGCGATGTTGGACGCGGCCAAGGCCGCCGGCGAGGGGCTGAGCGTCGGTCTTCTCGGCAACTGCGCCGATGTCCTGCCGGAGCTCGTCCGCCGCGGGATCATCCCCGATATCGTCACCGACCAGACCAGCGCCCACGACGAGCTCCACGGCTATGTCCCCGCGGGCCTCAGCCTGGCCGACGCGGTCGCGCTGCGCGAGTCGGACCCCGAGGAGTACATCCGCCGCAGCGTCGCGTCGATGGGCGAGCACGTCGCGGCGATGCGGGCGATGCAGGACCGCGGAGCTGTCGCCTTCGACTACGGCAACAACATCCGGGCCCAGGCGGTCAAGGCTGGGGTCGAAGACGCCTTCACGATCAAGGGCTTTATCCCGCTCTACATCCGCCCGCTCTTCTGCGAGGGGCAGGGGCCCTTCCGCTGGGCAGCGCTCTCGGGTGACCCCGACGACATCCGCGTCACCGACGAGGCGATCCTCGAACTTTTCCCCGAGAAGAAGGGTCTGCGTCGCTGGATCGAGCTGGCGCAGAAGCACGTCCGCCATCAGGGGCTGCCGGCGCGGATCTGCTGGCTCGGCTACGGCGAGCGTGATCAGGCCGGCTTCGTCTTCAACGAGCTCGTCCGCACCGGCAAGGTCAAGGCGCCGATCGTCATCGGCCGCGATCACCTCGACTGTGGCTCGGTCGCCTCGCCGAACCGCGAGACCGAGGGGATGAAGGACGGCTCAGACGCGATCGGCGACTGGCCGATCCTCAACGCGCTCCTCAACACCGCCGCGGGCGCGAGCTGGGTCTCGCTGCATCACGGCGGCGGCGTTGGCATCGGCTACTCGATCCACGCCGGGATGGTCGTCGTCGCGGACGGCACCGTCGAGGCCCGTCGCCGCCTCGCACGGGTGCTGGTCACGGATCCCGGCATGGGCATCGTCCGCCACGTCGACGCGGGCTACGAGGAGGCCGCAGCCTTCGCTCGCAAGAATCACCTGCTCGTCCCGGGCCGGGTCGAGGAAGGCGAAGGCGAAGGCGAGGACGAGGGCGAGGGCGAGCTCGAGGGCGAGGGCGAGTAGTCCGTATTGGACACCCTCTGTGCATAGCCTCCGCGTAGGCGTAGCGATTCCGCGTAGGGCAGACGTCACGGCTCCGTGCCGCGGACGCTAGGGCTCAGCGCTGCGGTCTCTCGTCTCTTCTGGGGCGTAAGAGCGTGCGAGGGCGATAGGGCCGGGCTTTGAGCTGACGGGGCCGAGGTGGGGCAAGGATGCGTCGCGCGCGACCGTGGTGATCCGCGGCGTCAGGGGTGGTAGGTGTCTAGGGGTGAGCGCACCCGCAAACGCCCCGTCGAAGGCCCCGTCGAGGGCCATTGTTCTCTCGGAGATAGGCCAGCTCCTGACCCTCGCTGATGGGCCCGACGCGGCCCGGGGCGGAGCTGCGCAGCGTGAGCTCGGCCTCCGCGAGGGCGCCGCTGTGGTGATCGTCGACGGTAGGATCTCCTGGGTCGGCCCGAGCGCGGGGATCGGCGATGCTGTCGCCGGGATAGGCGAGGTCGAGGTCCACGACTGTCGCGGCAAGGTGGTGCTCCCCGGTCTGGTCGACAGCCACACGCACCTGGTCTGGGGCGGTGATCGGCGCGATGAGCTGGAGCTTCGCCTCGGCGGTGCGGACTACGAGGCGATCTTCGCCAGCGGCGGCGGGATCCTCTCCTCGGTCCGTCAGACCCGCGCCCTTGGCGAGGACGAGCTCCATCGGGCGTCTCTCCGGCGAGCGCTGCGGATGCGCACGACCGGGACGACGACCTTTGAGATCAAGAGCGGCTACGGGCTCGACCTCGAGACCGAGCTTCGCCAGCTCCGGGTCGCGCGGCGCCTCGGCGAGGCGGACGGCCTCCGGGTGCGGACGACCTGCCTCGCGGCGCACGCCCTCCCGGCGGAGGATCGCCGCGCTGAGGGCGGTCGCGAGCGCTTCCTCGACCGTGTCTGCGCGGAGATCCTGCCGGCCGTGGTCGCGGAGCAGCTCGCGGACTTTTGCGACGTGTTCTGTGATCGCGGCGCCTTCACCCCAGAGGAGAGCCGGCGAGTGCTCCTCCGGGCGCGCGAACTCGGCCTCGGGCTTCGGGTCCACGCCAACGAGCTCGGCTCGACGGGGGGCGCCCTCCTGGCGGCGGAGCTAGGGGCCGCCTCTGCGGATCATCTGCTCTATCTCGACGACGATGAGCGTCGGGCGCTGCTCGCCGCGGGGACCGTCGCGACGCTCCTCCCCGGGACCTCGCTGGTGCTCGGCAAGCCCTACGCTGACGGTCGTGCGTTGGTCGAGGCCGGAGTGCCGGTGGCGGTCGCGAGCGACTGCAACCCAGGCTCCTGCGCCCTCGAGAGCCTCGCCCTGGTCCTCGCCTTGGCCTGCTACGGCTGTCGACTCTCGCCCGCCGAGTCGATCTGCGCGGTGACGCACAACGCCGCGGCTTCGCTCGGCCTCGCGGGCGAGGTCGGTCGGATCGCGCCAGGGATGGTCGCGGACCTCCTCCTCCTCGCCACCGACGATTACCGAGACCTCGTCTATCACGCCGGTTCTCCGCTCATCGCCGCGGTCTTCCAGGGGGGCGCGCGGGTGGTCTGAGCGGGTTATTGTGGTGTCTCGCGAGAGCCCTCAGAACCCGGTATCTGGAGCCCGATCTGCGAGACCCACGAGTGTTGTCGGACGATCTGCGAGCCCGAGGCGGTCGACCTCGAGAGTTGAGCTGCCGTCGACGTCGAGGCGGTCGTCTCCCCGCGCTCGCTGGTTGGATCGTCGTCGTCGGGATCGCTGCGGGCGGGGCCGGGGGGGGGACCCTTGCCAGGGCGTCGCCGGCGAGCGCGCCTATCCCACAAAATGACCCAAGGGATAGCCGCGCAGGTGATGAACTCGGCGGCCACGATCTTTCCTCGCCTGGGCAAGAGGACGCACTTGCTCCTTCGGCCTCTGCTCCGGCCTCTGCTCCGGCCTCTGCTCCGGCCTCTGCTCCAGCCTCCGTGCCGACCAGCGAGCCGAGCGGGGCGGCAGCGGCCGATCCCTCGACAGGCGGTCTGTCGCAAGAGACCTCCAGTGAGCAAGGCGTGGCCGCTGGCCGACAGCCGCGGGTCCGGCCGCGGGCGCGGCGAACTCGACGTCCGCGGACCCTCGTCGCTCCGCCGACGCCTGAGCCGATGGCGAACAAATTCGCCGAGGCCTGGCGCCACTGTGTCCCCGGGATGGAGACCTGCACGCGACCCCGGCCGGCGCGTTGGCTGCTCGGCGCGCTCGGCGTGACCTTCGCTGGCGCCGGGACGGCGTACTTGCTCCTCGTCGGCGACAGGCTGCGGGCTGGGGATCCCGGCGGGATGTTCGGCGGCGGCGGGATGGCGGCGCTCGGCGGTGCGCTCCTCGGCGGGATGGTCGGCCTCCTCGGCGGGGACCGACGGGGCGACCGCGATCGTCTGCGACCCTCGACCTTCGCCCTTGACTACGCGAGCGGCGGCTCACCACGGTTGGGCGAGCGCCACCCTGGCGAGCTGGCCTTCCGCTTCGCGCCGAACTACTACTTCCGCGACGGGGGCGGGCGGCTGCGCCTCTTTGGTCATGTCGGCGGGCTCGCCGGCCGTGAGACCGACGTCGACCCGAGGCCGCAAAACAGCACGCCAGTGCCGGGACAGGAGGGGACCCACCCGGTCGTTCTCTCCGCGAACCAGCTGAGCTTCGGCGCTGGCGCGGACCTGGCGGTCGCCTTGCCCTATCCGATCCTCCGCCGGAGCGCCCACCTCGGGGCGGCAGAGCTGCGCTGGCGTCCAGAGGTCCAGGTCCGCCGGCATAGCTACGACGACCGGGTGATCGAGCGGACGATGCTCCTGCCGTTGACGGTCGGGATCCGCTGGTACCTCTCGCCGCGGCAGCGCTTCACGGCCTACGTCGGGCCTCGCCTCGACTTCACCTCGCAGGCCACAGGCGAGGCGCCGCTCGATCGGGGAGCGCCGAACATCGGCTCGCTCTACGGCGAATTTTGGTACGACATCGACGTGCCGCTGCTGGTCAAGCCGAACGCCGTGGCGCGCCTCAACGGGATGCTCACCCTCGGTTATGTCCACTCCCGCTTCGACGGCAACGGGATCAACATCGTCCGCGCCTACGGCTTCCTCGGTCCGGCCTATGGCGGTTGGCATATGCGGATCCGTCCCCGGGAGAGCCCTGTCGCGGTTCAGCTCGGCTTGGGCGCATGGGTGGGCAGCGGCGTGACGGCGGTGTTCTCCGCGGGCGCGGTGCTGCCCGATCTCGGGGGGAGGCGACGATGAGCGGACGAAACACCCGCGGCGGGCAGGGGCCTGGAGGCTATGGTGAGAGCCTCGTGGGCTCTCGCGCAGGAGTCGTCACGCAGCAGCGGGACGTACCGCAAGTCCTGGCGGGGCCGCGACGGTCGGGGGGGGCAAGCGCGAGCGCGCGGGAGGTTCTCTGCGGCCTGCTCGGGCTTGCGGCCGTCGTCGGCGCGACCTCGCAGATCACCTGCGCTCAGCCGGAGTGCGTGGTCCCGGACTACACCGACCCCGAATGCCGGGTGATCGCCGAGAACGAGCTCGGGCGCCTCGACGCTGCCGTCGGCGCAGAGCTTCGCTTCCTCGATCCGAGCGGTCGAAGCAGCCTCGACTGGGAGGCGCTCGGGCTCCTTCAGGAGCCGGTGAGCGGCGCCATCCAGGCCCGGGTGGCGACGCTCGGCGACTTCGCGATCGGGATCCGCGGCGACCAAGGCAAGGCGCTCGCCCTCGATCTCGAGCTGAGCAACGTCGATCCGAACACGGTCCTAAGCCTCGGCCCGCCCGGCGCGGGCGTCGAGCTCCCGGGCTCGACCGACTCCGTCCTCCGCCGTCGTCTCAACGTCGAGGTCGGAGCCGGCCAGGAGCTCGAGCTTCGCGGGCGCCTCCCCTGTCCGGAGCGCTTTCAGCTCGTCTTTGTCGGCGATATCCAGACCAACCCGCTCCACTTTGAGCGGATCATCGAGCGTCTGCGCGAGGACGTCGCGGCCTCGAAGGAGCAGGGAGATCCGATCCTCGGTCTCGTGCTCGTCGGCGATCTCACCGAGGCGTCGAGCGACGATGAGTTCACGAAGATGCTGACGATCGTCGCCGGCGCGCCGGTGCCGGTCGCCGTGACCCCAGGCAACCACGACATCGTCCGGGCCCACGTGCCGATCTACAACAGCACCTTTGGCCCGGGGAGCTACGCCTTCGAGGTCTGCGGCGCGAGGGTGGCGCTGATCGACAGCGGCACGGCGAGGCTCGCGCGCTCGATCGAGGGGCGTTTGCCAGAGCTCTTCGCTCGCGACGGCGCCGACTTCCTGATCGCCGCGACCCACTATCCGCTCTATGCGGGGCTCTCTGGCGACGGTTGGTCCCGCGAGGATCAGCCTCAGATCGTCCTGGGAGAGCTCGCGATCGCCGAGGCGGACCTGATCGTCACCGGGCATATGCACGCTCTGCGCGATGACCCAGAGGTTCACGTCGGCAGTCAGGAGCTGCGCCAGATCATCGTCGGCACTGGCGGCGCTGACCAAGGGCTTGGGGTCGCGCGCTTTGGCTACGTTCGGATCGGGCTCGTCGTTGGCGAGGAGCCCCGCGCCTGTTTTGTCGAGGTGCCGCCGCCGGGCTGGGCGGGTCCGCCCAACCATGCCCTGCCGACCTTGCCCTACTGCGACGACTAGCGCGCCCGCGGAAGGCCGAGAGGCCTTGGGGACAGATCTGCGATTTAGTGGATGATCCCGAAGATCTCGCGGATCGCGTCGATGAAGCCGAGCTCTCCGGGCGAGATCTTGCCGTCGGCGCGGGCGATAGCGGCGAGGTCGGCGACGATCTCCATCCGCTGGAGCTCGTCGAGCTCGTCCTTGAGCACGTAGGCGTAGTCGGACGCCATCATCCGCCGCTCGTCTTCGCTGCCGAAGTGGCGGTACCAGACCCCGACCTCGCGGATGATGTTGGCGATCGCCTCCGCCGGGTCGTTCGGCGCCCAGCGCTGGAGGCGTTTCATCATCGCCCCGACCTCGCGCTTGTCGAGGGTTCCGTCGGTCGTGTAGCTGAAGGTCAGGTACAGGAACCCGAGGGTGTGGAGGGTCGACCAGTTCTTCGGGTGTTCCACAGCGGATCCTCAGGCAGGGGCGCCTGCTAGGCGCGACGGAGGACGATACTACCCCAGCTAGGGTAGCTCGCTCTAGGAGGTCGTTATGGGCGAAGACGCGCGTCTGGCATAGGACGACAGGGGGCGCCTCCTCGCGCCCGAATACACTTTTCCGGGGTCCTCGGCAGCGAAGTCGCCGGAGCCCGTTTAGGCTGGGAGCGGGCGGGCAAAGCCTGTCCGCTCGACCCCCCCGTGCAGTGTCCTCGGCCGCCTTGAGCGTTGTCCGGGGGCCGAGCACCGATCGCCGCAGGAGCAGGAGCGCAGCCGTGAAGATGAGAGCAACGAAGACCGCGAGGAGCCTATTTCGACCGTTGATGTTGGCTGTGGCCGTGGCCACCGCGAGCAGCGGCTGCGCGATCGTCCGCGCAGGTCAGGTCGGCGTGAAGAGCCGCCTGGGCAAGCTCAACGCCAAGATCTACAAGCCTGGCGTTGTCGGCCTCAACCCCTTCACCAGCCGTCTCATCCGGGTGCCGACCCAGACCGTCAACCGCGAGGTCAAGCTCAACCTGCCGTCGAAGGAGGGCCTCAACGTCAGCGCCGAGATCTCGATCCTCTATCATATCGAGGCTGAGAAGGCGCGCGAGGTGCTCATGGACGTCGGCCTCGACTACGAGGAGGTCTTGATCCTCAGCGTCTTCCGCTCCTCCTCGGCCGACATCTGCGCCCGCTTCTTCGCGAAGGATATGCACTCCGGCAAGCGGGCCGAGATCGAGGCCGAGATCCTCAAGGAGATGGCGGCCATCCTCGAGCCGCGCGGCTTTGTCATCGAGGCAGTCCTCCTCAAGAGCATCAGCCTCCCGTCCGGCCTCTACACCGCCATCGAGGACAAGCTCGAGGCCGAGCAGGAGGCCCAGCGCATGGAGTTTGTTCTTCAGCGCGAGCGGCAAGAGGCCGAGCGCAAGAAGATCGAGGCCGAAGGTGTTCGCGACGCCCAGAAGATCCTCTCCGACGGCCTCACCCCGGAGATCATCCAGCTCCGCAGCCTCGAGGTCCTCCAGGACCTCGCGGGCTCCCCGAACGCCAAGCTGATCATCACTGACGGCAAGGCGCCCGTCCTCGTCGGTGCCCCCGACGCTGGCGGCGAGTAGTCATCACGCTGGCGGTACGCAGGAGCGTTTTGCAGGGATGGAGTTCGGCGAGTTTTTGTACGCCGTGCTGCCCCCGGATGCTGCGCCCGCGAGGTCGTGCGCTCGGCCGAGGGTCGCAGCTCAGGAGCGGCTTGGCTGCGCTGATGAGGCCGCGTCGTTCGCTCCTGTCAGCGCGTATTTCTACCCGAGCAAGACCTCGGTGAAGAACTCCCGGGTCACCTGCTCGCTCGCGCTGTCGATCATGAAGACATGCGCCCGACCGCGGTGCCCGTCAAAGTCGATCAAGAGCCAGACCTCGACGGCCCAGGTCTTGGAGTGGGCGAGACAGGGGGGCGTCCAGCCGATCACCACCGGCGGCCCGAGGTGATCGTGGGTCCGCTCCTGGAGCGACCGATTAAACGAGTCCAGGCGTCGGACCGCCGCGAGGGCGGCTCGCTGCGCGTTCTGATCGACCCGGCGACGCCAGTCGCTCGAGAACCTGAGCTCTTCGATCACCGGCTGCGAGGCCTGCATCACGGCGATGTACGTCTCGCTCGCCGGCAGCATCCCAAAGTCCGGCAGGTCGAACTCGGGGTAGAGGTTGCCCGCCGCGATCTCTCGCTCCCGGCGCTGGATCTCGCTGTCGAGGAGCTGGACCTCGCGCGCGCCGTAGCACATGTAGAGGCGGAGGATCTGGTTTTGGCTCGGGAGCTGGTGGTCCCAGTCGAGCAGGGCCCGGGCGCCGTAGAAGTGGTTGCCGGTGAACGGGGTGAGCTGCGGCAGCGACTTCAGGAGCGCTTTGCGCTGCCTCGGCGTAGGCGCGATCCCCTGCTGAACGAGGCGGGGATGGACGTAGAGGTTGTCTGTGACGGCGGAGCGCACCATGGCGTCGTCGGGGTCCTTCATGCTCACCTCGTCTGCTTGCTGGGGTCGCCGGGGTCGCGTGGTGGGGCGCTCGCGGCCCGGAGGGCCTCGATGAGCGCTTCGATGCGGGCGCGCTTGAGCTTCAGGCTCGCCGGGTGAACGATGAGCCGGCTGGTCACGTTGAGGATCGTCTCGACTTCACGTAGGTGATTCTGCCGCAGGGTCTCGCCGCTCTCCACCAAATCGACGATTTGATCGGCGAGGCCGGTGACCGCCCCGAGCTCGACGGAGCCCACCAGGGTGATCACCTTGGCCTGGATCCCCCGTGCGCGATAATGACGGAGGGCGATCTGGGGGTATTTCGTGGCCACTCGGAGGGCTGCGCCGCTGCGCAGGGGGGCGCGATCGGTCGGTCGGTCGACCGGCTCCGCGATGACCATCCGGCACCTTCCGATGCCGAGATCGACCGGCTCGTAGAGGTCGCGATCTTCCTCGGCGAGGGTGTCGAGGCCGGCGATCCCGAGGTCGGCGATCCCGTGCTCGACGTAGGTCGGGACGTCGACCGGCTTGACGAGGAGGACCTGTCCGCCGAGCGGCGTCGGCAGGAGCAGGCGCCGGCCGGCGTTCGCGACCACCCCCTCGAGGTCGATCCCGGCGCGTGCCAGCAGGGGCAGCGCTTGCTGGAGGATCCGTCCCTTCGGGAGGGCGATGGAGATCGGCTCAGCCACGGGCTCCATGATAGCGCTGGACGTCGGCGCCGACGGACTGGAGGCGGGTCTCGATGGTCTCGTAGCCGCGGTCGAGGTGGTAGACGCGGCGGACCTCAGTACGGCCCTCGGCGACCAGGCCGGCGAGGATCAGCGAAGCGCTGGCCCGGAGGTCCGTCGCCATGACCTCTGCCCCTGAGTAGTGAGTAGGCCCACGAACGATCGCCGCGTTGCCGTGGACGACGATATCTGCGCCCATCCGGCACAGCTCCGGGACGTGCATGAAGCGGTTCTCGAAGATGGTCTCTGTGATCAGGCTCTGGCCGTGGGCCATCGTCGCCATGACCATGATCTGCGCCTGCATGTCGGTCGGGAAGCCGGGGTGCGGGCGGGTCGTGACGTCGATCGGTTTGAGCGCCTCGGGGCCGATCACACGGAGGCCCTTGGGGGTGACCTCAAAGCCGACGCCGGCCTCGCGCATCACCTCGATCACCGCGTGCATGTCGTCGACCGGGGCGTGACGGAGGGTGATGTCGCTGCCGGTGATCGCCGCGCCGACCATGAAGGTGCCGCACTCGATCCGGTCGGGGAGGATCGCGTGGTCGACCCCGGCGAGGTTGTCGACGCCTTCGATCTCGATCACCGGGCTGCCGGCGCCGTGGATCCGGGCGCCCATCTTGTTGAGGATCCGGGCCAGCTCCTCGACCTCGGGCTCGCGGGCGACGTTCTCCAGGCGGGTCGTCCCCTTGGCGAGGGTCGCCGCCATCATCACGTTTTGGGTGCCGCCGACGGTGACCAGGTCGAAGGCGAACTTGGCCCCCTTGAGGCGCTCCGCCCTGAGCTCGACGTAGCCGCGCTCGAGCTTGATGTCGGCGCCGAGGGCCTCAAAGCCGCGCAGGTGCTGGTCGATCGGTCGGGCCCCGATCGCACAGCCGCCGGGCAGCGAGACCCGGGCGCGGCCGTAGCGGGCGAGGAGCGGGCCCATCACCGTCACCGACGCGCGCATGGTCTTGACCAGCTCGTAGGGGGCCTCGAGGGCGCCGCTGGCGACCCCGCGGGGGTCGATCGTCATCACCCGGTCGCCCTCGACGACACAGCCGAGCCCCTCGAGGAGCGAGCTCATGGTGTAGACGTCGCTGAGCAGCGGGACGTGGCGGAGGGTGGTGGGGGTGTCGGTGAGGAGCGCTGCGCACTGGATCGGCAGTGCAGCGTTCTTCGCTCCGTTGATCTCGATGGTCCCGCCGAGCGGCGACCCTCCTACGACGACGATGCTGTCCATGGGGTCTCTTACGTTTCTCGCTTAGCCGGGCTTCCGCGCGCCTAGGGCGGCCAGCGCCCGGACGACGTCGGCCTCGGTGCCTGGGTCTGCCCCCGCGGCCCCCTCCGGGACCTCGCTCGGCGCACCGCCGAGGGCTGGGATACCGCCGGGGCAGGCGTCGACCGCTTCGATCCTGAGGTTGCGGGTGATCTTGTAGCGGTTGTGGTGGATCGTGATCTCGGCGGCGAGGAGGCGGCCGTCGTCGACGGAGATCAGCGCTTGGCGCTCGCTCCAGATCCCGTGCTCCGGCGGGTGACCGTCGCTCCAGTAGCTGGCGATCGCGGCGACCCGCTGGCCCTGGACCTCGTAGATCCCCTCTAGGGTCTCGCGCCAGGGCATGGTCACGCAGCTGAGGTCGTGGGCCTCCGGGCCGCCGTTACCGGTGATCGGATCGGCGCAGGCGGAGCGGTTGCAGCGGCTCTCGACCCGACCGCCGGACCAGCGCTCGCCGAGCGCCACCAGGCGCCCCGGGAGGGTCGGCCAGCCGAGGGCGAGGGCGTCCTCGATCGGATCCCAGGTCCGCTCAAAGCAGGCGGCGTCGGGGGAGGCGAGGCCGACCTGGGCCCCTGAGAAGAAGAGCTCCCGCTCGAGCTCGCGGTCCTGGGTCTTCGGGCCGAAGAAGATCAGGCGACCGGTCCACAGCTGGTCGGCGGCGAGGCGCGGCGAGGCCTCTCCCCCGGCCTTGGCGTAGGGGTCGCGGTCGAGGCTGAGGGTGCTGACGCTGCGTTCGGCCGGGACCCCGAAGGCCCGCTCGGCGTCGGCCGGGTAGTCGTCGTCGACGGTGATCCGGTAGACCTGGGCGCAGGTGGTCGGCGGTCGCCAGCGGAGATCGGCGATCGCGGTGTCCGCTGGCTCTAGCGCGAGGCCTAGGGCGGCGTCAGCCCAGGCGACGGCTTGGGGGGGGCTCTCGGGGGCGCAAGCCGAGAGCCCCGCGACGAGCCCCGCGAGCGCCAGCGGTGCGAAGAGTGCGTCGGCGATGGGCCCACGCCGCGACCGGGCGCTCGGGCCGATGCGCGAGCTATCGCGCGACCCCTCGCCTTGGCGCGCGCTCGCCGAGCGACGGTTCATTCGACCAGATACGCTCCGAGCCGGCGCCGGACCTCGTCGTCGGCGATCCCCGCCTCGTCTTCGTCCATATCGTTGAGATCGTCGACGATCGTCTCGACCGCGGCCTGCGCTGCCTCGAGCTTGTCGTCGGCGATGAAGCCGTGAAAGACGGTGTCCCCCGCGGCCGCCTTGGCGATCGCTTGGTTGCGAGAGTGCTCTTCGAGGGTCGTGTAAAAGATCGCCTGGAAGGCGCGGTTGTAATCGCGCTCCCGGTAGATCTCAAACATCGTCTTGTCGGCGACGTTCATGGCCGCAAACCATGCCAGAGCCGCGGGCGAAAAGCACCCGCGGAACGAAGGTCCGACGGGCTCCGATCAGCGCCCGCCAGCGCGGCCCGGCGGACCGAGGAAACCTCCCTCTAGCTGTGTCTTGGGCCCCATTCATGCCATTTTGGCGGGGGGCCGCGGTTGACACGCACCCAGGGGGGGGATATCCCTGGGCGGCGGCCGCCGAGTCGATCCTCGCAGGAAATTTGGTCGCCCCTCGATGGAGTCTGTAATCATGCGCGCAATGCTGCCTCGCCTCTCCAAGTACCTCTTCGCCCTTGGCGTCGCTTCTCTGGGCATGTCCCTCTCAGCCTGTAAGAAGCCGGAGTATCCGCTCTGCAAGAAGGACAAGCACTGCGTCGCGGAACGCGGTGAGACCTGCGTCGAGGGGACCTGCCAGAACTGCAAGGCAGACACGGACTGCGCCGGCATGGGCCCCAACGGCGAGCAGTGGACCTGCTTTGAGTTCCTCTGCATGGACCCGGCGGAGGTCCCCGCGGGAGAGGCCGGCGCCGACGGTGTCGGTCAGCCCTGCACCCAGAGCATCGAGTGCAGCAACGGCCTCGTCTGCAAGGCCGGCTCCTGCTCGGGCTGCACGGAGGACTTCGACTGCCAGCCCGGCGTCTGCAACATGGGCTCCGGTCGCTGCGACGCGCCCGGCGGCGAGAGCGGCGGCGGTCAGTGTCAGACCGACGACGAGTGCGCCATGGACGAGATCTGCGACATGGGCATGTGCGTCTTCTCGGGCGGCTACCAGGAGGGCGGCAACGACCCGTGCAACCTCGGCGCTGTCTACTTCGACTACGACAGCCCCAAGCTCTCGCCTGAGGTCCAGGCCCAGCTCACGACCCTCGCCGAGTGCGTCAAGAACTCGGGCGGCAACCTCGTCATCCTCGAGGCCCACGCCGACCAGCGCGGCACCGAGGAGTACAACATCATGCTCACCGACCGCCGCGGTCAGGTCGTCCGCGACTTCCTCGCCAACCTGGGCGTCGACGCGAGCCGCCTCCAGGTCATCTCGAAGGGCGACCTCGAGGCGATGGGCGGCGACGAGGCCGGCATGAGCAAGGACCGCCGGGTCCAGTTCATCTGGCAGTAGTCTGGCAGCAGTCTGGCAGCAGTCTGGCAGCAGTCTGGCAGCAGTCTGGCAGCAGTCTGGCAGCAGGTGTTGGCCCCGTACTCGGACCAACCCAGGGGTCACGATTGTCTCGGACCCTCGGCGGCCCCCGTGAAGACGGGACCGCCACCCAACTCCAAAGGGAAATACCCATGAACACGCGCAGCCTCCTGAGTCAGGCGGGCTGCGCTGCTATTGTCCTCGCGTTTGCACCGGGCTGCTTGACCCTCAAGCCGCAGCACGACGAGCTCGCCGCCAAGGTGGCGAAGCTCGAGGCGCAGACCGACAATCGCAGCGCAAAGCTCGACGAAGAGATCGAAAACGCCGAGAAGACCCTGGCCGAGCTCAAGGAGAAGCTCGCCGAGGCGGAGAAGCTGCTCCGGGGGTCGCAGGCGGGGATCGGCGTTCGGATGGACGACGTCGAGCTCCAGTTCATGGAGCTGCGCGGCGCGGCCGACAACGCCGAATACGTCGCCTCGGCGACGAACCTGGCGCTTCAGGAGCTGCGCGGCGACGTCGACGGCCGTCTGAGCGCGCTCGAGACCAAGCTCGACGAGGCGACCTCGATCCCCGAGAACAAGGACGAGCTGTGGGGCGAGGCCGAGCGACTCCTGAAGAAGCGGGAGTACAAGCAGGCGCGCCGGCTCTTCCGCACCTACGTCTCGCGCTATCCGGGCGACGAGAAGCTCGCCCAGGCGATGTTCAAGGTCGGTCTGACCTTCTACGGCGAGCGCGACTACAAGAGCGCGCTCGGCGAGTATTACCGGATCATCCAGGAGCAGCCGGACTCGCCGATCGTCGCTGATGCGCTCTACTACTCGGGCTTGGGCTTCGCCAAGCTCGGCCAGTGCAAGAACGCGATCACCTACTTCAAGGCGCTGCAACAGCCGAAGAGCAACGCGACCGAGCAGCACAAGACCCAGGCGCAGGGGCAGATCGCGATCCTCGAGAAGGACTCCGGCGACATCTGCTACGACAAGGGGGACTCGGGCGCAGGGGCGGCTGGCAAGCAGGCGATCGACAAGGCGACACCGGCGGCCAAGTCGAGCAAGGCTCCGCGCTCCCGTCGCAAGTGAGGGGGAGATGATGGCCTCGACCAGGCGGGCCGGGCGAGGTCGTGGGCGAGGTCGTGGGCGAGGTCGTGGGCGAGGTCGTGGGCGAGGTCGTGGGCGAGGTCGTGAGCGCGCCTAGGCCCCGCAGGCGTCGGCGCAGGCGTCGGTGACCTCGCCGCCCAGGGAGAACTCGCAGGTGGCCGTCTCTGGATCACAGCTCGCGGCGCAGGCGTCATAGCCAGCAACGTCGCTGAAGGAGCAGGGGGTGAAGCCGCAGGTCATCATCCCCGTCCAGCCGAGGTCGGCCTGGTCGATCCGACAGGTCAAGCAGGCGGCGCTGCCGAGGGCGGCGCAGGTCTCGACGCAATCGCTGGGGGCATCTCCACAGATCGTCGCCGGCGCAGGCTCGGCACAGAGACCCTCGCAGAGGTCCTTGCTCGCGGCCTCTTCGCCCGCGGTCGAAGTGGCCGAGGATGCGCTTGTCTCGCCCTCGCTACCGCTGCCGCTGTCGTCGTCGGCACAGCCTGCCCCGGGGAGCAGAGCGAGGCCCAAGGCCAAGGCGAGGGGGACGAAGGGCGTTGTCTTCATGGCGGTCCTACGCTCGCTCGGTCGGGGGGGCGGTCGCGGCGATGACTCGGTCGATGCCACCGTAGTCGCGGCGGGCGCTGGCGTCGACAAAGCCCCGGCGCTCGAGCTCTTCGAGGACCTGCGGCGCCTGACCGACGCCGATCTCGAGGTAGATCCGGCCGGTCGGCGCGAGAACGCCAGGCTCGGCGCAGCGATCGAGGAGGCGGCGGACGAGGTCGAGGCCGTCGGCGCCGCCGTCGAGCGCGGACATCGGCTCAAACCTGCGGACCTCGGGCTGGAGCCCCTCGAGGTCCGCGGTCGGGATATAGGGGAGGTTGGCGGCGATCGCATGAAAACCGCCCGGAGGTGTCGGGATGTCGTCCAGGAGGTCGCTGCGGCGGAGACGGACGTCGAGGCCGCAGCGCTCGACGTTGGCCTTGGCGACCGTCAGGGCCTCTGGCGAGCGGTCGACCGCGAGGATCAGCACGTCCGGGCGCGCGCGCTTGATCGCGAGGGCGATCGCCCCCGAGCCGGTGCCCACGTCGATGACGTAGATCGGTTCGGCGTTCGCGTCAGCGGCGGAGCCTCTTGTCTTTTCTTTGGTCCTTGCTTCTGTTCTTGCTTCTGTTCTTGCTCTGGCCTGTGGATCGTCGCTCGCGGCCGAGCTGATGGCGTCGGCGCTATCGGTCGGCGCGTCGTCGGCCGCAGCGCTGCCGCCTGTCGTCTCAGCCAGCTCCGGGCTGACGGCGCCGAGGCTCCTCGCGGCGGTCTCCTCCTCGACGCGGAGGCTGATCGCGGCGTCGAGCTCGGCGGCGCTCGGCGGGTCTTCGAAGTGGGCGAGCTTCGGCGCCCGCGGCAGCTCTTCGAGGAGCCAGTCGACGAGGTGCTCGGTCTCCGGTCTGGGGATCAGCACCCGTCGGTCGACGTAGAGGTCGAGGTCGAGCGCGTGAAAGCCCCGGTTGCCGCGGATGTAGGCGACCGGCTCGCGGCTGAGGCGACGACGCACCAGCTCGCGGAAGGGCCCGCGCTCGTCCTCGCTGAGCTGGCGCGAGTGCTGGACGTAGAGGTCGAGGCGCTTGCAGTCGAGGGCGAGCGCCAGGAGGTGCTCTGCGTCGACCCGGGGCTCATCGATCCCCACCTGCTCAAAGCGTTCGGTGGTCCACCGCAAGAGTTCGCCGACGGTCCACACCTTGGTCCGTTCGGGTCGCTGCGTCGCCGGGGGCTTGTCTGGCTGCACGGGCGAGAGCTTGCGGCAAAATCGCGCGGGGGGGAAGGGGCCGCAGGAGAGGGATTGCGCGCGAGCAGGGATCCTTGGCGGTCCCACGACGGGATCGGCGCGGTGCCGGCGGGGCAGCGCGACAGTCCCGCGGTCGTCGGTCGTCGCGGTCGTCGGTCGTCGCGGTCGTCGCGGTCGTCATCCTCTAGGCGTCGCCAAGGCTCGCGCTCTACCCTGGTCTGGCAGAGCGTCTCAAGCGGGCCGCATCGGTCAAGCTGCGCGCGCAGGCGAGATGTTCACCGCGGTCCCCTCGCCGTGCGCGGCCAGGTCCGCAAGCCCTCGCCCCCTCGCCGTCGTCGCTCACCTCTGGCAAGCCCTTTGTCGACAGGTGGTGCGAGGTGGTGCGGCCCTGCCCGCATGGGGTCTGTTAGGCGAGGCGCTTGCTCATGCTCCGGATCTCTGTGATCCCGAAGGCCCTGCGCACGAGCCATGACGACGAGCTTCTGCGCTCGACAAAGCCGCAGCGGCGGTAGAGCTCGCTTGCGCGCTCGTTGTCGGCGGCGACGTCGAGGCTGAGCGCTCGCAGGCCCTCCGCTCGGGCGAAGCGCTCGAGCTCGCCGAGGAGGAGCGCGCCGATCCCCCGGCCGCGGGCGGCGGGGAGCACGGCGATGCCGTCGATGACCAGCTCGCCTGCGCGTGGCTGGTGGTCGAGGAGACCGCCGATGAGGATCCTTCGGAGGCCGTCGACAAGGCCGAAGGCGCGGAGCATCGACCTTGCTCGGAGGGCGACGAAGTGGCGGCCGTCGAAGTGGAGCCCGCAGATCCCGACGAGCCGCCCGTGCTCGCGGTCGCCGGCCCTGTGGGGGACTCTCTTGGGAGTGGCGTGTTCGGGGGAGACGTCGTCGAGGCTGATGTTGTCGTCGCCGCCATCGATGTGGGACTCGAACTCGGAGACGCTCTCACCGCTACGGTCGTAGAGGAAGACGTGTTCATCGTTGGGGCTTTCGCCGTTGGCGTCATCGCTCTCGCCGCTGGCTTTGTCGTCGGCGGGGCGGCGATTTTGGCGGCGGTTTTGGCGGACATTTCGGCGGACATTTCGGCGGTCATCGCCGGCTCCCCACAGCTCGACCGCGGCGACGGCTCGCTCGAGATCTAGGGCGGAGGCGAGCAGGGGGAGCGCCTGGGCTCGTTCTCCGAGGAGCGGCGCGAGAAGCTGAAAGAAGGCGTCGTAGTAGAGCGCGGCGGCGGCGGAGCGGTGGTGCTCGTCGACGCCGAGGCGGAGGTCGAGCCCGGGGGTCATTCCTGGCGCCCCAGGTCGGCAGCGGGGTCGGTGGGGTCGGCGATAGAGTCGTCCATGCCGACGGTCTCCGGAGCGGGCTCTTCGGCGAGGGCGGGGGCCGTCGCGGTCTCCTCGGACGGGTGACCTGCGGCGGCGCGCACCCAAGCGGAGAGCTCGAGGAGGCCGGCTGCGGAGAGGGTCCGGCGCTCCTTGGTGAGCTCGCGGGCGAGGAGCGCGGCGCTGCCGAGGCGCTCGTTGGGGTCACGGGCGAGGGTCCTTCGGAGGAGCGCGGTGAGCCTCGGCGAGAGGTCGGCGAAGTCGTGGTCGGCGGGGAGCGACGCCCGGCGGATCGCCTCCATCGTAGCCAGCGGTCCGTCGTTGCAGGGAGCCCCAGAAGGAGAAGTCGCGGGCTCGAAGGGATGACGGCCGAGGAGCAGCTCGTGGAGGGTGATCCCAAGGGAGAAAATGTCGGCGGTGCCGGCAAGCTCGGCGCCGATGATCTGCTCAGGGGCCATGTAGGCGTACTTGCCCTTGCGCAGGCGGCCCCAGGTGCGGTCCGCGGCGGCGGTCGCCTTGGCGATCCCGAAGTCCGAGAGCTTGACCGCGCCGCTGCGGGAGAGGAGGACGTTTCCAGGGCTGACGTCGCGGTGGACCAGGCCGAGCGGGCGACCGTCGTCGTCGCCGAGGCGATGGACGTAGGCGAGGGCGAGGGCGAGCTGCTCGCCGATGTAGAGGGCGAGCGGGCGCGGCAGCGGACGGCGGCGGAGCAGCGCCCGCAGATCGCCGCCGTCGACGTAGTCCATGCACACGTAGTAGGTGCCGCTGGCGAGGCCGAGGTCGTGGACCTGGACGAGCCCGGGATGGGCGAAGCGGGCCCCGAGGTGGGCCTCGGCGATGAGCAAGCGCTCAAATTCGGCGAGGCCGCGGTGCTCCGCCCGGAGGACCTTGATCGCGACCGCCTTCTCCCAACCGCTGGCGCCGAAGCGCCGCGCGAGGTGGACCTCGGCCATCCCGCCGGCGCCGAGGCGACGGAGGATCCGGTAGGGGCCGAGCTGGCGCAGCGGCGCGGAGTCGCCAGGGAGCATCGGCGTCAGGATAGCGGAGCGGCTCGCGACGGGGTGCTGCGGCCGGCGGTGACGGGGAGGAGCCCGCCAAGACCTGCGGCCGGTCCGCCCGGGCTGAGGAGCGCCGCGCGGGAGCAGGCGGGGCGCAGCCCAGCCCCCAGGGCGCTACGATATCCCCATCGCCAAGCCGACGACGATAGCGACGATCGCCTCGGAGCATCCCGAGCATCCGGCCGCGCGCGGTCGCCCGGGGAGGGTCCAGATCGTCGTCATCGAGGGGCCCGACATGGGCCAGGCGGCGAGCCTGGGCGGCGAGACGTTGGTGATCGGCAGCGACCCGATCTGCGACCTTGTTCTTCGCGATCCCCGGGTCTCCCGCCGTCACCTCGAGGTGTCGGCGGCGGAGGACGGACGCTTCATCCTCCGCGACCTCGGCTCGAAGAACGGTACGCTCTTCCAGGGCGCGGCGATCACCAGCGCGACCGTCGAGGCCGGCGCGACGCTCCGCCTCGGCACCTCATTCCTGCGGATCCAGCCGGCGCCCTGCGGGTTCGCGCTGCCGCCGAGCGAGCGCCGTCGCCTCGGCGAGATGGTCGGCGAGAGCTTGGCCATCCGCGAGCTCTTCGCGGTGCTCGAGCGGGCGGCGGAGAGCGAGGTCACGGTCCTCCTCGAGGGCGAGACTGGGACCGGCAAGGAGCTCTCGGCGCAGGCGATTCACGAGCACGGCGCCCGTCGGCGCGGCCCCTTCGTCGTCCTCGACTGCGGCGCGCTGCCTGAGGGGTTGGTCGAGAGCGAGCTCTTCGGTCATGTCCGCGGCGCCTTCACGGGGGCGCTCGCGGCCCGCAAGGGCGCCTTTGTCCGGGCCTCGGGCGGCACGCTCTTCCTCGACGAGCTCGACTCCCTGCCGCTGCGCTTGCAGCCGCGACTGCTGCGCGCGCTCGAGTCCGGTCGGGTACGGCCGGTCGGCGGCGACGCGGAGGTCGAGGCCGACGTCCGGGTGGTCGCCGCTTGTCAGGGAGACCTCTCGATCGCGGTCGCGCGCGGCGAGTTTCGTCCCGATCTCTTCTATCGACTCTCGGTGCTCCGGGTCTCGCTGCCGCCGCTGCGGTCGCGTCGCGAGGATCTCGCCCTGACCGCCCGCCACCTCCTGGGGCGTCGCGGTTTTCTCCCTCGTTCGGCGCCGGCCTCGGCGATCCACGGGCCCAACCTCCAGCGGCTGATCGCCTACGATTGGCCGGGGAACGTCCGCGAGCTGCGAAATGTGCTCGACCGGGCGCTCGCGATCTCGCCGGGGGCGGCGGACTTCTCGGAGCTGCGGATCGCTCTGCCGGGGGATCCACCTGCGTTCGCTGGGTTCGGGGTTGGGGCTGGCGGTGAGCTCGTCGTCCGCCATGACCTGCCCTTCTCCGAGGCGAAGGCCCAGCTCCTCGACGTCTTTGAGGCCCGCTACCTCGGCGAGCTCTTCGTCCGCTGCGAGGGCAACATCTCGGCGGCGGCGCGGGAGGCCGGGGTCGATCGCAAACACCTGCGGACCCTCCTGCGCAAGCACGGCCTCGTGCCGGGCGGCGCCTCCTGAGGCGGTCGGGCGCTCGCCAGGCAGGCAGGCAGCTCGTCCTAGACCGCCGTCAGGCCGGCCCTGCGCCGGAGGTACTCGGCGCCGAAGTCGATCTGCACTTCAGCCCACATCGGCAGGTGATCGGAGAGCTGAAAGGTGCGCCAGGCGTGGTAGTAGCGCCGTCGTTGGGCCGCGTCTCGGACCTCGCCGCGGCTGGTCTTGAGGTAGGCCTGGCCCATCTCAGGGGCGTACGTGGCCTCGTCCTCGTCGCGGTAGAGGACGGAGAAGAGGTCGAGCACGCCGCAGCGCTCCTCCTCGGTCGGGGCCATCTCGCGAGTGCACTTGAAGGCGATCTGATCGTAGTGGCGGCCGGTCCCGCTGATGTTGCTCGGCAGGCTTTGCAGGGGCTTGGGCACGGTGAAGCCAGCGTCGATGATCTCGCGGAAGGTCTGGTTGTGGGGGCTGAAGATGTTGAAGTCGCCGAGGAGGATCATGTTGCGGCTCCAGACATCGTCGCCCTCGCTGCGGTCGGCGAGGAAGCGGGCGAGCGCTCGGATCTCGGCGATCCGCTCCGGGGTGTCGGGGGCGCTCTCGCCGTACACGATGTGCACGGTGCAGAGGCTGAACTTGAACCAGCCAGCCTGGAAGCCGACCATGTGGGGGGTCCGCGCGAGCTGCTGGACGGGCTGGTAGATCCGCGTGCGATTGCCCTTGCGGTCGGCGATGGTCATTGAGAGCGGAGGCAGGACGATCTCACCGGCGAGGCCGCTGAAGACCAGCTTGCGGCTGTCGTAGATGAAGGCCATCCGCTCTTGGTTGCCGCGGCTCCCCTCGGTGACGTCGGAGAAGACGCATTTCCACCAGGACCCGAGACGGTCGAGCACCTTCATCAGCGCGGCGAGGTCGCTGCGGACCTCCTGGACCGCGATCACGTCGAAGCGCGAGAGGATCTCGGCGATGTAGGAGAGCGACTCGGCGGTGCGCTGGCCGTACTTGTTGGAGTCGAGCTCGCGGATGTTCCAGGTCGCGAGGAGCAGGGTCTCGCTGATCGTCCGCCGCGGGAGTTGGGCGTCGAGGTGGGCGGAGAGCTCGAGAAGCCGCGCTGCGGTCCTCTGTCCGGCGACGGTGGTCGAGTCGATCCGATAGAAGAATGGCACCTGTCGACCGTGGCCGGCGCGGGGAGGGAGGACAAGCGCAAGACTCGCGCTGACAGGGTGTGGGTCTGTAGCTGCGCATGTTCGATCGGCCGACGCGAGCAAGCCCTCCGCAGTGGGAGGTGCTCGAGCGCTCGGAGGCGCCCGTGGGCGCACCGAGGCTCGTTCGATCCGCGAGAGGGTCGGGGCCCATGCGGGCGTGGGGCGCTCGTCCGCGCTGGTGTGTAGACACCCTCGCAGGCTTCTGCGGATGTGGCTGTGTGGGGTGTCGGCGCCCCACGGCGAGATGGGATCACGGGGACTTGCGGGCGGCGCAGCGTTCGCAGCTCGGAGGGGCGGAGAACACCGATGACCTACCGACTGCATGCATCCGCAACCACGATGACCGGCCGCCGCAAGCGCAACGAGGACGCCTACTTCCTCGACCCGGAGCTCGGCGTCTTCGCCGTGATCGACGGTATGGGAGGCTACGCGGGCGGCGAGATCGCGAGCTCCTTGGCGGCCGAGACGATCGGCGATTTTTTCCACAGCCTCGCGGTCGACCCCGAGGGGACTTGGCCCTATGCGCTGGATTGCGGCAAGTCGTCGGCGGAGAATCGCGTCGACGCGGCGCTTCGCCTGGCGAACCGACGGATCCGGCAGCGGCGCTGCGGTGACGTCTGCACGGGCGACGGTCCAGCGCCGTTGCACTATAGCCTTGGGAGTATGGGGGCGACCGTGGCGATGATCTCGCTGGGGGCCCGCGGGGCGGTCTTGGGCCACCTCGGAGACTCGAGGATCTACCGCCTTCGCGGTCGCGGCTCCGCTTCACCGCGGCTGGAGCAGCTCACCCGGGACCACTCGCTCTACGAGCAGCTCTTGGAGGGCGGGGTCGACCTGCCGCCGCTCGAGGAGTTTGCCCACAGCAACGTCGTCACCAGGGCGCTCGGCCCCGCCGAGGATGAGCGCCCCGAGCTCAACCGGATCGACCTCTGCGTCGGCGATCGATTCCTCCTGTGCACGGACGGGCTGACCGGCTCCCTCGATCACGGGCAGCTCGCAGCGCTGCTCGACCGTGCGCCGATCGACGAGGCGAGCGCGCTCCTGGCGGAGGCCGCCTTTGACGCAGGCTCACGCGATAACATTACGGTGATCGTGGTCGATGTCGCTCGGTCGGCCTAGGAGGCGCTGGGAACGGTTGGCGTGGAGCTCAGGCTAGGGCCTGCAAAGCCCTGCGGGATCTGTGAGGTCCCGGAGCTCAGGCCGCCCCTGCGAGGCGGAGCGAGGCGCGGGTCAGAGTTGGGCGCGCGGAGGGGCGAGCTCGTCGAGGCTGATCGTCCGGTCTGTCTGGTCGCGGAGCCATGTTCGGAGGGCGTCGCGCTCGTCGGGGACCGAGGTGGAGACGAGGTTGATCTCGCGGCCACCGAAGGTGCTGCCGAAGCGGGTCGCGCCGTCCCAGGTCCAGGGCTCGCCGTGGCTGCGAAGGCGGTAGTAGGCGCCGCTCTCGAGGTCGACGATGCAGGCGGTCTGCGAGGCCGTGTTGACGCTGTCGGTCCCGAGGAGGAGCGCTGAGCGCTGATCGTCGCTGATCGCGAAGTCGCGGAGGGGGGCGGGGCAGGGCGGGAGATCGTAGATGCTGCCGCTGTCGAGCTGCCAGAGGTAGAGCCCCGGACGGCCTTGCAGCAGGAGCGAGCTCCGCGAGCGATCGGGGCTGACGAGGTCGAGCTCCTCCTCCTCGTAGAGGATATGGGCGGTCGGTAAGGCGCCAGGGCCGATGCCTGACCAGTCGACCTCCCAGACGAGCAGGTCGGCCCCTCGCTCCCCATCGTCGTGGTCGTGGTCGTGGTCGTGGTCGTGGTCTTGGTTGTGGTTGTTGTTGTTGTTGTTGTTGTCTCGGCGCGGCTCATGGCCTGCGGCGAGGCGGGAGCGGCCGTCCTCCGAGTGGCCGAAGCCGAGCCAGCGGGAGCGGGCGTCGCCAACCTGGAGCGGGGGACCGACAAGCTCGCCATCGTCGACCCTCCACAGCTCTGCGGGACCGCTCATCGGCGCGAGGACGATGTGCTCACCGTCGCCGCTCAGGGAGACGTGGCTGACCCCGCGGTTGATCGCGGTAGACCACTCGAGCTCGCCGTCTGTCTTGAAGAGCATGAGCTTGTCGGCGAGGCTGCGCTGCGGCCAGATCAGGAGCTTGTCGCCGTGGGGCGCGAGGCGGAGCTCGCCGGTGCTCTGCTCGATCGGCAGGTGGCGGGCCTGGGGCGGCGCGTCGCCGAGGCTCCAGAGGGAGACCTCCGGGAGATCGTCGCTGATCCCGAGGGTCGAGCCGACGAAGACGACCTCGTGGATCGCAGGGCCGCCTGTTCGGAGCACATGATGTCTGGGGGAGGGGTCGGCGGAGAGGTCCCAGAGGTGAAGCCCTCCGCCCTGGGTCGCGCCCGCGATCCATCGGCCGTCGGCGGACTCGGCGAGGGTGTGGAGCTGCTGCGGGGTCTCGGCGAGGGGCTCGCCGCGGCGCGCTCGCGGATCCCAAAGCTCGATCCTCGGACCTCTGGCGAGGGCCGCCCAGCGTCCGTCACGGCGCAGGGCGATCGCCGCGATCGAGGGATCGTGGACCAGGTCGCGCGGCTGGGCTCGCTCGTAGCGCAGGGACACCCGGCCGCGGTCGTAGAGGCTCAGGTCCACCTGGGCGGCGCTGCGACGCATGACGATGTCATCGAGCTTGACCTGGAGCGGCGTCGGCGTGTCGAGGCTCCAGGCGAGCCCCGGGTGGCGGTCGCTGGTCGCGTGGAGCCGCGTCGGCGGGCGGCTCGGATCGCCGTCAAAGTGGAGGTCGCGGACTGGCCCTGTGAAGCCTGGTAGCTCGATGTGGGTGTCAGCGGAGAGGTTCCAGAGGATGACCACGCCGTCGTCTCCGGCCGAGGCGAGGAGACTGCCGTCGTCGGCCCAAGCGACCTGCTCGACGGGGGCGGCGTGGGTCGGGTAGACGTGCCGCTCCTCTCCTGTCCATGAGGTCATGCGGAGTCGACCGTCGACGGCGCCGGTCGCCAGCTCGGCACCGTCAGGGGAGAGGGCGACCGCGAGGTAGCGGCGGGCGGTGTCGCTGCGGTGACGGTCCTCGGCGACGTCCCAGAGGTGGAGGTGGCCGTCGGCGATCACCGCGATCCGCAGGGGAGGTGGCGCGCGCGAGGTCAGGGGGTCGCCCGTGGCGGCGACGCTCATCGCCGTGATCGCGGCGGGGAGCTGGAGCTGGGCGAGGGGTTCATCATCTCCGCGGGGGTCGGCCAGCGCGGAGATGTCGCGGAGGTTCAGCGCGCCGCTGCGGTCGCCGCTGATGAGCCAGCGACCGCGCAGCTCGAGCGCTGTCACGGGCTCGTCAGAGCTGACGGTCCAGGTCTTCGCGGGGAGCCCGGCGGCGACCGCCTCTGTGGCGACGGCGCGGGCGTGGGCCCAGCTGCCGCCGTCGGGATCGAGGCGGGTCAGCGCGGCCAGGGCCCGGCTCGGATCGCGGCTGAGCTGCTCGCGGGCAGCGGCGGTCAGCCACGCGTTGAAGCGCGACTCGTGGCCGCGCGCGCGGGTCGTGGCGAGCTGCTCGCTGAGGCTGCGCGCGCGCTCATGATCGAAGTTCGCGCGGACCTTGGCCCCCTCGTCGCGGCGGGTCTGTCGGCCCTCGGCTGAGCGCAGCGCGAGGACGAGGGCGCCGATGATCGCGGCGACCATGAGAATGACACCGGCGCTGACGACCAGGCGGGCGGGGTCGCGGGAGAGGGCCTTGAGCACCGTCCCCATGTCCTGCGGGCGCTCGTCGGGGTTGACCCGCAGGCCGCGGTAGACGGCGCGTCGGACCCAGGCTGGGATCTTGACGAAGGGGGGCGGCTGTGTGATCTCGCCGGCGAAGAGAGAGGTGCAGATCTGCGGCAGGGTGTCGCCGGCGAAGGGCCGGATCCCGTAGAGGGCCTCGAAGAGCGACACGGAGAAGGCGAAGACGTCGCTGCGGACGTCGGCGATGTCGCCCCGATGCTGCTCCGGGGACATGTAGGCGGGCGTGCCGACGAGGGCGCCCGGCATCGTCAGGTTGACCGAGAGGCCGCGGCCGAGGTCGGGGCTCTTCGCTGTCAGGGTATCGTCGCGGGCGGCGAGGCCGAAGTCGAGCACCCGCGCTTCGCCGTCAGGGGTGACGAGAACGTTGTCAGGCTTGAAGTCGCGGTGGATCAGGCCTGCGCGGTGGGCTTCGGCGAGGCCTCGACCGGCGGCGCTGTAGACCTTGAGGATCTCGCGCCAGCTCCCCGCATGCTTGAACTGCCATGTCCGAAGGGTCATTCCAGCGATGAACTCCATGGCGACGAAGACCTCTTCGCCGTAGGCGCCGACCTCGTAGACCTGGACGATGTTGGGGTGGCGGAGGCGGGCTAGGGCCTGAGCTTCGCGCAGGAGGCGGGCCTGGGCCTCGTCGCCGCTAGTCTCGGTGTAGGCGGGGCGGACCAGCTTGATCGCGACCTTGCGGTCGAGCTGGGGATCGTAGGCGGCGAAGACGACCCCCATGCCGCCCTCGCCGAGGCGCTCGATGACGAGGTAGCGGCCGATCCGGGTCGGCGTCTCGTGTGACGGTGTATGACGGCGAACGCCGGTGACGGCGGCGTCCAGCGATGCGCGCCGCAGCTCGCTCGGGGAGGCGATGAGGGTGGCGTCATCCCCGAGGGGAGGCCTGGGGGTCGGGGAGGGGGAGGCGATGAGAGTGGGGTCGCTGGCGAGGGCGGGCCCGGGGGTCGGGGAGGAGGGGGCGATGAGAGTGGCGTCTTCGCCGAGCACCGGCCTGGGTGAGGCGGTCGAGGGCGCGAAGAGGGGGGCATCGCTGCCGACTTGTGTTGTGTCGTCGGCGGCGGGGATGACCGGCGCAGCTTCGACGTTCTCTCCCGGAGAGCTCGGAGTCGCGAGCGTTTCGTCAACTTCCGCCACAACCTGGAGGATAGCCCCTCGCGCGGCCGTCTGTGGTGCTGAGCGGCTCTAGAGCGGGCTCTAGGCCGGTCTACCAGCGGGCAGAGACGATCGAGAAGCCGGGCACGGCGGCGATCTCGATCGCGGCCGAGAGCTCCTCCAGGAGGCCCACGAGACGCCCCTCGCGGTTGACGACGAAGAGGGCGAGGCCGCCGCGGAGGAGGCCGGGGAGCGGCGCCAGGAGCCCGCGAAGCTCATCTTCGCCGGCGTGCGTCGGCGGGTTGACGAGGGCGAGGTCGAAGCTCGGCAGGCTCAGCTTTGCGAGGCCATCAGCGGCCTCGATCCGCAGCCGGGGAGGCGGACCGTCGAGCCCGCGGGCGGCCGTGTTCGCCTTCAGACAGGCGATGGCGAGGAGGTTGCTCTCGACCGCCGTGATCGCGGCGTCTGGCCAGCGTCGGGCCGCCCAAAGCCCGAGGGGGCCGAGTCCGGCGCAGAGATCGAGGATCCTCCGCGGTTCGCCGAGGGTGCCCGTCGTCGCCAGCTGGGCCGCATGCAGGATCAGCGCTCGTGTGCCCCGATCGAGGTGCTTGCGCGAGAATACCCCCGGCGTCGCGAGGAGCGGCGGCGCTCCGAGGAGCGGCTCGTCGATCGCGTAGCGGGCCCCGAGGAGAGCGCTGGCCGCTTCGCGGTCGATCGGCCCCTGCGCCTCGCCACAGTAGAGCGAGTAGCCGCGGTCGCGCTGGAGCGTCGTCAGGTTGCCGACGAGGCGCTCGATCTCCCTCGCCAGCGACGCCCCCCCTTTGTTCTTGCGGACGGCGCAGAGGAGCCGACCGCCGGGTTGGAGGAGCAGGCCCGCGCGGGCGATACAGGCCAGGGAGAAGTCCTTGCCGAGGTGGGCGCGGGGCCAGACGACGGCGGCGGTGAAGCGTCCGTCGAGGGCCGGATCTTCGGCGAAGGAGAAGGGAACGCAGCGCTCCCCGGCGATCGCCTCTTCACGGACGTCGGTGATCAGTCGGGTCGCCCCGGCGCCGAGCCCCGGCAGGGCGCCGCCGCAGACCAACGCGAGCTCCTGTGGAGCGACCTCGCGGACGGCCTCGGCGAGCATACGGATCCCGGGATCGTCAGGGTTGAGTCCTTCGCGGGCCACGGTGGGGTTGATAGCCGAGGCGAGCGGGCGATGGCCAAGGAAAAGAGCATCGACGAGGACGACGACGACGGGGACGAGGACGACGGGGACGCGGACGACGACGACGACGGCGACGACGGCGACGACGACACCGGCAGAGGCAGGCGGCGGCGGTCTTGGTCTGGTGCGGGGGGCTTGGCGGGGAGCGGACGTTGCTCCGCGGATGTCGCTCGCCGGGCCTTGGAGCCCGGCGATTCATGGAGAGAGTCGATGGCGAGAGCCCTGTGCGCTCCCACGCGTCGGCCCCGTCGGCCCCGTCGGC